>Ga0209166_10002729_pt1 | contig 13082 bp, 7 predicted proteins | sample Coa_R1_3_FD_187151 | JGI IMG/M metagenome (GOLD analysis project Ga0209166, IMG submission 187151) | Surface soil microbial communities from Centralia Pennsylvania, which are recovering from an underground coalmine fire - Coalmine... | ecosystem: Environmental > Terrestrial > Soil > Unclassified... | reverse complement strand
CCATCTCCTTCAGCCGTACCTGGCAGGCCTCGCCCGAGCCGAGACGACCGATGGCATCCGCGCGCGGGAAGACGCCGCCGACCGTCTCGATCCAATCCACCGCCTCCTGGCCAGAGTAGTGCTGGCCCCGGTCGTCGATGGCCTCGTTGGGTAATAAGTAGTCAGGGCGGCCAACCAGTCGATAAGCAGGGTGAACCACGAGCGGCGGGCCGAACAGGGGCTGGTTGAGGGCCGGCGCGTCTGGGCCATAAGCGAGCACCAGCTTGCGGCCGAAGGGCATAGCCAGTCCATTAAAGGGGATGGGCATTACGCGATTTAGAGTTTGAGCGCCCCCATGGTTTCGCGGATGATCTTGACCGATTTCTCGGCCATTTGCTTCTCTTCCGCGGTCAGATCAAACTCGATGATCTGCTCGACGCCTTTAGCGCCCAGCTTGCACGGCACGCCGAAGCAAATGTCGGTCAGCCCATACTCGCCTTGCAGATAAGTGGAGCAGGGCACGATGAGCTTGGAATCGAGCAACACGGCCTCGGCCATCTTGGCGAGCGCCGCGCCGGGCGCATAATAGGCGGAGGTGCCCAGCAGGTTGACAATCTCGCCGCCGCCCTTGCGGGTGCGCTCGACGATTTGGGCCAGGCTTTCGGGTGACAGCCACTCATTGAGCGGCCTCCCAAAAACCGTTGAATAGCGGGTGAGCGGCACCATTTCGTCGCCGTGCCCGCCAAGCACCGCGGTCTGGACATTCTCGATGGACACATCGAGCGCCTGGGCCACAAAGGCCGCCATGCGGGCCGAGTCGAGGATGCCGGCCTGGCCAATGACACGGTTGCGCGGCAGGCCAGAGTGCTTAGTGGCCAGATAGGTCATGGTGTCTAACGGGTTGGTCACGACGATATAGATGGCAGCGGGCGAGAGGGGCAGGGCCTTGTCGAGCACATCCACAATCACCTGCTGGTTGGCGCCCACCAGGTCTTCTCGGCTCATGCCCGGCTTGCGAGGCAGACCGCCGGTGATGATGACGATATCCGAGTTCTCTGTGCCGGCGTAAGAGCCGTCGGCGTTGCCCTTGATACGGACATTGAAGTTCTCAATCGGCGCCGCCTGCATGATATCCAGGCCCTTGCCGACGGGCATGGTCTTGGCCAATGGTATGTCGACCAGGACCAGGTCGGCGATGCCGCGCTTGGCCAGCCACAGTGCGCACGAGGCGCCCACATTGCCAACCCCAACAATAGTTACCTTGCTTCGCATGGGAGTCTCCCCGGCAAATGATAGTGGAAACCGCTAGAAATGGCTCAGGACGCGACGCACGCGCCCCGATTCGAGAATTCTATCACATTGGCTTTTTGGGACACCGGTGGAGTGGGGTGGACGGAAATCAGGCCACTAGCGCGCCTTCAGTCTGGCTTTCGCCGGCGCGCATGGCTTGAAAGGCCGCGATGGCGACCTCGAGCATGTGCTCGTCGGGCTCGCGAGTAGTCAACCGCTGGAGCGCCAGGTTGGGCGCGATCAGCAGGCGCACCAGGGGGTTATCCAGGTGCCGCGCGGTGAGCCGGATGTATTCAAACGCCACGCCGGCCACAAGTGGGATGAGCAGCACGCGCGAGCCCAGGCGCTCCCATAAGGGCAGGGGGCCGAGCAAGGCGAATAGGACAATTGAAAAGACAACGACGGTGAGGAGGAATGCCGTGCCGCAGCGCGGGTGCTCGAGTGGGAAGCGGGCGACGGACCTGGGCGTCAGCTCGGCGCCGGCCTCGAAGGCGTGGATGGTTTTGTGCTCGGCGCCGTGGTAGCCAAACAGTCGCTTCACGTCGGGCATCAGGCCGATGAGCCACAAATAGCCGACCACCATAGCCAGGCGCAGGCCGCCCTCTATCAGATTGCTCCACAGTGCGCCCAGTCGCAGCCAATGTTCGCCCAACTGTGCCAGCCCAGCCGGCGCCAGCAGGAAGAGTCCCAGCCCAAACGTGAGCGATACGGCCATGGTGCCCCAGGCGATCGGGCCTTCAAATTGCGCCTCGTGTCCGATGGCCACATTGGCAGAATAGGACAGGCTTTGCCAGCCCAGGCCGAGCGCGTCCCAAATGCCCAGCAGCCCGCGCAGGAACGGGGTGCGACTCACGCGGCCCTGATACAGGCGGCCCAGGGCGCGGGTTTGCACGACGATGCGCTCATCCGGCGCGCGAACAGCCACGGCCATCGAGCGGGTGCCTCGCATCATCACGCCCTCGATGACGGCCTGGCCCCCATATGGCAGGAAGGGTTGGGCCGACATAGTGTCATTTTACATCATCGGCCAGGGTTGGGCGACTAACGCGGCGCCAATTGCATTTGAGACCGGCCCTCCCGCACGCGATCCGCTTGCCAGGCGCGCCGGCGCTGCACGGCTTCATACACCCGAGCGCGGATGTCTTCCCATTCGTCGGTGGGCACCGACAGGAAGGCCGCCACGGCTTCGGGGTCGAACTGGGTGCCGGCTCCAGCGCGAATGATGTCCAGGGCGTCTTCAAAAGAGCGGCTCAGGCGATAGGGCCGGTCGGAGGTGAGCGCGTCGAAGGTGTCCGCAATTGCGAACAGACGGGCGCCCAGGGGTATTTCGTCGCCGACCAAACCAAACGGGTAGCCCGTGCCATCCCAATGTTCTTGGTGCGCCAGGACGATCGGAATTTCCTTGGCCAGGTAGGGCACGCCCAGCAGCATCTCATAACCGGCCACCGGGTGTTTTTCCATAATCAGGCGCTCTTCAGGATCAAGTAGACCGGGTTTGAGCAAAATGGCGTCGGGCACACCAATCTTGCCGATATCATGGATCAACGCGCCGCGGCAAATCTTGCTGATTTCAGCCTCGGGCAGGCCCATCTGGCGTGCCAGACGAGCGGTATATTCCACCACCCGGCGCGAATGGCCTTCAGTGGCGCGGTCGCGCAGGTCCAGCGCCGCGGTCAGGGCGTCGAGGGTGCCATCATAGCTGGCGGCCAGCTCGGCATACAGCCGGGCGTTTTCGATGGACAGAGCGGCGCTGTCGGCAATGTTGCGCAGCAGCTCAAGATCAGCTTTGGCAAAAAGTCCGCCCCCGCGCTTGTTGACCGCCTCAATGGCGCCGATGGCCCGGCCCTGGCGCACCAATGGCACGCACAACAGGGAGTGGGTGACAAAGCCCGTTTGCTGGTCGGCGGCTTTGTAAACCTGCTCATTGTTTTGGGCGTCCTCGATCATGATGGCAGTCTGATTCGCCACCGACGACCCGACAATACCCAGGCCCAGAGGCACGATGACTTTCTTGATGGCTTCGCCCCCCGGTCCGGTGGCAAAATGGCAGTGGATCATGCCGGTTTCGGCGTTGAGCAGCCACAACGATTGAGCCTCGGCCTCGATCGCCTTGTTGACTTCCTCCAAAATGAGCGGTATCAAAACGTCGGTATCGAGCGTCTGCTGCAGGTGGCGGCCAATTTGCTCCAGCAATTGCTGGCGCTCGTTGCTGCGCCGCTGTTCTTCATACAGGCGCGCATTTTGGATGGCGACGGCCGCGTGCCCGGCCAGCGCGGCCACCAATGCCCGGTCGGCACTGGAAAAGTCATTCTGGCCGAGCTTATTCGCAACCGAGATGATGCCCAGCAACTCCGCCCGCGCTTCTAACCGGGCGAAGATGGCATTGCGCGCGCGCCCCAAGAACACATGGTTGCCGGATTCGGTCGCTTCGTCGGGGGTCATGCCGGCCGTCGATTCGAACCAGGTGGAGCCGTCGAGCACGGCAGTGGCGGCCAGGCTTTGGCCGATGAGGCCCTGCGCCTCGGGCCCGACACAGTGCGTGCAGGTCAGATTGGCATGGGCGTCATCCAACAGCCAGATTGAGACATCTTCGGCTTGAGCCGCGCTTTGCATCTGCCGCAAGATGGTCCCCAGCAAGGGGTCAAGTTCCAGCGTGGAGTGCAGGGCCCGGCCGAGCTCCAACAGCAAAGATAACGGACTAGGAATGAGGGGGGGCAACGCCATCTGTATCGCTTTGTCGGACACCCGTTTGGTCAGCGCCATTATACTAATAATCGTTTGGCACCGAAACGTCATCGCCTTTATACTTCCAACCGGTGCGCCGCCGGGCGCGCCAGCCTGAGATGACTTTGCAACCCGACCCAGCCTCAGTCGATGCAGGTAACCGTTTGGCCGGCGCGCCGCCTCGCAACGGCGCCGGCGACGCAGACGACGGTGTGGCTTTACGCGCCAGCGTTTGGCGCGACCTGGGGCGCGATGCGGGCGCCGGCAATGGCCAGACGGCTGTGCTGGAAGCTATTCTCACGGCTGCCTTTCAGCTTTTTCCGGAGGCCAATAGCGGCGCGATGTTTCTCTATTCCTCCGAGCGGCTGGTGCCGCGCCTGGCCCGCTGGGCGGATGGTCGTGAGGGGGGGCTGGCCGGCAACGTGCCGGCGGACGCAATTGCCTCAGCCGTTGCAGCAGATGGACAACCCCGGTTCGAGCCTAATCTGCGAGCCCAACCCGACAACGCTCAAGACGGACAACCACAAACCATAGCATTGGCCGCGCTGCCGCTGCTTTCTGGCGGGCGACGGGTTGGCGTGCTGAACCTGAGCTTCGGCGCGGGGCGAGTGTTCAGCGCGGAAGACCAGGCCCTGTTTCACCGCCTCAACGAGACGGCCGCGATCGCCATCGAGAGCGCCTGGTTGTTTGAGATCACCCGCCGGCAAGTGCAGGAATTGACGGTGCTGCAACTGGTGGCGGTAGCGGCGGCCGAGGCGACTAACGAAGGCGAACTTATTGCCCGAACGACCCAGATCATCGGCGCGGAGCTTTTTCCCGATAACTTTGGCGTGATGCTGCTCGACCCCGCGGCCGGTGTGCTGCGCATGCACCCCACCTACCAGGGTCTGGACGCCGATAACCTGCAGCTCGTGGTGCCGGTGGGGACTGGCATCACCGGAAGTGTGGCCGCGCTGGGCCGGTCCCTGCGCGTGGGCAACGTGCGCGACGATGCACGCTTTGTCGACCTCGGTCCGCCGACACTCTCTGAACTGTGCGCGCCGCTTAAGGTTGGAGCGCGGGTCATTGGGGTGGTCAATGCCGAAAGCGCCCGCCCCGACGCGTTTAGCGAGTCGGATGAGCGGCTGCTATCCACCTTGGCCGGCCAACTTTCGATCGCGATCGACCGCCTGCGCGCCGCGGCGGCCGAACAACGCGCCTCACAGCGCTCGGCCGAGAGCCGCGCGGTGCTGTACGAAGCCAGCCAGGCCATCAACGCCAGCCTGGATCCCGAGCAGGTGTATGCGGCCACCCACCACGCTGTGGCCCGGCTGATGGCCTGTGACGCGTTTACCATCGCCTTGCTGGATGAACTCGAGCAACAAATTGAATTGGTGTACGCGGTGGACCGGGGGAGGCGACGGTGGGCGGAGCCGGCCGCGCCGGGCGCCGGCCTGACCGGTCGGGTGCTGACGACCGGCCAGCCGGTGCGCATGGGCGGCCTGGCGGAGATGGCCGGCCTGGAGCCGCTGCACTTCGGTGGACCGGACCAGGTACAGTCGTTGGTGGCAGTGCCCATGCGGCTGCGAGGCAAGGTGTTCGGTATGCTCTCCACCCAGGCCTACCGGCCGGCGGCCTTCGATGAGGCTGACGAACAGATCCTGAACCTTCTGGCCAACCAGGCAGCGGTCGCTATGGAACACGCGCGGTTGTTTGTGGCCGAGCGCGAGCAGCACGAATTGGAGGCGGTACTGCGAGAGACGGGCGCTATCCTCGGCGCCAGCCTGGAAATGGACGCTGTGCTGGATCGGCTCTTGGAGCAGGTGGAGCGCGTGGTGCCCTATGACACCGGCACGATCTTTATGATCAGCGGGCGCCAGTGCCGCCTGGCGCGCCTGCGCGGCTACGAACGGTACGGCGCCGACATTGTGCGCGAAGTCAGCGGCATGACGCTCGACCTGGACGCGACGCCCACCCTGCGCACGCTGGTGGAAACCGGTGAACCGTTCATCATTCATGATACGGCTCACCATCCGGGCTGGATCAACATCGCCGCCTCGGCCCATATTCGCTCTTGGATTGGAGCGCCTCTGATCGCGCACGGCGAGGTCATCGCCGCCTTTGCCCTCGACCAGGTCACGCCGCAATATTACCGGGCGCGCCACGCGCAGAACCTGTCCATCTTTGCCGGCCAGGCGGCTTTGGCCGTGAAGAACTCGCTGCTGTATGAAGCCCAGCGACAGCGAGTGGCGGCATTGACGGCCCTGCACGAAGTGGGGCTGGATCTCAGCCAGCAGCATGACCTGCCACGCTTACTGCGGGCAATTACCGAGCACGCCGTGCGCCTGGTGAACGGCAGTGCCGGTAGTTTGTATTTGCTGCAGGAAGATGGATCGCTCGAAGGCGCTGTCAGCTACAAGTATCGGCACGACTATAGCGGTCTACGGCTGCAGCCGGGTGAAGGGGTCGCCGGACAGGTAGTGGCCACCGGAGAGCCGATTATTGCCGGCGATTATCCGACGTGGCCCAGTCGCGCCGAGGCATTTTCAGACGAACAGATTCGTTCCGTGATTGGCACGCCAGTGCGAGCCCACGGCCAGATCGTGGGCGTGCTGGTGGTCTCGCATGCGGGCCCGAACCGATTTAGCGCCAACGACACGGAGATCGTGACGCTGTTTGGTGATCAGGCGGCCGTTGCGATTGTGAATGCCAGGTTGTACGCGGAAGCGCGCCTGAACGCGCACGAACTGGGCCTGCTTTTTGCGGCCTCACAAGAAATGGGCGCCAGCCGGGTGCCCCAGGCCGTGTTGGAAGCCCTGGCCAAGCATTTAACAGCCGGGCTCGAAGCGACCAGCGCCTATATCATCGAGGTCGATCTCGAAGTATCCAGCATCGCGATCTTGGCCGAGTATTGGGGCGCGGCGGCCAAGGCGTCGGAGCGTGTAACGGCGCGGGGCACTTTCCCGCTGGGCGACTTCCCACATGCCGAGCGCTCGGCCCGTGAACAAACGGTGGTGCAGTTTGGACAGGATGACGTGACGCTCTCAGCCGGGGAACAAGTTTTCTTTACCCGCTACGGCGTGAAGGTGGAACTGATCGTGCCGGTATTGGCGCGTGGTCAAACACTGGGCCTGGCGGCCATCTGGGATAGCCAGCGAGTACGCGTCTTCGGCCCGGCCGAAATCCGCCTGGCACAGACGCTGGCTCGGCAAGCGGCCGGCGTCATTGAGAATGCCCGTCTGATCGCCGCGCTGGAGGACGAGACCAGCCGCCTGGAATTGCTGTATGGATTGAGTCAAAGCCTGACGGCCAGCCTCAACCTGAGCGAAGTTGCCGGGCGGGCGCTCGAATTGGTGCGGGCGGCCTTTGGCGCGGATGAAGGGGCAATCTATGTCCCAGAAGAGAGCGGCGCCAACCTAGTTCAGGTGGCTTTCGGATCTGGGGCGGATGTAGGAGCAGGTTCAGACGACGCCGCGCGCAGCAGCCTGGCCGAAATGGCCGCGCGGGCAGCCGCCCAGCGCGAGACGGTGAGCGCGCAAATATCGCCGCCGGCCTCGCCTGAGTCGCGGAATGTAACCGACCCTCGGCTCCAGCGCACGATGGTGGCCATGCCGCTGCAAATTGGCGATAGCCTGGTGGCGATTTGTGTGCTGGCGAGCCGCAATCCGAACTTCAGCGCCGACACGCCCCTGTCGATGTTGTCGGCCGCGGCGGCGCCCATGGCGCTGGCGCTGCAGAATGCTCAGCTCTTCGACGCCGAGGCGCGCCGGGCCTATCATCTCGAGGCGCTGAACGAAATCTCGCGCGCGGCGGTGAGCGCGCTGGACTTCCAGTCGCTGCTGCAAACCCTGGCCGATCGGCTGAGTGAACTTTTGGCGGCGGATGTGTGCTTTCTCACCCTGTGGGATGAAACACGCCGGATGCCGATCCCAGCGGCCGCTTCGCAGCAGTGGGCGGAAATTTCGGTGTTGGTACTGCCGGCTGAGGGCGCACAGAGCGCCACTGAGGCCGTCCTGCGGGCAGGCCGGGCCCTGGTGGCGGAAGACATCCAGCATGCGCCCCAATTGATTGATCCCGAGCTGGCGGCCGGGCTCAAAGCGCGGTCGGTGATTGCCTTGCCCCTGATTACCGGCAGCCGGCGGCTCGGCGCGGCGATTGTCGAATTTCATCAGCCGCACCACTTTACGGCGCAGGAAATTGCCCGCAGCGAACAAGCCGCGCGGCAGATCGCGCTGGCGATCGCCCGGGCTGAGCTCTTTGAGGAGACACGCCGCCGGGCGGATGAGGTCACCGCGGCCAGCGAGGTGTTGCGCGCCCTGAATGCCCTGCCGGATATGCTGGAAGCCTTTCCGGCTATTCTGCGCGGCCTGCGAAGTATCAGCCGCTGCGAGCGGGTACGCATCAGCATGTTTGACCCAGGCACAGGCCTATTTAGCATTATCGCCGACGATGCGCCGATCACACCCACCGGCGACCCGCCTTACGCCATCGACCAACTGGCCGCGGCCGGCGATGTGATGGCCGGGCACGAGCACCTGGCGGCCGATCTGGGTGCCGAGCTGGGCTATCCAGTGGAAGCCGGCTTGTATGCGGCCGGCCTGCGTTCAAGCGTGACGCTACCGCTGCGGGCCAACAACCAGGTGGTGGGCGCGCTGCGGCTGTGCTGGAGCCAGGAAGCGGGTTATCGTACGGTCAACATTGCTTCCCTGGCCCAAATCGCCGACGCCATTGCGTTGGCGTTGGAAAAGAACCGTTTGTTTGCCGAGACGCGCCGCCGAGCCGAAGAGTTGGCGACCCTGGTGAGCGTCTCGACCGCCTTGCGCGCCGCACGCACTTCGAATGACATGCTTCCCATTTTCCTGCAACAGGCCTGCCTGGTGACGGGCGCTATCGCCAGCACTATTTTTATGGTCGATGTCGACACCGAAGAGCTGGTGCTGCGCGGCTCGTATCCGGCGGATGAAGAATTGTTGGGCCTGAGGCAGCCGGCCGGCGTGGGCATTGCGGGTTACGTGGCGCGAACGGGCAGCAATTATGTCTCACGTGACCTGCAAACTGACCCACTGGTCATGCTGGCCGAGCCGGTGGAGGCCGACTATCTGCGGCCAGTGCGCAGCTCGCTGACGGTTCCGCTGCGGACGCACGAGGGCGTGGTAGGTGTGCTGCACGTGGGGCGCGACCGTCCGCACGATTTCACGGACGAAGAGATCCATCTGCTGACCGCGATTGCCGAGATTGCGGGCAGCGCCCTACAGCGTGCCAACTTGTTGGAGACGCTTGAGCAGCGCGTGGCCGACCGCACGCGCATGCTGGCCGAAGCCAATGTGCGCTTGAAGGAGCTGGATCGCCTGAAAGACCAGTTTATCTCGAACGTGTCGCACGAATTGCGCACCCCCCTCACGAACATCAAGCTGCACCTGAGCCTGCTGGAGCGGCGCGGCACCGATGCCTTGGAGCGTCACTTGCCTACCATCCAGCGCGAGACTGAGCGCCTGCGCCGGCTGATTGAGGATTTGCTAGACCTGTCGAAATTGCAGGCGCAAATCGCCGCGCCCAATCGCCAATGGCAGCGCCTGGACGGGCTGCTGGCTGAAATTGTGGCCCTGCACGCCACGCGGGCCGAGGGGCGCGGCCTGACTCTGGTACACCAACCGGCGGCCAGCCCGATTGACGCGCCCGTTGACCGGGCCCAGATGCTGCAGGTGTTTACCAACTTGATTGGAAATGCGATCGCCTATACCCCCGCAGGAGGCAGCGTCCATATTGATAGCCATCTGGCAGCCCATGCGAACCAGGCCGGGGTGCAAATCAATTTCAGTAACTGGCCGGCGGTCATCGCCGCCGATGACTTGCCGCATTTGTTTGACCGCTTTTTCCGAGGCGCCACGGCCCTGGAATCGGGCGAGGCCGGCACCGGGCTGGGGCTGGCCATCAGCAAGGAAATTATCGAGATGCATGGCGGGCAAATTTGGGTGGAGAGCGGCGAGGAGGCTGCCACGACCGTTCGAGTTTGGCTGCCGCTGGCGGAGTAAGCTGCGTCTATTCCAATTCAAGTTTTAGCTTGACACGTCCAACGCCGATCACATCGCCAGCCATGATTGGGGCCGGCTCGGCCACCGGGGCATCGTTGAGGCGCGTGCCGTTGCGAGACTCAAGGTCTTCCAGCCACCATTGACCCTCGCGCAAATGAATGAGCGCGTGCTCCAGCGAGGTGGTCTCGTCGGGCAGGCTGGCCGTGTTGGTCGGGGCCCGGCCCAGCGAGGTAATGGCCAGCAATGGGAACTCGGCGCCGGGCGCCAGGTCGGGCAATCCCGATTCCAAAACGACCAGCCGGCCCAGGCGCCGGCCGCGCACTTCCGCCGCACGGGCCGCGGCGCGGACATCTTGCCACAGCAGCCAGGCCATCAGGCCGAGGAAGCTGTATAACAAGACGGCCAGGGCGAGCCGAATTAAGAACAGGACCAGGCCGGGTGTCATGACGGCTTAGGACCGCCGCCGGGTTCAAGGGGGGTAGGGGGCAAGGGCCGCGTGGAGCGCGCGGCCCGCAATGAGGTGCCGGTCTGGCCGCCATCTTCGCCGTAAATGATGGGCACGCCGCCCAGCGAGATCACGTCGCCTGGCCGCAGGACACATTCTTCGATGCGCTGCCCGTTGACAAATGTTCCACCGGATGACCCCAGATTGTAGACCACATAATGGCCAAAACGGAGCCGGAGCTGTGCATGGCTGCGAGAGACGCGCGGATCGTCGACGATGATTTGATTGTCAAGCCGGCGGCCGATATTTATGACGGCCTCGTGCAGGGGAATGGTTCTTTCTCCGTCGAGGATCACGAAAGCCCGTGGTGTGGCGCGGGCTACGGCCGGCTGCACCGGCGCCATGGTTTGCGTGGCGCTGGCGACGGCCGGCCGGTTCTCGGAGGTGACGCTGATCGTATGCTCGGCCTGGGCTGGATCGGCCACGACGGTGACTTCCGGGGGCTGAGCCAGGGTCAGGTGCGCCTCGCGCGCCAGACCGAGCAGCTCCAAGGCCAATTGTTCGGCCAGGTCGGGATGCGCGCTGAGCAATTGCTGGGCATCGGCTGGATTGAGCCGCACGCTGTAGTGAGTGCCCGGCGCGCCAGACGCCGCACTGTCCTCCAGGGCCCGGGCCAACTGCAGCGCCACATCGCGTGGGTGGACGTGCCCGGCAAACAGGCGGGCCAACGTGCCCTCGATCAGCGATTCCATCCGGGCTTCCAGCTTTGAAAAGGGTCCGCGATTGTCCATCAAGGCAGATTATACTGCCGGAGCGGCGATATAATGGCTGGACGTATCACCAGCGGAGTTTCGATGAGCACTGGCCGGCGGATTCGCCTGACCACCCTCGCCTCGTGCGCGGGTTGAGCGAGCAAGATGGGCCCGGAGGCCCTGGCGCAAGTTTTGCGCCCGCTCGCTGGCATGTTCCAGGCTGAAGACTATCCTGATTTGTTGGTCGGTCTCGGGCTGCCCGATGACGCGGCCGTTTATCGTTTAAGTCCCGACCAGGGGATTATCGAGACAGTGGATTTCTTCCCGCCGGTTGTGGACGATCCGTATACGTTTGGCGCGGTGGCAGCCGCCAATGCGCTGTCGGACATATACGCGATGGGCGGCCGGCCCCTGTTTGCCCTGAACCTGGCAGCCTTTCCCGATGACCAGCCGGTCGAGGTCCTAGGAGAAATTTTGCGCGGCGGGGCGGAGAAAGTCCGCGAGGCCGGAGCGGTGATCGCGGGCGGCCACACCGTGACCGACAAGGAGCCAAAGTATGGTTTGGCCGTTACCGGCCTGGTGCATCCGGATCGTATCCTGAGCAAGGGCGGCGCCAGGGCGGGCGATCGACTGGTCCTCACCAAGCCGCTCGGGACTGGCGTACTGACTACCGCGCACAAGCAGGGCCGACTGTCGGACCTGGATCTGACCGCGGTTGTAGCCAGCATGGTGCACCTCAACCGGCAGGCCAGCGAGGCGGCGCAGGCCACAGCCGGCGTGCATGCCGTGACCGACGTGACGGGGTTCGGATTGCTGGGCCACGTGCACGAGATGGCGCACCTGGCGGGCGTCAGCGTGGTGCTGGACACTTCACAACTGGCCTGGATCGGCAGCGTGCGGCGCTACGCCGAGCAGTGGATTTTCCCTGGCGGCTCGGAGCGCAACGAGGCTTTCTACTCGCGCTGGGTGAGCGTGGCGCCCGAGCGGCAGTGGGCTGACTGGGAGCTGCGGCTGCTGCACGACCCACAAACGTCGGGCGGGCTGTTGATTGCCGTGGCTGAAGAGCATCTGCCTGAGCTGGTGGAACGCTTACGGACCGCCGGTGAGCCGGCCTACGTCATCGGCGAAGTGCGCCCCGGCGCCGGGGAAATTGTTGTGCGCTAGGCCAGGCTCTCGGCGTTGATCGCGGCGGCCTCCCGCAAGCCGGACTCGATGGCGCCCTGGATCCAGGCGTGATAGAGCGAGGCGTGCTCGCCGGCGAAACGCACGCGCCCTTGCGGGGCAATAATGTCCTTGTACAGCAGGCTCTGCTGTTCCGGGTCGAATAAAGCGAAGGCGCCGCCGGCAAACTCATCGTCGTGCCACATCTTGGAAGCCCCGCACTCGTATTCTTGCGGCGCCTGCGGGTGAATCTGCGCCAGGTCTTCCAGGGCCTGCGTGAGCCGATCCTCGGGCAGCAGCGAGCCCCAGCGCTGGGCATCTTCAGACCAGGTGTAGCTGGCCAGCACGACACCGCGGCCTGTCTCCCGGCCATGATCGGGGTAGTAGACCACACGGATAGGCAAGTCGGTGGCGGTGCCGCCACCGAAAATGCCCTCATCTTCCTCCCAAAAGCGACGGCGGAACTGGAGCCAAATCTTGGCCGAAGCGTCATAGTGCAGTTGGCGGATGGCGCGCTGTTTGGCGCGCGAGAAAAGCGGCTGGGCCTCCATGTGACGCAGGACGGGGAAAGGCACCGTGATCAGCACATCGTCGCCACTGGCTCGGAAGCGCCCAGCCGGCGTCTCGTAGATCACGGTGGCTGAATCGGCGGATTGCTCCAGCGCGATCATGCGAGCGCCAAAGCGGATGTAAGTGCGCAGCTCGGGCAGAAAAGCGCGC
>Ga0209166_10002728_pt1 | contig 13090 bp, 14 predicted proteins | sample Coa_R1_3_FD_187151 | JGI IMG/M metagenome (GOLD analysis project Ga0209166, IMG submission 187151) | Surface soil microbial communities from Centralia Pennsylvania, which are recovering from an underground coalmine fire - Coalmine... | ecosystem: Environmental > Terrestrial > Soil >... | reverse complement strand
CAGAAAGCGCCACGAGCCTTCAATACTTTCTTCGCTCCACTCCAAATCCTTTTCCGGCGGCGCTGCGAAGAGGGTGTAGAGACGGCCGGTGTCCGCTCCATATTTTTGCGCCATGTCTTCGGCCCCGACGACGTTTCCGCGTGACTTCGACATAGCCACGCCGCCTTTTTGCACCATGCCTTGTGTGAACAAGCGCGCAATGGGTTCATCGTGCTTGACCAATCCCAGATCGCGCATCACTTTGCACCAAAAGCGCGAATAGAGAAGATGCAGAATCGCGTGCGTAATGCCGCCAATGTACTGATCAATGGGAAACCAGTAGGCGACTTTCGGGGAATCGTACGGCGCTTTGTCGTTGTGCGGATCGCAGTAGCGGTAGAAATACCAGGACGAGTCCACGAAGGTGTCCATGGTGTCCGTCTCGCGGCGCGCTGGACCGCCGCATTTCGGGCAAGTCGTGTTCACAAATTCCGGCGTCGACGCTAGGGGCGATTCGCCTTCCCCTGTGAGCTTCGGATTCGGTGGCAACAGGACTGGTAAATCCTTGTCCGGAACAGGGACCATGCCGTCTTTGGGGCAATAGATGACCGGGATGGGCGTGCCCCAGTAGCGCTGGCGCGAAATTCCCCAGTCGCGCAGCCGGTAGATCGTCTCCGCTTTACCGAATCCCTTCTGTTCGGCGAACGCCGCCATTTTGGCGATGGCCTCTACCGGAGAAAGTCCGTTGAATGGTCCGGAGTTTACGAGCTTGCCCTGCATGTGCTCGTCGAACGCGGTGTCCATTTTGTCTGCGGCGAGTTCGCCTTCGAGAGGCTGCACTACCACGCGGACGGGCAATTTATATTTCTGGCAAAACTCAAGGTCACGCTGATCGTGCGCCGGAACAGCCATAATCGCGCCCGTACCATACTCCATCAGCACGAAATTTCCGACCCAGATGGGAACCTTTTCGTCGTTGAAGGGGTTGATTGCATAGCGTCCGGTGAAGAAGCCTTCTTTCTCCATCGTCGCCAGGTCTTCCGTCTTGACGGAGGTCTGGCGCATCCTGGCCAGCTTAGGCTCGGCTTCAGCGCGAGTGGGCGAACCTTCGAGAAGCTTGGTTGCGAGCGGATGCGCCGGCGCGAGAATGATAGCGGTGGCGCCATAAATCGTATCGATGCGCGTGGTAAAAATTTCGATTGGCCCAGCGCCCGCCGCGCCAGCCACGGCAAACTTCACCTTCGCGCCTTGCGACTTGCCAATCCAATTTTGCTGCATCAGGATGACCCGCTCTGGCCATCCGCCGTCGAGCTGTTTGAGATCGTCGAGCAATTGATCGGAATAAGCAGTGGTTTTCAGGAACCACTGCTCGATTTCGCGCGACTCCACACGCGTATCTTCGTGGCGCCAGCAAAAACCGCCGTTGATTACCTGCTCGTTGGCCAGCACGGTTTGACATTTCGGGCACCAGTTGACGCGGCTTTTTTTGCGATACGCCAGGCTTTTTTCCAGCATGCGCAGGAAAAACCACTGGTTCCAGCGGTAATACTCGGGTTCGCAGGTGGAAATCTCGCGCCGCCAGTCATAGCTGAAGCCGAAGCGGCGCAGCACTCTTTGAAATTGCGCGATATTGTTGTTGGTCCAAATCCGCGGATGTGTGTTGTTCTTGATTGCAGCGTTCTCGGCGGGCAGGCCGAAAGCATCCCAGCCCATCGGATGCAGCACGTTGAAGCCGCGCATGCGCTTCACGCGAGCGACGACGTCGCCAATCGCGTAGTTGCGCATGTGGCCCATGTGCATGGTCCCGCTGGGATAGGGGAGCATTTCCAGAACGTAGTATTTGGGTTTGGAAGGGTCGGCTTCTGTTTCAAAGACACGCGCCGCGGCCCAGCGCTCTTGCCACTTAGCTTCTATTTTCTGCGGGTCGTAACCGGTTGCAGCCGTTCCCCCCGCTCCAGTTGTGGTCTGCTCCGCCACTCTAGCTATCTCCGCTTCCTTTTTGGTGAACTTTGCTTTCTCTTCTGCGGAGCCCGCTTCCTCCGCGCTTTGTGAGTTGCAATCTTTCGCTTCAGGGCCGGCGTCAGCATGGAGAATCCTCTGTCCGCTTCTGGCGCCTGATCTTTTAGGCCGGCCAACTCCCACAGCATGGCGACGTTGCGCCGGTCGTCGCCCGGATCATCAATCGGCGTCTCCGCCAGGAACGCGCGCCCGGCAAGGCCGTCCACCGGTGCGCTCAGCTGCGGGTGCTGCAGAATTCGCGCGAACGCTTCTTTGCCAATCTTCCCTTTCCCGATATGCTCGTGGCGGTCCACGCGCCCGCCGAGCGGAATCTTCGAGTCGTTAGCGTGAAACACAGGAACGTTTTCCAGGGCCAGCGTGTTTTCAATTTGCGAGATGGTGGACGCCAGGCCCCCTTCGCTCTTGATGTCGTAGCCCGCGGCGAAGAGATGCGCCGTGTCCAGGCACGCGCCGACGGGCAGATCTCTCAGCAAGCCGCTGACGATCTCTCCAACCTCCTCCAGCCGGGAGCCGACGGCGGTTCCCATACCTGCGGTATTTTCCAGGAGAATCTTTAGGCGGCCCAGGGGCACGTGCTTGGTAGCTTGCTTCACCGATTCGACGATAGTCGAGATGGCCTGTGCAACACTGCCCTCACCCCGCGCGCCAGGATGAACAACCAGAAAGTCCGCTCCCAGCGCGACGCCACGCACAATTTCGTCGTGGAAGGCTTGAATCGAACGCGTACGCAGCATCGGCTGGGCCGCAGCCAAATTGACCAGGTAATTCGCGTGAATCACCAGCGGGCCAAGCCGCAGCTCTTCCCGTCTGGCGCGGAATGCAGCAGCGTCCAGATCCGGTATCCGTGCCGGGCCGCCTTGCCACATCCGGGGGCTTGCGGAGAAGATCTGCAGCGCGTTGCAACCGAGCTTCCGCGCGGACTCCAAAGCATTGAGATAGCTCCCCGCAATAGAGGTGTGGATGCCGATGCGAACGCGGCCATCCATCCAAGCGGGAGGCAGCGGTTCGGGCTCAGGTTCGGGGCGGTATTCGTCTTCGGGATCGAACTCAGTGGGTACAGCGATGCGTTGTTCTTCGGGCATGCCTATCGGGATTTCGGCTCCGTTATAAACTCCCTATTCTAGCATAGGCCCGCAAATGGCCGGACGTGCCGCCAATTCGCACAAGTCCACGTAGACCGGCACACCATGGGGGGAACCTAGGCAATTCGCACATAACCGAATTGACCGCCGTTCAAAGGAAATCGCAAAAACCTCGTCCTCGCTTGTTAGCGCTCCCTGCCAAACATCGAAAACGGCATGGTACGCGGTTCATCTTCCTTGAAAGTGTTGGTAGCGGTAGGGATCGCCTGATGAAACGTTTGCTCCATGGGACGGGTTGCCAGGCGATCCAGCGCGTCCGCGATCCGAGACAGCTCATAGAGCATTTGGTCTGTCACGGCGGAACGCTGTAAAACAACCGCTCGCCTGCGCCGGAATTGCAGTATCCCCCAGGTCGCAGCGGCAACAAGAATGAACACTAGCGCCAGGAACTGCTCTTGTCCTGTAATGTTTATGGTTCTGCCGAACAAATGAAACGGATAGTCCGAGAGCATTTTATCCTCCCGGCTGGGCCGTTCTACCTAGTAGGATGCCATTCTTACGGGTTACCTCGTCCAAAATCAAGAGGTTAGGAAATTTTTCCTGTTGCCTGATTTGCGACACTCTGCCGGGTTGCCGTAGACTTAACCTCTCGAATCGAGGGGCTTTCGATGCTTGTCGTCATGCAGTCCCATGCAACCGAAGAACAGGTGCGCGCCGTTTGTCAGCGCATCGAGAGCCTTGGGCTAAAAGCTCATCCCATTCCCGGCTCCCTCCGAACCGCCATAGGAATCACAGGTAACAAGGGTGAGATTGACCTGGGCGTCCTCGAATCGCTGCCCGGGGTCGTTGAGTGCATTCCCGTCAGCAAACCCTACAAATTGGTCAGCCGCGACGCGAAGGAAGAGGATACTGTCCTTCGAATCCCGACGCCTTCGGGCGACGTGCTGGTGGGAGGGAAGCACCTTGCGCTCGTGGCTGGGCCGTGCGCGGTCGAAACCGAGGAGCAATGTCTGGCGATTGCTGAACGCGTGAAGAAATCCGGCGCGCGTCTGTTTCGGGGTGGAGCGTATAAGCCACGTACTTCCCCATATAGTTTCCAGGGACTCGGCGAGAACGGCCTCAAGATTCTTTCGAAAGTGCGTGCCGCACATGGTTTTGGGATTGTCACCGAAGCCATTGACAACGAATCGCTGGACTTGGTCGAGGAATACGCGGACGTGATTCAGATTGGCGCGCGCAACATGCAGAATTTTTCTCTGCTCAAGCGCGCGGGGCGTGCCAAAAAGCCGGTTCTGCTGAAACGCGGGATGTCCGCCACCCTCGATGAATTCCTAATGGCCGCCGAATACATCTTGTCCGAGGGGAACTACCAGGTGATGCTTTGCGAGCGCGGCGTTCGAACTTTTTCTGATTTCTCGCGCAACACGTTGGACCTCGCGGTCGTGCCGGCGGTGAAGAAGCGCAGTCACTTGCCAATTCTCGTTGATCCCAGCCATGGCACCGGAAAGCGGCATAAGGTTCTGCCGCTCTCGCGTGCGGCCGTCGCCGTTGGGGCGGATGGCCTGCTTATCGAAGTTCATCACGAGCCAGACAGAGCGCTCTCCGATGGCATGCAGTCCATCCTCCCTGAAGAGTTCACCGAACTCGCCGCCGAAATGCGCCAAATTGCCGCAATCCTCCACCGAACCGTCAACTGACTATCCGACGAAATATTCATCCCCAGGGAGCATCGCGACCGAGGGATCTCTTCTTGTGCGTGTCGGTTTCTATGATGTTTGTCGACTAAGAGGGAGCGTGACCCGAATAGGCACTTTACCGGAGCAGTTTTCCCGGTTTCTATCGGATTGGCATGCCATCCGCCGAATGTTAAAGCTGTCTAGGCAGACAACTGGAGCAAGCTGTGTGGTTGAGGCCTACCCGCCCAACGGCCGAGAACATCAACAGCGGCCGGGAAGATCCCGCTAAGTCCTCGAACTGCTTTGGCGAAATAATGGAGAAGCGTCTCCCCATCGCGATGGTTGTGAATCTGACCTCGACCCACGACCAAGAAGCTAACGGCGCGGAGTTGACGTATACGAACAACGTGAGCGCCCATGGAGCATGCGTGGTTTCGAATCGCCAGTGGCAGCCGGGCGAGATTGCGGAGGTCTCTTCGTTTCCGGATCAAACCGCCTTGCGCGGAAAAGTCGTCTACTGCCGCAGGCACGGCGACCATCAGTATCTTATCGGTTTGAACTTCCAGAATAGCGTCGTGGTTTGGCCCATTTATCTCAAATACGCGGGGTGTACAAACGGAAGTGCAACCCTTCAGCCGAGAGTCGCCAAGTAAACCGAAAAGCGGATACCCGCTGCTGGAAGTATGGCGAGAGAACATGTGAAGTCACTTTTCTGGGGTTTCCTTTGAATCGAGTTTCTCGCGGGCGGCCAGCCAGCCGTCGAGTTGCTCGCTGCCCTTCCCTCGCAGAGTCTGCAGCATGATTCCAGCCATTCCTTCGGAGTTCACCCAAGCTACCTGTCCGCGGGCGCTGATCCGCACTCCCAAAGACAATTCGAAGGTGAAGTCCAGCACGGAGCCGTGCTTCAGATGCTTCACCGTCCGGACCGCCAGTCCACCTCCGCTCAAATTCGTGATGCGCCCTTGCTGCTCAAGTTCGCCTTCCTTCAAAGTTACCGCGAGATTCACCGGATGGCGAAAATACCGGCGCTGCTCGCGCAAAAGCAGTTCTTTCGAAATAGTGATGTGCATGGCTACGGCTTCTTCCGAAAGCGGTTTGCGCAGCAAGAAGTTGGCACCCACGGCAAGGATTTGCGTGGATTCCTTGGCATTGACAAGGCAGGCAAAGATCACTGCCTTGCTGTTCGAGGTTCCTTTTCGTGTGGACTCGATCAGGCCCAAGGCCCCCGGCACCTCCATGTCGACGAAAACGCCGTCTATCTTCCTGCGGTTCAGGCACTCGCGTGCCTCGTGTGCTGTAGGAACCAGCACAAACTTGGCGCCGTACTTTTTCACGGCCTTCGCAACCGCTTGCATGGTGGCGTAGTCGCTGGACACAAGAACAAACTCGAGCGCGAGCGGGGGATTCATGGGCGGGGGGACTCTCCGTTGTTTTGTTCAGGATGTAGTGTGAGGTCTTAGGGTCTGCCTATCGGTTGTTTTGAGCTGCGTGGCCGCCATTATAATGAAAACGATTCTCCTGTCGAGATCGTTATTCTTAATGCAATTCACCAGGCGTTTGCGGCTCCGCTCCGGATCTCACTTGCCTGCGGCCCTGCGAAGCTTGCCTTCGGCAGTTTCGGACGTGGTGCGGTCAAGAAGAGCCAACACTTGATTGGTGGTCACAAGCTGCGCGCCGCTCGACCGCAGGATGTCAAGAATTTCGCGCCCCTTTTTCTCATCAAGCGCCTGGACGGCGTCTTTCACAATGCTGACGCGGCGGCCGCGGTGGAGCAGTCCGTCGGCAGCGCGAAGCACACAGTATTCGGTGACGACACCAAATACGAGAAATTCAGGGCGCGCATCAATGCCCGGCGCAGTACCGGCCGGCTGCGAGGAGCGCGCAGAGCGAACGCCGACCCGCGCAAGAAGGGCGTCGGTATTTGGGTTGTCAAAGACATCGAACGTGTTCTTTTCCAGAATCACCTGCTGATACGCACCCAGATCGCGGGGCAAGCCAAATCCCTGCTGGTTCGGAATCACGAGCTGACTTGTGGCGCGCGCCTCGGGAATCAGTTCCGCGCCGGGAGTTCCCTTCACGCAGTGAGGCGGCCACTGCCGAAATTCGGGGTCATCCAGTTGGTGTGCATCGGCCGAAGAAATCAAGAGAACGCGGCCCTGACGAGCCTGTTCGACCAGGTGATTGATGTTTGGGATGATTTTCTCAGCGCCGGGAACGTACAGGTTTCCTCCCGGCAGCATGAAATCTGCCTGGGCATCCACTTCCCACAAAATCGTGTCCATGGACACCATCTTCTACCTCCATTGGGTCAGATGCGCGCCGCTTTCACCACAGATTGCCGCACCTGGTCGCGTAGCTCTTCGATTCGCTCACTGTAACACACGGGAAACGCCGGCTGTGCCTGGCTGAGCGCCGCAATGCGCCCCGGCAAGCGCGTGCGGTCGGCAAGATGGCGGCTCTGCGCCTTTTTTATCGTCGCGAAAGGATCCTGATCCGCGGAAGCGATGCGCTTGCCCTCGCGCATCACGGGAACCAGCAAGGGTTCACTCCCAGGAAAAGACTCCGTATCCAGACCGATGACATCCTCCGAGAATTTCCTGTCTCTGCCGGAAAAACGGAAAACCTGCTTGCGCCCGGGATAGGTGATTTTTTCCTGGCTGAACTTCGCCGCGCTGCGTACGGCATTGCCCGTGTCGACTTCGACCAGCTTGTAAATCACTCCTATGTTTGGTGAATCGGACGAAGTAGAAAGTGCCGTGCCCACGCCGAAGGCATCGATGCGCCCGCCACTTCGCAGCAGAGTCTCGATGCGTTCCTCGTCGAGCTCGCCAGAGGCAAAAATCTTCACGTCTTTCCATCCGGCCTGGTCGAGCCGCTTGCGCACCCACTGGCTGTCCGCCAAGACATCGCCGCTGTCGAGGCGAACGCCGCCGGGTTTGCGCCCCAGCGCGATGATTTTCTCGATGGCCGCGTGCACATCGTAGGTGTCAACGAGAAGAGTGGACTCGTCGGGGAAAACGTCGAGAAAATCGCTGAAAGCTTCGGCTTCATCCTCATGGGCCATAATCCACGAGTGCGCTTGGGTTCCATAGACAGGAATGCCAAAACGGCGGCCCGCGTAAGTGTTCGAGGTGCCCTCGCAACCGCCGATGAACGCGGCGCGCGCGGCGAAAACTCCCGCTTCCATGCCATGAGCCCGGCGAGAGCCGAATTCGACGACGGGGCATCCGGCCGCGGCGGCGGTGACGCGCGAGGCCTTGCTGGCGATAAGAGTTTGGAAATGAAGAATGCTGAGCAGACTGGTTTCGACGAGTTGCGCATCGGCGATGGGCGCAGTGACGCGAAGCAGCGGCTCCCCGGGAAAGAAAATCGTTCCTTCGGGCAAAGCCCAAACGTCGCCGGTAAAACGAAATCGCGCGAGATAGTCGTAGAAATCCGCATGCACGTGGCGAAAGAAAGGCTGCGCGCGGAGATAGGCGATGTCTTCGCTCGAAAAACGCACGTTCTCCAGAAAGTCGAGGGCCTGCTCGAGCCCTGCGGCCACGAGATAATTGCGATGGCTCGGGAGGTTGCGAACAAAAAGTTCAAACGTGGCGCGGGCGTCGAAGCGGTTCTGGACGTAGCCGGCCGCCATTGTGAGTTCATAGAGGTCGGTGAGCAGTCCCGAGAATGGTGCGCTAAGAAGCATGTCCCTAAACAGATTATGTCAGGGCGGTCTAAAGGGCAAAGCGGAAACAGTGGCGAGCGCCCCCTCGCAGGAATTGTTCGGGGTAAACGCGTGGCGAGCGAAATAGTCGTGCCAAATTGGGAAGAGCTGGGGGTACCCCCGGCAGTTTTCGTAAGGGCAATAATATAGTTGACGAATCAAAGCGAAAATGGAATACTCGGCGGTACGGCAAATCTGCGTGGGGGTGTGGTTTAATCGCTCACTGGATGAACGCCTACTGCTCATGTATGAATCGTATTTTGATGACTCCAGGGATCGCACTTCCATCATCGTAGCTGGCTGGGCTGCGAGCGCCGACAAGTGGTTAAGTTTTGAGGACGAGTGGCGAAGGCATCTCGCCTTATACAATCTGCCCTATTTCCACATGAAGGAATTTGGCAAAAACGGAGTCTTTGCCCATGCTTGGGGCGATGACCGTCAGAGGTATTGCGATTTTCTTCAGGGCTGCGCTGCCATTATAAAGAAGCACGTCAATTTCGGTATCAGTAGAGGCGTCTTTTTGGACGAATACGATGCGGCAAACCTAGAATGTGGAATTAAGTTCAAGGTTGGCCCGGCCTATTCCACTTGTGGTGTTTTAGCTGCCTCTCGCGCACAGAAAAGGGGTATCTCTGCGGGCTTTGAGGCGGCTTACATTCGGCACCATTTTGACGATCCGGGCAAGAACAAGGGAAAGGCAGAATTGGATAGGCTTTTTGAAAGCGTTGGATTGCCAACTAACCCACAGTTTGAAAAAAGTGAGAAGGACAAGAAACCTATCCCATTGCAGGCCGCCGATTTCTTGGCATGGGAGCACAGATACCTTTTAGGTCAATTTGACGAATTTGGGCCACTGGATCCCGATGATATGCACAGGTCTCTAAGGCACCTAAATAGCATCCCGAACGACTCGCAGATGTTGGCGGGAAAAGAAAACATTGTGGCCTTTTGTCGTAACCCGCACAGTTTGTGTTAGGGTGGTGGAATGAAGAACACGCCATCTGAATACGAGAATTTTGAACGCACGGTGCGGGAACTGCTAAAAGTCCCGCATAGCGAAATTAAGGCTAAGTTGGATGCCGAGAAAGAAGCAAAGAGGGTTGCCAAGAAGCGGAAGGCTACTTCTCGTCGCGGGGTTTAGCGTCCGTGGTCTTAACTCCCAAGGTGCGCAATGCTTCCCGCACTTCGGGATCGCGCTCGGCCAATTCTGCAATTACCCTGTTTTCCCCAAGCCCCTTGAAGATTTTGGCGTTTTTTTCTTCTTGCTTCTTGGCCGCGCGACGCCAGAGCAACCAGCCCAAGATACTGAAACCCATAGACGCTCCTTGGGGGTAATAATGGAACCGATTTTAGCTGAGGGCAAGTTCAAAACTGGCGACTCGCACCCGACTTGCAATCAGTTGGCTTTTGTGGGGTATTGCGATGATGGGCATCCTATATGGACGAGCGTTTTTGGCGACCCGGATGCCCCTTACCGTCTGGCGAAGTTGAATGGACAATGTCTGCCATGCTGTAGGCGTGAACCATTCCGCATTTTGGGCACGGAAGCTCCATTGGATCAAAACGAAGTTCGACTCCAATCTGCCCCGCCTGCTCTACTTGATAAGGTTCTCCAAGCACAATAAAACAGCGGCAGGAAGTGCAGAAAACGCCTTTGTACTTGGTAATCATGCTGTCAGTTTTCTGTCGCTTCCCGCGAGGGAGATGGCCGGGCTTAGTTACACGTCGTACCGACCTTGCCAGTCACTTCGGCATAGGTGAGGCGCTTGCCGAATACGTGCGAGGCGACGTGTTCGAAGCGCAACCCGTCATGCTCAAGAGCGCGGTAGTTGTAGCGAAACACCTGTTCGTCGAGGTAACGGAAGAGATGGAACTCTTCGACGCTAATGTAGGTTCCCTTGAGTCCGCGCTTGAGCAGGCTCCAGAAGTTTTCGAGTCCGTTGGTGTGAACGCGACCGTCAACGTACCCTTCCGCATGGTCAATGACTTCGTGCCGGAAACCCTTGTCGCGTAAGCCCTGATAGGACATGAGGGCGTCGGTATAGATTGCGCTTCCTGCCTTGACGTGAGCGGCGATGTGAGAGTGCAATCCATGTTTGCGGCGGTTGCCGACTACGGCGGCGCGAATCTGGCCGCCGCGTTCCAAAACGCCGACGATTGCAGTTTTGTCTTTAGTGCCAGTTTCAGTAATTCGGCGCTTGCGCTTGTCAGCGTGCATAAATCGTGCAGCACCGCCAATGAAAGTTTCGTCTACTTCGACTTCGCTATCGGGACCGCCCATCTTGACGAAGGTGCGATTTTGCATCGCAAGCCGGATGCGATGAAGCATGAACCATGCGGACTTTTGTGTGACGCCGAGAGCGCGAGCGACTTCATAAGAACTGACTCCGTTCTTGCAGTTGGCAATCATCCAAATGGCGACGAGCCACTTGTCGAGAGGGATTGGGGAATCTTCGAGGATGGTGCCGACCTTGACGGAGAATTGGCGGTGGTGGTGGATGCTCTTGCATTGCCACTTGCGCTGATTCTTGAGGAATACCGCATCCTCGCGTCCACAAGTAGGGCAGGTCACAACGCCATTGGGCCAGCGCAGCTTGACCATGAAATTGAGGCAATTATCGGCGTCCGCGAAGTAGAGAATGGCTTGCTGTAGAGTCTTTGGCTTGGCGTCCATGGTGTTCCTCGCAAGCCAAAATGTAGCAGAATCCATTTGATTCGTCAACTATATTATTGCCTTCGTAAGAGTGGCAAATAAAGGGGTTAGAGGATACGGAACTTGGAAGAATATACGGAAGACTGGAGGAGCGAAATGGGGCGACGTTACGATCTGCGGGGAGGCCACCCACCTCCCCGGCATTTTGTATCGTTATCAAAACAACGTGGTTACAAAATTTGATTGTTGTAAGTTGTTGAAAATAATACAGCCTGAAAGGGTTTGGGTGAAGACCCACCTCGCGCTCGCAGAGAGATCCCTCGCTCCGCTCGGGATGAACTATCCTCGTCGGATAGTTCAATTTGATTGTTGGAAGTGATTGAAAAGAAAGGGCGAGCAAAGTTACTGGCAAGCGCATGAATACCCGACGGACCTCGCGAGGCTCAGGGCAAGCCCTTTGCGGCTCTGGGTAAACGTGTAACGAGGGGATGGAATAGGCGCGAACAGTTCCCGGCGCAGCGCACCCCTCGAAACTCGGGGTAAACGAGATGCAAGAGTCGTACATAAGTAACCGGGCAGTCGGCCCTTCGAGGCTCAGGGTAAAAGGGATGCTCAAAAGCAAAAAGGGGTTGCCTATTTCTATTTACTTGTCCGGTACTTTCTTAGGGCATACCTAAGTCGTTTGTTTGGGCGGAGATAGTGGAGTGAGTTGGAAAAGGTCCAGCGCCTGGCCGTAGGCCAATACCGCGCCTGTCAATTTGTGAAACGCGGAGGAGTTCTCGGCGGCCTCGCGTCTCTTCGTGTGGGCATCGGATGAAAGTTCAAGAATTCGGTCTATGGCCTCGTCTGGACGCGTGGTTGATTCCGTACCTCGAACCGCAGCAGGTAGTGCGCCTGGCATCGATTACGTTTCAATTCGGGGGGTGCGGGGTTAGCTTAAGCTCCAACTCATGCTGCGCATGAATGGGGCACCCGGCCGGGAGCATTCTGATTTGTTCGTTGATACTTTGCGTCATATCATTACGGCTCCGGTACTCACATTTGAAACGCTCACCGCATAAGTGGTACTTCGGAACTAAGTGCCAGTTTTGTGAGAAGAAGATAGTGACGCACCTGAATGCGCCTCCCGATAACGTTTACCTTCCAAAATCGCACGTTGCTGTAACCTGTCCGTATTGCGGCGAAAAATCTTTGATGACCGTCGCCGACCTGCAACTGTGTAAAGTTCCTCCAGCTTCACGCCGTCGAGCAAAGTAAGTTCATCTCCGGGGGTTCTGACACCTCCGAATTTAAGCATCTGCTCCCATTTGGTAGGTGGATTGTGTAATCGCCAGTAGTGCTTAAGCGTGTCCCTGAACTCGTCCAATGCTAGTTCTTTCTGAATTTCCTTAATTTCGCTCCGCTTAGGACCACTCCAAAACTGGTCCCCAAACGTGTAAGAGACAACTTCGATCGGTTCATCGACTCCAGCCGCATATTTCACCGCTAGGCTGGTTGCAAAAATCGCTAGGCGTGTATTGTCGGCCACACAATTCTTGCGGTCGTAGAGTGGGTCTGAGATGAGACGCCAAAGGCTGTTTCCCGTTCCAATATGTACCTCGTCTTCTACGGGAGAGAGCACATTGCTCCCCGCATCTGCGCGGTACAAGAGATATGTTAGAGGATTGGCGTAAACGCCGACCACAATCGCGAATTGCTCTGTATAGTTTGCGTGGAATTCAGCAAGAACGCTTTCGATAGTGCTTTCTATGAGTCGTTTGTCGAACGCACCCCCTGAAAGTCTTGCGCGAATTTCAGCGGAGAATTTGTCTATTATTCCGCCGTTACCAGCCCCAGCAATTGCAAGGCCCCGCTGAATACCTCCGATGAGGGTTATCTGTAAGCGTCCGGTTCTGGCCGTCTATGAGAAGTGTGGGGAGTCGAGGAAAATGGCCTTTGTGGGCACACTGGTTTGTGTCCACGAAGGGGAATCGTG
>Ga0209166_10002726_pt1 | contig 13096 bp, 8 predicted proteins | sample Coa_R1_3_FD_187151 | JGI IMG/M metagenome (GOLD analysis project Ga0209166, IMG submission 187151) | Surface soil microbial communities from Centralia Pennsylvania, which are recovering from an underground coalmine fire - Coalmine... | ecosystem: Environmental > Terrestrial > Soil > Unclassified... | reverse complement strand
AATGACCTGCTGGCGGTGGGGATTGCGCCAGAGGGGCACGTGCCAGTTGGTGAAGGGCACCCCGGCGTCGTAGCCGAGGCGGCTCATGATCAGGTGGTCGCCGATCAGAAGAGTGTTTTCCATGGAACTGGAGGGGATGACGCGGGCCTGGCCAATGGTGCCGTTGATGAGCAGGAACGCCAGGGCTACCCAGAACCAGGCGATGATTTCGCGGGTGATACGCTGGCGCATGAGCTGCGAATCTTTATGCATGTTGTGGGTTCCGTTTTTCCTGGAGCTAGCTTTCACGTTTCAGCACCTCGCGGCGCCTGCGGTTCGGAGTGCAGGGGACGACATTGGTCAGTTGGGAGAAGTGTCGGTACGTTTCTTGAGGACGGGACGGTCGTCGGCCGGTGGAGCTTTTAGATTACCGGCCGCAGGGGCGGTAGCGGCACCGGGAGCGGACGCGGAGATGGCTCCTTCGGTAAAGGCTTTCTTCAGGAGTTGCTCGGCGACTTGTTGAGCGCCGCCGGTGTCGTCATTGGTTTGCTTGGCTTTGCTGTATTCGTTGACGGCGCGAGCGCGCTGGCCGAGAAGATCGAAGATTTTGCCGAGATAGATGTGGCCCCAGACCTCGGTCCATTTTTCGGAGGGTTCAGGGACGGTTTGCAGGGCGTCACGGAACGCATTGGCAGCAGCCTGGTAGTTCTTCTGGTAGAAGAAAGCTTCGCCCATGCGGAAATTGGCCAAGGGACGGTTGGGCTGGATGGAAAGGGCGCGCTGGTATTGGCCGATGGCGTCGTAGTAACGGCCTTGCTCGGCGAGCTCTTCGCCACGGGCAATGGCGGCACGGGCGCGCAGAGGCGAGCTACCCTTCAGAATTACGTTATTGGGATCGATCTTGATGCCGCCAGGTTTGGGACGGCCGAAGGTCTCGATGGTGAATTCGGATTCGGTGCCGACCACGTCAATGGTTTTGGTTTCGGGATTTCCTTCGGTTTCGATGCGCAGCTCGACCGGCATGTGGAAGGTGTCGAGGGGCTGCTTGATTTTGCCAACCACGCGGAACCCCTGATGGGTGCGGTAGACGACGTATTCGAGGGTGAAGTCTGGGACGCCGGTGGAATTCAGCCATTGGGCGAAAAAACCACGCAGGTCGGGAGGAGCTTCCCCAGCTTTGGCGGTGGCTTGGGCATGCTGTTGGGCAAGAGCTTCGAAATTTTCGATGGTGGCACTGCCTTCGGCGTACTTGAAGTAGAAATCGTGGAGTAGCGATTTGAAAGCGGCGTCGCCCATCTGGGCGCGGACCATGTGAAAGATCATGGCGCCTTTGTTCATGACGACGGAACGATAGTCGGGAGAATAGGGAGCGAGACGGGCGGCTTGCGCGATGGGAGCGGCTTCCTCATACATCAAAGCGCCAACGGCGAATTCGTCGACGGCTTTCAGGCCGGCTTCCTTGCCGGCATTTTGTTCGGCGTAGAGCGCTTCGGAATAGCGTGCCAGGCCATCGCTAATCCACACATCGCCAGGGGTAGCAGGCAGTACGGCATTACCCCACCACTGGGAGGCGACCAGGCGAGCGATGGTGCGGTCGGAGGCGCGTGGATCCCAAATGCGTTTGCTAAGGAGCAGCAGGCCGGGGCCGGCGAAATCGCGCAGGGTGCCATCGGGAAGTTGAGCGACGGTGAATTCGGGGCGGGGCAAGGGGCCAAACATGTCGGAGAAAACAGTGGTGGAGCGAGCGACGTCATCGGCGAATTTTTGGGCGTCGGCGCTGGCTTCGCGGGGTGCGTAGACGTTTACGGTGATGCCCTCCGCTTGCTTGGGATTGAGCTGGAGATTGCCGGCGACGAAGGTGCCGTGGGGGGCGGGGGTATCGCACTGGAAGGTGTAGACGAGGCGATTGCCTTCGACGGCGTTTTTGCCGGGAGTCGGCGTGGGGGCGGAGGCTTTGCCGGTTCCGGCTACGGCGAAAGAATCCGGAACATTGAGGCGGAAGGTGGCGGTGTAGCGGTTGGAAGGGAAATTGGTGAGCGGAAACCAGCGGGCGGGGAGAAGCAGGTAGGCGCCCTCGCGCGTGATGGAGGCAGCGCGCACGCCGGGGACCGGGCTGTTCTCTTCATTGGCAAGCGGACCGGCATAGGTGAAGGTGAGGGAGACTTTGGCGCCGACGGCAACGGGGGAAGGCAGGTTGACGATGAGATTGAGAGGATTTTGCGAGTCGCGCTCGAAGCCGAGGACTTTGTTGTCGGCAGACCGGACATCGCTTACGTTGAGATTGGAATGCAGTTCGACGCGGACGGCGCTGGTGACTTGTTGCGCTTTGAAGTCGACTTTGGCAACGGCGGAGAGGGATTGGGTGATGGGGTCGAGAGTGGCGGAGACGTCGTAGTGTTCGGCGAGGAGAGCGGGAGGCGGAGGAGCTTGGGCCTCGACGGGCGCCAAGGCGCCGCTAAGCAGCAGGGCTGCGAAAAGGAAGGCAGGTTTCATTTTTTTGCTGCGGGTCATCGGACCCCTTTCCCTGGGTGACGCGGCTTTCGAGAGTCACGTTGTTCCTACTTGCAGAACGGGCCGCAAATTCAAAAGCGCCCGCGACGGTCCGCGGCCGCTACAAGTGCTTGCGGATAGCATCCTCAGATACGGATCGTCTCGACAAACAGGCAGGTACGTATGTGTACCCTATATAGGATAGCAGAGACCTTAGTTGGCGTTGCCAACGGGGACCCCAGGCGTAGTCTTCGGAGCAGCAATCCGCTCGAGAATCGCGTCCGCGGCGCGGTCGACTGCGCCGGGGGGACCGAGACGCAGGCGGATGTGCGCCAGCTCTTGACGGAGAGCTTGGCGGAGAGGTTGGTCGTTCAGCAAACGAAGGATCTCGGCGGCCAGGCGAGAGGGTGTGAAATCGTTTTGGATCAGTTCGGGCACGGCACGCTTGCCGGCGATTAGATTAACCATGCTGAAAAAGGGTGTGCGTACCAGAGGTTTGGCCAGGAGGGCGGTAAGATGCGTGACGCGATAGACCACGACCATGGGCGCGTCAAGGAGAGCGGCTTCAATGGTGGCGGTGCCGCTGGAAACGATGGAGGCATCGGCGGCGGCAAGGGCGTTGTAGGTCTGGTTGAGCACGATTTGGAGAGGAAGGTCCGGCGGCCAGCCTTGGCGGAGGGACGCGGGGTCGGCTCCGGGTGCGGCGGCGAGGACGAATTGAGCGGGCGATTCGCGATGGATACGCCGGCAGGCTTCGCGGATGATCGGGAGATGCTGGCGTAATTCGGCGGCGCGGCTGCCGGGCAGGATGGTGACGATTTTCTTCCGCGGATCGAGAGATTGGCTGCGGCAAAAGGATTGGCGGTCGAGCGACGCGTGCACAGCGCCTACCAGCGGGTGGCCGATAAATTTTACGGGGACCCCGGCGCGAGCGTAGAACTCTTCTTCAAATGGAAAAATGCAGAGGGCTTGCGCGAAACGGCGGCGAACTATGCGTACGCGCCAGGGGCGCCAAGCCCAGAACTGCGGGCAGACGTAGTAGATGTTGCGGATGCCGAGGGGTTTGAGGTTGCGGGCGAGACGGAGGTGGAATCCGGGGAAGTCCGTGAGGATAGCGAAGGCCGGCTTGCGGCGGGCGGCTTCTTCGACGAGGCGGCGCATGGCGCGGATAAGGGAGGGGAGATGGCTGAGGATTTCGGTGATGCCGACTACGGAGACTTCGGCATAGTCGGTGAGGACGTCGACGCCCGCGGCGCGCATTTGGGGGCCGCCCATGCCGAAGATATCGAGGTCGGCGCGCTGTTTCAGGGCGGTGGCCAGGCGGGCGGCGTACATGTCGCCGCTGGCTTCGCCGGCGGAGAGCAGGAGGGAGGTCATTTACCGAGAATCCTGTAAGAGGAGTTTGAGGTTTTGCCGAGATGGGGCGCAACGTGCTGGGCGCCTACGGGGATGGATCGGAGTGGGTAGGTCATTAACAGACGATTCTGGGAGAGTTTGAGATTTTGCCGAGATGGGGCGCAGCGGTGCTGCGGCCCTACGGGATGGATTGGAGTGGGTAGGTCGTCAAGAGAGGATCCAGGGAGAAAGAAGGGATTCTGGGAGAGTTTGAGATTTTGCCGAGATGGGGCGCAGCGGTGCTGCGGCCCTACGGGGATGGATCGGAGTGGGTAGGTCGTCAAGAGAGGATCCAGGGAGAAAGAAAAGATTCTGGGAGAGTTTGAGATTTTGCCGAGGTGGGGCGCAGCTTGCTGCGCCCCTACGGGGATGGATCGGAGGCGGGGGATGGGAATCATGGCGCGCCTAGTCGCTGGCGGGGAGCGGCAAGGGCAGCGGTGAGCCGGACCGGTGGCGCTCGGCGTCGGAGTCGTCGGGGAGGCGCAGCTCTTGCTCCTTGTATTGGAGCTGATAGAGGCGGTAGTAAATGCCGCGCTGGGCGAGGAGCTCCTGATGAGCGCCTTGTTCGCGGAGGCGGCCTTTGTGGAAGACAAGAATGCGGTCGGCGTGCTGAATGGTGCTGAGGCGATGAGCAATGACGAGCGCGGTGCGGCCGCTGAGGAGACGGTTGAGGGCATCGCGGATTTGCAGTTCGGTTTTGGTGTCGACGCTGGAGGTGGCTTCGTCCAGGATCAGGAAGCGCGGGTTGTGGGCGAGGGCTCGGGCGAAATTGATGAGCTGGCGCTGGCCAACGGAAAGGGTGGAGCCGCGCTCATTGACGCTGGCGCCGACGCCTTCGGGGAGCGATTCGATGAAATCGCCGAGACCGATTTCGCAGATGGCGGTTTCGACGGTGGAGCGGTCAATGCCGGGGGTGCCGAGGCGGACGTTGGATTCAATGGTGCCGGTGAAGAGGAAGGGGTCCTGAAGGACGATGCCGAATTGGCGGCGGAGGTCCTGGAGATTGATTTTGCGGATGTCGACGCCGTCGAGAAGGATCTGGCCGCGCTGGACGTCGTAGAAGCGGAGGAGGAGGGAGATGAGCGTGGTCTTGCCCGCGCCGGTGTGGCCGACGATGGCAAGAGTTTGGCCGGGCTCGACGCGGAACGAAACGTCGCGGAGGACCCAATCGTCTTCGCCGGGGTTAGGGATGGGGCGGTAACTGAACCAGACGTTACGGAATTCGATTTCGCCGCGCGGATCAACGAGGGGAATGGCGTCGGCGGGCGAAGAGAGATTGACGGGTTCGTCGAGGAGCTTGAAGATGCGCTCGGAAGCGGCCATGGCGGATTGCAGGATGTTGAATTTTTCGCTGAGGTCCTGGATGGGGCGGAAGAAACGGGTGGCGTACATGGTGAAAGCGGTGAGCTTGCCGAGCGTGAGGGTGGTGAGAAGCACGCGGTTGCCGCCGGCCCAGTAGATCAGGGCGATGGCGGCGACGCTCAAGATTTCAACGGCGGGATAAAATAGAGCGTAGGAGAGAATGGCGGAGCGCCATGCGATCATGTTTTCTTGATTGCGTTTGGCAAAATCGGCGCGCGCTTTTTGCTCGCGATTGAAGATTTGCACGATGCTCATGCCGGAGATGTATTCCTGGAGAAAGGCATTGATGCGGGCGATGGCGGTGCGAATGTGGCGATTGGCGTCGCGCACGTAATGGCGGAAGACGAAGGTGACCACCAGGATACAGGGAAGAACAGCGAGGGCGTCGAGGGCGAGACGCGCATCCATCCAAAAGAGCAAACCGGCCATGACGGCGAGGAGGAAGAAATCGTTGATCATGGTGACGACGCCGGCGGCGAAGAGGTCATTGAGGGCGTCTACGTCGGTGGTGACGCGGGTGATCAGGCGGCCGACCGGGTTGCGGTCGTAGTAGGTCATCGGCAGACGCTGCAGATGCGAGAAGATTCCGGTGCGCATGTCGTACATGGTTTGCTGGCCGACGCGCTGCATGATTCGGATCTGGACGTATTGGGCGAAGAAATCGAAGATGAGAACGAGAAGGTAGAGAACGCTAAGAACAGCTACGCCGTTCCACGCGCGCGATTCGGGAAGAATGCCTTTCAGCGCGGGAGAGAAGTAGCGGTCGATGGCGATCTGGAAAATCCCCGGAGGGGCCAACTCGAGCGGAGTGACAATGGCTACGAGGGACAGCGCCAGGATGACGCGCCATTTGTAGGGCCGCATGTACTCCATCAGGCGGCGCATGAGGCGCGAGTCGTAGGCTTTGCCGAGGGCTTCTTCTTCGTGCAGATTGCTCATGCGCGTTCCAGCTCTTCCTCCAGCAACTGCTTCTGATATAAATCGGCGTAGTAACCGCCGCGAACGAGGAGTTCGTCGTGGGTTCCGCGCTCAATGATACGGCCGTCGCGGAGGACGACGATTAGATCGGCGTCCTGCACGGTGGAGGTGCGATGCGAGATCAAAATGGTGGTGCGGCCGTGCATGATGCCGCGCAGACGAGAGAGGATGCGCTCTTCGGTTTGGGTATCGACGCTGGAAAGGGAATCGTCGAGGATGAGGATGCGCGGGTCGCGAATGACGGCGCGAGCGATGGCGGTGCGCTGCTTTTGTCCTCCGGAAAGGGTGATTCCGCGCTCGCCGACGACGGTGTCGTATTTGTGGGTGAAGCCTTCGACGTCGGAATCGAGACTGGCGATTTCGGCGGCTTGGCGAACTTGATTGAGATCGTAATTGGGCAGACCGAAGGCGATGTTGCCGGCAACGGTTTCGCCGAAGAGATAGGTGTCTTGCGGGACGTAGCCGATGGAGCGGCGCAAGGTGTCCAGGGGCCATTCGGAAATGGGGCGGCCGTCGATGAGGACTTCGCCCGCGGGAGCTTCCCAGAGGCGGGCAACGAGCGCAGCCAGTGTGGTCTTACCGCTGCCGGTGGGGCCAACGATGGCGAGCGTGGAGCCGGCGGGAATTTTTAAGTTGATGTCGCGAAGGACGGGGTGGGCGCCGCTGCCGTTGGAGCTGGCGGCGGACGCGCCGTTACCGGCGATGTTGGTGGGAAAGGTGAAGTTGAGATTACGAAATTCAATTTCGCCGGCGATGGGAGTGTTGGAGGGGACGGCGGCGTGGCGATCGTCGATTTGCGGCTTGGCATGAAGGATGTAGTTGAGGCGGCCCATGGAGGCGGCACCGCGCTGGAAAATGTTGGTGACCCAGCCGAGAGCGATCATGGGCCAGACCAGAAGGCCAAGGTAACTGTAGAAAGCGATGAGCGCGCCAAGGGAGATTTGGCCGCGAAGAAGTTGATGGCCGCCTTGCCAGAGAACGATGAGGAAAGAAGTTCCGATGAGGGCCTGGAGGGAGGGCATGAACATGCTCCAGGTGCGGATGAGCTTGATGTTGCGGGAGACGTATTCGCGATTGGGCTCGTCAAAGCCGCGAATTTCCGCTTCTTCCTGGGCGTAGGCGCGGATGACGCGGACGCCGGAGAGATTTTCCTGGACCTTGGCGGAAAGGGTGGCCAGAGCGGCTTGAATGGTTTCGTAGAGCTCGTGGATTACTTTGCCGAAGTGACGCACGGCGACGGCGACGATGGGAACGGGCAAAAGCACCCAAAGGGTGAGCGAAGAAGAAAGGCGGGCCATGATGATGACGGCGAGAATCATGGTCACGATGGTTTGGCCGGTATACATGATGCCGGGACCGAGGACCATGCGGACGTTGTTGAGATCGTTGGTGGCGCGGGACATCAGTTCGCCGGTGCGATTGCGGACGTAGAATTCCGGCTCCATGAGCAGCAAGCGATCGAGCAGGCCGGCGCGAAGATCGAATTCGATGTCGCGGGAGACGCCGATGAGCACCCAGCGGGTAGTGAAAGACATGAGGCCCTTAAACAGGACGCAGACAATGAGAATAAGACAGTAGGTGCCGAGAGCGTGGCGGCTGTGCGGAGCATAAAAGGGAATGTCGCGGCTGAGCCAGTCACCGGCCAGGGCTTGCGCATGGGTGTTGGTTTGAAACGGACGCGGGCTGCCAGCCAGGATATCGGTCATAACGCCGGTAGCGAGCGGAATGATGTTGCCGATAATGCTGGTGAGCGCGAGGGCTAGCAGTCCGAGCGCGATGGCCGGGCGATAGCGACCGAGATAAGGCATCAAGCCGAGCAGATTCTTTGCGGCGGAAGAATGTTGCGGCGCGCGCCGCGATGTCTTGGCGGCGGTGGCGGCCCGGTTTTTGGCGCTATGGCTCATCGCAAAGTGGATCTGGCGGTATCCAAGGACGGCGCTTCGCCGAGGAAATGTTCATAAGAACGGTCCAGGGATTGGTAGCGTTTGGTTTCCTTATTCCAGCGCACGCCGATGGGCAGGGAGTGGGTATCCACGGCGCCTTTGAGGGGCGTGAAGTACAGGGCCAAACCCTTTTCCGGATCTTGCTCGAAAGCCAGGCGCCAGCCGGTCACGCCGCCAATGGGCGTGCCGGGGAGAAAACCTTTCTGATTCTTGAGATGTTCGTCGCAGCGCAAGATTTCCATCCACTTGCCGTCGTCATTTTGAGCCAGCACCGCGCGGGCGACAATCGTGCCGGGCAGATTATTTTTGGTCGATTTGGGAATGATGTTGGCGGCGAGAAACTGCTGCTTGCCGTTCTTGGCCAATTCGCCGAAAAGCAACACGGTAGTCTCTTTCCCGAGCAGCGAATCCGCGGCGGATTGAATATCCTCAGGAACGGCCGGGGCCGCCGGCTTCTCTTCCGCAGCGGGTTTTTCCGTAGCCGAGTCGCCGCATCCGGCCAGGCATGCAGCCAGACTGAGTAGCGCGGCACCCCGAAAAATATTGCGGCGGAGAGTCCATCGATTCCTATCGATTTTGCTCGCGGTCTCTGAAGATAAGGACGGCATGGCCGTGAGCTGGTTAGCAGTCGTAAGGAGACAGTCGCTTTCCGTGAGATTTTCCATGGTATCGGCTTGGCTACTCCTTTTTTGTCCGGACACCCGGCAAAGTGAGGGCGCACTGCCACAATTTTAGCCGCTGCGTGCCCTCCACGGAAGAATTCATAGGATCAAGTTGCTTTTATGATGAGGTGACGTTTCGGCGCCCGCCAAAACTCCAGATTAACGCCGGGCGAGGATGGCGTCCAGCCGAGCCTCAAAATTTTCTTCTCCCTCGGAGGATAGTTCGCTGCGCTCGACGGGCAGGGCAGCTTCGATAGCCTCCAGCCAATGGAACAACAGTTGGATGTTTTCGCGGGTCCTGGCGTGATATTCCTTGAGATTCGGGGCTGTGGACATCCACTGGCGGAAGGTGTGCTCCAGGGGATGATCCGAGGAACCAAACGGGTTGGAGGCGGCGCTGGGGGCGAGAAGGCCGCCGTGGCCGGTGAAGAAATGCTCGAAACCGAGATCGGCGGCGAAATGGCCGGCGGCGGAGGCAACGCCTTCATCGTAGAGGGCGCCATGGCAGATGAGGGTAAGAGGCTGCGGCTCCTGGCGCCATTTGAGGGTTTCCATATCGAAGAACCATAGATCCCACTTGGCGTCGACGAAGTAGGCAGTGTCCGCGTTGAGATGTTGGGCGGCGAGCGCGCCAATTTCCGGGGGTCCATAGCCTTGCTCGCGGAGGTCCCATTCGCCGACGGGAATTTCGGTGGGGTCGACGGCCTGAACGCGTAACCCGGTGAAGGCGCTCTGCGAAGTGGAGAGTGGGGCGGTGGTGAGGAAGCGCGCGAACTCCGGGATCATGGTGGCTTCGGAGAAGTCGCGGGTCCAGATGCGCAGGTAGGCGCGGTTGGCCATTGGCTAACCCAATTATAACGGGGAGCGGAAGAAGAGGCGAATTACGCTTTGGCGGGAAAGTCCGGGGAACGGCAGGTTCTCAATGGGGGAACGGGGGCGAGTTGAGGGTGCCGATGGTGGAAGCGATCTGGGTGAGACGTTCGCGCAGAGAATCGCCGATTTCCGAGAAAACACGGGTGCAGGTGTCGCGGAGCTTCTGCTCGGCGGTGGCAGCGATGCCGGAAACGACCTCACGGGACTGGTGATCGAGGGAAGCGACGGTGGCGAGCATCCATTGATTGGAAACGTTTTCAAGGCGGCCGCGGAAACTCTCGGCGGCTTGCTCGCCAACCCGGGCGTACAGTCCGCGCATCTCGGCTTGCTGAGCCTGGGTCATGGATTTCCAGGCTTCAAGAAGGGGACCGAAACCGGCTTGCACCTTCTGGTTGGCCTGGACGACGCTGGCGTCCATGGCGCCGCTCATAGCGGTTTGAAAGCGGCGCAAAAAGCTCTCTTGCTCGGAGGTAACCTTTTGGGTCCAGTCGGCGCAAACCGCTTCTACGCGGGCCTGGGATTCGCTGACGGACTTCTGCGCTTCGGCCTCGAAGCCGAGGAGTTCCTGGCGCGCCTGCCGCTGAATTTCGTCGATGAACGCAGCGGAGGTGGTTTCGGCGGCCTCGGTGAATAATCCGCGGGCGCGCTCGAAGGCGTCACGGACTACTTCTTCCATCTGATTGTGGGTGTGACCGACGAAGTTGCGGCTGGCATTATCGAGTTCACCGGCAAACATTGCGGATATTTCGCCGGCGCGTTCGCGCAAACGGGCTTCGGCCTGGTCTCCCGCGCGTTCCGCGAAATGCTGAATTTGTACCTGGGCTTTTTTCTCGTACCATTCCGAGGATTTAAGCAATTCATCGATGGCCTGGTGTTTGGTGGTTTCCGTTTTTCCTTCCAGGTCCGCCAGCGTGCGAGCTATGACGGCATCGGCCGACTCGCGGAGCAATTGCTCGACGCCGCCGAGGTTTCCCCGAAAACTAGCCAATGCCTCCGCGAAAGCTTCGTCGGCGGTGACACGAATCCGCTCCTGCTGCAGGGAAGTAGCGGCGTCCAACATGGAGCGCCCGCCAGCCATGCGGTGAATACCCTGTTCAATCTGCAAGAGGTGGGGTTGTACCAGCGCTTCGATTTGCTGGCCGAATTGCGCGGCCTCCCGGGCACTAACCTCCTCGAAGGTGGAGTGAATGCGAGCGCTGATCTCGTCAAAAAGGGATTCGGACCGGCGATGCAGTTCGTTGCGATGCAGGGTCAAAACGTCATCGACTTGCGATTGGAAAGCGGCCATGGCGCGGTGTTGCGCGGAGTCGACGCGGTCAGGGAAACTATCGAGCATGGCGCGTACGCCGGCAGCGTGTTGCAGAGTTGCGTCGAGGCGCGCGACCTCGGTACTGGCCGCGTCACGAAGGGCGCCAAAGCGCAAATCCGACTCGGACGAGGAGAGGACCGCCGCGTCACGGAAGCTGGCTTTGAGTTGATCGGCCTCCACCTGAAATTGGCCGAGCACGGCGTTGGCGTGGTCATTTAGAGATTCGGCCGCCTGCACTTGCGCGCTCGCGACAGAATTATCCACAGCAATCTGGAGGCGCTCGATGGCGGCCTCCAATTCGCCGGAAAGGTGCTTTTGCCAATCTTGCAGCACGGAGGCGAGGGACGAAGACGCCTGATCGCGGACTTCAACGGCCGTCGCATGCAGCGATTGTGTCAACTTGGCCGCAGCCAGTTCGTTGCGATGCAGATTTTCCTCGACAGCGTGGGTGATGGCCTCCGTGGAGGCCGCAATCTTCGCTTCCATTGCGCCGGCTTCCTGGCGCAGGCGCCCCAACAACTGTTCTGCATGGCCGCAGACGTCGCGCAGTTTATTTACTTCGCCAGCGCTCTGTTCGACATTTACGCGATGCTGCGCCAGGGCTTGCTCGGAAAGCTGGGCGGTCAAATCGGCCGTAAGCTCTTCCAACCGAGGCGCCAGCCAGCGAGGCAAATCCCGCTGCAGCGCCTCCGCCGCGGCGTTCTGCGCCTGGCGATTGAAGCTGGCGGAATCTTCGCGGATTCTCTCAATGGCGGCGGCCACCTGGCTGGCAATGGTTTCGCGGTCAGCGGCCATCTTTTGTTCCCATTGATCGGCATTCACGCGATGTTGGGCGGAGACGGCCTGGGCGGCTGCCTCGCGAGCCGCGGCGTGAATTTGCTGCCGCGCATCGGCCAGCAAGCGAGCGACCTGGCGAGCGAGCTGCATGGAGGCGTCGGTGGTATTGGCCAGGGCAGGGAAGGCGCGGGGCCGTTCCGAAGGAGTTTCCTGGCCAAGATCGGCATCCGAGAGCGGCAGATTGAAATCCGCCTCCCCTTCGGGAGAATGCGTTTCGCGGTGCGGCTCGGCTTCCGCCGGATGGGGCGCACGTTCGGGTGCGCGCGCGGCGCCTAGCTCAGCAACCGCGTGGGCACTGTCCGGAAAAGCAAACCAGTCTGGGGGCGGGAAGGCGATGCCCCAAGCATTTCCGGCGACTTCCAGCTCCAGTGCCACCTGAAACAGTTGGCGAACGGTGCGGGGCCGCTGAATCCATGCCACGCGGCCGCGGACGGTGCGAGGGGGCAGTCCAGTTTCCGGGTGCGGCACCTCGAGGGTGACCCACATATTTTTCAAGACGTAATGTTTGGACTGGTAGCGACAGCCGTGGCAATTGATGATCAAGGTGGAGGTACGTTCGGTGAAGGTGCGGCCGAGCGCGTCCACCCCCGCGACGGTGAGAGGAACCGCTTGCACAATGCGAGTGCTGCGGCGCTTGCGCAGCTCCGCGGTCGCGCTGGCTACTCCAGACACAGCTTCACCCAGGTCTTCTGCAAATTCCCGGCCAAGCTCTTCCATGGAAACAGGCCACCCATAAATTGTAAGAACGTGTAAACGACCGCGACTACTTCGTCCGGGTATTTTCCGACGCAGGGGCGCGATGCTCTCCGGTCAAGAACATCCACGCTTCCTTAGCTACCCAGATGGGCCCGACCAGCAAATATACCGGTCCCTGGAAAAATGCCGGATGATTGCCTTCAATCCGGTGACCCAGGAACAAAAACGCCCAACCAGCCACGAAAAACGTTCCGCCCCAGATCCATTTGGTGAACAGGAACAGAAGGAGTCCGGCAAAGATCATCGGGATGCCGACGCCGTGCAACAGCTTGTTCCAGCCGGACGAATGTTCGTGGTCGTACTGCGACATGTAGTGCGCCAGACCCAGAGCGCACCTCCTTGCGGGGGACAGTTACCGCGGAACAGCAACTTTATAACGAATCGGAGGAAATGGCTAGAAGCTGTTGCATAACCTAGTACAGGCTCCTGAAAAGAAGGTAGTTGAGTTTTCTCGGATGAGAGATAAGCAAAGTCAGCAGCGCCGAAGGAGGGCCGATGGCCCGGTCGGGTCC
>Ga0209166_10002722_pt1 | contig 13108 bp, 12 predicted proteins | sample Coa_R1_3_FD_187151 | JGI IMG/M metagenome (GOLD analysis project Ga0209166, IMG submission 187151) | Surface soil microbial communities from Centralia Pennsylvania, which are recovering from an underground coalmine fire - Coalmine... | ecosystem: Environmental > Terrestrial > Soil >... | reverse complement strand
CCTCTTTTCTGTTCCGATTGCGGTGTTGGGGCAAGCCGCGGGACAAGCTTCCATGCCCTTTTTCGCGCGCCTGTTTGGAGAGAAGAGAATGAGTGAATTCGCCGCCAGTGTGAATAACTCGGTGTATCGCGTGGCGGCGGCATCGCTGCTGGCCAGCTCGTGGATGATGGCCGCTGCCCTGCCTTTTGTTGACATCGTCTATCGCCGGGGCAAATTCACCTGGGCGGATTCACAGCAGACGGCACTCTTTTTCTTCTGGTTTGCGCTTTCGCTGGTGTTCTGGTCGGCGCAGGCGCTCTACGCCCGGGCCTTTTACGCTGCCGGCAATACGCTCACTCCCATGCTTGCCGGAACGGTCATCACCGCTGCCTCACTGCCTATGTATGCGGCCCTGTTTCATTCGTATCTGGCAACCGGACTGACGATTGCTTCTGATCTTGGCATCTTTGCTCACACTGTGACCCTGGCGGTGTTGCTGCACCGCAAGCGCCTGGTCAGGTTGGGCGACATGAATTGGCGGGAATTGGGCAAGGCCTTGCTGGTTTCAGCGATGGCCGGAGCAGCCAGCTATTTTGTAGGTAGAGCAGTGAATTTGAATGGCAGCCGCCTGGCCGATATTGAAGCTCTCGTGCTGGTTTCCCTTACATGGGCGGGGGCTGTTGCCGCCGGATTGTGGATTACGCGCTCACAGTTGCTCGATCAATTGCGCCGGAGAAGGAAGTTGGAAGTTGGAGGCTAGAAGTCAGAATTCGGTCTCCTTACCCCTATTTCCTTGCAGAATCTCAATAATCCCGTGAAGCAAATTCCCATGTTGGGCAGTTCCATTTTGGAACTAGCCATGCTTTCCAGTTAGATTCTCTATATCGGGAGCCATCCTAAAATGACCTCGACAGGCATATACCTTAGAGCCGAAATGTGCAAAACTTCAAACTGTTTTCAGGGCTTTGCTAGCTTCTTTTTGCACAGACGAAAGCAATTCGGGTTGTGCTTTTAAGTCATTAAGCCAGAATTGCTTACGGGGTGCTGCAAAGTTGATGCAAAACATGTAAGTTCCTGAATTAACACTGCTTTAATTTTTGCGGGCAGTAGAATTCCACAGGCTTTTCCACAGAGCTTTGGAAAATATGGGTTGCAGGATTTGGCCTGTCACCTGCTCTCTGTCCCCCCTTTTCCGGGCCGAGAACTCCCTTACGGGGGCGGTTAAGGTGAGTCCCCAAACCCGGTTTGCTCAGCCTGGACGTTATCCCCCTCCAAGGATGAAGTTCACCGTGATTTCCGTCTCTACCTCGATGGGTTGACCATTGAGAATATAGGGTCGGAAGCGCCATTGTTTGACCGCATCCAGCGCTGCCTGATCGAGAAGCGGATGACCAGAAAGCACCTGTAACTGTTCAATCGTGCCCTCGCGGCTGATGATGGCGTGCAGAACCACAGCCCCCTGGGTTCGCGTCACCGTGGCTAGATGTGGATAGATAGGCTCCACCCGCCGCAAAATTTGCCCTGGCTTTAGCTGCGAAATAGGCAACGGCTTAGGCTTAGCCAGCGCTACAGCCGGCGGTTGCCCAGTGCCAAATGAGCCAAAAACGCCGGGAATGGTTCCGCAATCGGGGAAACACGTACGCACGTTTGCCGTCTGGGGCGGACCTACCGGATCAAAGTCACGCACAATTCCATGTGGAATTGGGCCGACTGGGCTAACCTGAATCGGACGGGTGATGCTGCCGGAATCCACTGTTCCCGTGAGCGGATGGCTTCCCTGGATTGGTGGCGCACTGATTGGAGGCATGGGAAGGATTTCAGTAAGATGCCGCGGCGACAGCACATTCGTACGCAACAACGGGAAAATAACCAGAAGCATCAGCATGAACATCTGCATGCTGGTGGAAAGCAGGGTCGTTAGTCCACGCCGCTTGGCGATGTGGCGGGTTGATTCTATGAGACAGTCTTCAAACATGGGCTTCTCTCCTGCATAGAATTGACACCGCAGAAGAGCCGGCAAGTCGCCCGCGAAGCCATCACCCGAAAAAATAAATGTGGAACAAAAATAAGTTTGCTGGTGTCGTTGATCTAAGGGCTCCGCAGCCAAAACAAGGCTGCTACGCCCTCGCTTTTGGTTCGGGCGAAACAGCACCAAAAGCTTACCCGTTATTTAAGGTTCGGCGACTTCTGCCGCTTTTGCGAGCGGCACAAGAACACAGCCGAGAACGGCTGTGCCACACGTTTGATAAAAGACCACAGGCCGCCATGTGGCGGCCTGGTAGGTTGTTGAAATTGAAAATGTCTTAGTGCGCCGTGGCGGGTGGTCTGATTGTCGAAGGAGCGGTGGAAGAAGCCGGCTTCGGGGCCACTGGAGCAGGCGGAGCAGGAACGCCGGAGACGGCATTGTATGCATCCACAACCGCCTTGGTAATGTTGGTGGATTGCGCCGCCCACAGGACCGGGCTCTGCGGATTCGATACGTCCACGATTACCGAGAAATTATTGTCTTTAGCGTATTTATCGAGCGTGGAATAGACCTTGTTGCCCAGGTTCTTGAGGATATCGTTTTTCTGCGCCTCGAAGTCATTTTGCGCATCTTCATAGGTGCGTTGCAGTGTTTTCTTCTTCGATTCAAGCTGCTTCACCATGTTGGCGCGGGCGTCTTCATTGAGCTTATCGCCCTGGGTATCGAGCTGCTTTTGCAGATCGTCCACTTCTTTGCTCATGGTTTGCAGTTCGGTCTGCTTGGGTTGAAATTTGGTGGTGAGGGTGTTGAAATCGCGCTGGCCTTCGTTGGTTGCCAGGATGGCGGTTTGAATGTCAATCACGCCGATCTTGGTGGTGGTGGCCGCGGCTGTGCCTGTTTGCGCGAAAAGGGTTGCTGACGCCAGCAGGGCCAGCATGAGAAATGCTGCTTGATACGTGCGTTTCATTCTGTGTTTGCTACTCCTTAAGGATTCTGATGTTGATTTACTCGCCGGAAAGCGATCCTGGTGGGTCGCAACCTGTAAATGGGCTAATGCGCGGCCACACACACTACGCCGGTGTTCGGCTGTGAGATTCACAGATTATAGCACTACCTGGGGCCTCATCTAAGGGCTTCGCGGCCAAAAAAGGCGTTAGAAGGTCGTACTTACGGTGAAGCGGAAGGTCTTGCGCGGGTCCCGCAACAGGTATTGAGGCGCCTGCACCGAATTCGCATTGCCCGATCTGGCATTGGCGAAGGTGAAATCGCCGGCCGCGCCCGGCGGGAACATGTAGCGCTTAATCAGGTCTGGCGTGGTCGCCACGGTATCGAGGAGCAACGGATTGTAGGCGTAGTAAATGCGGAAGGGCTGGTTGATGATGGGCATCAGCACCTGCAACTCCAATCCGGTAGACATGCGGGGGATAAAGTTGGTCCGCGCCACCGGCTTCAAATCAGGAGAGAAGGGTGGCGGCTGTATAGTACTCGGGACGCATCCGGAGATGCTAAATGCCGGGCAGCCAAACTGTGTAGTATCCAGCGTATTAATCGCGCTCGAGCTGATGCGCAACTGCGATTGGCGGGCAATAAAATCGACGCCGGTATCCATGAATGCGGCCAGAGCGACCGGGCCCACGATGGGAACGCGATATTCCACATTGGTGACCAGGCTGGTATCTCCCCCAGGGAAGGTAGGTTGCGAGATGGGCACGAGCACGTTGACCCCTCCCGCCCGAGGATTCGTGGGATCGATGGGAACGGGAGTGCCGTCAGGATTCAGCAGTGGGACGCTGGTTACAGTCGTCAGGAAGACCACCGGCGAGATGGCGCGTACGTCGAATCCGCGCAGATCGGTATCGCCGCCAAGATAGAAGCGCTCGAGTGGCGGCGCCACCAACCCGCTATAGCCGGTAATAAACGATCCCTGGATGCGGTAGCCGAGTACGTTGCCACGGCGGCTCACCTGCATAAACCTCTTGTATTCCACAATGGGACGAATGGCGCGTACATTGCCCCCCAACCCGGAGAGTTCCAGGCCGGCAAACAGGCTGTAACCACCGGTTGGGCGTATCGAGCTATTGATGGTGCTGACCGAGAAGGTAGGAATGATCTTGCTGGTGATCACCCCTTTGAGCGCATCGGGCCCTGAAATGGTGCGGAAGGCAAGGGAATCGAAATACTGCTGGGATGCAATGCTCTGCGTAGTGATGCTGGAATTCTCCAGCGAATAGCTGATGCCCACCCGCTTGAGAGAGCGGCGCAATTGATAGCCCAGAGAGGTGCTGAACCCGGTCGTAGACTGGGTGAAGTTCTGCAACGAATTCAGGACGGCGTTTGACAGGTTGAGCTGCGTGCCGGCCAGAATTGAGGCCTGCTTGGCCTGGTCAAACTGGTAGCGTTGCGAGTAAACGCTGAAACCATACTGGATAGGCCGGTCAAAAAGATAGGGTTCGGTAAAGCCGAACTGAAGGTTGCGTTCGCGGTTGCCGATGTTGGCGGAGACGGAAAGCGTTTCACCCAGGCCGAACAGGTTATTGGTCTCGTAGTTGACGCCGATAAATCCGCCGGCCAGGCCGCTTACGCCTCCGGTAAGGCCAATACTGTTCTTGCCTTTCTCTTTCAGCTTCAGGGTAATATCGACAGTGCCGTCTTTGTCATTTCTTTTGGTATCGGTATCCTGCTCGTTTTTGATCTGCTCAAAATATCCCAGTTGGTTCAGGCGCAGGATGCCGAATTCCCATGCTTTGGAGTTGTAGACCTGGCCCTCTTCCAGAGGAAGCTCACGGCGAATCACCTTGTCACGCGTGGTGGTATTGCCCTGGAATTCAATGCGCCGCACGAAGAACTGCTTGCCTTCATCAATATCCACAACCAGTGAAATGAGTTTTTTGTCTTCGTCAATCTTCGTATCCGGCACCGGAGTGAAGTTTATGTATCCCAGTTGGCCATAGGCTTTGCGCATGTTCTCCAGGCCCTTGCGCACGCTGTCGGTGTTAAAAATGTCGCCGTCTAGCATAGGGAAGAGATTGCGCAAGGCCTTGGTGTTGCTGACCGCCTTGTTCCCGGTGAAAGTAATCGACCCCAGGCGATAGCGATCGCCTTCCTCAATCGGCAGGGTGATATCCACCGCCTTGCCCGGACCGTGCTTCAAGATCGGAAGCAGCAGGCTGCCGCCGCTGGTATCGCGCATTTTGGTGATCGGCTCTTCCACCAGGGCTTTGAAGTAGCCTTTTTCCTGGTAGGCCTGGCGGACCCGCTCCGCATCTTCTTCCAACTTGCTGGAATCGAAGGTGCGCGCCCAAAGATTTTCCAGGATAATCGAGCGCGGAATGCCGAGAGGCTTCAGGTTCTTCATGGCGGCACGCAGTTCGCGGTCTTTCAAGTGCTTGTTGCCTGTAAAGGTAATCTTGCCGACCTTGACCTTGGGCCCTTCCTTGACTACGAAGGTGATGCCTACCGCCGAGGGTGGAATGGGGTGGACCTCTGTCCGGATGTTGGCAAATTGCCGTCCATGCTCAGCCAGGAGCTCTTTGATGGTAACCTCAGCTTTTTTTACCTTGGTAGGGTCATACTGGTTCTCTACCGAAAGCCCGACTTTATTTTGCTTAAAACGGTCAAGCACGTCGCTCTGCGAGACAGAGCTCAGGCCTTTGTATTCGATGGTGCGAATGGTGGGCTTTTCTCTTACGTAGACATGGATGATCCAGCCTTTGGGACTCTCCTCGCGTTCGAAACGGATGTCGTCAAAATATCCGGTGTTCCATAGCGAATTGAAATCGCGCTCCAGCAGGGCCGGGTCGTACACGTCGCCCTCGCGGGTCTGGAGGCGCGCCTTGATGGTCTCTACCGGAATGCGCCGGTTGCCATGGATCTGGATTCCCTGCACTAGACCTGTTTCCTGCGCGCTGGCCATAGAGAAGGCCAAAGCCAACAGTGTCAATAAGAGGATTCCAGACCGCGTGCCCCATCCGGTTCGCGCGCTCGAATTTTTGCCGCATGCCTTGCAAAATGCAGCAATTACAGGACTTTTCGTTATAAGGCCAGAAATAAGAAGACCTCGATGTGGTAATCAGGAAACCGCCATTATAAAGCACACAGGTAGATGAGTGCTACAACTTTGGTAACCGCAACTCTCTGCCTGTCTTATGTTTGACGCTAAAAACGCGAATACCGGCAATAAACTCCCAGCCGGGTAGAACCCTTAGGTCCGGTTGCAATTCATGCTTACAACGCCTTTTTGGATAAACCTTGCCCCAGGTTAAGTTCAAGCCAATGGATCTACGCCTTCTGGTGCCGGGACATGAGATGAAATCCTGCATGCCCGAAAGATAGCTTGCTGAACTATTTTTAAAGATAGCTGCTGAAAAATGGTGTGTCAGTCTTGCTGCTCAGGCCGTCTTGGAATCCGGCTGCTGGCCGCGCTTTTTAAAATCCATGTCAGATTTTAGCCGGTCAGCCGAGCGTATGAGGCGAAAGCTCGCCCGCCGCCCGCATAACCGGCAAAGGGGAAATACTTCCCGTACAAGTACCGTTGCTTCATGGGAAAAACGATGCTGGTAGTGCCGCACCTCATAAATACCTGTTTCCGGGGCATAGTCCCCAGGCTTAAAAATTTGATCATCCACTCCCGTAGTACCTCGTCGTTGAAGAATTAATTCGCGAGCTGGTGCGGGGAAGAAACTCAATTACTATAATTTTGGCTTTAAACGGCCGATATGGCAAGTGCGATGGCTGAAATAAATTTAAGACGGCCCTGCAACCTTATACAGCCGTTTCATAATCGATTTGAACAGCAACTTCGAGACATGGTTCAGGGTATGACTGCCAGCCCAATGGCCTTTTAGCCATAGGTGAGCGAAGCGAAAAAATGCCGAAAGCTGGCAGCCAAATGCCAATTGCTAAATGCTCTTTAGGGGGGCTGAATGCTGACCGCTGAGTGCTGACTGCTTCCTAGCCTCCGCGGTAACCAGTCACGTCTCAAAACGGCTCAACCTCCACCAGCGTGGAATAGAATGTCGCCCCTCTGCCGATATCCGTCAGACGTTCCGAGGTGAGAACGTTAATGCTGGCTGCATTGGACGAAAGTTTGGCCCAGTTCAACCGGCTGGCAACAACGCCCCGCTGCGTCGTTCCATTGACGTGCGCTTTGAGAACCACCGAGCCGCGGTCATTGAACACCCTGACCTTGTCACCTTCGCGAATGCCACGCGCCCTGGCGTCTTCCATATGGATTTCCAGCAGTTCGGTTTTCTCCATGACTTGTATTGCAGGCAGGTTGCTGAAGGTGGTGTTCAGAAAATTATCGGCTTTGCGGGAGAGCAGCTCCAGGGGATATTTCTGCGCTCCTTTAGAGTGTCGTGATTCTGTTGGGGGAACAAAGCGCACCACGGGGTCAAGCCCCGCCTCGGCCAAAGCTTTGCTATAAAGTTCGGCCTTGCCGCTGGCCGTGGGGAAATTTCCCTGCGCAAAAGGAAGAAACGGCCCATCGCCCAGATTGAGCCGGATGTGGCCCTTCCGCTCCAGCGCCGCGCGGTCAATGCCTTCGAGCCACTGGTTCCCGGTTTGGAGTGCAGAATCTATCATCTGGTCTTCGGTCTCGTTGAAGCAGGCATCAACCTCATGAAAGGCAAAGCGGTGGGCCAGGTCGCGGAACAGCTCCACGTTGCTGCGGCACTCGCCCAGTGGGGCGATGGCCTGATTAGAGACTTGCAGGTGGTAATGGCCGTATGCCGTTTGCAGATCCTTGTGTTCGAAGAACGTAGTAGCCGGCAAGAGCAGATCAGCATAATCCACCGTATCGGTGAAAAACTGCTCATGTACGACGGTGAACAGATCAGGGCGCTTGAAGCCACGGACCACATCATTATGATTCGGCGCCACGGCCGCAGGATTGGAGTTATAGACAAAAACCGCTTTGACGGGAGGATCATCCACCTGGGTGAGCGCCTTGCCCAGCTCTGACATGTTAATCGTGCGCGCCACGCGTCCCAGCGGAGAGCGCAGCATCAGGTCAGGACGCATAAGCGCATCTTTATTGAGTTGCCAGGAGCCGGAGGTAGAAAGCTGCAAACCGCCGCCTGCTTCCTTCCATGATCCGGTGATGCAAGGCAGCATTGCGATGGCCCGCACCGCTGAGCCGCCATTTTCCGAACGCTGCACGCCATAGTTGACGCGGATGACTGCCGGCCGCGCATTCACATATTCGTACGCCAGCTTGCGGATATCCTGGGCTGCGATCCCCGTCCACTGGGCGACTTTTTCTGGCGGATATTCCTTGACCCGTTCCTGCAGTTGTTCAAACCCGAGCGTATAGCGGGAAACGTAATCGGAGTCATGAAGGTTCTCACTGATGATGACGTGCATCATACCCAGCGCCAGGGCTACGTCTGTGCCCGGATTGATGGGTAAGTACCAGTCGGCGCAACTTGCAGTCCGGGTCTTGTAAGGATCAATCACCACTAACCGCGCTCCGTTGCGCCGGGCTTCTTCGATGAACGGCCACAGATGAACGTTGGTGCCGTGGATGTTGGCGCCCCAAGCCAGGATGAATTTGGAATGGCGAAAGGCCTCGGGTTCAGTCCCCAGCTTTTTTCCCACAACGGTAATCAGGGCATCGCCGCCGGCAGTGGCACAGATGGTGCGGTCCAGTTGCGAGGCGCCGAAGAGGTGAAAGAAACGGTGGTCCATGGAGGCGTTATTCAAAACGCCTAACGTTCCTCCGTAGGAATAAGGCAGTATGGCTTCAGGGCCGAATTCCCGGCTTATAGCGGTGAAGCGCTCATGGATTTCATCCAGCGCTGCCGGCCAGGCGACGCGCTCAAAATCATCGGCATCGCGGCTGCCTCCGCCCTTGGGCGCATTCTTTTTCCGCCGCATGGGATACAGCACCCGGCCGGGGGAGTAGACCCGGTCCAGGTATTTGGCCACTTTGGCACAGAGAAATCCCCTGGTTACGGGATGAGAGGCATCGCCCTGAATCTTGACCGCGCGACCGGCGTTCACTCCTTCAGTTTCCACAGTGATCAGCACCCCACAGGCATCGGGGCAATCGTGCGGACATGCGGCATAAATCTGCTTCTTCATAGCGTCCTGCAATCCTTCGCTAATTATAAGAGCTTTCCCTCAAATTCAGAATTGAGTTAACCACCTTGATGCCTGGGTTAAGGTACTTAAGGTGAATGATGGATCAGTGCACCGGCCATTTTGGGTCGCCCTCCCTTTTTGGGAATTAAAAAATTTTAATATTCCGATTTCTCTTGTCACTGCACCACCCTTAGGGCTAAAAAAGAATCTTCAGATGAATGGTTCCGAGTCCCCGTGCTCCTGCACGGGCTACCTCATCTGCGTTGGTGAATGAGGAGCTAATCTTTACTCTCCCTCCTCTGCTCGGGCAAAGAGCTGCTTGCGAGGCTACTCTTTGCCCTTTTTTTGCGGTTCTGGCGCCTTTCAGCTTTCCAACCCACTGCCACTCTGCTGCGTCCTAGTCTCTGATGGAGTTGAACTCTGGCATCGCGATCGTTGCTAACTTTCTCGCAATTGTGGCACTGGTGGTTTACGGAATGCACTTGTTTGCCGAGTACCACGCGCGTGGACGCTGGGCGAAGAATGTGACCTCTCTTCTTGCAGGACTGGGCATGTTCGTTCTTGCCTTTGCCCTGCTGCTCACGCCCCGAAACGCGGACGTGCTGGCGCTGGTTGCCAGAACCAAAGCTCCCGAGGTTTTCTTAGGCATCAGCAGCGCGCTGTTGCTGGCGGCCATTGCGGCTTTCGGCATCATCACCTATTCGCGGCCATTGCGGCTTTGGCATGAGAAAAGAATCGAGCGTGATTTAAAACGTGATCTTCCCAAGATTCCTTAAGCGGCCTCCGCGACGGGGAAGCTCGCTGGATCGGGGGAAAGTTCTACGCTGGCCCGGCGCGTCCCCCGGAGATTCCGAAGCAGCACAATCGGCCTCCGGATTCAGGAGTTTGCTTCTGCGCGTCGGCCCGGGGATTGTGACCGGCGCAGCCAACGTTGATCCCTCGGCGGTGCTGACCGCCACAGTGGCGGGCGCCGCCTATGGCTATTCGCTTCTCTGGGTGGTAATCCTGTGCGTTCCCTTTCTGCTCTCGGTCTTTGCGGTTTCGGCCCGGCTGGGTCACGAGACGCGCCAGGGATTTGTGGACCTTCTGCGCACGCACTATGGAAGCCTGGTGGCCTTGAGCTGCGCCATTCTGGTGATCGCCAGCAACATGGCTTTGATCGTCGCCGACCTGATAGCGGTGACCGACGCCCTCTCCATCATTCTCGATCAGCGCCGCATATTCTTTATTGCCGCGGTGGCGTTTTCGGTGTGGTTTCTCCTGATCTTCCACCACTACCACAGGATCACCCGCGTCCTGGTGATTTGCGCCCTGCCCCTGTTCGCCTATGTCGCTTCGGCCGTGCTGGCGGCGCCATCGCCCAGGCAGATCTTGCTGCATGCCTTTCTGCCGCATGTGGCGCGCAATCCGGATTATGCGATGACGGTTGTAGGCCTGTTCGGCTCTCTGCTTACACCCTACGTCCTGATCTGGCAAAGCAGCTCGCGGCGCGAACAAGCCACGCTGGAAGGATTGGAGCCACACTATGCCGAGCATCCTTTGGGCACGTTCGTTACGACCTTGATTGCTTTCTCGGTGATCGTTGCCGCTGCCACCATTCTGAATCCGGCAAGCATCCCCTTGAATTCAGAGCAGGTCAGCAACATGTCTTTCCGCCAGGGGGCACAAGCCCTGAGTCCTTTGGGACAGATTGGGCCGATCTTGTTTGCTTTGGGCATTATCGGGGCCGGCATGGTCGCCCTGCCTGTGCTGGTGGCTTCCCTCTGCTACGCCACCGCAGAAGCCATGGGATGGAAGAGCGGATTGAGCGAGAACCCCTGGGAGGCCAAGCGATTCTATGTGTTGATTTCGGCCGTCGTATTTCTGGCAACGGCGGTCAACTTCTTTCACATTAATCCGGTCAGGGCGCTCTACTGGTCGCAAGTTCTGGCCGGCATACTGACGATTCCGATTCTCATCTTCATTCTTGTGCTCTCCAATGACCGCCGCATCATGCGCACCACCAATACTGCCAGCCAGAACTTCTGGATCGGCGCAGCCGCCGGCGGGCTGACCGCCTCCGGTCTGCTGTTGCTATGGTGGAAGCTTGCTTCCGGATGAACCATCTTCACTTCAATACAACAACCGCCCGCATTCAGAGTTCATACCCATGTACACTGTTGAGTTAATCCTATGCATCATGAGCAGTTTGAGATCTGGGTGTTGCGCGGAAAGCGTTGGGAGATGTCATCTTCCTACATGGATTTCGAAATTGCCTCTGCCATCGCCAATACGTATAAGGAACGCATGCGCCTGATCCACGCTGTCTATGAAAACGGAGCCCGCGTTCAGGAAGACATCCTGGCGGAAATGGGAACGACGAGGGAAAAACCTTAAAGGCAGTTGCCAGGAAAGCAGTTGCCGGTTGCCAGTAGTCAGTTGCCAGTAAGAGCAAGGATCTCATGCTGATAGGTGAGCGTCGTAGACCGCGCCAATTGGGATGTTAGAAGACTGGCAACTGACTACTGGAAGCTGGCAACTGTTCCTACGCTGCCCGCTCGTCTACCTGCTCCTGCTGTCTGGGCTCACCGGTTCTAGTGAAGTCGGTCAAACCGGTTACGGCGGCTTTGGCTAATCCTTGCACGCGGAAGAACTGCGCCTCCGGCTCGCCGGAAAAGCGCATCATGTCAGGAAGGCTGGCGACCAGGCCCGACAGGCCAATGTCAATGGAACCATGGGTTTCAAAGCTGATTTGCTTCACCACGCCGCCGGGATAGTCGGTCAGCGTAGTGGTAAGCACCTCGGCCGCTCCACAGACCAGGCTGGCGAGCGCCGCCCGCTTGTTGCGCTTCCAGAACAGTCCAGCCATGGCGAAAAATGTGGCCGCAGCAGCGTAATCGATGATGGCATGTGCCTTGGGATTTATGATTTTGGGCATGCGGTTCGTCGCCCATTTGGCAGTCTGGTCTAGCAATGGCATAATTCGCTCCTTGGCATTGGAGTAGCCAAGGGCGGGCGTGAGTTGTCCACTAAAAGGTCGCCGATATTCGGTTTACTTCGAGGTGAATCATGGATATTGCCACTTTACAGATTGCAGAGCTCTCCCAGCGATGCGAGAAACTGCAACGCGGTCTCATTGCGGCATTTAGCGCAATCGGTATTTTATTGATTGGGTTTCTGTGCTTTGTCTTGTTGCGACCACCATCACTGACGAGAAGGGAATTGATCGCATTTGGATAGGTGCTCCATTGCCAGATCCTGTTTCCAATGGCAAACACTGGAAGAGAAAAGATAATTTGGCGGGCATACTCGTATACGATTCGAAAGGCAACGAGCGCGGTGGATTTTTTACGGAAGACAACTACGGCAATGTTGCTCTGAGCCTGAATTCGACCAGTAGCCAGCAAGCTTTTCTTGTAGCCGATGCAGATGGCGGGGCCGCTCTCCGCGTGTGGTATGACAAAGACCTTGTGGATCTTCGCGCCGACGAGGATGGTCCGAGTTTTAGGGTCGTGCAAGCCGGGAAACCCATTTTCCAGCAGCCGGAATCGCCAGTCCTGAAAAAATAGCGTCCATCAGGTCCAATGCTCATTCCAATGACTCAATGACCCGATCACGCAATGACTCAATCTGAATTTTGGTGGTACACTTCGCAGCAGACGTGGCAATTTCCAATCCAAAAACTGGTCCGGAATCGAAGCAACGCATCGTATCTGCCGCTGCGGTGGACGATGATACTGGGTTTGAACTGAAGCTGCGGCCCAAGTTCCTGCGGGAGTTTGTGGGGCAGGACAAAGTAAAGGAAAACCTGGCCGTGGCTATTGAGGCCGCTAAGTCGCGCGGGGAGACGCTGGACCACGTGCTTCTGTACGGTCCGCCCGGGCTGGGCAAGACCACGCTGGCCACCATCATTGCCAACGAGTTAGGCGTGGCCTACCAGCAGACCTCAGGGCCGGTGCTGCAGATCAAAGGCGACCTGACGGCCGTGCTCACCAATGTTCGCCAGAAGCAGGTGCTGTTCTTCGATGAAGTGCACCGGCTGCAGCCGGCGCTGGAAGAAATTCTCTACTCCGCTCTCGAAGATTATCAGCTCGATATCAT
>Ga0209166_10002719_pt1 | contig 13114 bp, 7 predicted proteins | sample Coa_R1_3_FD_187151 | JGI IMG/M metagenome (GOLD analysis project Ga0209166, IMG submission 187151) | Surface soil microbial communities from Centralia Pennsylvania, which are recovering from an underground coalmine fire - Coalmine... | ecosystem: Environmental > Terrestrial > Soil > Unclassified... | reverse complement strand
CACGGGTTCCGGTTTCTTTCGACGTATATAAATGCAGATATTGGTGTCCAGCAGAAACTGAGCTTCCATTACAAGCCTCGGCGCCGCTGTGGCTTGTCTTTTTTTCGTCGAGGAAGCGACAGATCTTTGGGCAAACCAGCCAGTAGATCGAACGCGCGCGTCATGATGCCGGTCTTTTCTCGCAAGACGATTTCGTCGCCCCGCTTTGAGATCTCCACTTCCTTGCTCTTCAGGCGGAACTGCTTGGGCAAGCGAACCGCCTGGCTATTTCCGGAACGAAAGACCTTTGCTGTGGCCATGTTGCATCCTTCCTTTCCAGCGGAAAGAAGGCTCCAGTCCACGGCCCGTTTCCGCGGCCCTCAAATGTATATACGTGAAGTATACACGGCCTGCGCGGTTGAGGCAAAGCAAAGGTATTAGTTGCCATTGCCTCCTTTTCTTAGTGTTGTTATTCTTCCCGCGCTTGTCCTCCACACCTCTCAACCAGGATTCTGCTTCGCGGCCATCGCTGTGGCCGTGGGTCTACGTCTTTGCGGTCGCGTATTTCGCTATGCACATGGCCACCTCTATGCGCTACGGCTACTTCCGCGACGCTTTGTATTACCTGGCCTGTGCTGATCATCTTGCTTTCGGCTACGTGGACCAGCCCCCACTTTTTCCATTCATTGCCTGGATCGCGCGCCACACGCTTGGCACTTCGCTCCCCGCGTTGATTTTCTGGCCCGCGCTGGCCGGGGCCGCACGCATTTTCTTAGTCGCTGCATTCGCGCGCGAACTCGGGGCGAAGCGCTTTGGCGTTGCCCTCGCTGCCGCGCTGGCCGCAACCCCCGCGGTGTGGTGGGCCCAGGATCATCAGTTCGCCATGAATGCTTTCGAGGCACTCTTCTGGACCGGCTGCGCTTACGTAATCCTGCGCATGATTCACACGCAAAATCCCAAACTCTGGATCGCTTTTGGCGTGATCGCCGGCTTCGGGCTCGAAAACAAATACTCCATCGCCATTTTTGCGTTCGCGCTGCTTTTTGGTTTGCTCCTCACACAGCACCGCAGACTCTTGTTCACGCCCTGGCTCTTCGCTGGCGGGGCTGTCGCGTTATTGATCTTCCTTCCCAATTTGATTTGGAATATCCATCATCACTGGCCGTTTCTCGAATTGATGCACAACATCCGCGTTACCGGCAAGGATATCGAGTATCCGCCCGGTACCTACACCGTCCAGCAAATCCTGATGATGAATCCATTCAGCTTTCCGTTCTGGTTCCGCGGCCTCCTCTTTTATTTGTTCTCCCGCGCTGCCAAAAATTATCGCGTCTTCGGCTGGACCTTCCTCATCACCTTCGCATTTTTCCTTGCCTCTCACGGCAAGGACTACTATTCCGCTCCTGCCTATCCGATTTTGCTCGCCGCGGGCGCTGTCTTCGCGGAGGATTTGCTTTCGACCAGCGCCGAACGGCCATCAAAGTGGCGCGCCGCGCTCAAACCGGTTTGCTTTGCGTGGCTCGTCGTTGGTGTTTCGCTGACTCTGCCACTGGTTCTTCCCGTTCTGTCCCTCGAGGCATTCATCGCCTACAAATCACATTCTCCGGTAGGGGGAAAGCCCACCGAAAGGAGCTTCGTCGGGACGCCGCTTCCGCAGTATTACGCCGACGAACTTCCCTGGCAGGAGCAAGTTGCTGCAGTCGCTCGTGTCTACCACTCGCTTCCGCCAGAAGAGCAAGCCAAGACAGCGATCTTTTGTGACAACTACGGCCAGGCCGCGGCCATCGACTTTTTCGGTTCGCGCTACGGCTTGCCCAAAGCGATCAGCGGGCATCAAAACTATTTTCTATGGGGACCGCGCGACTACACGGGAGAAATCGTGATTGGTGTGGGCGCGCCCGAATCGGACGTGCGCGACAAATTCGCCTCCGTCGAAACCGCTGCCTCTGTGAACGTTCCTTACGCCTACTTTTACGAAACGCGCCCGATTCTTCTCTGTCGCGGACTGAAGGGAAACTTGCAAACCCTCTGGCCTCAAGTCAAGCATTGGCGTTAGCCGCGTCCCGCGTTGGCAGCTTCCGGTGCCAACACAGGTCTGTTTGGGTAGCGGTCCCAATTTCCGTTTTATGATTTCCGACTTTTGCACAGGCATGCACAGGTTTCAACAGTTGGGTTTTCAGATTTCCCTTGCCAAGAAAATGGGCAAGGTTTACTCTCACGCCAGATTGAGCCGGGAAGCCTCAAAAACTTAACGGCGCAATTGAAAGAGGGCGCAGCAGCCGCAAGGCTGCTGCGCCTTCGATTTTTTGCGCTCGTTTTCTATCGGGCCTTCCAGCCCAGCCCGTCTCACTTCCCCTTCTTTAGCGACCTGTAAACTTCCTGAACAAAGGTGTCCGGCTGTACGCGCCCGGGTCCCCACTTGGCATCGAACTCCACTGTGGGATGCTCCGCAACCACCTGGCTTTCCGTTTTCCCCGCGTCGATGGACTGCTGCACGCGCTTACGAACCGCGATCACCATGTCGTGAAACGCCTTCAGGCCCGCGCCATTCGTTACCTCGCCCCGCGCCGGAACCACGTGGAACCCGGGATCCGTCCACCCATCGATCATCTTCACAAGCCCATCCAGAGTGCCTCCATGTTCGGCATCGATCGCCGGATAGCCGTCCCCGGGAAACACTTCGCCCAAATAAACCAGCTTGGCCGCGTGGAAATGCACGAGCGCGTCAGCATCGCTATAACCCGGGGTTTGCCGGACGATGTGGACTGCATCTCCATTCAGGTCGAAAGTCAGCACTTCGGAAAACGCAACGTGCGGACGGTCGACTCCCAGTTTCACGAACCGCTCTGGCAGCGGTGGCGAGGCTCCCATGACGTGCCCGCCGATGCGCTCCAGGGCCTTTTCCTGCATGGCCACGAACGCTCCGCGCCGTCCCCAACCCGCATCCCCTTCCGACTGCGCAGGATTGCCCGGCGCAATCACCACATACCGCACCGGAGATTTTGTGCGCTTCGCTAGTTCGTCGCTGATGCGCTCCGTACTGTCCGCCGAAGGCGTGCCAATCAGCAGTGCGCCGTCAGGCCCGACCAATGCGATGACATTGCCTGCCCTTGTAGCAAACACCACCACATTCGGCGTGATCTCCGTGATGCCTAACGTTTCCTGCGCGCTGCCGAAAGTCGCAAACATCGACGCAAGCACAAGTGCCGTCAGTGCAGGCTTGTTAAGACCGACGTATCTCAGAAAGATATTCATCTCCACTCTCCGCGCATTGCAACGCTACTCGCAAATCGCATTTTCATTTTCCCATTTCCTTTTTCTATTTCACCAATCCATACACTTCGACTTCGTCTCTTGTCCCAAAATATACATGCCCATTCACAACCAGAGGGATCACAAATCGTGTGGCCATCCCGGCGCGATCCCGATTGTTGTTCTGTTCCGAAGTGTAAAGAGGCTCGCTCACGTTGTTGGCGTCGAAGGCATAGAGTACAGCAGGCCGGTTGGGGCCGTTCCAGGTTTTCGTGGCGATGGCCCACACAATGCCGTTCTTGTTGCCGTCCGCCGAAACCGAAGGGGTGGCGCCGGGGTTCTCGAATTTTATGCCGGAACTCGAGTTCAACTTGAGCTGGCCATTCTCCATCGCGTAATCGCGCAACCGGTCGTCGCTGCACGCGAAGTAGACGTGTCCGTTCCAATAGGCGATCGCGCCGTATCCGCCTCCAGACATATGAATCCTTTGCACGACCGCATCGCCCTCGGCGTGAAACTGTCCCATCTGGTCGCGGTCGATCGCGTAAATCATCGAGCCTTTCCCAGGCTGAAGCAGCAAATGACGACGCGGGCCGGGTTGATCGGGCAAGAGAGTGGGCCCGCTCGAGCCCAAATCCGCATCGGCGTCGCTCAGTTGCGCTTGATTAAAGGGCGTGAAGTAATCCCTTACGACAAGCGAAGGATCCTGTAGCGTCACCTTCAACAAAGAATCCCCATAATCCCGGCCTCCCGTGGACGCGTTAAACGTCCCGTTGCCAGTGGCCACGTAGACATTTCCATCGGCGTCTGCCCCCAAACCGGTGTCGCTTCCCCAGATGCCGCCTTCACCACCGTCTGGCGTGACGTTCAGCGCGGCTTTCTGCTTTAGAGTCTGCGCGTCGTACGCCATCACCCAGCCGTGGTAGGGATCTACGTCGCAAGACGAACCCCAACTGAGATACACAACATGGTTTACAAGCAGCAATGCCGCGCGCGGATTTTCTCGCAAGGCGTCGAAGCGCACTTCGCCATTCCTGCTTCCGTCGCCCTTCCCGCGTACCGTCGCGGTGATTTGCACCGGCCCGCCGAATTTTTCCGCGCCTGTAGTAATCGCCAGCGCGTGCAGGCGCTGAAAATACTGATTCTCACGGAAGAGATGGCCATTCATGGTGCGCGCCAGCACGTAGAGCGTGCCGGATTGCAGATCGATCACGGGCGTCGAAGTAATACCCACCTCCGGCTGAAGGAAGGGGCACTGCACGTCACGCGCGGGAACGGCTTCTTCGCCACCTTTCTTGTCCAGAAGGCTTGCCTGCCAAAGCGGGGCATCGTTTGGACGGTAGGCGTCGAAGGCATACACGCTGTCGTGCTCCGTAGCCACAAAGAGGACATCGTGTTTCCCTTTGCCCGGAACGTCGACTCCAAGCAGGAATAGCGGCTGGGCATACACCGCACCATCCACCTGGAACGTGCCCAGCTTTCCAAATTGGCGCGCGTTTACGTTTTGCGGAGTCAAGGTTTTTTCGTTCAGCGTCGCGCCTGTCCGTAGATTGTCGTACTGCGAAGTCGTCACCTGCGCGCGAGCACCACTTGCGCCAAACACGAGCGCAACCAGGCCTAGGAGATACTTCAGAAATGTCATCGTCGCTCCGACGAACTGCAATCCCATTGGACGCATGCTTGGAGGGTTTTTGGTGCAGGGGTGGGTGCCACCCCCGGGCAACCATGTAAATGCGTGAAGGAAAAGGGGTTGCGGGAGGAGCATCGTGGAAGTGATTGAAAACAAAGGTGCAAATTTGCAGCGGTCGTTAGAAGGAAGAAGGGAGGGAGTACGTACACCCCCGGCAATTCGTATCGTTATCAAAAGAAAAGAGTTACAGAATTTGATGGATGTAACTTGTTGAAAAGAAAGGAAGGGACATTGCGTGCATGTTGGAAGACAACGGTTCAGCATCCGGCGTGAGAGGTTAGACTGAAGAGACAAAGGCGTAATCCTGAATGGCAAAGAAGTGGGCTGACAGCGCCATTTAAGGCTCGCGGCGGCAGTTCGAGGCCCCTCCGGGCCACGGTACGAGTGGAGCCGGGCCCTGCGATGCTCTCCTCGAAGCTCCCTTCGAGGCTCAGGGTAAACGGGGCAAGCCGATGCGATTTCAGGAAGGATTCTACACTATATTTCTGACTTTGTCAAGTCCAATCATGATAATAAAAGAGTTTGCCCACCGGGCGTCATTCGAACAGGTTTTGCGTAAGAGGTTGAAAACAAAAGGGTAGAGTTTACAGGGTGGGCGCATGTCGGGAGGTCGGAGGTGGGCCCTGAGGTTGGCAGGAAGGGTTTGCAGGAGGAGCTCAATGCAGATCCCTCTAGCTCAGCGTGGGCTGGAGCGCAGCCTAAGCGTCCCTTCGGCCTCGCTCAGGGCAGGCGGGAGGACAGGTTTCGTAATCGTGAGCCGTGCTTCTAGGACTTTATCGTGTTAGTGGCGGCGTCCCAAGTGACCTGGGTGCGGCGGAAATAGGATTCGTTGGCCATGTGGCAGGCCAAAGCGGCGTTGTGGCCGAAGACGGCGTCCTCGACAACGGGCTGACGCGACTTGACGGCTGAGAAAAACTTCCAGAGGTGCGGCTTCTCTTCGTCCCAGGAAACGCCCTTGTAATTATAGCCCTCCACAACCGGCTCTTTGCCGGGCTTGGGGTCGTGCTCTTCGTGCCATTTCTTGAAATAGGCTTCGCGCATGGCGCGAGGGAAGCCGAAGGCGTAATAACTAGGCGCTTCGTCCACGCCGGACTGCGGGTAGTAGGTGATGGCAAATTCGGTGACTTCCAGAATTCCATGGGAGCCCTGGAAGCGATAAGTTTCCGGAGTATCGCAGCCGAGATTCAAACGCATATAGACCGGGGGACGCTCTTCGCCGTAATCAAAGAGCGTTGGGTGGACGTCGGGCATATTGCGGCCGTCTTTGAAGCGCAGGATGTTGCCGAGCGCCGCCGCGCGGCGGGGAGGCTCGTTCCAGCCGAGCATGAAATTCATGCCGCTCACCAGGTGAACAAGCAAATCGCCGGCAAGGCCCGTTCCGTATTCTTTCCAGCAGCGCCAGCGCGCGAAATATTTTGGGGACATGTCGGGGTCCCAGGGGCGTTTGGTGGCTTCGCCCTGCCAGGTGGTCCAATCGAAGTTGCTGAGAGAAAGATCGGGCGGCGGGGGATACTCCCACGCGCCGGTGGGATCGTTGCGGCCATAGGTCCCTTCGACAAGAGTGATCGTGCCGATGATGCCGTTCGCCAGCAGCTCTTTGGCCTTGGCGCAAATGACCGAGCTGACCCGCTGGGAGCCAATTTGCACGATGCGGCCGGTTTTTTTCGCGGCGGCTACCATGGCGACGCCGTCGGCAGGAGAGTGCGACATGGGCTTCTCGCAGTAGATGTCTTTTCCGGCGGTGACGGCATCGACGACGACCTGTTTATGCCAGTGATCGGGAACGGCGGCGACGATGCAATCGATATCCTTGTTGTCGAGGAGTTCCTTGTAGTGGCGCGTGGTGGGGATTTTCGAGCCGACGATTTCCTGCGCCAGCTCGTGGCGGCCGTCGTAGAGATCGGCGGCAGCGACGCATTCGACGCCGGGAAGCTGGACGGCATTCGTCAGGAGGCCGGAGCCTTGCATACCGATGCCGATGATGCCGAAGCGCACCCGTTCGCTCGCGGGAGTGGATTGCAAGGGCAGAGGAATATGCTCAGGCTCGAGGAAGACCTTTGGTGAAGCGGCCAAGGCTCCTGTGGCTCCGGCGGTACGCTGGAGAAATTGGCGGCGTGAAAGGTCGTTTTTCATGGTGAGCTCCTGAAAGAAGTTGACAGCCGACAGCTAATAGCCAGAGATCGAGAACAGAGGTCCGAAGTTCGAAATGCGAAATTCGAAACTCGAAATACGAAAATCGAAATCAACTGCTTGGAGCCAAGGCCGTTTGAAACGAGGCCCGAAGTTCAGAACTCCAGCAACACTAGCAAACCAGAGACGCCCTAAGCGGCTAAAACCTTTCTGATTTTGTCCCGCTTACAGCGCGGCTGAAGCTGTGCCCCGACGAAACCCAGGGCGCGCCGTGCTGCGCCCCTACAAACTCAAAAGCTAGAAGCGCAACTCGTGCAAGTAGTTGTAGCTGATCTTGATGTCATCGAAAGCGGACTTCGGATCGTCGTTTTCGACGAAAAAGTGTTTGATGCCGGCTTTGCCATCGTGCTCGAAAATATTCTTCCAGTTGATGGTTCCTTTGCCGACGTCGGCGAGATGACCCTCAAATTTGACAGCGCCCGTTGCTCCACTGTAGCTGCTGGTGGAATGGGGATCTTTCACGTAATCCTTCACGTGAACGAGGGGGAACCGGCCGGGATATTTGTCCCAATAGGCAAGCGGATCTCTTCCGGCGACGGTAATCCAGCAGAGATCCATTTCCATGGCGACGAGTTTGGGATCGGTTTCGGCGAGAAGGAAATCGTAGGGAAGTTTTCCGCCGAGAGCTTTGTCTTCCTGGAATTCGAACGAGTGGTTGTGATAGCCGAACTGAATACCGGCCTTTTTGCTTTCCTCGCCGGCCTTGTTGAAGAGTTCGGCGGCGCGCTTCCAGCCGCCGGCTTCGGCACGCTGCTTTTCGTCAATCCAGGGGCAGATGATGTAGCTGTGGCCGACGATTTTGGCGGCTTCGAGAGTTTCGGGCCACTTTTTCTCAACGGTTGGATAATCGACGTGGCAAGAAGGAGAAACCAATCCGTTCTTGTCGAGCAGCTCGCGAACGTCTTTGGGCGAGTGGTCGAAGTAGCCGGCGAATTCGACTTCTTTATAGCCGGTGGCGGCGACTTTGGCGATGGTGCCGGCGAAGTCAGTTTTCATGGCCGCGCGAACGGTATAGAGCTGCAGGCCAATCGGGTTAATGGAATGCGCATCTACAGGCACGTTGGATGCGAAGGAAAGTGCGGAGTCCGCGGCCCGGACGGGTTTGGCCGCGGCGGAAAGTGTTGCGGCAACGGAGGTGCCGATAAATGTGCGTCGGTTCATGCGCTGCATTTTACCTCTTCGAGGAGGAAAGGGAACAGGGAATCGGAAAAAAGAAGGGCGGCGATTGGAAACGCTGCCCTCCGCGTCAGTGCATTTTCTACAAGAGAAGCGCAATGGCCCGTAGTAAACAAAATCAGAATGTGAACCGCGCTCCAAACTGGAACTGGCGCGGAGTGTTGATCGTGTTTGTGATCGTTCCGAAACCATTGGGGTTGGCGGGGACCGGCTGCCCGGCACTTATGGCGTTCTGTATCGCGTTGTTCACCGAATTAATGCTCGGCACGCTTGGGGCCCCAAACTGCGGCTTGTTCAACAGGTTGTAGGAGGAAATATCGAAGCGCAGTGCCTTGGTTTCGCGAATGTGGAATGTCTTAAATATGGAGACATCTAAATTCCGCGCACCCTCGGTGCGGACGTGGTCCAGATACGCCGGGGCAGTTCCCGGAATAAGATGATTGGCGGCGCCGCCACTCTCGGTTCCGGGTACGGCGAAACAGCTATAGCTGAACCAAACAGTTACATTGTGCGGAGCTTGTGGATTGCAAGTCAGGTCCGACCGTTGACTGAAGAACGATGGGCTTCCCCCCGCAGCCGGTGATTGGATCGGGACACCGGTGCCCAGATAGACTATGAAATTCGTAGTCCAGCCGCCCAGAATCGCGTTTGACACGCCGTGCAGACTTACATAGCGTCCCGGGCCGACCGGCAAGTCGTAGGATGCCTGCCCGGTGAAGGAATACTTCACGTCCTGCGGGCTGATGGAGTGCTCTAAGCGCAGATCTCTCCAGTCCTGGGCTCTGCCATTGTGGGCACCCACGAAACCTAGTGGAGGATTTCCGTCATCGGTCATCAGCTTCCCCCACGTAAAAGTGGCCAGGGTGGTAAAGTGCCCGGTCAGTCTCTTTTGCACCTTGGTTTGCAGCGAGTTGTACTCTGAGTCACCACCCGGGTAACCGTTCACAACGACGCCATTACCGCTTCCGTAGCTGCCGTTGCCGAACTGAGGGTATTTCTGGAGGGTCGCCCATAGGGGAACCGTGGCGCTTCCGCTGAAGTTGGAGTTGAGGCTCACCGGCCCTGAGTTGGGCATCATAACGCAGCTGGGGTTCGTCTCGATGCACAGCGAATTTCCGTATTTCGCGATCGTAGCCAGATCGAGCACGTTCAGGTCGACGTTGCCGAGAGGCAGGAAAAGTCCCCGGCTACCTACATACGCGGCACTTACCACGACTTGATGCGGTAGCTCGTATTCGAGGCCGAAATTGTAATTGTAGGTAGTGAGCGTCCGCTGGGAGTGCAATACAGTGCTCAAGGACAACCCTAGGTTATTGGCTAGTCCTGGCGGTGCTTTGGTGAAAACCGGATTGGTTCCGCCCGCAAAGGGATTGCTCAACGAATAAGAGCCGGTGAAAACGTCTGGTGTCGCGGGGGGGTTACAGGGTGCGTTGCCCGTGTTGAAAACCGTGTTTCCGTCCCCGTTAGCATTGAAGCAGGTGGCGCTCCATGCCGTACTGGAAGAGAATCCATCGGTGTCATTCCCGGCACTGGCGACATTGTGCAGCGTGGGACCGTAGTAGATGCTCGCACCCGCACGTACGACGAAGTGTTGGACCGGCTGCCATGCGAAACCGAGGCGAGGCCCGAAGTCGTGCATGTTCGTAGTGAAGGGAGAACGACTGCCGCCGTTGACATAGACTTCCGCACCGGTGTAAGAGACGCCAGTGAGCGTATTTGTGGCACGGGGATCAAAGTATTCCAGGCGGTTAAAACGCTCGTTGCGCCCGCCGAAGACGTCCCAGCGCAGGCCGGCGGTAATGGTGAGCGACTTCGAAAAATGGAAGGTATCTTCCACGAAGGCTGCGTAATAGGGGTTGGACTCGGCTACGAAGATGTCTTTGGTGAAATTGGGGTTAATGTTCTGTTCGTTGCCGGGCGTACTGCCCATGCCGATGAGGAGGGAGGCGTAATCGCTTCCACCTACCGTAGAGCCAGACGGCGAGGTTTGCTGATCCGTGGCGGTGATATCGAAGGCGTAAAAGCCTGCGGGCGAAGGCGGCTGACCGACGTTGAGATAGCGCTTCATCCACTCGAAGCCGAACGAGAGGTCATGCTTGCCGTACACTTTGTTGAGGGTGGCGTTGGTGTCACTGTTCTCGCTGGCATAAAAAAACAGATTGAAGTTGGCCGTACCGCCAACTCCTTCCAACCCGGATGACGAGCTTACGTCGTAGAAGGCCATGATGGGGAGCTGTTTGAGGGCTTGTTGCGCAGCCAGGGAAGAAGGAAAGCCCAACGATGTGATGTCGACGCTACTGTAGGATGGCTGGCCTTGCTGTTGTTCGTGATGGCGGGTAAAGGAGTAGCGCAAATTCAGCACGGTGGAAGAATTGATGGTAAGGTCATCGGCCACCAAGACGTTGCGACCGTTGGTCAGGTTCTGAGCATAGTTGGGGTCCCAGCCGGGGGCTGGGAAGACGTCGGCTTGAGTGAAAAACAAACGGTCATAAGAAAACCGCGTGAAGATGCGCTGCTTGTCACTCCGGATCCAATCTACACGGACGTCGAATCTGTGCGCCTTGAATGGGTCCAGGCCGGGTAATCCAAAATTAAAGGTGTTGTCGGTGGTTGCCTGGTCACACGTGACGGGATCGGGGAGATTGCACTTTGGCATGTGCGAGAGAAACAGCGTGGCGATGGGGTTGGGATTGGGAATTATGTTGTGCGTGGAGAATTCCTGCCGACACAAGCCCGGTGTCGGGGGGTTCGTAGTGGGGCAAGCCACGTCGGGTCGCGTCGGATCGTAGATGGTGAAGCCCATCTTGGAGAAGTCGCCGGTCCTTTCGGCGCTGGTGGGAACGGAAAAGAAATCTACGCCCTCGAACTGTTGTTGCTGCGTGTCCTCGTAATCCGCAAAGAAGAAAAGTTTGTCGCGCTTGATGGGTCCGCCAATCGCTCCGCCCTCCTGGTAACGGTAAAAGTCAGGGGGCGAGTTTTTGAGACCGGACGACAACTGCGTCTGCTTATTAAAGTATTCGTTGGCGGACAGGGCGTTTGGCCGGAAGACCCCAAAGACGTCGCCGTGATAAGTGTTAGTGCCGGACTTGCTCACCAAGCTGATGACGCCCCCGCCGCCGCTCTGGTAAGTGGCGGGCGTATTCTGGGTTTCGACACGAACTTCCTGGACGCCATCCTCGGGAATATTCATCGCTGGAATAATGGCCGCGGAATTATTTTCCGCAATTCCGATTGGGGCGCCATCGAGCATGTAATAGACGGATCCAACCAGAGAGCCGTTGATAGTGTCAGCAGAGACGTCCACCCCAGGGCGGCCGAGTGAAATGTTCTGAACCGACTGCATGGAATCACTCGAGTTGGGCGAGCCATTGACCGGAATCACGCCCGCGCTCAATTGGATCAGATCGTAAACGTTGCGGTACAGCAGCGGCACACGGTCGATGGTCTCCGAGGGGATGAGCGTGCCGACGGTAGAATTGCTCGGTTCGACGAGTGCGGCGCCCTCGGTGACCGTGACCTGCTCGGTAGCGGCTCCGACTGGTAGGGTGATATCGACCTCAGTGACTTGATCGACGCTGACCGTTACCTTCTCCCGAATCACGTTCTTGAACCCGGACTGGCTGGCAGTGACCTGATAGACGCCCGGGTTGAGCGAGATGAAGGTGTAGAGTCCCGCGGCGCTGGTTACCGTGCGCTGGGTCGCTCCAGTTGCGCGGTCGAGCAGGACTACCTGGGCTCCAGAAACGACACCCCCGCCCTGGTCGGTGATCGTGCCGCTAATGCTGCCTCTACCGGCCTGGGCGCGTGTGAGCAATGGCATGCAGAGCAACATGAACGTGGTAACGAACAGGAGTCGCAACGCCTTCATACTGCGCAATCCAAAGAAAGGAATGGTTTGTTCTCTCACGGTGTAACCTCCGAATGAATCTGGAAGGGGAGAAGCGGGCGCATACGCCCACAAACTGGCTGGTGAATTGCCACGATTTTGCCAGTTCGAGTCGCGTAACTCCTGGACACGAGCCACCCCCCTCGACACTTTCGAGCACCGGCCAAAATCATTTATTAAAACGAGTTAATATTGCATTTCAGGGTGTGTGTCAAGAGGAAATGCGAGAGGCCGGAAGTCTCCGGAAATCCGGCCGGAGGCCACAGCTGGGAAACGGATCACTCCTCATAGCCTCGTTCTTTACCGCCGAGCCGCAGGAGAAGAGCAGGAGCGGTGGCAAACTCACAGCTGACAAAGGAACCGCGGTAAGGTGCGACTAACATTTCCTCAAATATTTTCGAGCGGCGGCGGCTGCCAGGGGGCGCGGGAGTGCTCGAGAGATTCGGCGATGGCGAGGACCAGTTCATCTTCGAAGGGGCGGCCGATGATTTGCACGCCGATGGGAAGGCCTTCGCTCGAAAGGCTGATGGGGACGGAAGCGCCGGGGAAGCCGGTGAGATTGAGCCACTGGGAAAAACGCATGGTGTCGCGATAGCCGGTGCCTGGGTTGTAGTTTCCTTCGCCGTGATGGAAGGCGGGCGCGGAAGAAACCGGAGAGAGAAGAATGGGGACACGATCCATTTGGCGGAGAATTCTTTCGCGGAGAACGTCGCGCTCGGCGCAAGCCTGAATGAAACTGTCGAGAGAGAGAGCATGGGGTGAAGTGGCGTTCGAAAGATATTCGCGCAACATTGGGCTCAACGGGGGGCTGAGTTGGGATTCGTGGCCAGCGAGATTGGCGTTGAGTAAATGGGCGATCACTGGACCGAAGAAAAACCACCAAAGTTCGAGAGCGCGATCGAGGCCGCTTAATTCAAATGGCTCGATGGAGAAGCCGCGGT
>Ga0209166_10002718_pt1 | contig 13119 bp, 6 predicted proteins | sample Coa_R1_3_FD_187151 | JGI IMG/M metagenome (GOLD analysis project Ga0209166, IMG submission 187151) | Surface soil microbial communities from Centralia Pennsylvania, which are recovering from an underground coalmine fire - Coalmine... | ecosystem: Environmental > Terrestrial > Soil > Unclassified... | reverse complement strand
CACGCTGGCGCCGCCGCCACCAGCACCGTGCCCGGACCTGCCACTACCAGCGGCAAACAGCCGAAGACCATGGAACATAACGATCTACGGCTGGAGTAGTAGTGAGGCCAGCCTCGGACCGCCGAGGTGGTTGGCTGGCCTGGGTGTGTCCCTGCAGGTGGCAGCGTGGCTGGCGCAGCGGTCCGAGCCGGGCCTCAGGGGTCGCGGCTGCGCCGCGATAAGCGCACGCTGGTGGCATGGTGCAGCGGGTCGTCACGGTGAACGACATGCTCGAGGGGCATGTCGTGCTGGATATCGAATGCCTGGACCGGATCTACCTGAACGCCTACGTGCCGATCTTGCAGACCAGCGCGCAGGTAGTGGCGTTCTTGTCTGGGCACCTGGGGTTTCCGTTCCCCTCGCCGGTGCTGTTCCGCCAGCTCGGGGAGCGGTTCCGCCGGGCAGTGGGCTCGTTCGCCGAGGCCAACGGCATTCCGTGGGTCAGGTTCGGCAAGGACGAGACCAAGCTCGAAATCATGCAGCCGCATCTGGCCCGGCAGGCATCCACGGGCCGGTCTGGGGTGGCCGCGATCGGAGTGGCCCAGGAGTTCCAGCGGGTATGGACCGCCTATGAGGGCAAGACCTCCACTGGGACGCCGCGGTGGTCGTTCGTCAAGGCAGACCGGCGGGTGACCTGCTACTACTTCTACTTGTGGGACGAGGACTTCGGCCCGGCGTTCATCAAGGTCTGTGCCTACTTTCCCTATCCGGCCAAGATCTGGGTCAACGGGCACGAATGGGTCAAACGCCAGGCCGACCGCGCTGGGATCGGCTTCACCGCGCTGTCCAACGGGTTCGCCGCCTGCAGCGACCCAGCCGGCTTGCAGCAGATCTGTGACCGGCTGCAGCCCGGCACCATCGAGGTGTTCGCCCAGCGGTGGCTGCACCGGCTGCCGCTGCCGTTTGGCCCGGCCGATCAGCGAGCCGGGTACTGGTGGGAGATCTCGATGCGGCAGGTCGAGGTCTCCCGCACCATCGTGTTCGACGCCCCGCGGCACGCCCGCAGCTTCTTCGAGGCCCTGGTCGCCGACAACCTCGACATCGGCCGCCCGCACAACGTCGAGATCATCTTCGCCCGCCGGATCCGCCGCGACACCCGGGGGACCTTCCGCACCGCGATCGACCGCCGCGACAACGGTGGCGTCGTGGTCAACGTGTTCTACAAGCACTCGCGGATCAAGCAGTACCTCAAGGACGGCCGTGCGATGCGGATCGAGACCGTGGTCAACGCCCCCCGCGACCTGGGCTGCAACGCCCGCCTGCCCAATCTCGACGCGCTCCAGGCCAAGGCCCGCGCCGCCAACCGGCGCATACTGGAGGCCGAACGTGCCGGCCAGGGCACCGTCCTTGCGAGCCCAGCCTTTGAGCGGATCGCGCACCCATCCGTCGACGCGGAGGGGCGGAGGACCCCGGCACTCAGATTCGGCGATCCTCGGGTCATGGCCCTGGCCGGCGCCCTCTGCCAGACACTGCTCGCCGCGACCGGCTTCACCAACAAGAACCTGCGCGTCTTGATCGCCGGGCTGCTCGGCAGCGCCTACACCCCCGGGCAGATGACCTACGACCTGCGGCGACTGCGCCTCAACGGCCTTATCCGCCGACTCCCGCACACCAACCGCTACACCCTGACCAGCGACGGCATCCGCATCGCCGTCTTCTACACCAAGGTCTACAACCGGCTCCTGGTCCCACTGACCGCCGCGAACCAGGCCCAGGCGCCGCCCGAACTCCGGGCCGCGCTAGCGGCCATCACCCGCCACGTTGACAACTACGCCAACTGCGCCCGCCTGCCCCGCGCCGCCTGAAACTTGACACAAATCTCCACAAGCCCGCGACCAAAGATCGCTAAGAGCCTGCTTGAGAACCTAGGTGACCTGCGGCTGGGCTGGGGTGCTGGTGTGGCGGGGCTGGCGGGCGAGGCGGCGGGTCATGACGATGATCATGGCCCAGTAGACGTAGGTTTCGTGGTGGGCGGGCAGCCGCTCGTAGTCCCGGACGGTGCGCCGGTGGCGCGTGATCCATGACAGGGTTCTCTCCACCACCCAGCGGCGGGGCAGCACCTGGAAGGTGTGCAGGTCATCGGGCCGTTTGACGATCTCCAGGACCAGCCGCAGCCGGGTCTTGGCCCAGGTGACCAGCTTGCCGGCGTAGCCGCCGTCGGCCCAGGCCAGCCGGATGGTGGGGAAGGCGCGCCGCAGGTTCCACAGCAGCGGCCTGGCCGCGTCCCGGTCTTGCACGGACGCGGCGGTGACCAGCACGGCCAGCAGCAGGCCGATCGTGTCGACGGCCAGGTGCCGCTTGGTGCCGTTGATCTTCTTCCCGGCGTCGTAGCCACGCCGGGGCCGCGCGATCATCTCCGAGCCCTTCACCGACTGGGAATCGATGATCGCCGCGGTCGGCTGCCGGGCGCGCCCTGAGGCGACGCGGATCCGTTCGCGCAGGTCATCGTGCATCCGCGCGGCCGACCCATCTGCTTGCCACTTACCGGCCCACCAGTAGACGGTGCCGGCCGGCGGGAAGTCGGCCGGCAGCGCCCGCCACACCGGCCCGTTGTGGGTCAGGTAGCGGATCGCGTTCACGATGTCGCGCATGCAGTGGCTGGCGGGCCGCCCGCCGCGCCCGGCCAGCCAGGCCGGGGCGGGCAGTAATGGCTCACAGACCGCCCATTCGGCTGCGCTCATGTCCGAGGGATAGCAGCGGGCCCGGGTGCTGCGGGAGATCCCGCCCGGGCAGCACCGGCACGCCACCACCTCTACCGGGGCTGGGGCTGAGTGGACATCACCATCGAGGGCAGGGTAGAACGGCACGCAGGGCTCCTGGCATCGCGCTGGCTTCGACACCCAAGCGATTCCCAGGAGCCTTCATGATCACATCAGCGAACACGCCACACCCTGCCAGGCAGACTTCACCGCACCCGGCCTGCGGCAAACCGGGTTCTCAAGCAGGCTCTAAGGTAGAGAGTGGTCGGGGTTAGTTTATCGCGCGACAGCCTTGCTGAACTAGCCGGTGATGCCTGCGGCGAGGTCTGCGAGCAGCAAGTCCATGACGATCTCCTCTTCGACGGCCACGAGGTGATTAAGCATCGCGTGCATCAGATCCGGGTCCCATGGAGTTCTTGCCTGTCCAGTCGACGGCGAGAGCCGTCTTGGACGTTGGTTGAGTCCCAAGCCTTCTTGATAGTCGCAGGCACCGAACCGCCAGGGCGTGGCACCAGATTCCGCCATGACCCATCTGGCGATGTCAAGGCCGGCCCAATCGAAGTCTCCGTGGTAGCAGAGCGCGGCGCCGGCTTCCCGAAGTTCCCGGAGCAGCAGCCCGGCTGCCACGCTTGGCCGTCCTTCGGCGGATATCAGCGGGGCACTACGGGTCGCCAGGCTGTTTGATGCGGCTTCGACCACGCTTGGGTTCTCACAGGCGAAGATGGTCTTGAGTCCGTCCGGAATCGGTTCACGCTCTTTGTCCAGATAATGTCGCACCTGGCCGAGAGTGAGCCTGACGGGCAGGCCAGCCGCAGCGTTGGCGGCCAGTGTGGTGGATACCGGTCCTGAGCCCGGGAGGATGAGGCCGAAAGTCAGTACAGTGGAGGAGACGGTATCGAGAGCTACCCCGGCGTTGGCCCACAGCATTCGCCTGCGCTCCGCGCCGGCGTGTTCGTCCGGACGGTCATCAAGCCAGGCGAGTGCCCGGAGCACGGCGGCTTGTACGGGACCATCGTCGAGCGCGTGGGCATGGCCAAGTACCCGCCCAGCCAGGATCGCCAGTGACGTTCCCGGATGGGGCAGCGTATCAAGGACAGCGAGTACGTCCGACAGCACGCGGCGGCGTATCTGCGGATCCGCTGGCACGCGGCCGTAACGACGTTCATCGGCCAGCCAAGGCTCCAGCTTTGGATGACGAGTGAGCGCTGGATGGCTGAACGCTTCCGCCCAGAGTTGATCGTTGACGGACTGCCGTGCAGCTCTGTCGGTTCGGCGCCTAGCGGCTTCGTCGTTAAGCGGGCCACCGCTCGCCGTCAGGCAGGCCGCGAGTCCCGCGCCGAGTCCGCTGGCACGTAGCAGCGCGTCCACCCTGGACAGGCTGATTGTGACCGTCTCGTCCTTGTGCGTGGGCCAGCGCAGGAAGTCGGCCATGGCGGCGACCTGTGTGTCCTCCAAGGTGGTCAGATCGACGCCTATCCGCTGCCGCGACAGATCCTTCTCCCAGGTAGCACGCACGGTGTGCGTGAGCCACCGCCAGGACGGGCTGCGAAGCACCTGCCGGATCCGCTCGGCGTCACGTTCGCCGAGCGGCTCTGGTACCGAAAGGTTGTACGCAGTCATCGCTTGCCATCCGTGTCGAGGAACGGATCGGCATCCATGAGCCGGTGCGCGACGCGGCCGTCCCAGATGGTGCGGGTACCGAGAACCGCGTCGTTGCCCTTAATCAGCTGGTAGATGGCCAGCCCGTCGATCTGGCGGTAGAACCCCTGCTCGCTTTCGCTCGTCGCGACAAGATCGAGATCAAGGATCCGGATGAGCTCGAAGAGGTCCCCCCGGTTGTCCTCGTCGACGCCCGCGAACACCTCATCGAGCAGGATCAGCCGCGGCGCGCCCGGCACTTGCCGCCCGTCCGATGCTGTGGCTCTCACTCCGGCGGAGTCACAGTAGGAAGCCGCGGCGGCGAATAGCGGCAAGTGCAGGCAGACGGCCTTCTCTCCGCCAGACAGAGATCCGTGGGTCTTGCTGGTGAGCTGCTGGTACGGCTGCTCGGGTCCGCGCCTGAACTTGATCGTGAACCGTCGCCACTCGCGGTAATCGAGCAGCCTGCGCATCTGCTCGGTGTAGTCGGCGTCCCCCGTTGCGCGCACCGTGGCCAGGTGTCCCCGGAAGAACTCCTGAAGCCGTTCCCGTTCGGATTCAAGCGGCGCGTCCTTGCCCATCAGCGTCGCGATCTCGCCCATTCCGGGAGCATTCTTTTCGTCGGGGACCCAGTCCATCGAAACCTGGATCCCACTTCCCGTCGGATGCGCGGACATGAGATCCGACATCTGCTTGATCGCGGTGCGGGCATCCCGGATCTTGTTCGTAACCTCACGGCGAGTGGACTCGGCCAGGAACTTACGGAAGAGGTCAGCCTCATGCTGGGCCAGCAGTTGCTGCGCCTGGAAATGCTCCTCCGCAATCGCCGTCATCATACGCGCCAAGGGGAGAGACCGTGCGCCGCGGCTCGTCTCCAGCACCAGCAGGCCGTGGTGGCGCTCATCCCGTACGCTGACCTTGCCGGCGAGATCGGGCTCCAGCCGGTGCCGGGTCTCGGTAACGCGATTGGCCGCCGTCTCGACCGCCTCCGGATCGCGGCGGAGCATATCCCCAGCGGCGTCCCTGACCGCACGGGCCCAGTCGCGGGCCGCCCGCACGCCGAGGGATGCGACGGGCCCGGCGTTCGGCGCTGTTGGATCCGGCGGTCCGCCGACGGGGGCATCGGGGTACCCGGCCATCGCGAGGAGCCCCAAACGGTGAGCGGCCAGGAAATCGGCCGTCGCGGTCGCCCGTATCGTGTCTGCCTCCGTCCGTTTCTCGGCCAGTCCCCGCAACTCAGTCTCCGCTTCCCTGAGCTTCAAGTTCTGGGCTAGCTTTTCTTCCGATAGCTCGTTCTTCTCATCGCCGAGGTCTTGCTGCTTTTCCTCAAGCTCTGCCAGTTCGCTGACGATCTGCTCGTAGTCATGTCCGTAATTCCTGGTGAGCTCGTCCAGTTCGGCGGCCTTCTTGGCGAGTTCCCGCTGCAGCCGGTCTGCCTCGGACCTCAGCTTGCTCGCCGTTTCCGTGCTGACGATAGAACGAGCATGTGCGTGCTGTGCCGTGCCCGCGGCCCTGATCTGCTCGATCCCGCTGTGCAGCCACCGCTCGGCGGACTGCCGGTATTGCCGGACGGACTCGGCGAGCACGTCCGTATCGCAGTCCTCCGGGAGCCCATTAGCGAGCAGCGCGGTACGGAGCATTCCGGCGCTGGTCTCCGCGTTGCTCTTGGCTTTCCTTTCTTCTCCCTCCCGGCCTTCGAACCGCCCCCGCGCCTGGCGGACCTGTTCCCGGGCTGCGACGACGCTGGCACGGGCCTCCCGGACCGCCGAATCGTCGGGAATCGCGGCGCGTTCGTCTTCCACCGTCCCGAGCTGCGTCTGGCACCCGACAGCGTTAGCTCGCCGTGCGGCCGCGGCCTCGGTCCACGCCGCTGCCAGCGTGCCCACCCGCATGGCCAGTTCCCGCAGGGGGACGACAGATGCCGCAGCGGCGGGCTCATTGAGAATGTGCCCTGCTAGCTCGCTCAGCGAATCATCCAGATCAGCAGCAGGAGGAATCTGCCGCACCTCAGACGCCACCGGCGGCTTCAGTGGTGTCCGGGTAAGGCAATCTCGCAGATCACGGGCCGCGTCGGTCGTGTGGTGAGCCGCCTGACGCGCGGCGTCACCCGCGGCGCGAACACCGTCGTCCGGCGGGAGAGCGACTCGTTCGGCGTCGAGGCGGGCGAGGGCGTGGCCGATTTCAGACTGGCGCCGCTCAAGCTGGGTGAGTTCCGTGCGCCGTTCCGCAAGCTGACGGCGGATCTCAGCCAGCGCGGCCTGGCGAGCTGACTCTCTGTTACTCGCGCCGATGAAAGCGATGTCACTGACCCTGTGCGCTCCTGTGAGCGTGCCCGCCCGCCACGACCCGTCCCTGCCCAGCACCAGGCCCTGCAGCGGTGCCGCGTGCGCCGACGGCATGCAGCCGATGCGGGAAAGCACGGAATGGATGATGCCCGATGGCACTCCGATCTCCGCGCTGTCCGCGTCCGGGACCAAGACGTCGGCGAGGGTGCCGACCGCTGTCGGCGAGGGTGCCGCGGCGTCAAGCTGCGTATCGAGGAGCGGTCGGCCGTCATCGCCTGACAGCAATCGGCCGTCTGGGCTGATCCAGGCATCCGCTACCCCGCTGCCCAGCGCCGCAGCCTCCAGCCCGAGCCGGTCGTCCCCGCCAACCGAGGCGGTGAAGTCGACCAGCATGTAGAACGGGGCACCCGCCCGGTTCTCCCGGCTGGCTTGCCGGGTCGCCGGGATCTCGGGTTCCGGGAGCCCTCCGCTGGCGAGGTGCTCTTCCCGAAGAGACAGTTCATCGATGGCGTCGCTGACCCGGGACATTTCCGGTTCGAGGTTGGCCCGGTCCGTGAGGAGCTCGCCTGAACGGGCCGTGTGCGCTCTGGCGGCCCATTCGCTGGCAGCCTGATGGATGCCCTCTCCGGGGACCACGCTGAAGTCGGGTGGTGCCGCACCAACGGACAGTTCGCTCGCACCGGCGGCCCACGTGGTGACATCCGCCCGGTAGGAGGCGATGGAACGTTCGTGCGCGGCGGCTTCCGCAGCGGCTTTCTCGATCAAGGCCGCGACGTTCTCGGTCAGCCGGGCCACACCGGCCACCGCGGTGGCGGTCCGGTCACGGTCGGCCGCCGCCGTCAGATGCTCCTGCTGCTGAGCGAGGAGCGCGGCAGACCGTGCCCGTGCTGCTTCGGCGGCCCAGCGGGGCGCGCGTTCCAGCACGGTCGCCGGATCCCAGGGCAGCGGCGGCGCCTGCCCGGCCCCAAGCTGAACGCTGGCCTCGGTCCACTGCTCCAGTTCCCCGATCCAGTCCAGGGTGATGGCGGTGTCTTCTTCGAGTTGCTCGTTGAGTGCCGCCTCGGCGTCGTCTAGCTCGGCCTGGGCCCGTCGGGTTTCACCTCGCGCGGTCTCCAGGGCGGCCTGGTCTCGGCCCGCGGTCGTGCTCAGGCCGCGCAGTGCCCCGACCTCACCAGACCAGGCGCCTATATCGGCCTCCAGCTTGCCGATCAGTTCTCTCGCGCGGTCGAGGACCGTCCTGAGCGTTTCAGGATCCGGGGTGTCAGCGCCGGACAGGGCGGCCAGAGCGGTGGCGAGTTCCGCGTCGAGTTCGCTGGCTCTCGCGCTTTCCGCGCGGCTCGCTGCCTGGTCCTGATCGAGTGAGCAGTTCTCCCGGGCGGTGATGGCCTCATCGGTGGCACGTTCAGCGGCGGAGGCGTCGGCGGCGGCGGTCGTCTCGGCATTATCGGCTGTCGTGGCCGCATTCGCGGCGGTGCCGCGCAGTCCCTTCACCTCCTCGCGAAGCGGCTCGACTCCGAGTCCCTTCGTGTAGGCGTCCCGCCTTTTCAGGGCCTTGACGCGGCCAGCGATCTCAGCGAGGCAGTCATCGATCTCCTGGTGGCGGGTCCTGATGGCCTCCAGAGCTTCCTTTGCGTCGTCGCGGGCGGATTCGGCCGCCGTGGTCTTCTCTCCGAGAGTGCTGATCGCGGATTCAGCGGCAGCCACTGCGTCGGCCCGTGCGGCACTCGCGGCCCGCGAGTAATCCCGGTAGACGTTGCGCAGTCTGCGCAGATCGCCCAGGGTCTTCTCAAGCTCATCCACGGCGGCGGAGTGCCGGTCGAGCCGCTCGAAGCCCTCGGCGAGATCCTCGACGATGCCCTCCGACACCGTCGGGAGACTGTCCCGCAGGATCTTGTTGAGGCCGTTCTCGTCGAGTTTGTCCGACAGTTTCGGCCGTCGGAGCTGCAATAGCGTCTGGATCAGAACGGCGTACCGCTGCGGGCTCAGCCCGTAGAGGGCCTGATTGACGGCAGTGCGGTGGGCTTCACTGGTTGGGTGCATGGTGCCGGGTCGTCCGGCAGCGGTCTGGGCCGCTAGTTCCGTCGTGAGTTGTTGTGCGGTCAGCGGCTCGGACCCGGGATGGCCTACGGAGAAATCCAGGCCGATCCGGGCCGAGGTGGTGAAGTAGTGTGCCTTGACGGACGAGTCGCGGGTGCCTTCGAGCATCGCTCCCACGGTGAAGTACTCGCATTCGCCAGAGGGGAGGTATCGCCCGAACTCGACCCACGTGTAGGCGCGCTCGCTAGTGCGGGTGCCGGACTCGTCGAATCCAAGGAGCCATAGGTACATGTTGCGGTAGTTGCCGCCGAAGGTCGACAGCCGCGATGCCTTGAGGTCGGCGTCGAGAAGATATGGGAGCAGCACTTCGAGCGCCATCGACTTTCCGGTGCCGTTGTTGCCGCGCAGCAGGAGCCGACCGTTGTGGAAGAAGAACACCTGCTCGTCGTAGAGGTAGAGATTGAGGATGCCCGCCCGCATCGGCTGCCAGCGTTCTCGGACCGGCTTGGGGATGCCTGTCAGCACATCCATCGGCAGGGCCGAGGTCACGGTCATGTGCTTTCCTCCTGTCCTTCTAAGGGCTGTCCTCCCGGAATCGGCGGCCCGCTGGACGCGGCCTCGGTGTCCTTGACCTCCGGGCGGTAACGGCCGGCTGCGGGGAGCAGCGTAAATCCGGCCGCGTCGGCCGCGGCGAGGCTGAAGCTGGAGAGCAGGGCCAGCGCGGCTGCCGTGAGGTGGCCTGGGCCGTCCGGCGTCTGGTAGGCGCGCGCCCATGTCGGGTTGGTGCGCAGGCGGCCGGCGATCACGCGTTCCGCGCTGTGCAGCGGGTGACGGACCGGGCCATCGGGAACCGTTTCCGGCTGGAACGCGCTGAGCAGCAGCAGGGCCGCGAAGCTGACGATGTCGTTTCCCTCCGGAAACTGGGGATCGGTCGCGATGCTGTCGGGGTCGATCGCGGCCCATCCCTCGGTTCTGCGTTCGAGGACCATTCCTGCCTCGGTGACCCAGCTCGTGATTCCGCCGATGGTCTGCTGCAGGTAACTTCGCTCAGCGGCGCTCAGCTGATCGAGGTAGAGAACCGGATCGTCAAGCAGTATGCGCATGATGCGGTGCCGGGCCCGGAGGCGGACCTGGTCATCGCTGGCTGCGGGAATATTCGCGAAGGGCGGGGCCTGCGGTGGAACCCATGGCCCGTAGCGGCTCTCATACAGCAGGTGCTCCGTCGTGGTTGCAAGGCTCGGCGGGAAAGGCGCGGAGATCAGATGGCCGAGACGACGGTCGTCTATGTCGTAGAGCGCGTTTGCGTTCTCGTCGGCGGCGTAGTCACCCCGGGCTTCGACAACATGCAGGATGCCCGCGTTGATCAAGTACGTCACAGCATCGGACAGCGCAATCCGCTCGTCTCGGCGCGGAGTGAAGTTAGCGAGTCCCGGCGTGTCGGCGGTGATGGCCTGGACCCGATCGGCCAGGTCGCGGAGGCTGATCTGCGGTCGGGTCGTGTCGGACAGCGCCGCCGCGGCCACAGCCATCAGACTGTAGCGGCGTGGCGTGAACACCCGCCGGGTGGAACGCTCCGTGTGCGGGCCGCGGGTCCCGTCCAACCGGGCGGGGACCTTCCGCAGCCGCGCGAATCCGTGCCTCGCATCCACCACGAGTACCCAGCCGCATTTGTCATCGAACCAGCGCTGCAGCCACTGCGCGTGCGCCACGACGGCCGAGAAGTCGGATCCGGAGCGCCGGTCGATCAGCGGCCGGGCCAGGAGCGTCCGGATCGCCCTCGATCGCGTCGTCGCGGTTTCCTGCGCGATCACGCTCGCCATGCGGTCTCCCCGTGATCTTCGGCGGACACGGCAGCAACGGCGGCAGGCGCGATATCGGCTGCCGCACGCTCAGCGGCAACCACGTTGGCCCGCCACTCCACGCTGATCCGGTAGTCGGGAAGCGTCCAGGTGCCGGTCTCCGCTTTCAACAGCGCTGCCCGGGGCGGCAGCGGGTCAGCCATGCTGATCTGCAGGGTGCCATCGACGCTGACGGCCAATCGAGTGCCATCTCGCCGCCGTCGGCTCCGGAAAGCCCGGTACAGCAGTGACGCCAGCAGCCTGAGCGCGGCCGGATCGAGCGGGCCGTCGGCCCGGTCATTGACCTCGCCGATGCCGCAGGTCCCGAGCCCTGTCAGCGTTCTCGCTGCCTGATCGGCTCGCTCCTGAGCGGCACGCGCTCTGGCCGCTAGATCGTTCTTCGCGGCGGACCGATCCGCCACGTTCTTAGCCCGGCGGACATAGTCGGAGCGGCCGCCTGACCTGAGCTGCCGCGAGATGGTCACGGCTGCCTGCGGCTCCCACCAGCTGGCCGAGCTGGGCACGGCGGTGGCGTCGTCAAGCGCGATCCCGAGATGCCGGGCGGACGACAATCCGAACGCCGCGTGCCAGAGCTGATGGGCCTCGCTGTCGCTGCTGGCGGCCTCGAACCGGACAGCGAGATCCAGCAGGTCGGCGGAGCGGCTTGAGGGGCTGGACGACGCCTCACGGATCCGCTCCGCGGAGCGGGCGATACCAAGAACGGCGGCTCGGGTTTTCTCGTACAGGGCACCAGCCCCCGCGCGTGCTCCGCTGTCCTCGCGGAACCACTCGGCGAGCCCGGCTATGTGCCGCCTAGCTTGGCCAGCCCAGGTCAAAGAATCAGGGGGAGCGTCGAGGGCCAGGGTGCCGGATGCTGCCTCGCCCGCGGCGAAGGCGGCTGTCAGAGCTGAGGGATCGACCTGATCCAGGTCATCCAGACGGCGGCGGATACGGGCCGCGAAGACGTCCAGATCGGCGATGAAATCGTTCAGGTAGGTGATGGTATCGGCCTTGAACAGGATGAAGTCCCGCACGTCGATGGCTGACGATGCCAGCAGCCGGTTCACCTTCTGCATGAATAGGACGGCGTTCGTCGTCAGGCTCTTGAACCGGGTATGCAGGTCCTCGCACAGACCGAATATCCGGTCGCCGTCTGGTCGCTGCGCCTGCAGCAGGACAGCAAGCTGGCCGAGCATCTCCTCGATCTGGCGCAGTGCGACCGCCTGCAGTCCGCCGACGCGCCGTAGTGCCTCATCGAGTGCCCTGAGCGCCTCGGCTGCCGCCTCCCCACCGGGAGTCAGGTCGTACACGTAGGCGGTCTGCTCGTAGCTCTCCAGGCTGGTGGCGCGCCCACTGTCGAAATCCTGGGTCAAGTTGCCCCATTTATAGAGCTGTTCGAGCCGTTTCTTAACCTCGCCGAGGCTGAGCGAATCGTTGTCATCGTCCTCGCCGCCGGGATCCAGGCGGTCGAGCAGCGCCGCATAGATATCCTCGGGTGACAGCCGACTGTGGTAGCCGGACGCTGCCTCCGCGAAGACCTCCATGATCTCCCGGTACATCGGTGCTTCCTGCACAGCGGCGTAGCGCAGCAGCGGTTGTGCATCGTAGCGCCAGCGAGCCATGGCAGCCTCCGGTTGGTCCCCGTGTTCAAGGCCACCGTAAACAACGCCACTGACATCCAATGCTGTTCATAGCCTAGACTTTGAAAGATTGTTGAAAGCTATGCCTCTTGTTGCGTATGCGGCTGTTATTCAAAGGCAACATCTGGCGGCCTCATGGGACTACTGACCGGCATGCCTGCAAGATCCGTGGCCGTCAGCCGGCAAAGGCCAGGCGGAAGACGAAGGCGGTGCGGGCCGTAATGACGCGATTGGCTCACGTTCGGGATCAAGGACGCTGAGGACCTCGTCACTGACCAGTGGCGGCGGACGCCCGCACCGATGCTCTGTTCGCGGAGGATCCCGCTGGCCGTGAGGCCCCTTCCGATGAGGGCAACGACGACGATCACTCGGCAGCCTGAAACGCCCAGTCAGAGGCCGGGAACCGGGCAGCGCGGTCGGCGTGACCGCTCCCACCGGTCCCGTCCGTGGATTTTCCGTTCTCGTCCGTGCGCCGACGGCCCTAGATGCTGTCCGCTATGCGTCCGTGAATATGTGCTGATGGCCTACGCCCAGCCCACAAAACCGCGGGCTGTGGCAGACGGCAGCCGTCAGCCCAGCCGCCCTGCAGATGACTGTTTCCGCAGTTCAGACGGCATCACGCGGCTCAGTATGCGGCTGCTGGAGCCCGCCGGTTCCGGCCCACGCATAGCCCACGGAAGCAGCCGACGGTCTGCTGAACCGCTTGTTCTGACGTCAAAAGCCGGTGACGCACAAACGCGTCACCGGCTCTGACCTGGGGAAACGTGTGGCAGGTGTTGGGTTCGAACCAACGTAGGCTAAGCCGACGGTTTTACAGGGGGTTCCCAGACGCCACTCAAGATGGGACATGAGCTGCGCAAACGCAGAGTCCGCATGCGGTGTGCGGTCAGCATAACCACTCCTCAACCGAACCCCGCCGGAAGCCCATTCAAGCGTGTCCGAG
>Ga0209166_10002716_pt1 | contig 13119 bp, 7 predicted proteins | sample Coa_R1_3_FD_187151 | JGI IMG/M metagenome (GOLD analysis project Ga0209166, IMG submission 187151) | Surface soil microbial communities from Centralia Pennsylvania, which are recovering from an underground coalmine fire - Coalmine... | ecosystem: Environmental > Terrestrial > Soil > Unclassified... | reverse complement strand
CAACAACACTATCGCTGCAAACACACCTCTGCTAAACCTCATAACCGACCTCCTTACATTTCTCATTGGGGCCTGGATATTAGTGCAGGAGATCGCAGCCACGTTTCACATTTCGTTTAAACAATTCCGGTTCGCGCCATTTTGCTCCTCCGCGTCCTCCGTTCCTCCGTGTTTAAAAAGCCTTTGGTTTTGATCCTGAAATCTGCGGCAGAGATTTTGGTACTCTTATCGGTCATGAAGATCGAAACCCGTGCTGTCCATGCCGGACGCAAACCTGAAGGCGGATCACGCGACGTGGTTCCCGCCATCCATCTCTCCACCACCTTCCACAAGGCCGACGACGGCAGCCTGCCCGGCGGGTATCTCTACGGCCGCCCCAACAATCCCAATCGTGAGGCCCTTGAGCATGCTCTGGCCTCGCTGGAAGAAGGCGCTGCGGCCCTGGCTTTTTCCTCCGGCAGCGCAGCCACGCTCGCCGTTTTTCAGGCGCTTGCCCCTGGAGACCACGTCATCGCCGCCGAAGACGCCTATTACGGCACGCCCATTCTGCTGCGCACCGTCATGGCCAACTGGGGGCTCAAACATACGCTGGTCAACATGCAGGACCTTGCTGCCGTCGAGCGCGCCATCACTCCCGCCACGCGCCTTATCTGGACGGAGACGCCTTCCAACCCGCTGCTTAACGTTACCGATCTCCGCGCCATCGTCGCGCTCGCTAAAAAATGCGGTGCCATCGTCGCCTGCGACAACACCTGGGCCACTCCGCTCTTCCAGCAACCGTTGCACCTTGGTGTCGACGTGGTCATGCACTCGGTCACAAAATATCTTTCCGGCCACAGTGACGTGACCATGGGCGCACTGGTCTTTAGGGAGAACGGCGGGAGAGAGACCGGTGTGAAAGAGACTGGGGGAAAAGAAACCCGGGGTAAGGAAGCCGGCGGAAAAGAAAAAAGCCTGCTCTTTGAAAAAATCGTCAGCCTCCAGCATGAAGGCGGCGCCGTTCCTTCTCCTTTTGAGTGCTGGCTGACCTTGCGCGGACTTCAGACCTTTCCTTATCGCGTGCGCGCACATGCTGAAAACGCCCATCGCGTCGCCGAATTCCTCAGCACGCAACCCAAGATCGAAGCCGTACATTATCCTGGCCTGCCATCACATCCCGGACACAAAATCGCCGCAGCGCAAATGTCCGGCTTCGGCGGCATGATGTCCATTCAGGTCAAGGGCAGCCAGGCGGAGGCGTTCAAACTTGTCTCAGGACTAAAGCTGTTCAGCCACGCTACCAGCCTGGGCAGCACGCACAGCCTGATCGAGCATCGCGCATCTGTCGAAGGGGCCAACACTCGCAGCCCTGTAAACCTTCTGCGCTTATCTATCGGCCTGGAACATCCAGACGATTTGATTGACGACTTAGAACAAGCTTTGAAAAAGCTTTAGCCGCAGATCTGCGTTCATCTGCACAAATCTGCGGCAAAATGTTCTAAACCTTCACTTCCACGTTCGCCCTATCCCCCGCGTCCGCCGCAAACAACGCTGAAGGCTTAAAGCCCATCGGTCCCGCAATCAGGTTCCGTGGAAACTCCGCCTGCGCCGTGTTGTACTTCCGTACGCACTCGTTGTAATGCTGCCGCGCAAAGGCAATACGGTTTTCCGTCGAGGTGATCTGCTCCTGCAAAAGCAAAAACTGTTGTGAGGCCTTCAGCGTCGGATAATTTTCCGCCACGGCAAACAAATTGCCTACCGCGCCGGTTAGCGCCATCTCCGCCACTGCCCGCGTGGCCAGTGAAGCTCCTCCCGTCGCCGACACGGCCTCGGTCCGGGCTCGCGTCACCGCTTCCAGCGTCGCGCGTTCATGCGTCATATAGCCCTTCACGGCTTCCACCAGGTTCGGGACCAGGTCATGCCGCCGCGTGAGTTGCACATCGATGTCCGCCCAGCCGCTCTGCACCGCATTCCGCATGCGTATCAGGCCGTTGTAGGTCTTGAGCAAGAGGAACAGCACGACCGCGGCAATAACCGCAATGGCTATGAAGGCATAAGAAATATCCAAGGCCGCTCCTTATCAGCATTTTCGGCTGCTGAAAGAATGGAAGCATTTTACGGTAACCGGTTTTCAATTTTGGCAATCTGAAATTCTAATCTCCCGCCGGCCCCAGCACAGGCTGACCTTTGCGATGCGCGCTCCGCCACCGCGCCACGCGCAGACGGATGCGATCCAGGTAGAGATACACCACAGGAGTCGTAAACAAAGTTAGCGCCTGGCTCACAATCAATCCGCCGACAATCGCAATGCCCAGCGGCCGTCGCAGCTCTGATCCGGTTCCGCCACCCAGCGCCAGGGGCAAGCCGCCCAGCAGCGCGGCCATGGTCGTCATCATGATGGGGCGGAAGCGCAGCATGCACGCCTGGAAGATGGCTTCCTCGGGAGTCTTGTTGTCAACCCGCGAAGCGTTCACGGCAAAATCGATCATCAAAATGGCATTCTTCTTCACAATGCCGATCAACAAAATGATCCCGATCAAGGCAATCACGTTCAGGTCGTTTCCGGTCAGCATGATGGCCAGAATCGCGCCTACGCCCGCCGAAGGCAACGTGGAAAGAATCGTGATGGGATGAATCACGCTCTCATATAACATGCCCAAAACAATATAGACGGTGATCAATGCAGTCAGGATCAGCAGCGGCTGGCTTTGCGCTGAGTCTTTAAACGCCGCTGCCGTTCCCTGGAAGCCGCCATGTACGCTGGCCGGAACTCCCAGCGCTCGCATGGCGGTTTCTACAACCTTTGCGGCATTGCCCAAAGGCACGTTCGGCGCAAGGTTGAATGACAGCGTTACCGCTGGATAGAACCCCTGATGGTTCACCTGCAACGCGGTGTTCGAAGGCTGATATCGCGTGAACGACGCCAGCGGCACCTCAACCCCGGTGGACGATTTCACGTAAGTATCCTTCAGCGCGTCCGTGCCGGGCAGCAGCTTGGGGTCGACTTCCATCACCACATGATATTGATTGAGCGCCTTGTACATGGTTGAAACCTGGGCCTGCCCGAACGAGGCATACAGCGCGGCATCCACCTGCGCCGGAGAAATGCCCAGCCGCGAAGCCGTGTCGCGATCGACAACCACTTCCGCTGCCAGCCCTTTATCCTGCTGGTCGGAGTTCACGTCGCGCAGTTCGGGCAGCGACCGCAGCTTGGCCAGGATTCGCGGGGCCCAGTAATTCAGCTCCTGCAGGTCTTCAGACTGGATGGTGTACTGGAACTGCGCGTTGGAAAACCGGCCACCGATGTTCAGGTCCTGAGTGGCGGTAAGAAATAGCGTTGCGCCCGGTACCACCGCCAGCTTTCCCCGCAGCCGATTGATGATCTGGTCCGCTGTGGCCTTCCGCTCGTTCGGCGGCTTCAGAACGACGAACATGCGTCCGGTATTGGAACTGCCCTGGCCGCCGGCAAATCCCACGGCATTGTTTACCGCCGGATCTTTCAGCACGATCTGAACATATTGCAGCATCTTGTCGCGCAGCGCGGGGAAAGAGATGTCCTGTGAAGCCTGGATAGCTCCGCCCATCCGGCCTGTATCCTGCTGGGGAAAGAAGCCTTTCGGCGCTATCACGTAAAGGTAGATGCTCAGGGCCGCTGTGCCAATCGTAACCGCCAGCGTCAGCGCCTGATGTCGCAGCACCACGCCCAGGCTGGCGCGATAGACCTTCAGCATCCAGTCAAAGCCGCGTTCGCTGAAGCGATAAATGCGGCCGTGTTTCTTCTCCTTTTCCGGCCGCAAAAACTTGGCGCACAACATCGGCGTGACCGTGAGCGACACCACTAATGACATGGCGATGGCCGTGCTCAGCACCACCGCAAACTCACGGAAAAGCCGTCCTACCAACCCCTGCATCAGCAGGATTGGAATGAACACCGCCACCAGCGACGTGCTCATGGAAAGCACGGTAAAGCCGATCTCTCGCGCGCCGCGGAATGCCGCCTGCACCGGCCCCATGCCCTGTTCCATGTAGCGAGTGATGTCTTCCAGCACTACAATCGCATCGTCCACCACGAACCCGGTGGAGATGGCCAGCGCCATCAGCGAGAGATTGTCCACGCTGTAGTCCAGCAGGTACATCACGCCAAACGTGCCGATGAGTGAGAGCGGCACGGCCACGCTGGGAATAAATGTTGCGCGCAGGTTGCGCAGAAAAACAAAAACCACCAGCACCACCAGCACAATGGAAATCACCAGCGTGATCTGGATGTCGGCCACTGACGCGCGAATCGTCGTGGTGCGGTCCAGCGCCACTTCCAGCTTGATGCCGGCGGGAATCGATGCCTGCAGCTCCGGCAGCAGCTCTTTTACATGGTCCACGGCTTGAATAATGTTGGCGCCGGGCTGGCGGAAGACGATCATCAGCACCGCCGGCTTTCCATTGGCCACGCCGGTATTGCGGATGTCTTCCACGTCATCTTTTACGTCCGCCACATCTTGCAGGCGCACCACGCCGCCGGTGGGATTTCTGGCCACAATAATCTTTTTGTACTCTTCGGCTTTGAAGAGCTGATCGTTGGCCGTGATCTGCCATGCATTTATCGCGCCGGCAAATTCGCCCTTAGGACGGTTCGCGTTGGCCGCGCCCAGCGCCGCGCGCACCTGCTCCACGCCCACGCCCAGCTTGTTCAGCAGCGTGGGATTCACCTCCGCGCGCACTGCCGGTCTGGCGCCGCCACCCACAAATACCTGCCCGATTCCCGGCACCTGTGAGAGCTTCTGCGCCAGCACCGAATCAGCCACGTCATACATTCGCGGCTTGGTGATGCTTTCTGAAGTAAGCGACAGAATCATGATCGGCGCATCGGCAGGATTGACCTTGCGCCAGTTCGGGCGTGTCGGGAGATTCGCCGGCAACTGTCCCAGCGCGGCATTGATGGCCGCCTGCACGTCGCGCGCGGCGGCGTCAATGTTGCGTGAGAGATCGAATTGAAGCGTGATGCCGGTTGAGCCGAGCTGGCTCGTCGAAGTCATCTGGTTAACGCCAGCAATGCGCCCAAACTGCCGCTCCAGCGGCGTCGCCACCGATGATGCCATGGTCTCCGGGCTGGCACCGGGCAGTCCGGCGTTCACGCTGATCACCGGATACTCCACCTGCGGAATCGGCGCCACCGGCAGCCGCGTGTACGCCAAAATGCCAGCCATCAACAGGCCAAGGGCGAGCAACGATGTGGCTACAGGCCGCCGGATAAATGGTGCGGAGATATTCATCAGTCCCCGCTGCTCTCCGGCACAATCTCATTGCCAATCTGGAAGCGTGAGAACTTGCTCGCCAGCTTGTCAAACCAGATATAGATCACCGGCGTGGTGTACAGCGTGAACAACTGGCTGAGCAGCAGTCCGCCGATGATGGTGATGCCCAGCGGATGCCGCAGCTCCGATCCGGTGCCGCGCCCGAAAGCCAGCGGCACAGCGCCCAGTAGAGCGGCCATCGTCGTCATCATAATCGGGCGGAAACGCAGCAGGCTGGCCTGGTAGATGGCTTCTTCCGGTGGCTTGCCTTCCTTGCGCTCAGCGTCCAGCGCAAAGTCGATCATCATGATGGCGTTCTTTTTTACGATGCCGATCAACAGAATAATTCCTATCAGCGCCACCACCGTCAGATCATTGCGTGTGACGATCATTGCCAGAATTGCGCCCACGCCGGCCGAAGGCAACGTGGAAAGAATGGTTACCGGATGGATGTAGCTTTCATACAGCACGCCCAGCACAATGTAGACCGTGATTAGCGCGGCCAGAATCAGCCACGGTTCTGAAGCCAGCGAATTCTGGAACGCCGCCGCCGTTCCCTGGAAGCTGGGATGGATGCTGGCCGGCATTCCCATCTCCTGCTCTGCCTGAGCAATGCCTTTGGTGGCCTTGCCCAGAGATTCTCCCGGCGCAAGGTTGAAGGAGATGGTCACAACAGGGAACTGCCCCTGATGATTGATGGCCAACGGCGCGGGCGACGTAACGAAATGGCTGAAGGTTGAAAGCGGCACCTGCTGCCCGGTTGAGGACTTAACGTAAATGCTGCTCAAGTCGCTGGGATCATCCTGGAATTGCTGTCCGACTTCCAGCACTACGTGATATTGGTTCAACTGCGTGAAGATCGTGGACACCTGGCGCTGGCCGAAAGCGTCATACAGCGTGTCGTCAATGTTCTGCGGCAGAATGCCAAAGCGCGCAGCGGTATCGCGGTCAATGACCAGGTCGGCTCTTAGGCCGCCGTTCTGCTGGTCGCTGGCCACGTCGCGCAGCTCCGGCAGCGTGCGCAGCCTATCCAGTATGCGCTTTGACCAGTCATTCAACTCATTGGCGTCGGCATCTTCCAGCGAATACTGGAACTGCGTCCGGCTCACGCGATCTTCTACCGTCAGGTCCTGCACCGGCTGCATATATAAGGTGATGCCTTCCACCGTGGCCAGCTCCGGCTGCAATCGCCGGATTACATCAGAGGCGGTTACGTCGCGTTGCTCATGCGGCTTCAGGTTGATCTGGATGCGCCCGGCGTTCTGCGTGGTGTTGGTACCGTCAATGCCGATGAACGACGACAGGCTGGCAACATCCGGGTCCTCAAGAATCACCTTGGCCAGCTTTTGCTGGCGCTCAGACATGGAAGCGAACGATACGTTCTCCGGCCCTTCAGAAATGCCCAGGATCACGCCGGTATCCTGCACCGGAAAAAATCCTTTTGGCACGATGACATACAGATACAGCGTGAGCGCCAGCGCGCCTGCGGTTGCCAGCAGCGTCATGGTCTGATGTTTCAGCACCCACTGCAACGTCGATCCGTAATACTCAATCACGCGCTCATACGCGCGTTCCGTGGCCTGGTAAAAGCGGCCGTGCTTGACCGTCTTGGGATTCTTAAGCAACCGCGCCGACATCATCGGCGTGAGCGTGAGTGAAACCAGGGCGGAAATCACGATGGTCACGGCCAGCGTCACGGCAAACTCGCGGAAGAGCCGGCCAACGATGTCGCCCATGAAGAGCAGCGGAATCAAAACGGCGATCAGCGAAACAGTCAGGGAGATGATGGTAAAGCCAATCTGTCCTGCGCCCTTGAGCGCGGCGTCCAACGGCGAATGGCCTTCTTCAAGAAAGCGGTCGATGTTTTCGATCATCACAATGGCGTCGTCCACCACAAAGCCGGTGGAGATGGTGAGCGCCATCAAAGAGAGGTTGTCCAGGCTGTAGCCCAGCAGGTACATCACGGCAAACGTGCCGACAATGGAAAGCGGTACCGCCACGGCGGGAATGATCGTGGCCGAAAGATTTCGCAGGAAAAGAAAAATCACCATCACCACCAGGCAGACGGTGAGCATCATTTCAAATTCCACATCTTTCACCGATGCGCGGATGGTTTCTGTGCGGTCGGTGAGGATGGCGACTTTGACTGAACTCGGCAGCGCTCCCTGCAGTTGCGGCAGAACTTTCTTAATGCGGTCTACCACGCTGATGATGTTGGCCCCGGGCTGGCGTTGAATATTGACGATCACCGCCGGTGCAAGCATGGCCTGGCCGTTTTGCGTTGTTCCCATCCACGCGGCCTGCTTCGCGTTCTCCGCGCCGTCGATGACGCTGGCCACGTCGCGCAGCCGCACAGGCGCGCCGTTGCGGTATGCAATGATCACGTCCTTATATTCATTGCCGGAGAGCAACTGGTCATTGGTGGCGATGGTAAACGCCTGCCGCTGATTTTCTAGAATCCCCTTGGCCTGGTCCACGTTCGCCTGCCCCAGCACCGTGCGGAGATCTTCCAGGCTCAGCCCATAGGACGCGAGCGCCGTTGGATTGGCCTGTATCCGCACTGCCGGTTTCTGTCCGCCGCTGATGGAGACCATGCCGACGCCGGTGAGCTGCGAAATTTTCTGCGCCAGCGTGGTGTCCGCCAGGTCTTCTACCTTGGAAAGCGGCAGGCTGTCTGACGTGAGCGCCAGCGTCAGGATCGGCGCGTCCGCGGGGTTGACCTTGCTATAGATCGGAGGATTGGGCAGGTCGCGCGGCAGGAACGTCGTCGCGGCATTGATGGCGGCCTGCACTTCCTGCTCCGCAATATCGATGCTCTGCTCCAGGTTGAATTGCAGTGTGATAACCGAGCTGCCAAACGAACTGGTTGAAGTCATCTGGCTCAGTCCCGGCACCTGGCCAAGCTGCCGTTCCATCGGCGCCGTGACCGATGAAGCCATCACCTCGGGCCCGGCGCCTGGATAAAACGTGATGACCTGAATAGTGGGATAGTCGACTTGCGGAAGCGCCGAGACCGGCAGTTGGAGGTACGCGACCACGCCCACCAGCAGCACTCCGATCATCAGCAGCGACGTGGCTACCGGACGAAGGATGAATAGTTTTGATGGGCCGCCGTTAGGCATGATGTCTGCTTAAATTCTTTTATCGTCTCTCTTAGTCGCGATCATTTTTTGTGCGATCGTGCGCCTGAATGCCTTACTGCCCTTGCCCCTGCCCTTCGCCCGTTTGCGCCGGGCTGGGTGTTGGTCCGCCTTCGCCGCGGATCTCCACGTGCGTGCCGGGCTGCAGTTTGTCCTGTCCATCGGTCACAACCGTTTCGCCGGGCTTGATGCCCTGCGTGATCGCCACAAAATTTCCCTGGCTGACGCCCACAGTCACGGGGCGCATCTCCGCGGTTTTGTCCGGCTTCACGCTGAACACGTATGTCCCCTGCGGCCCGCGCTGGATGGCAGCGCTAGGCACCACCGTGTTGTTCTTCTTCAGTTCCAGCAGCAGATGGACGTTCACAAACTGATTGGGCCAGAGCGAGCGGTCACGGTTGTCGAAAACGGCCTTCAGCTTTCCCGTGCCGGTCGTACTGTCAATCTGGTTATCGATGGTGGTCAGCGAGCCTGTAGCCAGCTTGGTCTGATCGTCGCGGCTGTAAGCGTCGACTGAAAGCTTGCCATTGCGCATGTGTTGTGAAACCGCCTGGAGATTGTCCTGCGGCAGGCTGAAGATCACTGCAATCGGCTGCAACTGCGTAATCACCAGCAAGCCGTTGGGATCAGACGCATGCACCATGTTGCCAACGTCGATCTGGCGCAGGCCGATCCTGCCGCTCACTGGAGCGGTAATGCGCGTATATGCCAGATTCAGCTTTACTGTGTCCACCTGAGCCTGGTCGGCGCGCACGGCGCCGTCAAGCTGGCCTTCGAGAGAACCCTGGGTGTCAAACTGTTGTTTGGAAATTACGCCATCTTTATAGAGTTGCTGAAATCGTTCCAGGTTCAGCCGGGCGTCTTTCAATGCGGCCTGGTCTTTGAACAGAGTTGCCTGGGCCTGGCTGAGCTGCACTTCATACGGGCGCGGGTCAATCTGCGCCAGCAGGTCTCCCTGCTTCACTTCCTGCCCTTCTCGGAAATTCACTTTCACCAACTGGCCATCGATACGACTTTTGACCGCGACAGTGTTGTAGGCTTCTACCGAGCCGAGTCCGCTCAGCACGATGGGCAGATCGCGCACTTCAGCTTTGGCCACGGCCACGGGAATCGTCATCTGCCCACCGCCCCGGCCTCCTTTGCCTCCTCCGCCTTTCTGTTTGGAATCGGCGCTGGTGCTAGCACAACCGCTCAGGGCCAAAGCGATACAAGCGCACATCAGAGCGCGGACGGCCAAAAAATAAGGCAAGGGTTTCGACATCTGTCCTCTCAGGGCAGGATTCTGGAAATCTGAAATCCTATACAGACTTCGGTTTTTCAGCAATTGCCGGTTTCCGGCGGGGGCCGGTACCGCTAGGAATGTGCCGATTCGCAGCTCACTGCACCAACCACTCTAGTTTGACGGTATATCGGCCCTTCACAACACTAGTTTTTGTAAATAATTGTTAAAGGAGATTGGGTGGTAAATGGAGTGTTTGCATAAATTTACTATCTTCGATCCGCTGCCAATTGTATTGGGCAACGGTGGCCATTCGATGTAACAGCGGATTCTCAGGGTTTCATGCTAAAGTTTGAGGGGAAATGGCGTATCAGCGCCGTTTAGGGGCTGAATATGGGTACCACAACCCGGCTGACATTTGCGGAATACGAGAAGCTCCCGGAAAAGGAGGGTGTCCGCTATGAACTCGATGAAGGAACGCTTCTGATGGAGCCCTCGCCTGCGCTTAACCACAATCTGATCCGCCAAAGGATTGCAGGCCACTTAACGCAGTTTGTGCGTTCGCATAGTCTCGGCATCGTGGTTGAGGAGATGGACTTCCGCCTGGAGACGGACACCGTCAGAAACCCGGATGTGGCCTTCATCACCTCAGACCATTTACGGAACATCGACCCGTACGCTTCGCCAGTTGAAGGCGCGCCCGCTTTGGCCATAGAGGTCATCTCGCCAAGCAATCTTGCGCAGGATACCGCCAAAAAAGTCCGGCAGTATCTTGCCGCCGGCTGCCATGCGGTCTGGCTGGTTTATCCCGCGTTGCGGCTGGTTGAGATCCACAACGCCGCCGGTGCCCGACGCATCTCCGAGCCGGAATCTATTCAGGAATCGAAAATTTTTGCCGGCTTCACTTTCTCGCTTTCTTTGGCAGCGTTATTCGACGACATATTCAAACAGTAGCCGGTTCTCGCTGCTGTTCCGGTTTTCAATTATTTACCTTGCTCCCTGGCCCTTCAGCGCCCTTCCTGCCATTGCTCCTGTTGCTTTTCCGTTTTCAAACGCCACCTGGCCATTGACCAGCACATAGCTCACGCCTTCCGCCAGTTGCGCCGGCTCGGTGTATGTTGCCTTGTCGATGATGGCATCAGGATTAAAGATGATGATGTCGGCGAAGAAGCCTTCTTTGATCAGGCCGCGGCCGGTCAGGTGCTCGCGCTGCGCGGGCAGGGAAGTGATCTTGCGGATCGCCTGCTCCAGCGGCATCAGTTGCAAATCGCGGACGTAGTGACCAAGAAAGCGCGGCATGCTGCCGAAGGCTCGCGGATGTGTGTGCGGCTCAAACAGCGGGCCATCGAGCGAAAGCTCATTCGCGTCCAGTCCGATGCTTGTCCAAGGCTGCCGCAGGCCGGTTTGCAGGTCTTCTTCGCTGGCGATGAAGTACAGCGCGCCGGAGAGGCCTTTATCGGCCAGCACAAAATCCATCAGCGCATCCAGCGGGTCTTTACTATGTTGCGCGGACTTGCCGTCCGCGACTTTCTGCGCTGCCGCGATCTCCGCCACGGTCTTTCCCGTGTACTGCTTCAGGTTGGGGTTCACCACGGACGCCACCATCACGCCCGCCGCCCCGCCGGAATCCAGATACAAATTCTCCCAGGTGCGTTCGCCGGTGGACGACATCTCTGTCTTGATCCGCTGGCGCACTGCCGGATCACGCAAGCGCTCCAGCAACTTGTTCACGCCGCCATCGGCTACCCATGGTGGCAGGCTGGAAGCCAGAGCCGTTGCGCCGGCCAAATAGGGATACATATCGGCGGTCACGTCCTGGCCGCGGTCGCGCGCCTCCTGGATCATGCGCACGATTTCAATCATCTTGCCGGCGCGGCCCTTGCCGCTGACCTTGAGATGAAATATCTCCACCGGCAAGCCCGCTTCCTGGCCGATGCGCAATGCCTCGCGCACCGCCGCCACCTCGTTCTGGCCTTCACTGCGCATGTGCGTGGCATAAATTCCTCCGTAGGGCGCCGCCACCTTGGCCAGTTCAATCAGCTCTTCGGTCTTCGCGTAGTGTCCAGGCGGATAGATCAGCGCCGTGGAGATGCCCAGCGCACCCTGCTGCATGGTCTGTTCCACCAGCGCCTTCATCTTTTCCAGCTCCGCGGGCGTAGGCGCGCGATTCACGTCGCCCAGCACGGCCTCCCGCACCTGCGCCGCGCCCACGTAGGTTCCAATGTTGATCGGGGTGCCTTTCTTCGCCAACCGCTGCCAGTATTCGTCCAGCGTCGTCCAGTCAATCTTCAAATGATAAGGATCGAGCGACGGCTGCGCCGCCGCAATCGTGAGCGCGTTCTGCGGCGCGATAGACCCGCCTTCGCCGGTAATTTCCGACGTGATGCCCTGCGCCAGCTTGCTTACAGAGCGATTGTCGATGAGCAGCGCGGTCTCCGACTGGCCGAGCATGTCGATGAATCCTGGCGCAACCACCAGGCCCTTCGCCTCAATCACGCGCTTGGCAATTCCGCCGGGAATCTTTCCTATAGCGACGATGCGGCCATCTGTAATCGCTATATCGCCCACATACCATGGATTAGCCGTGCCATCGATGATGCGACCGCCGTGAATCACGATGTCGGGGCCGGCCATTTCCATTTGTTGTTGAGCAGTTGCAAACGGCGCGATGAGCAAAACAACGCCAAGCAGGCGAAACAGGAGCCGAAATGTCATGCCGGGAAGGTTAAATCACTGAGCAGAAAGATTCCAGATTCTGTGGAGACACGGACGCCCGGGCAGCACCGAGAGTGTCCGCTATTGAGCGCCGTCAAATCTCCAGACGGGGCTCGCCGCGAGGCGAGTTCTCTTCCGTCGTCAACCTATGCTGGCAAGGAGCTTGAAATGTTTTTGATATCATAAGACACACTCCGTTGAAGCGTGGCCTGAGGAAGGGGTTATATGGCCAATCCCAAAGCATTCGTGTCTTATTCTTGGGATGACGAAGCGCACAAATCGTGGGTTCGTGATTTCGCCGCGCGTTTGCGTGGAGATGGGATCGAGACAACGCTTGACCAATGGCACGCGGCTCCTGGAGATCAACTGCCAGCGTTCATGGAGAAGGCGATCCAAGACAACGACTTTGTTCTGATCATTTGTACACCAAGGTACAAACTCAAGGCGGATACTCGTAGCGGGGGCGTTGGCTACGAAGGGCACATAATACAGGCAAATGCTTTTATTTCCCAAAATGATCGCAAGTTCATTCCACTTTTGAGAAAAGGCGAGTGGATGGAGGCAGCTCCTTCAGCCCTCTTGGGCAAGTATTATCTGGATCTCCGCGATGGAATCCAATTTGAAGAGTATTACTACGAACTACTACAGACACTTTACAAAAGGCGGCTTGACGCTCCGCCGGTGGTAGACCCTCCATTTAAAGAAGAGCTGAAAAGCGAACCCAATATACACAAGCGAAAGAAGATAGAGCGGGGAGTTGTGCTCGTTCGTCTAAGCT
>Ga0209166_10002715_pt1 | contig 13123 bp, 13 predicted proteins | sample Coa_R1_3_FD_187151 | JGI IMG/M metagenome (GOLD analysis project Ga0209166, IMG submission 187151) | Surface soil microbial communities from Centralia Pennsylvania, which are recovering from an underground coalmine fire - Coalmine... | ecosystem: Environmental > Terrestrial > Soil >... | reverse complement strand
CTAAATGACTATAGGAAGGGGGATAGCAGAGGGCAGGCCACGAGGCCGCTGCGCCGAACTTGAGTCTGCGCTACTAAACCATTTGCCAGCAGTATCAGGGGCTGACGCGCACCTGGACGGGCAAGAAGTGGGGCAGCGGCTGGGGGCCAGTGCGTAAGCGGAGCAGGGTGCTGTAGCGGCGGCGGTGGCTGGTGGCCGGGGGTGCGGCGTGGATCTGCACCGTGTAGGTCTGGCCGGGCACCAGGGTGGCGAAATGGGCCGGCGTTACGGTGAAAATGGTGTGCGACGCCGGGACCAGGCTGACGTCGACGTCGGCGAGGGCGCGGGTCACAGTGAAGGTCGCGGTGAGGTCGACCGCCCCGCCGGCGGAGACGGTGCCGGTGAGCACCGGCGTGGACCAGACGACGGCGAGCCCGTGCTGGCCGCGCTGTCCGTGATTCTGCCCGTGATTCTGCCCGTGATTCTGCCCGTGATTCTGCCCTGGGCCGTGCCCCTGGCCCGGGTGGTTCGGCTGCGCGGCGGCCGGGGTGGCACTCGTCAGGAACACGAACACGGCGAGAAGCGCGATGCCGAGGCCGCCGCCGACGGCGGCAAGACGCGTGGAGTGCGTGTGCATTGAGGTACCCTTTCTTGGTCGATCGGCGGATGGTTGATAAGCTGCGGGGGCGGTGGCGCCCGGGGTGTGCCTCGTCACTCATCCTAACGATGGGCGGGGCGAAAGGATAGCCCGGCGGCGCTAAGAGGCGGGCCCACGATCGCACGACGAAGCGGGCCCCTGGGGGCCCGCTTCGGGTGTGGTGCTGATGATCCGCGCGCGATCCTACTAGTAGGAGAGGACGCAGCCGCCGGCGTTGCCGTTGAAGGCATTACTCCAGAGCGACTGGACCGGGAAGGTGGCGCCGTTCAGCGAGACGTTCGCCGACGCGCCCTGGCCCGAGCTGATCCAGGCGCACTTGTCGCCATTCTCGGCGCCGCCGCTGTCCAGCCAGCCGCCGTTGGGGAAGATGTCCGACTCGGTCTCGCCGAACTCGTGGCCGCCGACGATGGTGATGCCGTCGGTCGTGCCGGGGCTGTTGACGAACCCGGCGCCGCAGCTCGCGCCCGCGTCGGTGATGTAGGGCATGTTAGTGTAGGCGACGTTGCCGTAGGTCGAGCTGGTGGAGCTATGCCAGGCGCAATACTGCGTCTTGAAGCCGCGGGAGTTGTTGCCGGTCGCGGTGTTGATCACGTACTGGACCTGCGTATTGGAGCTTGCGCTGGTGTTGCCGAAGTGGGCCGCCGCGCGGACCGCCTCGCCGGCGAGCGCCGACTGGCGGGGGGAAGACGGCGCCGCGCTCGCATTGTCGTACCAGACCCCGGCCAGCACGCCGCTGGGGTTCGTCGCGTGCGTGCCGCTCGTGCCGCAGAAGAAGGTGCCCGAAGCGACGCCCTGGCAGTACTGGGTGACCGAGTTGTTCCAGGAGCTGCCGCCCACGTGACTGAAGAAGTTCTGCTGGATGGCGGCTTCGCCGGAGGGATCATTGTTGTTCCACTGCGAGCCCCAATAGACGAGGTAGACTTTGTCCGCGCCGGTCTCCACGCCGACGCCGCCGGTGCCGCCGTGATAGGAGAGGTTGCCGCCGGTGGCCGGGCTGGCGCTGGTGGCGCCGTGGACGCGCATGAAGATCTGCGGCCGGGCCGTGGTGTCCGGGCTGCTAGGGCCGGCGCTGGCCGCGCTGGCCTGCTGCGCCAGGCCGATACTTGCCGCACTCATCAGGGCGGCCACGAGAGCGAACATCATCACGAGCCGTTGTAAGGTCGTCGGGTGTCCCATGGCGTCTCTTCTCCTTCATAAAGCTGGTGCATAAAGCTGGTGCTTAGTATTGCAACGACGGTTTGTGCCTGGGAATACCGGCTTCGGGCCGCTCCACAGGCACAAAGTGACGTTGTAATATTAGCGAGCTTAGATAATTCGCGCGCCCTAATTCTTCAGATCATAGCACCCCAGTACTGACAAAACTACTGACAAATTGGGCCTCTTTACCTTACCAAACGGCAAAGGGGGCGGGGGCGGGGAATCCTCAGGCACCGCAGGATGTCGCGGACCGGCGGCCCCGGGCCGTCAGCGAGGCGGGGGCGGGTCCGCGACCAGCTGGAGAATCTGCACTGGGCCGGCCGCCGTGCCGACCACCAGGGTGCGGCCGTCGGAGGTGGCCAGCGCACAGAGCGGCCGGGGCTCGATCGGCCAGGCGGCGAGGGCTGTGCCGGCGGCCAGGTCCCAGAGCCGCAGCGTGCCGTCCAGGCTGGTCGACAGCGCCTGACCGCCGCCGGGCAGCAGCGCCACGGTCCGCACCCGGTCGGTGTGGCCGGTCAGGATCGGCCCGGGGGCGCCGCCGGGCAGCGCCTAGAGGCGGATCGTCTGGTCCGCGCTACCCGAGATCGCCCACCGGCCGTCCGGCGTCACGGCGACGGCCCGCACTTCGTCGATATGGGGTCACAAGATTTTTTGGCAAATTTAGCATGCTTAGAAACTACAAGCTATCGTTTGTGCCTAAGCGACTGTGCGGGCAACTGTTCTCGTCCGAGTTTCGCGGCCCCAATGGCCAACTTCGGGCAAGATCCCATGCCTGGGGAGGCGAGAAACGGCCCCGAACTGGGGCGAGAATGTTAATTCTCGTCTCAGTTTCGTCCGTTCCTCCAGACCTAGCCACGACCTACTGGGTCTTACGCACTTTGGTTGATTCGATCTTTTGTCCAACCGTTAGTATTGTTGCAGTACAACGACCGGTTCTTGGCGGGAAGCTATAAACACATACAGCGAGGTATCATCATGATACATGGGCCGATCCGGCCCTTCCAAATCAATCTGCCCAGCGAAAATCATGGGTTGGCCTTCGGCAAACGCCCACGCCGCCCCTTGAATCCAGCGGGGCCGCTCCTTATAGACCCGAAAGTGCTGCGGGATTTGCTCCGTCAGCCAGGCGCGCAACCCCTCCCGGTTCGTCGGCTCCGGGTAATCCGCTAACAACTGGTTGAAAAAGGCTTCCGCCTCCAAAGAGGATAACGGCTCCACCTGATAGGGGTGGCAACATTCCAGGACTAACCCCAGAATTTCGAGATCATCCAAACTCAGCATATTAGCTGCTCCTCAGCTTACCGGGAAGGGGGTCATCCATTGTGGCAGGCTGGGAATCCCGCACGTGCGGCCCATATAACACCCGCTGGCGCAACAGCGGCAGGCGTGCCCGCCCATACGCCTGGCGCTTCAGTAATTTTAACCGCTGAATCTGCCCTTCGGTTTGCCCGTTGCTCCACTTCAGGGTTAGGCCCGCTTGCACGGCTGCCGCTGTTGCGCCAGCGGGTGGCAGTGCGCCGCTGAGTACGGCGGGCATACGGAGCGACCACAGCGGGTAAGCGTTCGGCGAAGGTCTGCTGCGGGCAGGCGGGCTGGTCACAGAAGAATTTGCGAACATACAGCAACAGCACTACCCTGTGGGCACCCCAGGGTAAATCGGCCACGGTACGGCGATAGCGGCTATGAACCCGGCGACTGAGCGTGCCGCAATATGGACAGGCGCCGGCGGGCTGGGTCGTCGTCATATGTAAGAGGATTTGGGAACGGAGGCGCCCCACCCGTAACAAGCGTAAGCCGGGAGCCTGGGGTGCCAACTGGGCCGCCAAGGCGAGTGTGAAATCTAGCATCGCTTAGTATACGAAGCGGCGGCTTTCCCGAATCAACTAAAGTGCGCAAGACCCCGGAAGCTGTGGCTAGGTCTGCGTTCCTCAGCCTTTCGTGTCCAATTTACGTTCTGTAGTTTGGTAGCGTGCAGTTTTTGCCGCAAATTATTGTGACCCCGGCTACGGGGTCCATCCCAACGAAGTCGTCGCCTGGCTGCGGGAGAGCGGCGTGCCGACGATCATGGGTAACTATGACCTGGGCGTCGGGAACGACAGCGACGACTGCGGCTGCGCCTACAAGGACGCGGCGGCCGAGGCGCTGGGCAAACGCTCGATTGCCTGGAGCAATACCCACACCACACCGGAAAACAAAGCCTACCTGCGCAGCTTGGTGGCCGCTATCCCGCTGCCCCTGGGGGAGCTGCGGGTGCGCCTGGTGCATGGCAGCCCCCGCCAGGTGAACGAGTACCTGTACGCCGACCGCCCGGACAGCAGCCTGGAGCGACTGCTCGACCTGGCCGAGGCCGACGTGCTGGTCTGCGGGCACACGCATATTCCCTATCACCGGGTCTTGCCCAGCGGGCGGCACATCGTCAACGCCGGCAGCGTCGGCAAGCCCAAAGACGGCGACCCGCGCGCCTGCTACATCACCCTGGACGCGACCGGGCGGGAGTTGGCGGTAGAGTTCATCCGCGTGCCCTATGACATCGAACGGGAAGCAGCAGCTATCGAAGCCAGCGACATGCCCCACGAATACGCAAAGATGCTGCGCACGGGCACCGGCTGAGAGCGGGCGCCCGGCTATAGCCACCTAACTCCCGGCGGGGCGCCGGCCGGGGTTACAGAATGGCCCCGGCCTCGTTGCATATGGGCATGGAAGTCCGCACGAAGGTCTGGATGGAACAAGACGGGCAGGTGATGCTGTCCGATTGGCGGGTGGCGCTGCTGGAAGCCGTCGAGGCGACCGGCTCGCTGGCCGCCGCCGCGCGCCGCCTGGATGTCCCCTACCGCACCGCCTGGCAGAAACTGCACGCCCTGGAAGGGCGCTGGGGCTTCGCCTTCTTGGTAACCGAGAGCGGCGGCCCCGACGGCGGGCGCAGCCGGCTGACCCCCCAGGCCCGCGCGCTGATCGCCCGGTTTCACCAGGTGGTCGCCGGGTTGCAGGAGCAGACGGAGATGCGGTTTACGACCCTCTTCGCGGATGACGTAGCCTGATTTTTTGGCCCAGCGTTATGCAAGCCAGAGCATAACGCCATAATGGATAGGAGGCGCGCGTGGTGCTGATGAAATGGCGGCGTATCTTCCCCCTGGTCGCCTTGCTGGTGCTTGGCGCCTGCGCGGGGACCGCCCCGTCCCCCACTGCGCCTCCGGCGGCGCTATCCACCACACTGCCAGGGCCAACGCCCGCCCGCCCGGAGATCCTGCTGGCGACGACCACCAGCACCCAGGACAGTGGCTTATTAGATGTGCTCCTGCCGGACTTCCAGCAGCGCACCGGCTACCACGTCAAGCCGATTGCCGTCGGGTCCGGCCAGGCGCTCACCATGGGCCAGCAGGGCAACGCCGACGTGCTGCTGGTCCATTCGCCCGATGCCGAAGCGGCCTTTATGCAGACCGGCGCGGGGGTCGACCGCCGGCTCATCATGCACAACGATTTTGTGATCATCGGCCCGGCCGCCGACCCGGCCCAGGTCCGCGGCCGGGCCGCCGTCCCGGCGCTGCAGGCGATCGCCGCCAGGGGCGCGACCTGGGTCTCGCGCGACGATAAATCGGGCACCAATGCCCTCGAACTCAAACTCTGGCAGGCCGCCCTGGGTCGCAACCCGCACCAGGAAGGCTGGTACGTCAGCACCGGCCAGGGCATGGGCGCGACCCTCAACATCACCAACGAACGCCAGGCGTATACGCTCAGCGACCGTGCCACCTACCTGGCCTTCAGCGACAAGATCACGCTCCCGATCCTGGTCGAAAAGGATCCCCTGCTGCTCAACATTTACCACGTCATCCAGGTGAACCCGGCCAAATGGCCCCAGGTGAATGTCGCCGGCGCGCAGGCGTTCGCCGACTACCTGGTATCCCCGGCCGCCCAGCAGTTGATCGGCAGCTTCGGCCAGGAGAAATATCACCAGGCGCTGTTTGTGCCGGACGCCGGCAAGAGTGAGGACACGCTGGGGCGCTGAGATGGATATCATTTGGCAAGGGCTGGTGCAGGCGGTGGAGCTGCTGGTCGGGGGTGATGCCCAGGTCTGGGGCATCGTGGGCCTGTCGCTGCTGGTCAGCGGGACGGCGACCGCGATCAGCACGGCCCTCGGTGTGCCGCTGGGGCTGGCGCTGGCGCTGGGCCGCTTCCCGGCGCGCACCGGGGTGATCAGCGTGGTCAATAGCGGCATGGGCCTGCCCCCGGTGGTGGTCGGCCTGGGCTTGAGCCTGCTGCTGTGGCGCACCGGCCCGCTCGGCGGGCTGCACCTGCTCTACACGCCTGGAGCGATGGTGCTGGCCCAGGTGCTGCTGGCCCTGCCGCTGGTGGCCGGCCTGACCCTGGCTGCCGTCCAGCAACTCGATCCCCGCTTGCGGCTCCAGATCCTGGCCCTGGGGGCCACGCGCGGCCAGCTCGCCCGGTTGCTGCTGCGTGAGATTCGGGGACCCTTGCTCGGCGCGGTCATGGCCGGCTTCGGGGCCGTGATCTCGGAGGTGGGGGCCTCGCTGATGGTCGGGGGCAATATCCTGGGCGAGACGCGGGTGCTGACGACGGCGACGGTGCTGGCGACGGGCCGGGGGGAGTTCGATGTCGCTATCGCGCTCTCGACCATCTTGCTGGGGCTGACGTTTCTGGTGGCCGGGGGCCTGACCTGGCTGCAACAGCGCGGCCCCCACCTCGATGAGTGAAGCGGCCCCGCTGCTGGAGGTCCGCGAGCTGCGGGTGCGGCGCGGGCGGCGCACGGTGCTCACCCTGCCGCACCTGGCGCTCAACCCCGGCGAGCGGCTGGCGGTGATCGGCCCGAACGGGGCGGGCAAGAGCACACTCCTCGAAGTGCTGGCCCTGTTGCGCCCGCCCACGCAGGGCGCGGTCTATTTCCAGGGGCAGCCGGTGGGCGGGCACGCGGCGGAACTGGTGCGCTTGCGGCGGCAGATGGCGGTGGTGTTCCAGCGCCCGCTGCTGCTACGCGGCACGCTGCTGGAGAACGTGGCGTTAGGCTTGCGGCTGCGCGGTCAGCCGGCGGCCCAGGCGGCGGCAGTGGCCCAGGACTGGCTGGCGCGGCTGGGAGTGGCGCACCTGGCGGCGCGGCCGGCGGGGCAGGTATCGGTGGGCGAGGCGCAGCGGGCCAGCCTGGCGCGCGCCCTGGCGACCGCGCCGGCGGTGCTGCTGCTGGACGAACCCTTCGCGGCGCTGGACTCGCTGGCGCGGCACGCGCTGCTGGGCACGCTAGACGAGGTGCTGACGGCGGCAGCGTGCGCGGTGGTGCTGGTGACGCATGACTGGCGGGAGGTCCGGCGGCTGGCACAGCGGGTCGGCGTGCTGTTGGGCGGGCACCTCGTGCAACTGGGGACCGTTACCGAGGTCGCCCAGCACCCCGCGTCAGCGGATGTGGCCGCCTTAATCGCGGCGGGCCGCTGACATCCGCCGGGGATCCCGCTGGCGCGCTGGTCCCGTGGGGTTCCCCGCTACCGGGCCGCCCACCGCCGCAAACAACAGCGGCCCGCCCTCCGCGTAGCCGAGCCGGGCCCGCAGCGCGACCGGGTCGCGGTAGGCCGCCGGGTCAAACGGCAGCACGTAGCCGACCGGCTCGAACCAGGTGCGCGCCCAAGCGCGGATACCCGGCAGGCCCGGCCCGAAGGGAACCTCCGGCAGATCCTCATACTCGCCGACGTACAGCGACAGATCGCGCACGCGCGGGTAGCGCGCTCGCTGGGCGATCATCTCGGCATTGTAGTCGGCGCAGACCCCCACCTCGTGCGGGTCGCCCCCTGGATCGACCGGCAGAAAGCCGATCACATCGGTCAGGAAAACATAAGGCGCGCGCTTCAATTCGGGGTTCTCGTGCAGGTAGTAATCGACCTCCCAGGACTCGTCGCCGATCCACAGGTCATACGGCTCCTGGCGCACCGCGTCGTGGAAGAGCATGAAGTTGTAGAGGAAGATCTCGTCCATGCGCCGGAAGGCGTAAAAGGCGTGCAGTTCGTGGCCCGTGGATTTCTGCTCCCAGTGGGCCGACTCGGAGGCCATCGGCCGGCTGGCCGGATGGATCTGCTCGCCGGCTTCCTCCAGGACGCGCGTGACGGGGTGCTGCGCCCACCAGTGGATTTCGAGATCGGGCACCTGGGCGCGCAGGGCTGCAAGCGCTCGCACCAACGATGATTTGCATGCTCTATACCGAGCCCCCGGTCATCATGGCCCGTATGGCCGCGGACAGCCAGGGGCGCCAAAGAGAATCGGTGTTTGAGGCTGCTGTCCATCGGGACCTACAAGCTGGGGTTGCCTTAATTTACGGGGTTACCCTGGGAATGCCCATTTATTTTCTCGATAGCAATCGGCCGCCCCACGAAGTGGTGGCAGAAATTGCCCGACGGTTACAAGCACAGAATCCCCTGACAACCTATGAACCACAGCAATTGTGAGGCCAATCAAACTCGACGTAGGCGCGCGCCGTGGCCGGCGGGAGCGCGCCTACACTGTAGGCGCGCAACATTAGTCATCCCTCCTCGTCGTTGGGCAGTGGCTCGCACTGCTGCCAGGTCCGCCATGTCAGAACCTCTTTCTCGCGGATACTGGCGACCATGGCGCGCCTCCTGAGCGCATAGCGTGAATCATCAAAGCACCTCCAGGCAGCGCTCCATCAGCATCTGCATGACCGGGGGCGTTACGGCATTTCCGAGCTGGCGTATCTTCTCCCGTTGGGTCCCCAGCACCACGTAGGTGTCGGCGAAGGCCATGGCGCGCTGAATCTCCTGGGGATTCAGAATACGGAAGCCGCAGTCATCCACCGCCGGGAGCTCCGCCGGCGCGACGAGCGCGTGCCGGTCGACGGTGGTCACCGTATGTAGCGCCGCCAGCGCGCTCTGCGGCCCCCCGGTCCGGTTGTAGCTGACGAGAAACGGAGCCGGCTGGACCAGGGCGTGCTGGGACCCGGCGGCCACCTGCGTGCCCAGGGGGTCGGTGAGGGCATGCAGGCCATTCGGCTCGCCGGCTTGGCCGGATAAGCGGACCAGGAACGGCACAGTAACCAGCGCTTGGCTGGCCTGGCCGGTTTGCGCCGGCCAGGGGCCGCTGACCTCCCGCGTGCGATCGTTGGTCGCGTGCGCGAATTTGGTCTCGCACAGCAGGCCCAGGATCGGGGTGCCGGTCGAGGTCGGCCCGGGCTCCGCGCCATCCTGTGGCCGGTCCTCGCGTGTCCGCGGGATCAGCAGGCCAGTCGCCTGGTTGGTCGTTTGTGTGGGAAAGGGCGCGCTGACCGGATAAGCATATCCGCCGTTGCCCCCTTGCTGATCCAGGGCAATGACCAGGGGGGGCAGGGCCAGGCACGGCGGCACCATCGTCGTCTGCGTCTGCATGGGGTCGAAGACGCTGCGCAGGTTGCGGCCCGGGACCTCCTGGTTGGTCATCAGCAACAGCGGCGCACGCCCGGCGAACTTGCGCAGGCCGGCCTCGATGCGCGCGATCGTCTTGGGCTTGAGGGGATGGGCGCGGTCGCCGATGCGCGGCGCCGGGAGACTCCAGTCGATCGCGTTGGCGGCGCAAAAATAGTAGGGCCGGACGATGCTGGCGCACTGCGGGCAGCAATAGACGTACTGCCGGTCATAGCGGCCCCAGACCTGGGTGGGGCGCTTCCAGCTCTGCACGGCCGCGACGTTTTTTGCGCATTGGGGGCACCAGGCCGGTGGGGTAAACTCCAGATTCGGCCGGCGCATCCCCTGCTTCCAGAAGATGACGTAGAGCCTATCCCGGGACTGAGGCGTGGGCCAGGCAAATTGTGAATTGAAGTAGACGACCTGGTGCTCATAGCCGAGGCTCTTCATGCCCAGCAGCCAGGCGTCGTAGAGTACCCACTGGGCGGCCTCGACGACGTTCTCGACGATGATCAGGTCGTATTGATGGTGCTCCGCGAAACGGATGACATCCCACATTGTACTCCTCGACTTTTCCGCCGCGGGGTCAATGCCCCAACCCTCGAACATATCTTTGGTGGTGCCGCGCGCCCCCCGTTGGTACTTTTTGCGCCCCGCGGCAATCGTGTGGTTGGTGCAGGAAGGCCCGGCCAGTAAGATCTTGGTGCGCCGATAGCGCCGGGGGTCGGTGGCGCTGATGTCGCAACAATCATGGTCGGTGGCGGGGAAATTGTGGTTGTGGGTTTCAATGGCCCGGGCCCAATGATTCAAGGCCAGTTTGATGGTCACGGGGGTTTCGCCGTGGAGCTGGGCGCGGCGCGCCCCGTCACTGGAGCCGCCGGCGCCGCAAAAGAGATCGGTGACGGTGAGCTCGGAAGTTGCGTCGAGCATGGGGTTCCTCCTTGGGCAGTGGGGGCGCTACGCCCCAGGGGGTGGCGCGGGCCACCTCCCCAGGGCTACGATTTGCCGGCAAATCCCCCGCGCGCGCTCAGGCGGCCGGGGCCAGGGGATCGCCTTCCTCACCAGGCTCTGGCTCAGTGGGGCTGGCCGGCGCCGCCCACGCCGACTCGAGCGCCGGCGGCAGGTAACGCGCGAGGTCCTGGGCAATGGTCGCCTGCGGCTCCTCAACGACCTCGACGCCGGGTACGTGCAGGGTCGCGGCCACGCGCTCGAAGGCCTTCACGTCCAGCACCAAGACCTGGGTGAGGTGCTGGCGGGCGTAGGCGGTCAGGGCCTCCCGGTCGTAGATCAGGCGGGTTTGCACCCGGACACCCGTCGCCGGGTGCGGGCGTTTCGACCCCGACTCCGCATAGGCGGCGAGCGTTGCGCTGCGTAGGGCCTCCTCGTCACCGACCAGTTCGGCAACCAGGGCGTCCTTTTGTTCCACCAGGGGCCGGATGGACTCATCAAACAGCTGGCGGGCCGCTGCGATCTGCTCGAGGATCGCGTTCGCCCGCAGCCGGCCGGAGGCGACCGCGCGAACCAGATCGTCGAGGTCGCGCGGTGCGTTGGGGGTCGGCGCAGGCTCCGCGCCCTCTATTCTCTTCTGCTTTTTCATAGAAACTCCCCTTTCGTAGAGAACAGCGGCAGATATCCCCTGCTCAAGCAGGGGGAGGCGCCGCCAGGGTTGTAGCGCTGGTTTCCGCTTTTGGTAGGCCAGCGCCGATATTATCAAGGAGGCATTTGCTGCAGGTTGCTGCCCCACCGAGGATGTGCCATGAGACAGGTGCTTACCGCCAAGCTCAAACTCGCCACTACGCCCGCACAGCACGAGAGCTTACGGGCTACGCAGCTTGCTTATCGTGACGCTCTTAACGCCACCAGTCGCTACAGCTTTGACCACGGCAAAATCTCCAACCCGCGCAAGTTGCATAAGGCCATGTACGGTGCTTTACGGGGCACATTCGGGTTGCCATCGCAACTGGCCTGTAGTGTATGTCGCCAGGTGGGGGCGACTTACAAGAGCTTGTGGACCCGGTGCAAGCAGAACGCGGCCCAGCGCCAGGCCGGGCTGACCAAGAAACGCTACAAAGGGCTAGACCAGGCTCCCAGGTATGTCGCCCCGACGCTCACCTACACCGAGGGCCGTGACTATGGCTTCAAGACGGGGCAAACGGTCAGCCTGGGCACGCTCTGCGGGCGCATCGTCGTGCCCTACACGGGGTACGATAAGCACACGGCGCTGCTCCACCATGGTGCGCGCATCGGTGCGGCCAAGCTCTGGTACGATGCCCGGCGCAAGCAGTTCTACCTGCTGGTCAGCCTGGTGCTAGAGATAACCGAGCCCGCGCCAGCAAGCCAGCAGGCCGTCGTTGGGGTCGATGTCGGCATGCGCTATCTCGCCGTGACTGCCACACCGACCGGTCAGCAGCACTTCTTCTCAGGTCGGGCGGCCCGCCACCGCGCCGACCACTATGCGCGCAAACGCAAGCAACTCCAAGCCAAAGACACTCGCTCAGCGCAACGCCGCCTGCGGCAGCTCAACGGGCGAGAGAGACGGTTTCGGCTTGATGTCAATCATAGTATCGCCCAGGCTATCGTGACCACGCACCCCCAAGCGGTGATCGGCCTAGAAGCGCTTAGCCACATCCGTGAGCGGACCAATCGCCACCATTGCCCGCAGGCATCGACCAAGCAGCGCCGGGCCAATCGCCGACAAAGCAGTTGGAGCTTCGCCTCCTTGCAAGCCATGATTAGCTACAAGGCGACACTGTCGGGTAGTGTAGCAATCAAGGTGGACGCGGAGTACACGAGCCAGGCATGCCCGCGTTGTGGGCAGACGGGGAAGCAGAATCGGCCGCACGATGGGCTGGGGTTCGCGTGTACAGGGTGCGACTACAGGTTGCACGCGGACCTGGTGGGAGCGCGGAACGTGGCGCTACGGACGCTGCTGGTCCGGCAGGACTGGATCAGCACGGGCTGTTTGTCAACCAGCCCAGATACGCTGACCGACGAAGCCAAAGCAGCGCGCCTGCAAAGGTACTCTGAATTGCGGTGGAGGTCGAGCGTGAACATGCCGTCGGCTAAAGCCGACGGTGGTTGACGCTAAAACCTTTCCTTTTCCGCGGGGCTGGTTGAGCGCCCGCATGATCTTGCACTAAAGTGGCCTGGCTCCCTGTTGTCGAGCCAGGCGGCGGGGCTGGCGCCCAGTCGATGGACGCGTGGACTAACAGGCCGGGGAGTACCGGCTGATACTGCGGACGATCGCCATCACCTCCTCGTCGTCGAGCGGGGGCTCACAGCGGGCGGTGTTCTCGATCCGCAGCGCCGCCACGATCGCCTCCAGGCTCATATTGCGCCGGCGCATCGTGCCGGCCAGGCTGAATAAGGTGGTGTTGCGCTCCCCTTCCGGGATGCGCGCGGGGATCGCCGATGCCAGGCGGCGGGAACGTGGCGGCTCCAACAGGCGGGAAATTAAGACGCTGGCGAGTGGGGCGCGCCTGATTTCCCACGGCGCGCGTCCGGGGATCCAGCGGTACGGGCGGCCATTCGGATGGATGCTCGGCGGGGCGACGATATAGCCACCGTCGCCGCGCACGTCGATGCCGCGGGCGATCTTCCCGACACTGTTGCGGATCTCCACGTCGCTCCCGACCTGGCACAACAGATGATAACCGCCCCCGCCGGTATGGCTCGTGGCTGTCGGGGGGGTCAGATCGCGGTGCGTGTCCCACCACTGCTGCCCCCCTTTGGCCGGGTCGATATCGAGGGCGATCAGCCCGGCGCCGGTAACCACCCCCACATTGTAGCGGGGGTTCCCCCGCCACCATTCCCGGATCTGCGCTGGGTCCCAGGTCGCCATCAGGTAGCCGGGCTTATGCAACGGCTGTTTCGAGCGTGGCAAAAGGGGAAAGACCAGCCA
>Ga0209166_10002714_pt1 | contig 13124 bp, 9 predicted proteins | sample Coa_R1_3_FD_187151 | JGI IMG/M metagenome (GOLD analysis project Ga0209166, IMG submission 187151) | Surface soil microbial communities from Centralia Pennsylvania, which are recovering from an underground coalmine fire - Coalmine... | ecosystem: Environmental > Terrestrial > Soil > Unclassified... | reverse complement strand
GAGAGCGGAAACAATGCCGGCCTTGCGGCCCTGTCCCAGGCTGCGGCCCAGGACGTAGAGCATATCTGGCCCGGGGGCGAAGTTCAGGGCCAGCGCAGCGACAACAAAAGCCAGAAAATCAGCACGATCAGGCATAGGATTACGATGAACCTGGAGGCGGTTAGATTCGCAAAATCTTCAGGAAGAATTCAAATAATTTGAGGCGTTCGCGACTGAGAACTGAGAACCGGGAGCTGAGAACTGCTTTTCACGTTTGACATCTTCGCAAGCTCCCACCTAACCTGTTGATTCGAGCTTATGGGAATGAAGGTCCTGATTTTGGGTGCTGGAGGACGCGAGCATGCGCTGGCGTGGAAAGTGCGCCAGTCGCCGCGCGTCGCAGAAGTCATCTGCGCTCCGGGGAATGGCGGCATTGCGGAAGAGGCTGCCTGCGTCAGTCTTGATCTCAAGAGCGTTGATGCCATCCTTGAACTTGCCAGCCGCATTCAGCCTGACCTGACAGTGGTAGGTCCTGAGCTGCCGCTGACCCCCTGCGTGGTCGATGAATTCAACCGCCGTGGCCTGCGCGTCTTTGGTCCTACGCAGGCGGCGGCCCGGCTGGAGTCGAGCAAGAGCTTCGCCAAGCAGTTCATGCAGCGTTTCAATATTCCGACCGCGGGTTATGCGGTGTGCAACTCGGTCCAAGAGGTCAAAGACGCGTTGTCGCATTTCCATACTCCGATTGTGGTGAAAGCCGATGGGCTGGCTGCCGGCAAAGGCGTTGTGATCGCCCAAAGTAAAGAAGAAGCCGCCCGCGTGGCCGGCGAGATGCTCTCCGGCAAGATGCTGGGCAGCGCCGGCGCTTGCGTGGTGCTGGAAGAATTTCTTAAGGGCGAGGAGCTTTCTTTCCTGGTGTTGAGCGATGGCCAGCGGGCTGTACCGCTGGTGGCCGCGCAGGACCACAAGCGCGCAGGCGATGGCGACACCGGCCCCAACACCGGCGGCATGGGAGCTTACTCGGCAGATTTTCTGCTGGATGAGCAGATGCGCGAGTGGCTGCTGGCGCACATCGCGCGACCGGTGATCGAAGGCATGCGCGCCGAAGGCAGCGAATATCGCGGCATCCTCTACGTTGGACTTATGCTCACCGCCCGCGGCCCCATGGTGCTGGAGTTCAACTGCCGCTTCGGCGACCCCGAGACCCAGCCTATCCTCATGCGCATGGAAAGCGATCTGGTCGACGCCATGGAGGCGTCTATTGACGCCCGCGTGAGCGACGGCGATTTCAAATGGTCAACCGATGCCACCGCATGCGTGGTGATTGCCTCGGGTGGATATCCCGAGGTCTACGAGGTGGGGAAGAAAATCACCGGGCTCAGCGAAGCCGGAAAAATTGAAGGCGTAAAGGTATTTCACGCCGGCACCAGCCGCGACCAGAGCGGAAATTTCTATACCGCCGGCGGACGCGTGCTGGGCGTAACCGCGCGGGCCGCCGACCTGAACTCAGCCGTGGAGCGGGCGTACGCCGCCGTAGAGAAAATTCATTTTGACGGAATGCACTATCGCAAAGACATTGCCGCGCGGGCGCTGAAGCAGAAAGTTTGAAGTGCGTATTCCCGAAATGGATGCATGAATATTTCAAAGGGACACGGTTTCAGAGTTTATAAAAGCCGGGTTCTTGTCATTCCGGCGCGAAGCGGAGGAATCCCTATTATGTCCGCGATTTTTAAGTAGGACCGGCTCAAAGTCCCTCAAAAATTCTGAAGATAATAGGGATTCCTCACCCGCGGTTCGGAATGACAAACTCAATCTGTGTTGTGCTGAGGAGAAAATGACTTCTAAACCTGTAGTTTCAATCGTGATGGGCAGCGACTCCGATCTGGAGATCATGAACGAGGCCGGCAAAGCCCTGGCCGGCTTCGGCATTCCTTATGAACTCGACATCACTTCGGCCCACCGCGCGCCGCGCAAGACGTCTGAATTTGCCCACAACGCCGCTGGACGCGGAATCAAAGTCATCATCGCCGGCGCAGGCGGCGCTGCTCATCTCGCAGGTGTGATCGCGGCCGAAACCACGCTCCCCGTCATTGGCGTTCCCATTCCTTCCAGCGCCCTGCAAGGCCTGGATTCGCTGCTGGCTACGGTGCAGATGCCGGCCGGCATACCGGTAGCCACCGTCGCCATCGGGAAAGCGGGCGCCACCAACGCCGGAATTCTGGCCGCGCAAATTCTCGCGCTCGGCGACCCTGAGATTGCAAAAAAAATGACCGTGCATAAAGAAAAGCTGGCGCAAGGCGTGGAAGAAAAATCAAGAAAATTGAAGTCTTGACTTGCCCTAGCTTCGAAGTCACACTGGCGCATCCGGAGGAAATTACAGATGAATCGGCTTCTGGCCTGTGGCCGCATATTGTTCGTGTGTGCAGTTGTTCTCGGAGTTGCGTGCGCACAACAGAGCGCAACTCAACCCGCAGCGCTGCACAAATTTGCGCTGAACAGAGTTCAAACATCGCCGTCTTTGAACACCATCATTATCCGCAGCAGCGGCACCCCGGGAACGATTCCTCTGTTCCAGCCGGGTCCCACTTTGGGAAACTCAGTATTAACCCAATCGGGAAATCATGTGGGAGTCAATACTCCCAACCCCGGCGCGACCTTAGACGTAACGGGCAATATCAAGATTGCAGATGGAACCCAGGGGCCAGGCAAGGTGCTGACTTCAGATGCTGCCGGTGCGGCAAGCTGGCAATCTGTGGGCATCCCCAGCGGCGCCGTCATGTTCTTCAATCTCACCGGTTGTCCGGCAGGCTGGACTGAACTTACTGCTGCCCAAGGGCGGTATATTGTCGCCTTACCGGCGAGTGGAACACTTGGGGGCACAGACGGCACGCCCCTGAGCAATCTGGAGGACCGTCCGGTGGGCCAGCATAGTCACACCATCACCGATCCCGGACACACGCATAGCTATATCAATAACGGCATTAATCAATTCTATTGCGGCAGCAACTATTGCCAAACGCAGTATGGCGCCACTCAAACCACGAGTTCCAGCACAACGGGAATCACTATCAATCCTGCCGGCACAGTGGCCGGGACCAACGCGCCGTATATTCAGCTCTTGGTGTGCCAGAAAAATTAATAGTTTGCGCCTTAAAGTTCGCCAATTTGATTCACCACCCGATAGCCGCCCGTATCAGGCCGCAAGAGCGTCTAGGCTCTATTCCGCCGTTTCCATATGAACGTACATTGATTGGACTCCAACCCTCCCCGGACCGGTGAAGCGGTTCCACACGATCTGTCCGGCGCTGGCAAACAATCCGGTGGAAAGTCTCTGGAACTGCGTATCCATTTTTACCGTGCGGTCTTTGTAGACCCAGCCGCCGGGCTCGATGTCAATCTGTTCGCCGGCTGCGAGCGTCACTTCGAAGACGTTTCCGTATCCATGAACCCACACTATGCCTTCAGCCTGTTGAGAGGTGAAATGATCGATGAAAAACCCCGTCCCGCCCAGCAGCATGTTGGCAATGCCTTTCACCCGGGTGAAGGTGTACTCAACCCCGCTGGTCGCGGCCAGAAACTGGTGTTCGCGCATCTCGATTCCTTCGCCGCGGTTTAGGTGAATAGCGAAAATGTGTCCCGCGCCGTCGCGGCTGAATCCGATCTGGCCGGGGCCGCTCGCTTCGGTCATAAAGATGGGCATCCCCGCCAGGACGCGCTTTAAAGCTCCCTTCAGAGGCTTGACGCCAATCTGGACCTTGGGCTCTTTCCACAGAAGAATGTAATGCTCGAAATACACCGGAACGTTCCCCAATTCGAGGTGCAGCACCGGGACAAGTTCACCTTCAATGTGGTAAGTTACGCCGGCGAATTTCTCGTCGCGGGCCGCGGTAGGTTTCAAAACGGGAATTGCCATGGATGCATTGCCTTTCTGAAAAGATGTAGGAACCACCAATCATGGTGCGGAAAGGTTAAAAATGCAATGGCCGACCAGGCTGGGAATCCAGATTGCTAACCAGAGAGTTAGCTGTGACCTGCCGCCCGATTAAAGCTTCAATCCCTTCAACCACGTGCGCAGGTCGTCGCCCAGGTCAGGACGCTTGAGGGCAAATTCCACGGTGGCCTTGAGGAACCCGGCTTTGTCGCCGGTGTCGTGACGCTTGCCTTCAAAACAATAGCCGTAGACCTTTTCTTCCTGGAGCAGCAAGCGTATGGCGTCGGTGAGCTGCAGCTCGCCACCGGTTCCCAGGGGCGTGCGTTCCAGCGCATCCCAAATTCTCGGGGTCAGAATATAGCGCCCGATGATGGCGAGGTTCGAGGGGGCCTCTTCTCTCCTCGGTTTTTCCACCATGTTGGAGATGTCAAAGAGCCGCCCCTGGAACCTGCCGTCCACCGGCTTTGCATCCAGGACGCCGTAAGAAGAAATAGCCGGTCCCTCGACAACCTGGGCGGCAATAACGGAAGATTGCGTTTCTTCAAAAACATCAATCATCTGCTTGAGGCAAGGTACGGTGGCATCGATAACGTCGTCGGCCAGCAGCACGGCAAAGGGTTCATCGCCGATCAGCTCGCGCGCCATCAGCACGGCGTGTCCCAGGCCGAGGGCCTCTTTCTGCCGCACATAAGCCACGTGGATCATGTCTGAAATGTGATGCACAATGGCCAGCAACTCTTTCTTCCCTTTCTCCTCCAGCATCTTTTCCAGCTCGTAGCTCACGTCGAAGTGGTCTTCAATGGCGGTCTTGCCGCGGCCGGTGACAATCACAATCTGGTCGCAGCCGGCGGCCAGCGCCTCTTCCACTCCGTACTGAATGATGGGTTTATCCACCAGGGGAAGCATCTCTTTGGGCATGGCTTTCGTGGCAGGCAAAAAACGCGTGCCCAATCCAGCGGCGGGAAACACGGCTTTACGGACTCTTAACATAGCATTCAGCAATCAGCACTCAGCATTCAGCCAAGGCTCCTTATCTTTATAAGTTCACTTTCTTTCAGAGTTCACTTTTGTAATCAAAGATGCAAGCATCCGTTTTACCTCGACAACACCTGAGTTGAGCCGCGAGTACTTCGCTTTATCCAGCAATTCCAAATCGTTAGCAAGGATCAGATGATTTTCAAGTTCAGAAGCGGAACCCATCGCAGTATAAAGAAATCTGGCAAAATCTCCATTGCCGCTTCGGCCACAGCCTTCGGCAATGTTAGCGCCAATGGAAGAACTCGCTCGACGAATCTGACTTGTGAGGCCGAACAATTCTTCGCGAGGGAACTCTTTCGAAATTTTGTAGATTTCCAAAGTCAATTCCCGTGCTTTGTTCCAGACCTTCAAGTCTCGAAAGTCTTTCAAGGGTTCTCCGTTCTGCTCTGGTTGGACATTGTATCCAGAAACTCCATGTATAGGACGTTCCAATCTCTGAATCGCAAGAATCTTCAGCCTTCTATCCTCTGCTTTGGCTGAGTGCTGAGTGCTGAATGCTGAATGCTTTTATAACACCGGCGAATCGTCTCCTAGCATAGCTTTACGGATGACCTTAATAGGCGGGAAGCCCTGCTTGATGAATTGATCGTGAAATTCCTGCAAGCTGAATTTATCGCCCATCTTTTTCTTGTAGTCTTCCCGCAGCTTCAGGATTTGCAGCTTGCCCAGCGTGTAGTACAAATACGTTGGGTCTGAAGTTCCCCGCCGCGTCTCGCGCTCCCCGTTGGTGCGCGACTGGTAGCCTTCGGTCACGAAGAAATCCACTGCCTGGTCGAAGGTCATCTGCCCGGTGTGCATCTTGATGCCAACGATGAAGCGCGCGTTGCGCAGCAGGGCGTCCTGCAACTGGCCGAGACGCAGTTTCAGGAACTTCTTATCTTGTTCGAGGGGCAGGTTGGGGTCGCGTCCGTAGCCTTCATCCAGCATCATCTGCTCGCAGTAGTGTGCCCAGCCCTCAATGTCGGTATTGGCGCCCAGCAGCTTGCGGATCTTCGAAGGCGCCTGCGGCTCCCACAAAAACTGGATGTAATGCCCCGGATAAGCTTCATGCACCGCCGTGCTGATGATGGTGCCGTAATTAAAGCCGGACATATGTTCTTCTACTTCTTCCGGCTTCCAGCCAGGCTCAGGCAAGGTGACATTAAAATACGCCTCTTTCGCTTTGGTCTCGTAGGGACCGGGCGTATCCATGGAAGCAAAAGTCAATGCCCGCGCAAATGGCGGTGTCTCTTCCACGATGGGCATCACCTCCGATGGAATCGTTATGATCTTCTTTTCTTCGATGTAAGTTTTCAGTCCCCCGAGAACGTCACGAAACGACTGCAGCAGCTTGTCGGGCGCAGGGTGGTCTTTGCCAATCTCTTCCAGGATCTGCTGCGGCGTGCGCGTGGAATCATACAAAGCCGCCGTTTCCTTGTACCACTGCTGGTTGGCCCGCAGGTTGGCCATGCCAATCTCCAGCAGCCGGTCGAGGGGGATATCTACCATCTCGTCATACAGCAGCTTTTTGCTGTAGTTTTCCGCGCCCAGGCGGAAGTCGCCCTTGGAGCGCGGCAGCAGGTCGTTCTTCACCCACTTCTCATAATTTTCCAGGGCATGGATCACCGCGCCATTGCTGGCGTGAAATTCTTTGAGCAGCGCGCTGTCGTGGACGTCTTTAAATGCCTCAGGCACGTCTTTCTGGAAGAAACTGATGATGCTAGGCAACTGCATCAGCGCGATCTCGGTATAAATCTTGGGCGGATTGTTCAAGTTCGCCCGCGCCGCCGCAAAGACCTTGGGCATCAGCTTTTCGCGCGCGATCACGGATTTGAGCCGCTCCTCGGGCGGGGCAAATTTGCGGCTCATGATCACAAACACCGAATTACTGATGTTACTGGAATACTGGTCGGGGTTCTTTTCCCACAAACGCAGCGTCTCCAGGTTGAGCAGCGTGGAGTCGATATAACCCAACGCCACCTGGCGGTCGCCCTGCTGCTCTTCATTCAGCTTTTGCGGATCAAAATCTTCAAAGCGGCTGCGAAAGTCTTTCAGCGAGAGAATTTCTTTTTCATAGCCCGCGCGCGAGTAATCTTCCAGCAGCGGGTCATATTGATGAAAACCGGCGGCGGTGCCGGCGGTAGGCCCGAACTTGAAATAATTCTGGCTGAAAAACTCATCGACCAGCGCGTCCCAGTTGGTGTCTGGGGCGCGTTTGGGGGCCTGTTTGTGTGGTTTGGATTGGGCTGAAGTGAATGCACTCATCAAAACCAGGGCTGTGAGCAAAAAGACAACAGGACGCATTCGGCAAATTCCTCGCCAGCCATCATATTTGACCGGCGAAGAACTTGTCATCTGTGCGATTGCGGTTTTGACCTGTGCCGAGCTTGATAACACGTGTGGCACAGCCCTCCCGGCTGTGGGGAACCCTATTGGATTCCTCCCCCTTTCGAACCTGCTGTGGAAGCCGGTCTGCAAGCTTCGGGGTAATTGTCAGGGCACGGATTTATCCGTGCCGCAAGAGAGGCTTTGTGTTCTGTGGCTTTAGCCACTGAGGTTAGATGTCCAAAGCACTTCTCGCTTCTCTATGGGAGCACCCTGTTGCTCTCCGGCATCCAACCCCCGAACCTAAAGGCCACATGTTCGGCTTATTTTCGGCACGGATAAATCCGTGCCCTGACACGAATGTGCCGCTGCGTATGAATAATTCAGGTGAGAGGTTGGGATTGTTAAGACACGGCTAACTTCTCAGCCGCAAGGTCGCTCAAGAGCGATTGCAGTTTTTCCAGCACTTCCTCGGCTTGTGTGGCTTTCAAAGTAAATTTCAGGATGCCTGCGGGTGAGAACTGCGCGCCGCGTTCTTTGCCGACAAAGTCCGCGAGGCGCTGCGGATCGATTTTCGCTTCCGCTACAAACCTGATATTCACCAGGTCGCGTTTGCGGTCAATGCCGGCCACGCCGATGCGCTTGCTTTGCAATCTCAAAGCTGCGTAGCGCAGCAGGTTCTCTACCGCGGGCGGAGGCGTGCCGTAGCGATCGCTCAGCTCAGAGGTAACATCGGCCAGGGCTTTTTCGTTTTCAACTCCGGCTACGCGCTTATACATGCGCAGGCGCTGGTTCTCTTCGGCGATGTATTCGGCGGGAATGCGGATATTGAGGCCGAGGTTCAGTTGCGTGTCAACTTCCTGTGGCGCTGCCTCGCCTTTCAGCTCACGCACCGCCTGCTCCAGCATCGAGGTATACATTTCAAAGCCCACGGCATCAATGTGTCCGCTCTGCTGGCCGCCGAGCAGGTTGCCGGCGCCACGCAGTTCAAGATCGAGCGCGGCGATTTTAAACCCAGCGCCCAGATCAGAAAATTCTTTGAGCGCGGCCAGCCGGCGGCGGGCCACCGGCGTGAGCTCGGCCTCGGCAGGGACCAGAAGATAAGCATAGGCGCGGCGGTTAGAGCGGCCTACGCGTCCGCGCAACTGGTAGAGTTCGCTCAGCCCATGGCGGTCAGCGCGATTGATGATCATGGTGTTGCACAGCGGGATATCGAGCCCGTTCTCGATGATAGTTGTGGCCACCAGCACATCCGCTTCGTGGCGGATGAATTTGAGCATCACCTTTTCCAGCTCGTTTTCCGGCATCTGCCCGTGGCCCACCAGCACGCGCGCGCTGGGGACCATCTCCTGAATTCTGGCGGCAATCTCATAGATCGATTCCACTCGGTTGTGGACAAAATATATCTGCCCGCCGCGCTCCAACTCGTGTTCAATCGCGGTGCGTATCAGTTTTTCATCGAACGCCGCCACGACCGTCTGTATGGCCATGCGGTCCTGCGGCGGGGTTTCAATCACGCTCATGTCACGCAGCCCCACCAGCGACATGTGCAGCGTGCGCGGAATGGGCGTGGCCGACATGGCGAGCACATCCACTTCTTTCTTCAAGTGCTTCAGCTTTTCTTTGTGGCGCACCCCGAAGCGCTGCTCTTCATCTACGACAACCAGGCCAAGGTCGGCAAATTTTATGTCTTTGGAGAGCAGGCGGTGCGTGCCGATCAGGATATCCACTTTGCCGGCTTCCACCTTCTGCTGAATTTCTTTTTGTTCTTTTGCGCTGCGGAAGCGGCTCATCATCTCAATGGTCAGCGGGAAAGCGGCAAAGCGGCGCTTGAAGGTCTCCCAGTGCTGGAAGGCAAGCACAGTCGTGGGCGCCAGCACGGCGACCTGCTTGTTGTCGCTCACCGCTTTGAAGGCGGCGCGCATGGCGACTTCGGTCTTGCCGTATCCCACGTCGCCGCACAGCAGGCGGTCCATGGGCTGCGGTGATTCCATATCGCGCTTGATGTCGGCGGTGGCTTGAAGCTGGTCTTCGGTTTCGTTGTATTCGAAGGCATCTTCAAACTCGCGCTGCCATTGCCCATCAGGAGCAAAAGCAGTGCCCTGCGCGGTTTTGCGCTCGGCGTAGAGTTTCAGAAGTTCGTCAGCCATATCGGCCATGGCTTTCTTGACCCGCGCCTTGGTCCTGCCCCAGGCCGCGCTGCCCAGATGATTGAGCACAGGCTTGCCGCCTTCGGCCGAGCGGTACTTCTGCACCAGGTCGAGCCGGGTGAGAGGCACGTAGAGCTTGGCCGCATCCGCGTATTCCAGCACCATGAACTCCAGCGGTGCTTCGCCCTCGCTCTGCGAAATTTCTTTCAATCCCAGGTACTGTCCAATACCGTGCTCCACGTGGACCACGTAATCGCCAACCGCCAGGTCGCGAAAGTCAGAGAGAAACGCCGAGACCTTCGACTTGCGGCCTTCGGAATGGGTCGCGATCACCTCCGATTCATCGAACAAATCCAGCGCTCCAAACAGCGACAATCTGGCATCGGGAAGCTGCACACCTTCAGGCACGAAGGCTTTGACCAGCAACACCGCGCCAGCCTCTTCCTCGGAAAAATACTGGGTGGCTTCGTCGGCGTATGTCCCAGCGGATTTCTGTCCCCGGCTGCCCAGGCGGTAGGCAATGTTGTATTCGCCCAGGACCTCGGCCATACGCTCCATCTCGCCCAGGCTGGGCAATGCAAAAACGGCCTGCCGGTTCTCAGCGACCAGCTTGCGGACCTCTTCCGCCATCGCCGGCATCGATCCGTGAAAACGCGGCGTTGGCTGCGAAGCAAACTCGATCGTTTCCTCCCCGCCCTGGATAATGCCAAGCTGCTCCACGCTCCCGCCGGGAAGCTTTTCGATGTGAGCATTCAGGTTCGGTGGAGGGATATAGAGCTCTTCTGGCCTGACCAGCGAGCCGATGTTGCTGCGTTCGTGCGCGTCCTCGACTTTTTCCCACCAGGTTTCCAGCTCCTGCTGCACGCTGGCGGGTTCATCCATAAATACGGCTGCGCGCGGCAGCAAGTCAAAGATGGTGGAATTTTGCCCGGCGATAGGCGCATAAAATTCCCATCCTGGGAAGATGGAAATGCCGCCCGACGCCATCGCCTGCTCCAGAACCTCCTGCGATCCGGCGACGCGTTTTCCTGAGAGACGAGTGTGAATTGCCGCCAGTGTCTGTTCGGAAACCGGTGTTTCCGTCAATGGCAGCAAGACAACTTCATCGCGCGGGCTCTGGGAGCGTTGCGAGCCGGGGTCGAAGGCGCGCATAGATTCCACCTCGTCGCCAAAGAACTCGATGCGCACTGGCCTCTCGGCCTCGGGCGGGTACACATCCAGAATGCCGCCGCGCAGCGCGTATTGGCCGGGCATCTCGACCACATCCACCGCGCTGTAGCCTACGGTGTTGAGGTGCTCGACCAGCCGCTCGGCGTCAATGGCCTCGCCCTTGCGGATAATCCGCGCCAGGTCGGCGTAATACTCCTGCTCGCGCAGGCACATGGCCGCCGCCGCGATGGGCGCGATGACCAGCGCGGCACGTCCGGTGGCGATTTTCCAGAGCGTACTGGCGCGCGTCTCCTGAATCTCAGGATGCGGCGAGAGATTTTCAAAAGGCAGAACGTCGTAGGCCGGCAGCGCGACCACACCCGGGGCTTCGGCAGCCCCAGTCATCTCGCAAAATGCCCGCAGCACCGGCAACATCTGCTCCGCCGCCCGGTTATTAGGTGCAAGCACCAGCAAGGGACGTCCCAGGGCGCGATGCAGCAACCCGAAGTGAAGCAACTTGGCGGTGGGAGTGAGTCCAGAGACACGGATGCGCCCTACGCCGTCTCCAGCACCCCCCTCCGGTTTCTGACGGGAAGCTTTGAGATGTGAGACCAGGCGCCCAAAAGAGGCAGTTTTCTCTGCGTCCGCGAAAACTTCACGGACGAACGACAGAAGCATGCAGATTGTATTTTACCAGTGACTGGACGGTTGTGTTTTGAGCCTTGTCACCATGGAGGTTCAGAAACACGCAGAAAATTGGGTCATCGAGTCATTGAGTCATTGGTGAATTGAGTAACTGCGTAATCGGGTAATTGAGTAATTTACGATTTACGATTTGCGAGTTTTGCTTGTCTCTGTGTCTCTGTGTCTCTGTGTCTCCATGGTGAATATTGTTTTGGCTGAATGCTGACTGCTGTTTTCAATAATTCTTCCCCAGAAACTCTCGCAGCCGATCGAGTCTGAAGCCGGCGTCTCCGATCTCGATCCCTAACAGCAATTGCGCGCTGGTAAGCTGGTTGCGGAAGTCGAGGGCTGCGCTTGTATCCACGTCGCTCACCTGCCGCAGGTTGTCTTCAATCTGCTTCTGCTCATCCTGCAGCGCCTTAAGCTTGCTCTCCTGCACCAAAATACCTTGCGCCACCTGCTGCCTGAGGACTTCCGTGTTGCGGATGACATCGCCCTCCTGCACCGTCTTCCATTCATCGTAGGCAGCGGCGGCCTGGTCGAGATGCTTGTTGATGGCATGGCTTGCGAGGTTGTACCTCACGGTCACCGCTCCATAGAGGCTTGTCCCACCGACGATCGGATTGACCTGCTGGTGCGCGCCGAATGAAAGCGCTACGTCCCAATCGTTCTGACGGGCCAGCTTATCCAGCGCCTTTTGCTGGTTCGTTTCTTCGCTCTGCTTGGCCGCGACTAATTCCTTGAGAGGCTCATCGCTGAGCTGCGGCGTATACAAGGTCGCAATCTTGGATTGCGTGTCAGCCCGGTCGGCGTCCAGCTTGATCCTGGTGGTCTGGAGCGAGAACAGCATGGGCCGGGTCACATTCTGGGCGTCCATCATTTTCGTAGTCTGGGCGATGAGCGCATCAAGATTTTCCGAGGCCGCTTGAATCAATTCCAGCCGGTGTTGCAGCGCATCTTTCTCCAGGCTGGGCAACACATATTGGATCTGCTGCTGGACCGCCGTGGTGGCGGTGTAGAGTTCGCAGTTCTGGCGCGCTGCATCCAGGGTGAGGCCCGCCTTCCTTATGTCAGACACGCTGGCAGAAACTCTCCACACAAGCTGCATGGGCAGGCCGGTGTTGGGCTGGGTCATACCCGCGTCCGCATTGGGCATAAGCAGCAGGTCGCGCTGTGCCATGGCCTGTTGCGTGACGTAGTTGCAATAAGCCTGCTGGTCAGTCGTCTCCTTCGCATTCTCCACCGCCGCCGCAAATGCCTGGGTGGAGACCAGCAGCAGCGCGGCAAGCGCAAACTTCGCGTTGGATTTTGCTCCGAACTTTTCTTCGTTCCTGGGCATCTTTCATCTCCTTAGAACAGCAGCGGTTTGCGGTTCAGGAACACCGTCTTGGATTGCGCCGACTCGGGACGGCTCAGCTCCATCTCGATCATGAAGCCGCGAATATCGGTCTTGAAAATAGGATGAGTGGCATGCTCTTCGCCGGCAAAAATCTGCTTCACCGTTCCTACCTTGCGGCATGCCGCCATGTTCAGATAACAGTCATAAATCGGAGCGCCCACCGAGACGCTGCTCGCATTGGCATAGGGCACAAAAGCGAAGTTGACCTTGCCTCCGCCGGAAACGCTGAGATAGTAAGGCGTTTGCTTGGCCGTGGTGATGGCCTGTTTCAGCCTGGCAATCTGCTCCGACTCTTCCCGAATCTGTTTTTGCGCGACGTCAATGGCGATATCAAGCTGCGCGATTTCAGACTTCAGCTCGGCCAGCTTATCGAGCACGTCCAGCGATTTAGTATCGGTGGTGGTCTTTTCCAGAACGCTGTCGGTCAGCAGCACCTCGCTGATTCTGCTGTCCGTATAAGAGCTCTCGGCCTGGTTCAGCGCCGCAAGCTGGC
>Ga0209166_10002711_pt1 | contig 13127 bp, 6 predicted proteins | sample Coa_R1_3_FD_187151 | JGI IMG/M metagenome (GOLD analysis project Ga0209166, IMG submission 187151) | Surface soil microbial communities from Centralia Pennsylvania, which are recovering from an underground coalmine fire - Coalmine... | ecosystem: Environmental > Terrestrial > Soil > Unclassified... | reverse complement strand
CGAGCGCCTGGCGCAGGTAGACGATCGGTGCCAGGATGCTGAAGCCATAGTCGGGGTGCTGCTGCACCACGGCCCGCTCAGCCGGCGAGAGCGGCCCAGGCTTCACCAGCAGCGACTCGGGCACGCTGAGCATGCCCACGTCGTGCAGCAGCGCGCCGCGCCGCACGTGCACGAGCTCCGCCGCGCTGAAGCCCGCTGTCTGCGCCAGCCTCACCGTCAGGTCGGCCACGCGCCGCGTGTGGCCGCTGCTCTCCACCCCGCGCGCTTCCAGCACCCGCGACCAGCCCTCGATGGTGGCCTCATAAGCCTGGTTGAGCTCCACGTTGCTGCGCTGCAGGTCGGAAAACAAGTTTGCGCTGTCGATGGCGATGGCGGCCTGCGTGGCCAGCGAGTTTAAAAACTCCACCCACTCCAGCCCAGCCCGCAGCGGGCCGCGGCTGAGCACCTCCAGCACGCCCAACACCTGGCCCTTGGCCACCAGCGGCAGGCCATAGTAGCCGACGAAGTTGGCCTGCCCGGGCGGGTAGGGCTGGGTGCCCGGCGGCCGCGCCTCGCTCAGGTGGCTGATGTGCAGCGGCTGCCGCAGGCTGACCACGCGGCCGGGCACCGAGTCGGTCAGCCGCAGCGGCGCCTTGGCCAGCGGGCGCGTGGCCAGCCCGCGCCTGGCGCCATATTCCAAAATGTGCGTGGCCGGCTTCAGCAGCAGCACCGCTGCCGCGTCCACCTGCACCTGGCTCATCAGGTGATCGAGGAAGATGTCCAGGGTCACCCGCAGGTCGAAGCTGGCCGAGATGGCAATTTCGATGGCGTGCAGCGCGGCCAGGCGCTGCACGCGCTGCTCGGTCTGCTCGTGCAGTGCCTGCCGATGCAGGGCGTTGGCGGTCATGTCGCCAATGGCGTTCAGCAGCCGCAGTTGGCCGGCGCCGGGCGGCGTGGCCGAGCTCAAGCACAGCGCGCCCAGCGTCTGTCCCTGCGCCACCAGCGGCACCCCCACCACGTAGGGCTGCGCCGCGCGGCCAGCCGGCTCGGCGTCGCGCTCCGCCTCCCAGTCGCGCCACTCCGGCTGGCCGCTGGCGATCACCTGCCCGGCCAGACCGCGCCCCGGCGGCAGGCGTGCGCCGGTCCGCTCACTCCAGTTCACGGCCAGCTCCACCACCAGCTCGTCGCTGGCCGGATCGCGCATCACCAGCGCCGTGCGCTCCGCGGCGGCCAGCGTGCGCAGCTGCTCCAGGATGGCCGGCACCAGCGCCGCCCGTGAGGGCGCGCTGCGCAGCGCTGCCGCGAAGGCCGCCACCGCCTCCAGCTCGCGCTCGCGCTGCAGCCGCTCGGTAATGTCACTCACCGTGCTGAAGATGAGCTGGCGCCCGCCCTTGTGCAGCAGGCCGGCGCGCACTTCCACGTCGCGCAGCTCGCCCGTGGCGATGCGGTGCCGGGCCGCCATCACGTTGCCCGGCTCCAACGGCGCTTTCGCCTGGCCGCGCGGCCCGCCCTCCCGGCTGCCGCCAGGCTGCCAGACGGTCATGCCGCGCAGCTCAGCCGGCGAGTAGCCGTAAAAGGCGGCGGCGGCCGCGTTGGCCTCCACCACCTCCCCGCTGCTCGGGTCCAGCAGCAGCTGCACGGCCGGGCTGTTGACGAACGCCTCGTGCTGGGCCGCTGCCTGGGTGGCCTGGGCGTTCAGGAGCGCGCGCTGCACCGCCAGCGCCAGCCGGTCAATGTGCGCCGGCCAGATCACATCGTCGGCTCCGGCCTCCAGCGCGGCGCGCGCCGCCCGCGGGTCGTCGCTGCCAGAGGCCAGCAGCACCGGCAGCCGCCGCGGCCCTGCCAGCTCCAGCACGCTGGCCAGGCTCAGCTCAGGCAGGTCATCGGTTGTCAGCAGCAAGTCAGAGTGGTCTTCGTCCAGCGCCTGGCTCAGAGCGACGGGGGTGCTCACCAGGGTAGGGCGCGGCTCAAGGCCGCCGCGGCGCAGCGCCTCCAGCAGGGCCCGCGCGTGGTCTGGGGCCGCCGCAATGATGATCGACAGCGCGCTTCGCATGGGATGGGTGTTATCGCTAATTGTTGCTGCCGCCCGCCCGCTCAGCGACGCCTCGTCTGGCGGATGGGCCTGAACGTGCTCGCGAACCGGCTCGCCCCAGAAGCCAGCCCGCTCTAGCAGAACTGTCTAAATCGTCTTGCTTCCTCCGCGCCCGGCGGGCTGCTGCTGCGCCATGGCCGCCACCGGCTCCGGCACCCCGCACAGCTCCGCCAGTGCCTGCGGCTCCAACTGCTCCCACCCGTTCGGCATCAGCTCCGGCGCCATCAGCAGTCGCCGCGCAAACAGGTCGCTCTGCGCCTTGAGATCGTCATTGGGCACCGCCGGCAGCCCCGCCGCCCGCCCGCTCTGGCTGGCGCACAGCCCAATAAACATGGCGCGCGCCATGGCATAGCGCCGCTCACATTCCGGCATATCCGCGTTCACAAAAATGGAGGCCTGGCCGCTGGGCGGGCGCAGCCAGATGGCCTCGCCGAAGCCAACCTCGGTCAGGCCCAGGTCGCCGCTCAACTCCGGCGGCGGATTAATTAACATCTGGCGCAGCGGCACCGGCAGCGCCGTAACGCCATAGTGCGACAGCAAGGCCGCGGCCATGCAGTCGCACAGAAACTTGAGAGACGGCTTCGTCATTCGGATCAGCGTTCGTGCCGGAAGGCAATCCTCGTGCTGGCGGTGCTCGGCCAGCGCGCCGCGGACAGATACGGCCCTTCGGCGCGGGCGGCCTGACTGTCGCGCCCTTCCACCAGGCGCTCCACGGCCGAGGCAAAGTCGGCAAAGGTATCGGCCTTGATCGCCAGCAGCGCGCGCGCCTCGTCCGGCTCTAGCTGAAACTCCGGCAGCCGGATAAGCTCAGCGCGCCGCCCGTCCATCAGCGCCGCCTGAAAGGAGGCGCTGATGCAGCCGCGCCCGACCAGTTTGTTCAAACCCAGTGCTGTCATGTGTTGCCCCTTCAGCTCCCTAAAATCCGCCAAGGCGGCTGGTCCACGAGTTGCCCCAGCCGCCTGACGGGCTACCAAGGGCGCGAGCTATCTCCCCCGCTGATAGAATCGCCGCGGTATTCGCAGGTCGTGCTCAACCGGGCTCAGCAGCCCCCGCTGCCGCCGCTGCCCGAGCCGCAGGCCGGGGCGATGTGATAGATGTGGCGGATGACGTGTGGGGCCGTATGCGGGCTGTGGGTGACGATGGCCGCCGCCATGGCGATGGTCACCGGCACCAGGGTCGATAGAAGCCTGGTGGCGGCCGCATGCTGCGACGTCCAGAGGGCGAGCCGGGTTGCGACGCTGTTGAGGGTCAGGGTGAGGTGCATGGTGTAGTCTCCCGTGGGCTGGTTGACTACACTCTACTCATGGGCCCTCAACGAACCCCTCAACGCCCGTGCGGCCCTCAGCGCCAAATGGGTGTGATTGCTTTGTGAGGTGTCGGCTCGTGGCGGCCACGCGCGCCCGCCCCGTAGCGGCCGCTCTGTGTGTCGGCCCATGGCTGATCCTGGCTTCACGGCGTAGGGGCCGACCTGCGTGTCGGCCCGGGGCGGCCATGCGCGCCCGTTCGCCCGGTAGGGCCCGATTTGTGCGTCAGCCCCGGGGCGGACACTCAGGTCCGCCCCTACGAATCATAAACCCCTTGAACACCGCCATGGAGGGGTCCATTTGCGCTGCGGCGTCTCGTAGGGGCCGACCTACGTGTCGGCCCCCCGGCGGGCACATCACGCAACCCGCTGTATGCCACGCAAATGATGGAAACCCTATGGCGAACGTCTGCCCTCAACCCGACCGGGCGGTCAGGCGATCAGCCGGCTGTACAGCGACCGGATGTCTGGCGGAGGGTCCAGCCCGAGCTCGGTGCGCAGCGTGTCGCGGTAGCGGCGATAGTGGTCCACCACCTCATGCCGGCGGCTGAGTGCCGCCAGGCACACCAGCATCCGGCCGTGCAGGTCATCGCGCAGCGGCTCCAGCGCCAGCGCGCGCTCCAGGTTGGCGCGGGCCTCGGCAAAGCGAGCCAGGGTCATCAGCTCGTCAGCATACTCGCTCAGCAGGCGCACGAAGGTTTGCAGCAGGCTGTGGCGGCGCGCCGCCGCCCACTCGGTGCTAATGTCCGTCAGGTAGTCGCCGGTGTATAGTGCCACCGCTGCCTCCAGCGCGCCCAGCCGGCGCAGGTCGCTGTGGTTGAAGCCCAGCGCGGCGCGCGCCACCGCCTCAAACTGCGCCACGTCAGAGCGCAGGATGAGTCCCGGAGCCAGCCGGAAGCCGCTGGCGTCGAGCACCACCACCTCCTCGCCCACGGCTCGCCGCAGGCGGTAGAGCGTCTGGTGCATGTTGGCCACCGCCCGCGTCTGCTCCATATCCGGCCAGAACACGGCCAGCGCCCGGTCGCGGCTCACCGGCGCGCAATCGATGAGCCAGAAGAACAGCTCGCGCGGACGCTGTGAGTGCCAGTCGCCTTTGGCGATCTCGCGCCCGTCGCGACACACCTGGCCCATGCCCAACAGACGTGCTTCCAGCCCATGCCGCGGCGCGGGCGCGGCCGCCGGGCCGGACGGCAGCGCTCCTCGCTCCGCCAGCCTGGCCCGCATCTGGCTCAGGCCGCGGGCCCGCGCCAGCAGGCCGCCCACGCGCGGCTCCAGCTCCGGCCATCCGCGGCAGGCGGCCAGCATGTCCGCTGCCTGCTCCGCTTCCGTTAGCAGCATTTGATCGTAGCCGACTGCTTCCGCTACGCTCAGGGCGCGCCCCACCAGCGCGGCGGCGGCAGCGGTCTCGCCCGATCGGAATTCGGCGCAGGCGTAAAAGAACAGGCACTGCGCCAGGTCCACCGGCACTTCCGTTTGCTCCAGCGCGGCCAGCGTTCCGGCCAGCAGCTTCTTTCCTTTTTCGAGTTGCCCGGTCTCGGTCAGCACCACCCCGCGCAGGGCGGCTATGTTGGCCATCGGCACGCTCACCCGGCGCCCGTTGGCCGCGCGCTCGGCGCGGCGCAGCCATTCCAGCGCGCCGGCATAGTTGCCCGCCCGGCGGTCTTGCCGCGCCAGCGCGCACTGCAGATAGACCACCATCGTCCACTCGCCGCTGGTTTCAGCTTTGCCCAGGGCCTGCCGGTAGAGCGCGCTGGCCTGGGCGGTCTCGCCCAGGTCGGCCAGCACGTCGGCCTGGCCAATGGCAATCGTCAGCTGCGACAGCGCGTTGCCGCTGCGGCGCGCCCAGTCCATGCCTTCGGCGTAGGTGGCCAGCGCGCCCTCATACTGGCCGAGCATGTGCAGGTCCCAGGCGATGTCGTTCAGCAGCGCGGACAGCGGCCCCACCAGCTGCGCCGAGCGCATCAGGGCCAGCGCCTGCCGCTGCGCCTCAGAGGCCTGCATGGTCAGCCCGCGCATGCGGTACGAGTTGGCCAGGTCGTGCAGCGTCAGCGCCAGGCCGTCAGTCTGCCCCTCCTGGCCCAGCAGGTCGGCCGCTGCCTTCAGCGGCTGCTCCGCTTCAGCCGCGCGGCCCAGATCCGTCAGGCAGCGGCCCATGTAGCGCAGCCCGGTAGCCTCCGAGGCCGGCAGGCCCAGGCGCCGGGCGCGCGCCGCCGCGGCGCTGGCCAGCTCCAGCGCCGGCTGGAACTGGTTCTGGCGGATCAGCCCCCAGGCGCGGCGCAGGTCCACTTCTACCAGGCCGCCCTCGTTGCCGTGCTCGGTATACGCCTCGCCGGCCAGCCGCAGCAGCCCGGCGGCCCGCGGCAGGTTGCCGCTGTCGATCTCGATGGTGGCCAGCAGCACGTGCAGGCGCGGCGCCTGGCGCGCCACCGGGGCCAGCTGCTCCACCCAGCGGCTGAGCGTGGCGCGCCGCCCAGAGGTGTACATGGACCGCGCGTGGCTCTCTGCCACCTCGGCCGCGCGGTCCAGCTCGCCTGCTTCCACAAAGTAGGTCAGCGCCGCCTCGGGCATGTCATTGGCGGCGTACCACTCGGCTGCTCGCGCCTGTAGCTGCTTCAGCCGGGCCGGGCTCTGCCGCCGCAGCTGCTGCTGCAGGAAGTCGCGGAACAGGTTGTGATATTGGTAGGTGCGAAACTCATTGCCGACCGCGCTGACAAACAGCCGCTGGTTCTCGGCCAGACGCAGCAGCCGGGCGCTGTCGGCGCGGCCCAGCACCTGGTCGCAGGTCTGCGGCTCCATCTCCGGCAGCACCGACGATTCCAGCAGGAACTGACGCAGCGGCTCTGGCTGCTGGTCGAGCACCTCGATCGCCAGGTAATCAAACAGCGGGCTCTCGGTCTCGCGCGCGGCCACCAGGTGCGCCATCAGCCCCTGCCACATCAGGTGCGTGGTCAGCAGGATGCCGGTGATCCAGCCTTCGGTGTTGGCCACCAGCGCCTCGGCCGCGCTGGGCGGCATATCCACCCGGTTGCGCAGCCTCAGCAGCTCCTGCACCTCGTCTGGCCGGAAGCGCAAATCTTCTTCGCTCAGGCCGGCGATTTGCTGGCGCGCGGCCAGCCGCGGAAACTGCAGCTCGGGCAGCGCGCGGCCGGCGAGCAGCAGGTGGGCCTGGTCGGGCAGGTATTCGACGAGGCCGTTGAAGAACTCGATAATGGCCGGCGCGCCCTCCAGCCGGTGGAAGTCGTCCAGCGCCAGGACGAAATACTCATCCAGCTCTCGCTCGATCTCGCCCACCAGCGCCGCCGCCAGGTTCTTGGGCGCGGCGCCGGGTTCGGCGGCCAGCCGCGGCACCTGCGACACAAAACCCGGAAAGGGTTCGGCCAGGGCGTTGGTCAGATCGGTGATGAGCACCACCAGGTCGCGGTCGGTCTCGTCTAGCTGCAGCCAGGCCAGCCGGTGAATCGTTTCGGCGGCAAAGGCGGCCAGCAGCGACGATTTGCCATAGCCGGCCGCGGCCGAGATGAGGAACACCTTGCGGTGGATGTTCTCGTGGATGTTGTCGACGAGCCGGCGCCGCACGAGCTGGTCCGGCGGGCGCGCTGGCACGCTCAGGCGGGCCGAATGGTGGGGCGGCCGCTGCTCAACCGGCGGCCTGGCAGCGGCCTTTGTCTTTGGGGCGGGCTGGGTCTTGGGGCGGGCTTTGGCCTGGGGAGCGGCGCGGCCACGCGAGGCCGCGCCTCCCGCGGCCGGCCGTCGTGAGCCATTTTTGGAGCGTCTGGGTCGGCCCGTATGAGACGCGTCGGCCATGGGGCAACCGCTCCTTGGTAAGTAGCAGTCGAGCCTGTTACTCGGCGGCGATGAGAAACTGATGGTCCAACAAGTGCAGTCGGATTATAGCTTTTTCTCGCGGAACCTGGAAGAGCGAACAAGCTATCGGGCTTGTTTCCGCGGGGGGCGAGATAGGTGACAACTATCAGCCGATCGGCTGACTTTCAGTCTGGCGGGGGAGGCCAGGCCCACCTACACTATTAACTGTAAGCCTTCTGTCAAGTTGAAGGGCGCTCGCGCCGACCGCCGTGCCGACCACTGCCCCGGTGGCCACCCAGGTGCCGGCCCCTTCCTGTAGACCCCGTACGAATGGCAGGTGCCCATGTCCTCTTCCCCTGTTCCCTCACAACTCTTGTCCTGGTTTTTGGCGGCCAGCCTGCTCGGGCTGGCGTTCAACGCTCCAGCCGCCCGGCCCGTGCCGGCCGGCCCCCTGTCTACCCAGGTGAATATCGTCGGCCCGGGGTTCGGCAGGTTCGGGGCGCAGGTGGTGGCGCTGCCCAACGGTAACATCATCATCACCGCTCCGCATTATGACGGCGCCAACAGCTATAACCGCGCTGAGGGCTATGACAGCGCCAAGGGCGCGGTCTATCTCTACAATGGCCGCACGCACGCACTGATCAGCAGGCTTGTCGGCGAGCAAGAGGGTGACGATGTGGGCTGTTGCGGGATTATGGTGCTGCCCAATGGCAACTACCTGTTACTCAGCCCCCACTGGCCCGGTGGCAGCGGGGTGGGGGCGGTGACGTGGGGCAGTGGCACGACCGGAGTCACGGGCACCATCTCGGCTGCCAACAGCCTGGTGGGCAGTGCAGGTGGTGACCAGGTGGGCGGGGGCGGAATTGGGGTGCTGCCCGACGGCAACTACGTGGTGAGCAGCCCCCACTGGTCCAAAGCCGGGGCGTGGCACGCCGGGGCGGTGACGTGGTGTAATGGCGCGACGGGCTGCACCGGGGTGGTGTCCACCACCAACAGCCTGGTGGGCAGCGCAACCGGTGATCAGGTGGGCTATGGCGCGGACGGAATTACCGTGCTGCCCAACGGCAACTACCTGGTGAGCAGCCCCTACTGGGCTAACGGCGGGGCCAGCCAGGCCGGGGCGGTGACGTGGGGTAACGGCACGACGGGGGTCACGGGCCCTGTCTCGGCCGCCAACAGCTTTGTGGGCAGTGCAACCGGTGACCTGGTGGGCGGGACGGACGCGGGCTCTGTGGGCTACATCACGGTGCTGCCGAATAGCGACTACGTGGTGCGCAGCCCTTATTGGGCCAACAGCGGGGCCAGCCAGGCCGGGGCGGTAACGTGGGGCAACGGCACGAGGGGGGTCACGGGCACCGTCTCTTCGGCCAACAGCCTGGTGGGTAGCGCAGCCGGTGACCAGGTGGGCGTGAACGGAATAACGGTGCTGTCCAATGGCAACTACGTGGTGAGCAGCTTCGGCTGGGCCAACGGCGGGGCCAGCCAGGCCGGGGCGGCCACCTGGTGCAGCGGCACGGTCGCCTGCAGCGGGGTGGTCTCTTCCACCAACAGCCTGGTGGGCAGCGCAGCTGGTGACCAGGTGGGCTGGGGCACGGGCTACATGGGCTACATCACGGTATTGCCGAATGGCAACTACGTGGTGCGCAGCGTCTTCTGGGCCAACGGCGGGTTCAGCCAGGCCGGGGCGGCCACCTGGTGCAGCGGCACGGCCGGCTGCAGCGGGGTGGTCTCTTCCACCAACAGTCTGGTGGGCAGCACAGCCGGTGACCAGGTGGGCTGGAGCGGAATTACGGCGCTGCCGAATGGCAACTACGTGGTGGGCAGCCCCGACTGGACCAACGGCGGGGCCAGCCTGGCCGGGGCGGCCACCTGGTGCAGCGGCACGGCTGGCTGCAGCGGGGTGGTCTCTTCCACCAACAGCCTGGTAGGTAGCGCAACAGGTAACTGGGTAGGCGGGAACGGAATTACGGCGCTGACCAACGGCAACTACGTGGTGAGGAGTCCCTTTTGGGCCAACGCCGGGGCCAGCCAGGCCGGAGCGGCCACCTGGTGCAGCGGCACGGTCGGCTGCACCGGGGTGGTCTCTTCCACCAACAGCCTGGTGGGCGCGGGCTCGGGCTACATCACTGTGCTGCCCAATGGCAACTACTTGGTGCTCGGCCCCGGCGGGGCTAGCCAGCCAGGGGGGGTGACGTGGGGCAATGGTGCGACCGGGGTCACGGGCACCGTCTCTTCTGCCAACAGCCTGGTGGGCAGCGCAGCCGGTGACCAGGTGGGCGTGGGAGTTACGGCGCTGATCAACGGCAACTACGTGGTGAACAGCTTCGACTGGGCCAACGGCGGGGCCAGCCAGGCCGGGGCGGTGACGTGGGGCAATGGCGCGACGGGGGTTACGGGCACCGTCTCGGCCGCCAACAGCCTGGTGGGCAGTGCAGCCGGTGACCGGGTGGGCTCGGGCTGGCTTGGAATTACAGCGCTGCCGAACGGCAACTATGTGGTGAACAGTCCCGACTGGGCCAACGGCGGGGCCAGCCAGGCCGGGGCCGTGACGTGGGGCAATGGCGCGACAGGGGTCGCGGGCACCGTCTCCGCCGCAAACAGCTTGGTGGGCAGCGCAGCCGGTGACTATGTGGGGGGCTCGCTCGAGGGCTCGGGCTGCTGCGCGGGCTACGTCACGGTGCTGACCAACGGCAACTTCGTGGTGCGCAGCTTCGACTGGGCCAACGGCGGGGCCAGCAAGGCCGGAGCCGTGACCCTGGGCGACGACCTGATGGGAACCGCTGGAGTGCTCTCCACTACCAACAGCGTGCTGGGCGGCATCACCGGTGGCGGGGCCCAGCTTAGCTGGAGCTACGATTACGCCAACGACCAGTTGGTGGTGGGGCGCCCGATGGAGAATATCGTCACGTTCTTCCCGGCGCCGGGCATTCATCTCTACGGCACTGGTCAGCCGATCGCCAATGGCACGGCCACTGTTTCGGCCGCCGACGGCACCGATTTCGGCACGGTCCTGCTGGGCCAGGCGCTCACGCATACCTTCACTATTTCCAACACCAGTCAGGGAGCGCTCAACCTCACCGGCTCGCCGCGGGTGAAAATCTCGGGAGCGGCCGCGGCCGACTTTAGCGTGGTGGTGGCGCCGGGCACGCCGATTCTATCCAACACGGCCACCACCTTTCAGGTACGCTTCCGCCCGACAGTCGCCGCGGCGCGGGTAGTGACTGTGACTGTGCTAAGCAACGACGCCGACGCCAGCCCCTACCGCTTCACCCTGCTGGGGCTAGGGGAAGAAGCGCCAGTAGTTCTGCCGTTCCGAGTATTTCTGCCGTTCCAGGAACGGTAGGGCCCGCCGCCGCGCCTGGCCCCGCTGCCTGCACGCGCGCACCGCTGGCCGGGTCATACAGCCCCGCCCAGAGCGTGTAGCTGCCCGCCGGCAGGCTGAGACGGTGCAGTCGCTTCGAAATGCGCCTCAGGCCAGGGGCAAACCTAACTGGCAATGGAACCTGTCATTCCGCGCGGCGGTTTGTGGCGCGTGGAATTCCATTTCCCGGCTGGCCGGAGCAGTGCGCCAGGCATGGGATTCCTCGTCGCGAAGACCGCGCAGCTCCGATTGTCACGGCCGCGGGTTTGCAGCCATCTGCCGTCATTGGGAATTTCTGGCGGCCGGCCTATACTAGCCCATAACCGGCATAACAAAAGGGGCTAAGCCATGTCTTCAACTCAAGCCACTCCGGCAGTTCCTTGGAGCCCAAATGCGATGATCGGAGATGGCTTAAGCAACTCAGCCAAGGTGCCTGATGTATCAGCAAAGCAGGGAAAGCGCCTTGAGCTGCGGGCCCCAAACCAGGCACCCGTACAAACTGAGCGCGTCATCCGTTGGATTTTCACAGCCATTCTGGTGGGCTGTGTTTTTAGTTTGGCATTCTCGGCACAAACATCAAGCGCGGCTGAATTTTGGCCTGTGTTGGCCGTGGCATTAGCCATTTCAGGTGCATCTTTGTTTGCAGGAGGTTTACTCGGCTTCATTTTCGGGCTTCCCAGAAGTCTACAGTCCGATGGAGCCAACACCTCAAGCCAATCGGCCGAGGGCACAAATCAGGTCGGCAAAGCTGTTCGTAGCTATGTTTCTAACACCAACCTTGAACAGATATCTGATTGGCTAACCAAGATTCTGGTCGGTGTCGGATTGACCCAGCTCATGGCTGTGCCTAGTCTAGTACGAAGTTTCATGAGCTTTGTCTCGCCAGGCTTAGGCGGCTACTCAGATAGTGGCGTGTTCGCCATTTTGATATCACTCTACTACGCGGCGAGCGGCTTTCTGCTGGTCTACCTTTGGACAAGACGCTATGTTGCCTTTGAATTCCACCAAGGCGACCTGGAAGATCGGGTGCGCAACTTGGAAAACCAAAAACACACGGATGGACTTGCCTGGGAGCTTGTACAGCGGCAGCTACATCCTGATGTTGATGCTGAGCCCGTCAATGAGCAGGACTTGGCGGATGTTATCAAAGGGGCGTCGCCAATTACAAGGAACCAGATATTCAAGCAAATCCAGGATATCGTCGCCGATTTTTGGGGTAAGAGTGCAAATTTGAATCAGGTCAGCAGAACCGTGCCGATCCTAAAAGCACTGGCCCAGAATGATACAGATGATCAGAATGACGAATATCACGGCTATCTTGGTGTTGGACTCGCGGTACAGGTTCCGGCCGATTGGGCGGGATCTTTACGCGAGCTAAACGCAACGATCGACTCCGGCGGCTATGCAGCTGACTTCGCGGTTTACCGTTACTATAGGGCGCTCAGCATGATCGGTCTGGATAAGAATTTCGCGGCGAATCAGCCGTCCGACCCGCCGGTTGCCAAAACCATATACGACGATCTGAAATTGGTTGTGCGTGACGCAACCTGGGCCCCTTTTGTGCCAGACAATGAAACTCTCAAAAAGTGGGCCGAAACGAACAAAATGTCTTTGCCTACGACCGCGGGAACATAGTACAACTGCCTTGGGACGCAATCGCCGGTTGTTTGCGGCCGCGCGCATCATGTCTATACCGCCCAATACAGGGTATCTTCGTACTGCTCGTGACGGTGGCGCTGTCAAAAAACGCATGACAGGCTAGCCCGCTAACTGCTGGCCAGTGCTGGACTCGACCGGTTGGCTCGCAACGCCATGAGCTTGTCACACCTGTACCCGCGGCATGCGACATGAAGCGTGGCGACACCCGCAGGCACGAAAGCGGGTCGTCATTACCTCGCCTGCCAGTCTGCCTTTGGTGGTTTGGCAACCGGGCGACCGCCCAGGTCTCATTTTCTACTGAGGCGCGGGTCGTGCTCGCCTGCCCCCAGCCGTTTTGGGGGTTGTTGCCGCGCTGCGCAGCGTCTAGTCGCCCGCCCCGCGCCCGCCATCAAGGAACAGCCACCTGCCCCAGCGCCACCCGTTGGTCGGCCGCCGCGCCCGGCCCGGCCGCCGGCACGCGGGCGCCGCTGGCCGGATCGTACAGGCCAGCCCACAGCGTATAGTTGCCCGCCGGCAGTCCGGCCGGCAGGCTGAGCACGTGCGCATCGACGACGTATTCGCCGGGCAGCCAGCCGGTGGTGGGCCGCGTCCAGTTGGCCGGCGCCGCGTCGCTTTGCGCCCACACGTGGCCGTCGGCGCCCTCCAGGTGCACGAAGGCCGAGTAGCCGATGTCAGGCGTGGCGGTCGCCAGCCAGACCAGGCTCACCGTCAGCGAGCTGGCCGTGCGGCTAAGGCTGTAGCCTTCCAGCACGCCTACTCCGCCAAACGTGGCGCCGCTCGGGGTGGCAATGGGCGGCGGCTGGTAAGTGCGCTGGGGCGCGCTCACCTGCACCTGGCCAAGCGCGGCGGCGCTGGCAGCTCCCGGCGCGGTCCCGTCCAGCGCCACGGTCAACGTGTAGCTGCCGGTGGGCAGGTTCGCCGGCAGGCGC
>Ga0209166_10002708_pt1 | contig 13141 bp, 6 predicted proteins | sample Coa_R1_3_FD_187151 | JGI IMG/M metagenome (GOLD analysis project Ga0209166, IMG submission 187151) | Surface soil microbial communities from Centralia Pennsylvania, which are recovering from an underground coalmine fire - Coalmine... | ecosystem: Environmental > Terrestrial > Soil > Unclassified... | reverse complement strand
CGAGGCGCCGCGCCTCCTCGGCGCGCTCCAGCGCTATCGCCGCCGGCGCCAGCACCTCGTGGCAGATGCCCTCGCGCTGCACCGTCTCCACCAGCGGGTAGGCGACGCTCTCGCCGCCCGGCCGCCGCGCCACCAGTTGCGCCAGCTCACGCGTGATCGGCACGAACTGCTCGGCGAGCAGCGACAAGCCGCGCCGCACCGCCTGGTCAACGACCTCCCCGGCCCCCGCCGCATCCTGCGCCAGCCAGACGCCGCGGCCGTCATAACCGCCGCGCTCGGCCTTGAGCACCACCGGCCAGCCGTGCGCCGCCCCAAAAGCGCGGACCTCGTCGATTGCGTGTACGCGCACAAACGGCGGCACGGGCAGGCCAAGGCGGGCGAACAGCTCGCGCTGCCGGCCCTTGTCCTGCGCGACCTCGACCGTGTCTGCCGAGGGATACACGGTGTGGCCCGCGGCGGCGAGCGCCCGCAGCGCCGCGACGTCCACCAGCTCGTGGTCGAAGGTGACGGCATCGCAGCAGGCGGCGAAGGCGAGCAAATCGTCGAGCGAATCGGGCCGGCCGATGCTGACGTGCGGCGTGACGCGCGCGGCGGAGTCGTCTGGTGCGCCGGCGAGCACGTGCAGCTCGATGCCGAGCGAGATCGCCGCCTGCTGCGTCATCCGCGCCAGCTGCCCCGCGCCGACCATGCCCACCCGCGGCGCCGCACCGTCCGCGCCCTCGTTCGCTTCCCTCACGCTCCGCCTCGTCGTGCCGTGCTCAGGAACACGATAGCGGAAGCGGGCGGGAGGGGCGACGCGTTGCCCGAGTGCGGTACGCTATGCCGGGAATCGCGCAGCAATCGACCGAGTTGCTTCGCTTGCTTGAATAGACGGACGGTGCCATGCGCGTCTCTGAATTGCTGACGGTCGGTGAAGCGTACGATCGGAGACAGTTGCAAGGGCTGCTCAACACGAAGGACGCAACCATCAATACTGGTGTATTTCATCCGAAGGGCTACGACACGATCTTGCTCTTCGTCACCGAAAATACGTCAGCGGACGGCGCCGAACATCACAATCTCCTGCGCGGTCGCACGCTTGAGTGGGACGGGCAAACCAGCGGCCGGTCGGACGATTGGATCATTCACCACACGGACCGGGGCTGGGAGCTGCTGTTGTTCTACCGCGAGCGCAAGCGATCGTACGCCGATGCCGGATTCCGGTATGAGGGCCAGCTGGCGTACGAGGGGCATGTCGGCGCCGAGCCGGCACACTTCACCCTGCGTTTGCTCAAGGAGTAGCGGGCGCCTCCGCGCGCGTCCGGGCCGCGCCGCTTCTCTATGACATGTCGGCCGGAGCCGCTGCCTGCTCAGCTTGGCCGGAGGCCGCCGAAGAGGGCGTTGCCCAGCCGCTTCCAGTAGCAGTCGACGGAGACCAGGCCGGCCTCGCGCAGCCAGCGCAGATGCTCGTCGAGCGGCTGGAAGTCGTGCCCCTCGTGCTCGGCGTGGTGCGACCTGGGCGGCGCCGCGGGCTCGCCGCGCGCCTCGCGTTCTCGCTCCTCCGCCCGGCGGTAGGCGGCGGCCGCGCCACCGTCCACTGCCGCGGTCATGTCGAGGTTGAGAAAGCAGCCTCCGGGCGCCAGCCGCGCGGCGCAGGCGCGGTAGAGCGATCGCGTCGCGGCCGGCGGCAGATGGTGGATCGCCCGCCCGGAGACGATCGCCTGGAACGGACCCGCCGCGGCTTCGGGCAGCTCGCCGTCGGCGAAGTCGCCGTGCAGGTAGCGGTAGCGGCCGGCGAAGGGCGCCATGCGCTCGGCGCCCACCTGCATCATCGCCTCGGAGATGTCCAGCAGCGTCGCCTCGGCGCGCGGAAAGGCCGCCAGCACCGCCGCGGCGACCGCGCCGTACCCCGCGCCCACGTCGAGCACGCGCAGCGCCGCGTCCGCCGGGAAGGGCAGCAGCCGCGTCAGCAGCGTCAGCGGCTCCTGGCGCTCGGCCGCGCGCCGGTCCATGCGCTCGACGTACTCCTGCACCCGCGCCGGCTCGCGCCAGTGATGGCCGGGCCGCTCGGCCGTCCCGGATCGTTCTGTGCTCTGATTCGTCATCTGCGCCTCCGCTGGTCGGCTGCCACCGCACTGTGCGCCCGTCGCGTCGCGGGCAGTGTACCGCCTTCGCCGTCGCGGCCGCCGTGCAGCAGTTTAGCGCGTTCCCGGCTCGCGGGCGGCCCTCACCTCATTTCACATACCTCACGTACCCCTCTCCCAATCCTGGGAAAGGGGCGATCGTGGGGTGCCGGCTCGAACGCCGTCGGGTTAACCGCACCGGCTACGGAACGCCCTACGCCGGATCGTCTCCTTCCCTCCAGGATTGGGGGAAGGAGACAGGAGAGGATGAGGGGCCGGCGCTGACCGCGCCGGCCCCTCGTGCCGCTCTCCAGAAGCTTCGCTACGGCCCCGTTGGCCCGTTGCCCGCCGAAGGCGGACCCGGCTGGTAGGCGCCGTTGCTGTTCACGCAGACGAACAGGCTCTGCGCCGGCCCGACCGTGGTGAAGTCCACCGGCGCGCCGCTGGCGCTGAAGTAGCCGGCCTGGAACTTGTGCGTCGAGTTGTTGAAGGCCCAGACGCTGACCACGATGCCGCCCGGCTGCACGATGTTGACGACAGCCGAGAGCGGGCTGCCGGGCGCGAGGCTGGATGGCGTGATGATCTGGTTACAGCCCGGATTCAGGTTGGCCGGCGCGCCGGCCGCGGCCAGCGTCACCTGCGTCGTGGACTGCGCCGTCACGCCGGTGATGTCGCCGATGAAGCTCGCCGTCACGGTCGCCGTGCCGGGGGCGCCGGCGCCGTAGAGCGTCGCCTGCGCCGCGGTGCAGCTCGCGAAGACGAACGAGGCGGGAGCGGGGTTGAGGCTGGGCACGTCGGGCACGATCACCACCGGCGGCGCCGAGGGGATCGGGCCGCAGTGCACGGTGTAGCGCAGCGCCAGTTGCGAGCCGGAGCTGGCGTTGGCCGGCCCCAGCGCCCCCGCGTCGGTGGAGAACGTCACCTGGCCGCCCTCCGCGCCCGGCGCCGCGCCCTGCAGGAACAACACCGGCGCCGTCGGGCAGGTGAGGAAGCCGCCGACCGCCAGCGCCACGCAGCCCGTCACCACCGGATGCACGACCGTGGCCACGATGGTGCTGCCGTTGTCCACGCCGCTGGCCGCGGCCACCGTGCCGGGATTGGCGCTGAGCTGGACCTGGTACGGCGGCGGCAGCAAACCGATTGGGGCGGCCGCCGTCGTGATTGTCAGCGCCCCGCCGAGGTTCGTGGCGCGAGTGTACGTCGCGCTGATCGAGACGCTTGGGCTGAGGGCGCCGATGAAGGGGAACGAGGCGCCGGGAGCCAGGGCCACGTGGACGATGTTTGCCTCCGGCGGGCTGATGAAGGCCGGCGAGGCCGGGTTCGCCTGCAAGGGTGGCGCAGTGTTGGGGCTGAAGGCGGGGGTGAACTTCGCCGCCGTGCATGAGTCCTTGCCGCCGGGAAGCGTGGTAGTGCCGCAAAAGACCGTGTAGGTCGGCCCGCTCGCTTCGACGATCTCCACCGCGGGACTGGAGACGGTGTAGACGATCGTGCCGCCGTCGATCGTGTTGGGGTTGGTGTCTGGATCGGACGGCGAGACGCCCGAGTCCTGGAAGACCGCGCCGCAGACGATCGCCACGTTCGGCGAAAGCACCGAAAGCACGCCCGGAGCCGACGCGCTGCCGGAGAGGGGCGGCCGCGAGGCGAACTGGTTGGCGCTCGCGAGTAAGCCCTGCTGGTTGTTGGCGGTGACCGGCGTGGCCGGGAAGGCTATGTCGCTGGCCTGCGTCGAGTTGGCGCAGCCGATCGCCGAGTTAATCCCGGCGCCGCCCGCCGCTCCGCCACCACCGCCCCCGCCGCTACCGCTCGGCGGCGGCACGATCGTCACGCCGGACGGCGTGACGGTCGCCGTATTGTACGGCTGCGCCGCGCCCAGGGCGAACGAGCGCACGGTGAAGCTCGGCGTGGCGCTGGCCGCCATCGTGCCGGTGAACGTGACCGTGGTGCAGGCGGCCGCCGGTGCGACCGTGCCGCAGGGAAAGCCGACGTTGTTCGGCGCCGGGCGGGAGCTTTGTTGCGGACCGGGGTTCACCGTGGCAACGCCGTTGCCCGTGATCACGACGAACGACTGGGTTTGGCCCGCGGGATAGGTGAGCACGCAGGAATACGTGTCGCCGACCTGGAACGAGGTCGTCGAGCCAAGTCGCGCCCCCGGCGTGGTGTTGGTGCAGGTCACGCCGGTCGGTGCCGCGATGCCGGTGAAGCCGTTCACCGTCGCCGGCGGCGAGCCCGGAAATGCATCGAACTGGTAGACAAAGTTCAGAGTGGCGGGACTGATCGTGGCCGGCCCGGGGTTCGTCGCCGTGGCGGTCATTGTAATTTGGCCGGGGGTCCCGACAATCGCGGGATTCACGAAGGGATAGCCGCTGATCAATTGCAGCGGAATCACGGTCCCCACGATCAATCCCGCGGTGGACGGGGGCAATGAAGTCGGCGGACATGAGATAGTCAGCGTACTGCTGGGTGGTGCAGGCGGGGGCGGGGGCGCGGCGGCGGTGCAATTGTTAGGCAGTGTTCCGATCACACCCGGCCCGAAGAAGAATAGGTTTAGGGCCGGGGGGATCGTGATTGTGAGCGTCGCCGCCGTCGTGGCGTTAGGTGTAACCGGGCCATCGGCGGACGTGATCACGAAGTCACATTCGAATTGATTGCCTATGGCAACCGCTGTGCTGCCCGTACTCCCGCACGACTCCTGCGTTTGCAGCGCGGCGTCGGCATGGCGCAGGCCCGGCACGGCCAGGCTCAGTGCGGCGAGCGCGAGCGCCAGGGCGCCGATGGCTTTGGCTCGGGTGAGTCTGCGCCGCATCGTCAACTCCTCTGTAGCTCGTGGCTTGGATGCGGGGACCGGCGACTGGCTCGTTCGACCGGCCCCCGCGGGCGATCCGGCTCGGCGGCGATCAGGGCGGGCCCGTCACCGTGTCGGTCAGACAGAGCGCGACGATGTCTCCGGGCCGCACTGTGGTGACATCCACCGGCGCCTGCGAGTTGCTGAAGTACAGCGCCTGGAACGCGTGCGTGGCGTTGTCGATGCGGAAGGCCGAGAAGATGTTGCTCACCGGCTGGAACAGCGAGAGGAAGCGGCCGGAATCCAGCGGGCCGCCGATGCTCGCCGGCACGGTGATGTAGGCGCACGGCGGCTGATACTGCGTCGTGCCGCCCGCCGGCCCCGAGGTAAGAACCGGCGAGGTGCCGGCGATCGCCGGGGTGGCCGAGGCGCCCGCGGGCAGCGTGAACGGCGTGCCCGAAACGGCGGGCCGCGCCCCAGGCGATGCGCCGGGAGCGGGCGTCGCGCCGGTCGCCGGGGCGCCCGTGGTGGTGCTCGCGGCCGCGCTGGGCACCGCCACCAGGCTGGAGCCGACCGCGCCCGGCGCGCCCACCTGCGTCGCCGTCGGCAGAGCCCCCGGCTGCAGGCTGCCCGTGGTGGACTGGTTGGCGTTGATGAAGCCCAGCGAGGGGTCGTTCGGCTTGTGCCAGAGCACGCTGTTCACGTCCGAGCCGGGCGGCAGGCCGAAGTTGTTGTTGGTCGCGTCCACGTTCGCCGTCACGAACTGGTCGAGGCGGATGGCGCAGCCCTGCGTGGCCGAACAGGGGCCGTTGGAGACGACCTGATTCAGATTGATCTGCGTGCCCGCCGGCTGCGTGATGTCCGGCGAGCCGGTGCTGCCCACCTGGATGAAGACGGCGGTGCGCACGTCTTCGGCCGTGATCACGTTGGCGTTGGCGATCGTGTTGCGCGCCCCGGCAATCACGAGGTCGGTGTAGTTGCGGCGCAGCGTGTTGTTGTAGATGGCGGTCTGCAAGGGGAACAGGCTGCCGCCGAAGCCGCCCAGGCGGATGCCCGCCGCGCCCGGCGTGCGGTGCGACTCCACGATATTCTTTTGGATCGTGTTGTTGGACGCCGAATCGTAGACGACGATGCCGTCCGCGTAGTCGTCGCTGACGATGTTCGTGTCCAGCAGCGAGCCGGTGATCGCCCGCAGCACGATGCCGCGGCCATTGCTTTGCAAGATGTTCTGCGAGATCAGGTGCCCGCCGCCGCCGTCCGAGCAGAGCCAGACGCCGGCGTTGACGTTGCGGCTGATCGCGTTCACGGCGATCGTGGCCGCGTTCGTCGCGTCCGCGCCGGCGCCCAGGCACTCGGTCGAGGTGATGCCGAAGCCGCTCTTCACGTCGCCCGAGGCGAGCGTGGGCGAGAACTTGAACTGCGCGTTGCCCTGGATGTCGTTGCCGAAGATGTTCGGGTGGTCGCTGCTGGCGAAGAGGATGCCGACCGAGTTGCCCATCGTCTCCTGCTTCGCCACCGGCGGCGGGTTGAAGCTGGCCGGCGGGAAGGGCGTCGGCTGCGTGCAGGGCGCGCCCGTGAACGAGGCGTTGTTGAAGACATCGCCGCCGAGGATGTTGTTGCTGACCGAGGTGTAGCCGTCGTTATCAAGGAAGACCGCGGCATTGCCCGGCTGGAAGGCGCCGCCCAGCGTCAGGCCGTCGATCGCCGTGTGGCCGGAGGGCTGCAGGCGTGTATTGGGCGGCTGGTTGTTGTTGACCGTGTTCCCGGGCACGGTCGGCGTCGTTTCGTCGGGCAGGCCGATGGAGGTCACGTGGAAGATCGTCTGCCCGAAGAAGGAGTGCAGCACGGGCAAGGTGAAGGCGTCGGTCCCCGGTGTGGGAGCGAAGAAGGTGCGCCCGCTGGTGCCCGACTTGGCGACGCGCGAGGTGATGTAGATCGGCCTCGTGATTTCGATCGTGTGGCAGACCTCGTAGAAGCCGGCGTCCACCACGACGAAGCCGCCTGGTGGTGTATAGCGCACGGCGTTCTCCACCGTGGCGCACGGACCGGGATCGGTGGGCGTCGGAATGCCGCCCGTGGGCGCGCTGGCGCTGCATACGGTATTGGGAATCGTCTGCGCGGCATCAAGGAAGTCGTTGCCCTTGGGGTCCACCGTGAGGATCACGTTGGTGCCCAGGCCGCCCGTGCAGGTCTGGGTCGAAATAATCGTGGTCGGCGCGGCCAGGCTGATCAGGTCAACCTTCGTGCCCGTCGTCAGCAGCGAAGAGGTGCTGAGCGCGATCTTGTCGCCGTTCTGGATGGGATTGTTCGCCGGCGTGGGCGCCTGGGTCGCACCGGTGCCCACCTGCAGGTCGACGGTGGCGTTCGTCGTAACGCTGTATGCACCAGCCGGAGTAATCACCGAATCGACCGGCAACGTCGTAGGCGTGCCGCCCGGCGGGGTGATCACCACGGCCAGATCAACAAGCGGCGGGTTGCCGGACGCCGATGTCGTGATGAAGACATCGCCAAGCGGCTGCGAGCAGTTCAGCGAGGAGATGGTGAAGTCGCTCGGCGCCGCCCGCACCCGGAAGACCGCGCGTCCTGAGAGGCTCACCACAAGCAGCAGGGCGATGGCCGCGGACAGGCGTTTCTTCATGGCGCTGGTGACTCCGCTTGCTCTCTTCGCAGATGCGATGGGACTGTAACATAAGAACGCGATACTGTTGAGTCCCCTTGGCGATCGTCCGCGAGGGCGTAACGAATGTACGTGTTACACAATTACATCGTCAACCGCAAAAGCCCGCACGATCCCCTGCTTTACGTTCTGTTTCAGAATTTGGGCAGCGCCAGATCCGGCCGAAGCGCCTGGCCCCACCGCGCCTGCACACTCAAGAGCAAAAGCAGGCGTCGCCAACAGCGCTTCCCTCCGGTCCACGGCAGGCGGGGCTTTGCCGGAGCCGGCGGCAGGGCCTCTCGGACTACTCGCCGTCCGGCTCTGTCCCCGTGCGCGGTGTCGGCGTGGGCGTTGGCGTCATCAGGCAGCCCGGCGGGTAGTTCGTTGTGACACAGGCCGGCCCGACCAGCGGCGTGCTCGCCGGACTCGGCGTGGGGCTCTGGCTCGGGCTCGGGCTAACCACGGGCGTGTTCGCCGGGAAGGGCGACGGCGTGAACAGCACCGGCGCCGGCGTGGAGCTGATCGACGGGACCGTCTGGTCGGCCTTGATATAGCCGAGCGTGGGGTCGTTGGGCTTGTGCCAGAGAACGGTGTTCACATCCGTGGCGGGCGGCAGCCCGAAGTTGTTGCCGGTGGCATCCACGTCCACCGTCACATAGTTGTCCAGGCGGATGGCGCAGCCGGCCGTGGCCGCGCAGGCGCCGTTGTAGATGATCTGGTTCTGGTGGAACTGCGTGCCCGACGGCTGCGTCGTCACCACCGCACCGACGCTGCCCACCTGCAGCAGCACGGCGGTGCGGATGTCTTCCGCCGTGATCGTGTTGCCCGTCGCCACGGTGTTGCGCGCCCCGGCGATCACCAGCCCGAACCAGTTGCGCAGCAGCTTGTTGCCCGTCAGCGTCGTCGCCAGCGGGTGCAGCGGCGCCCCGAATCCGCCTAACCTGATGCCCGCCGCCCCCGGCGTGCGGCTCGACTCGATCGTGTTATTGGAGATCGTGTTGTTCTCCGAGGCGTCGTACAGCACGACAGCGTCCTGGTAGTCGTCGGAGATCACGTTGGCGTCCAGCAGGCTGTCGGCGATGCCGCGCAGAATCACGCCGCGGCCGTTGTTGCGGATCGCGTTGCTGCGAATCTGGTGTAAGCCGCCGCCGTCGGAGCACATCCAGACGCCGGCATTGACGTTGCGCTCGATCAGGTTGGAGCCCAGCGTCAGCCCGTCGGAGGCGTCGCTGCCCAGTCCCAGGCATTCCGCGGTAACGATGCCGAATCCGCTGAGCACATCGCCGGTCGCGAGCACCGGCGAAAACTGGAAGATCGCGGAACCGAGGATCGAGTTGTTGGAAATGTTGGGGTGGTCGCTGTTGGCGAGGATGATGCCGGCGGCGTTGCCGAAGATCTCGGCCTTGGCCACGGGCGTGGGCGGCTTGAAGCCGGTGGGCAACGGCTGCCCCACTGGCGGGCAGGGGATGCCCGTGAAGGACGGATTGTTGAGCGTCTGCCCGCCCAGCACGTTGTTGGTCACGTCGGTGAAGGCGTCGCCGTCGAGCATGATCGCCGCCTGCGCCGGCTGGAAGGCGCCGCCGATGGCGAACCCGTCGATCGCGGCATGGTTGGCGATGTTCACCGGCCCGACCGAAGCGCCCACGGCGGTGACGTGAAAGACGGTGACGCCGAGGAAGGAGTGCAGGATCACCTTGTTGCCGTTGGCGGTGACCTTGACGAGCTTGCTCAGCTCGATCGTGTCGCAGACCTCGTAGACGCCCGCCTCCACCAGCACGGTGTCGCCGTCACGGGCGTAGAACAGCGCGTTGGCGATCGTGCGGCAGGGGCCGGGCAGCGCCGCCGTGGGCAGCGTACCGACCGGCAGGTCCGGCCCGCAGACCGAATTGGGCACGCCGGGCGCGATCAGGTCGAAGCCGAAGGTGGCGACCGTGAGGGTGCGTGAGAGCACCGAGGCGGCAGGACAGGTCTGCGCCGTCGTGAACAGGTTGGTGCCGTCCGAGAGTTGCACCGACGCGCCGGGCAGCAGCAGTTGCGCGCTGGTCAGGGCAACGGAGTTGCCGTCGGCGATCACGCCGACGAAGGGATTGGGATTCTGCGCGGCGCCGGGGCCGACCTGGAGATCGATGGTGGCATTGGGGTTGACGGCGTTGATCGAGGTAGGCGTGGCCTGGTCGGAGACGCGAATCGAGGTGGAGAGGCCGCCGCCGGGCGGGGTGATCACGACGGTCAGAAAGGTGCTGCTGCCGTTCAGCGCCACGACCGCATTCTTGGTGTTGGTGACCTTGATGTGTCCCGGCACCGAGGCGCAGTCGATCGAGGTCAGCACAAAATCAGTGGGATCGGCCTGGGTGGGCGGCGGGTGCACGCCCAGCACGACCAGGAGCAGCAGCGCGGCGAGCGCCAGGCTGAGCCGTTTCATCGCTGAACGCCTGCCTCCACTGCGACGAGATGGCGGGAGTGCGCACGAACGCTGTTATCCTATCACAAGCGCGGCGATCATCACGGCACAGTTGAGGCGCGCTGAGCCAGTCGCCATAACGAGCAACCGACGTGCGCCCGCTGCGGCGGGGAGCTAACACGCGCATTACGGTAGCAGGGATTTGATACTTATGCCACGTCGAGTTGCGCCTGCAGCTCGCCCACATCCGCGGTGGGCGCATTGCAGACAAAGCCCTCGCAGACGTACGCCGCGGCGCGGCCGTCCAACAGCCCGCGCCCTTCCAGCAACGGCGTCGCGGCCACGGCCTCCGGGTCGTTCGGCGCCGCGCCCGCGACCACGATGTGCGGCCGGTAGGCGCCGAAGGTCGCCGCCAGCAACGCGCGCACGGCCGGATCGCCGGCGTGGCCGACGATCACCACCTCTTTCGTAAGCGAAAGGTCGAAGTCGAGGGCACAGAGCAGGCGGCCGAAGCCGTTGGGATGGCGGGAGGCGATCTCCGCCAGCGGCGCGATCGCCCGCCGCGCCCGCTCGGCGTAGCGCGGCTCGCCCGTGAACAGCGCCAGCCGCAGCAGCGCGTCGGCCGCCAGCGAGTTGCCGGCGGGGGTGGCGTTGTCGAAGGCGTCGCGCGGGCGCACGATCAGCCGTTCGTGGTCGGTGGCCGTGTCGAAGAAGGCGCCTTGCTCGTCGTCCCAGAAGCGGTCGAGGATCTGATCGGCCAGGCCGCGCGCCTCGCTCAGCCAGCGCGGCTCGAAGGTCGCCTGGTAGAGCGCGATCAGGCCGTCCGCGTAGGCGGCGTAGTCCTCCAGATAGGCGCCCAGCCGGGCGCGTCCGTCCTTCCACGAACGCAGCAGCCGCGTGCCGCGGCGCATCTCCACCAGCACGAACTCGGCGTTGCGCTCGGCGGCGGCGCGGTAGTCGTCGCGTTCCAGCACGCGCGCCGCCTCGGCCAGCGCCCGCAGCAACAGGCCGTTCCAGGCCGCCAGCACTTTGTCGTCCATGCCCGGCCGCACGCGCGCCGCCCGCGCCGCCAGCAGCTTCGCGCGGCTCTCCGCCAGCTCGGCGGCAAGCTCCGCTGCAGAAGGGCCGTAGCCGCGCGCCGCCTCGGCCAGATCGCGCGAGCGGTGCAGGATGCTTTTGCCTTCGAAGTTGCCGCCGGGCGTGACATCATACATGGACATGAAGTGATGCGCCGCCTCGGCGCCCAGCGCCGCGCGCACCTCAGCCGGGGTCCAGACGTAGAACTTCCCTTCCTCGCCTTCGCTGTCGGCGTCCAGCGTCGAATAGAAGCCGCCGCGCGGGTCGGTCATTTCGCGCAGCACCCAGTCGAGCGTCGCTTCGCAGATGCGGCGGTACTCGGGCCTGCCCGTGGCCTGGTAGGCGAGCAGATAGATGCGGGCCAGCAGCGCGTTGTCGTAGAGCATCTTCTCGAAATGCGGCACGAGCCAGTAGCGATCCACCGAGTAGCGGTGGAAGCCGCCGCCGAGCTGATCGTAGATGCCGCCGCCGGCCATCTGCCGCAGCGTGTGCTCCACCATCGCCAGCGCCTGCGCGTCGCCGCGCCGCCGCCAGTAGCGCAGCAGGAACTCGAGCGACATCGCCGCCGGGAATTTCGGCGCCCCGCCGAACCCGCCGAACTCGGCATCGTACTGCTGCTTGAGCTGCTGCGCCGCCGCGTCGAGCAGCGCGGGAGATGGCTCTCCCGCCGCGGCCGGCACGCCGGCGTTCTCGCGCACGTATTCGAGCAGGCGGCTCGCCTGGCCGGCCAGCTCGTTGCGGCGGTTCTGATAAGCGTCGGCCACGGCCTGCAAGACGCGCGGGAAGCCGGGCATGCCCTGGCGGTCTTCCGGCGGATAGTAGGTGCCGCCGTAGAACGGCTCGCCGTCGGGCGTGAGAAACACCGTCATCGGCCAGCCGCCGCGCCCGGTCAGCGCCTGCACCGCGCCCATATAGATCTGGTCAACGTCGGGCCGCTCCTCACGGTCCACCTTGATACTGACGAAGCGCGCGTTCATCAGCGCGGCGGTCTGCTCGTTCTCGAACGACTCCCGCTCCATCACGTGGCACCAGTGGCAGGCCGAATAGCCGACGCTGAGCAGCACCGGCTTCCCCTCGTCGCGGGCGCGGGAAAACGCCTCCTCGCCCCAGGGATACCAGTCGACGGGGTTGTGCGCGTGCTGCAGCAGATACGGGCTGGTTTCCTGCGCGAGGCGGTTGGTGAAACGGTGCGATACGGACATGGCAAGCGTCTCCACGGCGGCCGGGGCGGCGGCGCGCCCCCTCACAGGGTACACGGCGCAGACCGTTCATTGGCCGCGGCACGGGCGTACAATCGAGCCGGCAGCGGGAGAAGGACGGTGGTGCGATGGGCTCGGGAGATTCGCCGCCCCTGGAGTTCCTCTGGTACGTGCCAAACACGGTGGAGAGCGGTCACCGCGGTGATGACACTGCCGAAGGCTGGGGCTCGCTCGACTTCAGCGCCGAGATCGCGCAGACGGCGGAAGCGCACGGCTTCGACGGAGCGCTGATCGGCTCCGGCTGGGGCCGCACCGACACCTTCACGCTCGCCACGGCGCTCGCGGCCCGCACCCGGCGCTTCCGGCCGCTCGCCGCCATCCGCCCCGGCTACTGGCAGCCGGCGCAGTTCGCCTGCGCCGCGGCCACGCTGGACCAGCTCAGCGCCGGCCGGCTGCTGGTGAACATCGTCACGGGCAAGGACGCGCACCGCGCCTACGGCGACTTCGACGACGACGATGCCAGCCGCTACGCGCGCACGCGCGAGTTCATGCAGCTCGTGCGGCGGCTCTGGACCGAAGAAGACGTGACCTTCAGCGGGCGCTTCTACCGCGTGGAGCATTCGACCTGCCTGCCGCGGCCATACCGCCGGCCGCACCCGCCGCTCTACTTCGGCGGCGCCTCAGAAGCGGCCGAGCAGGTGGCCGCGGCCGAGGCCGACGTGCAACTAATGTGGGGCGAGCCGCTGGCGATGGCGGCCGAGCGCATCGATCGGCTGCGCCGGCTCAGCGCCTCCTGCGATCGCCGCCGGCCGCTCGCCTTCGGCCTGCGCATCACCGTCGTCGTGCGTGAGACCAGCGATGAGGCCTGGCAGGCGGCCGGAGCGAAGTTGGGCGGCTGGGAGGGCCGGCTTGACCGGCGCATCG
>Ga0209166_10002706_pt1 | contig 13150 bp, 12 predicted proteins | sample Coa_R1_3_FD_187151 | JGI IMG/M metagenome (GOLD analysis project Ga0209166, IMG submission 187151) | Surface soil microbial communities from Centralia Pennsylvania, which are recovering from an underground coalmine fire - Coalmine... | ecosystem: Environmental > Terrestrial > Soil >... | reverse complement strand
AAGCGCATAGACGACATTTTCAACCGCCTGGATATGAACGGCTTCCGCGACCGCCGCTGCGACAAGCTTTCCACCGGGATGAAGCAGAAAACCTCTATCGCACGCACGCTGGTTCACGATCCGCCGGTCATGATTTTTGACGAGCCGACTACAGGTCTCGACGTCATGACCGCTCGCACTATCATCACGTTTATCAGTGACTGCCGCGACCGCGGCAAAGCCATCATTTTCTCCACGCACATCATGAGTGAAGTGGAGCGACTCTGCGACCACATCGGCATCATCCATGACGGCAAGCTCCTCGCCCACGGTACCGTGCACGAACTTCGCGCAAAATACGCGGAACACAACCTCGAAGAAATCATCGTCAAGGTCGTCGGCCCGCTCCTTAAGAATTCGGAGGCCTGAATCAAATGAACCTTCGCAACGTTGCCATCGTCTATCGCAAGGAACTTACCGAGTGGCTCCGCGACAAGCGCACCCTCATCTCGACTGTCCTGGTGCCCCTGCTGGCTTTCCCAGTTCTGATGGTCGGCATGACTTCCCTCATGACCGTGATGATCGGCAAGGCTGAAAAGGAAACCGCGAGGGTCATGATCATCGGAGGCGAAGACTCGCCTCAAGTCGTCGAAAAGCTTCGGCAGGTGAAAGACCTGGAAATCGTTCCCTACGACGAGGATTGGAAGAAACGCATCTCCGAGAAAGAGATTCGGGCCGCCGTGGATATTCCCAAGGGTTTTGAGTCGGCTTTGACCAGCGGGGAAGCGGAAACTGTCAAGATCTATTTCTACCAGGGAGAGATCAAGTCATCTTTCGGCGCAAATCACGTGGAGAAGTTCTTCGATGATTATCGCGACTCCGTGGTCTCCAGCCGTCTGGCATCCCGCAACCTCCCCGCCGCAATCGTCAAACCATTTGATGTTAAACAGGAAAATGTTGCGCCTCCGGAAAAAGTCAGCGGAGCCGCTCTCGGAGGGCTTCTGGGCTATATGGTCATACTTCTATCCATGACCGGCGCCATTTATCCCGCTATCGATCTTACTGCGGGCGAAAAAGAACGCGGCACGATGGAGACCATCCTTTCCAGTCCTCTTTCGCGCGTGGATCTCGTGCTTGGCAAATTCTTCCTTGTTTTATCCGCGTCTCTTAGCACAGCCATTCTTTCTATCATCTCTATGGGTACCTCCTTCTACCTGGTGGGCCATTCGAGCGCGATGGAAAAGAAAGATGCCGCCGTTTTTCAGCTGCATATTGGCTTGGCTACAGTCCTGTCTGTCTTCTTAATGGCCCTGCCCTTGGCGGTGCTCTTTGCCGCAGCCCTGCTGACGATTGCCTTGTTCGCCAAGAGTTATAAGGAAGCGCAGAGCTACCTCACGCCGCTAACTTTCATCGTGGTTATTCCGGCGGTGGCTTCTTTGCTTCCCGGTTTCGATCTGAATCCCAAGCTCGCCCTCGTTCCCATTCTGAGCACCAGCTTGGTCTGCAAAGAAATTGTTGCCGGAACCTTTCATTGGAACTACATCCTGCTCATCTTGCTGTCTAGCAGCGTGTACGCCGCGGCGGCATTGTTTATCGCCGTCAAAATGTTCCAGCGCGAATCCGTCCTCTTCCGTTCGTAGCTGTGCGCCTGAACACTTTAATAGAGCAAGACCGCGATTCGAAAACGGGTAAACCCCGACGATTCTTTCGGACGACAAGCGCCCACTGCGGCTGATTTGTAGCGGTGAGATTGGATTTCCTTTTCCACGGCTTCCGGCAGTTGCGAAGTTTCGGGCGTTTCATAGTGCGCGACGTACTTGGCCTTGCTGTTTCCTACATAATCTTGGTCCAGTTCACAGCTCTTCCGCGCGTCATTCCCAAGGTCAAGCAAGCGCAGACCTCGCGAGGCGAGGAGCTCCCTGACTTGTTTTTCTTGTTCTTCGATCGAAAGAGGCGCGACGGCGCGGGCAAAATCCTCGACGGCATACAACTCCCCTTCGCTTTGAGCCACGGCAATGCCTACGGAATCGCTGTCGGGATCCAAAATGTTCGCCCGGTGCCCTGGCGACTGCATCCAGCCGCCGTGAAACTTGTAGGCATCCGCGGCCATGCCGATGTTTTCTGTGATGTGGCTAAAGCCCGCTCCGGCTTCGTGGGCCCGACTCGGAAGATCGGGTTCTCCTGGAAGCCGATGTTCCAGTAAATCCTGCTCTGCCATCAGTTCAGCATGCTTGCGCGCCGCTCGTGCCAAGGCCTCATCCCATTTCAAAAGGGGCAGTTTCCGTTCCGCACGTTCGTGATTCGCGGCCTCGAACAGGAGCTTCTCAGTTTCGGGGATCTTTTCCTGGGCAATGCATGCTGGTCCAAAAGATGGTGCCAGTAGGAGTAGAAAGCCGGGCACGCTGCGTGACATCAGGTTGTCGCCTCTTTAATTTCTAATTCCCCGGTGGATAGGTATGGGTATAAGATAACGCCAAGTTTGGGTCCCTCCTCCAGGTAATTCGCGGCGATTTTGGAGTACGTATGTTTTTGCGCGTGCCACGTCGGGCCCTCCGCATTCTGACGCTCTTTTCTTCTTTCGCGCTTATACCCTGCGCGTCCGCCCAATACTCGTCACTTCCGCCAGGGGAAGATCATCCGGTTCTGGGTTCCAAACTGCAGAAGGAATTGGGCAAAGCTTTGGAAGCGTTGCGCGCTAACAAACCTTCCGACGCGAGGGGCCACCTGGACACGGTATATCGATCGGCTCCTGGCGATGCAGACGCAAACTTCCTTTTTGGAGTTTACTCCTCACAGACAAACGATTGGGTGCGGGCCAAGAGTTACTGGGAAAAAGTTTTGTCTCTATCGCCGAACCATCTTGGCGCCCTGTTGTCATTGAGCAGCGTTCTGATGCGGGAAAGCAAGCCCAATGAGGCAGCTCAGTACCTCCATCGAGCGGTGGAAGCCGAGCCTACATCCTGGCGCGCGTACGGAGTCCTTGCTGATGCTTACTTTCGTCAGGGCATGCTGGAGGAGTGTATTAAGCAAGCTGAGCGCGCCCTTGAGTTGGGACATGGCCAGGCGGCCGCGGTTCAACCGCTCCTGGCGCATGCTCTCCAGTTGCGCGGTGACAGGGAACGTGCGGCACTCGTCCTTCAATCCTATCTTCAGGAACAGCCCAAAGATTTAGCTGCTGTGGAGCTGCTTAAGAATCTTCAGGGGGCTGGCGAATCAGGAACCGAACCTTCTTCCGATATTCATGCCTCATCGCCGCCGGCAGAGCCGCTGGTTTCGATAGGCGCCCTTCTGGCGTCCAATTGGCTGCCTCCTGACATAGATGAAAAAGTGCCGCCGGTGGAAGCCGGCGTTTCCTGCAATCTCAATGAGATCCTCGAAAATGCGGGAAGGCGCATCAAGGAGTTTGTCGCCAACGTCGACCGGTTCGCGGCGACTGAATCCGTAACGCATCAATCGATCAACAAATGGGGATTCGCTTTGCGTCCAATGAAATTCCAGTTCGACTATCTCGTATCGATCAAGGAGGTCCGTGCCGGACTTTTGAGCGTCGATGAATACAGGGACATTCATTATCAGCCTGCGAAATTTCCAGATGGCGTAGCCACTTCCGGCCTGCCCGCGCTCGTTCTCATCTTCCATCCGCGCTATGCGGCGGACTTTAGGATGACCTGTGAAGGGCTGGCTCGCTCCAAGGCGGGGCCTGCGTGGCAGATTTATTTCCGCCAGAAAGTTGACAAGCCGAATAGCATTCGCACCTATCAAATTGGCGTTCAGGGACCAACTTATTCAGCGGCGCTTAAGGGACGCGCCTGGATTGCTGCTGACACCTTTCAAATTGTCCGGCTGGAAACTGATCTCGTGGCCCCGGTTCCTCAAATCCGCCTCGCAGCGGATCGCGCCGCCATTGAATACGGCCCGGTGCATTTCAATTCGCGTAATCTCGACATGTGGCTGCCGCAAATCGCGGAAGTCTTTTACGATTGGAGAGGCCGCCGCTCGCACAGGCGCCATAGTTTCAAGAACTACCTCCTTTTCTCCGTAGACGACAAACAGCAGATCGCGGAGCCCAAGGTACAAAGCGCGAACCCTTCCTAACCATCCTGTGCGTTTGTGACAGGAATTTTCCTTCCCCCTGCGCAGTCTCCGGGACTTAGATACAATGCTTCCCGCTTCCCGACGGAGGGCTCATGCCAAATCCCCGCAGGCGATTCCTCGCGCAAATGTCGCTCGGTTTTATCGGTGCCGCTGTTTCTCTAGAGACTGAAGCCAAGCCGCAAGAGCCTTCGCAACTCCCGCCCGGCGCGCCTTCGGTCTTTGGAACTGGTCCTGCCGTTGGTCCAGACGTTTCTCCAACCACCTTCGCCGAAGCCGAAAAGCTGGTCCGCGTTCAGCTCACGCCCGCCGAGATCGCTCAGGCTGGCAATTCCTGGCGCGTGGACATGGCTGCTCTCCTCGAACGCCGAACCGGTCCTCGCAACGTCGCGCTCGAACCAACGCTAGCCCCCTTTTCCCGCTACGATTCAGTGCTCCCGGGGCAGCATCCCGCCGTGCAAAGCGATCGCTTTATCCGCACGAACTTGGATCCAGGCCCGCTCCCTTCGAACGATGCAGACATCGCCTACGCACCCGTAATCAGGCTTTCGCGATGGATCGAACAACGCAAGCTTACTTCCGAGCGCCTCACACATATCTACCTCAATCGCATCGAGCAATTCGATTCGAAACTCCGCTGCGTCATCACGCTCACGCGCGATCTCGCTCTTGCGCAGGCGAAAAAGGCAGACGCTGAAATCGCGGCTGGAAAATACCGAGGGCCGCTACACGGCATTCCCTGGGGCGGCAAGGATCTTCTCGATACGGCAGGCATCCCCACTACCTACGGTGCCGAACCTTTTCGTAATCGGATTCCCACGCAAGACGCCGCCGTCGTGCAGCGTCTTCACGAAGCCGGCGCCGTTCTCATTGCGAAGTTGAGCCTGGGTGCGCTCGCGCTTAACGACATTTGGTTTGGCGGGCAAACCATGAATCCCTGGCTGCTGGAGGAAGGGGCTTCCGGCTCCAGCGCCGGCCCGGGCGCTGCCACCGCAGCCGGTTTGGTGGGCTTCTCTATCGGTAGCGAAACGGGAGGCAGTATCGTCAGTCCTAGCATGCGCTGCGGAGTTACCGGTCTCCGCCCAACCTACGGACGCGTTCCTCGTACTGGCGCGATGACGCTCTGCTGGTCGCTTGACAAGCTTGGCCCCATGACTCGCTCCGTCGAAGACGCCATTCTTGTTCTGCAAGCCATCACCGGCCCCGACCCGGGCGACGTCTCCAGCGTCCCGAGCCATCTCGACTTCGACTCCGGTGCCTCCATCAAAGGTCTTCGCGTCGGCTACTTCCCCAAGTGGATGAAGCAGGCGCCTGCCACGGACGTCGACAGCGCCGCTCTCGAAACTATCTCCAACCTCGGAATGCGGCCAGTCGAAGTCTTTCTGCCGGATTGGCCTTATGGGTGCCTTAATCTCAACCTTTTCGCTGAAGGCGCTGCTTCCTTCGAGGAGATCACTCTGAATCACGCCGTCGATCAGCTCAAAATGCAAACGCACGATTCGTGGCCGAATCTTTTCCGCCAAGCTCGTTTTCTCTCTGCTGTGGATTTCGTGCAAACCGACCGCTTCCGCCGCAAAGTCTGCCAGGAAATGGCGCGCATTTTCTCCGACGTGGATTTGCTCCTTGTCCCTTCGCTGCGCGACGAAATGCTCACGATTAGCAATAATACCGGCCACCCGTCGCTAACTCTGCGCGCAGGTTTTGTTGAAGTAGGCGAGGCGCGTTCCGACTGGGCCCCTGACCCGCAGCATCCTCTGCCCAAATTCTCTCCGCCACGCCGTGTTCCTCACGGCATCACGCTTATAGGCCGTCTCTTCGACGAGGGCACCCTTTGCCTTGTTGGCATGGCCCTCGAACGTGCCTTTGCCGTCGCCTCCTACCATCCCCCGGGCTTCTAGAAGCCCCTTTTGCCTCCATGGCTCGGAATAAAAACGGGAAATGAGCCCGCGCGAGACGCGCGTTGCTGTTCCAAGCCTCACGTCCTTGCGATACTATGGGCACTCTATGAATTCGCAGCCTCCCAATGAGGTGCTCAAGGATTTGCGCGAACGTCTCGGCATCACCACGCGCGACGTCGCCGAACTGAGCCAGAAAATTGCGGAAACGCAGGACAACCCCGAATTCCAGATTTCCAACGCCTGGCTCACTCAAATTGAAAATTCCAATTCCATGCCCAGTATTTTCAAGCTCTACAGCTTAAGCGCCATCTATCGCCTTTACCGATGTTCTTTGTCTTTACGGACTCGACCTCCAAAAACTAAGCCTCCACCAAATCACTTCCCCTTTGCCGCACACTCACTTGACCACCCTCGAGGTCTACGACGCCGACCGCACCGTTTCCTTTCCCGTCCGTTTCGACCGGTCCTTTGACGTGGACAACACTAATCTTCTTGCGCGCATGGTCGAGCTGTGGGGCGAAGTCCCGATTGCCCTGATCCAGCATCTCGACATTCGCCACAGCCAGTACGGTTACATCGGATTGCAGGATTTCACCCTTTATCCCTTGCTCCGTCCCGGTTCTTTCGTTCAGATCGATTCGCGCGTGCGACGAGTCCAGCCGCTCCGTTGGCGCACGGAATTCGACCGGCCCATCTATTTTGTCGAGTTGCGCGACGGCTATGCGTGCTCCTGGTGTGATCTGCTGGATGATCAGCTCCTTTTGCTTCCTCACCCGCTTTCGCCTGTGAGTGCGCGCAAATTCAAATATGGTACCGAAGCGGAGATCGTGGGTCAGGTGACTGCTGTGGCTATGCGGGTCACGGATGCTGGCGACTCTGGCCCCGGCGGAAACGCAAAATTGCCAAGGCGAGCCTGAGGTTTGAAGTGAACAGCCGCGCTACCGTGGCGCTGACGTCTGCTGGGACCGCGACACGGTAAGGCTCCAGTTTCTGCCACGCTCGCAAACACTCCAGCGGTTCTTCCTTCGTGGATTCAAGATACCGCTCGAGTTCCTCGGCCAAGTTTTCTAGCGAATAGGCCGACACCTTGTAAAACGCCTGCCGGTGAGCGATTTCCAGCGCCTTTTGCGCCGCCTCGGGACCGAACCGGTCTGCCAAGCCCTGGTGGTAGTAGTGTCCCGTGTTGTATTCCCGGGTGGAAGCCAGATAAATCAGCCGCCCGAGTTCACAAGGAATGCGCGACAGGCTACGGTTTACAAGGTCGTCGTATGCCTGTTGGAGCGGCATCAGTTTGACTTCCGCGCTCAGAATCCGCTCCTTCCATTATTCTTGACGCGCTGTTGGCCACTTACGACGGTCGCGCGCCTTTCATCTCTCTGACGCGCAGGCTCGCGTCAAATTCTCCCGCAACTTGGCCAATGTGCTGTGAAAGTCGGTCGGCATACAATGCGATGCCGCGTACCTGCTGTGCGCCCGACAATCCAATGCCAACAAACAAAAGCGCGCAGGCTGCCCGGAGCTGCGCATACTGAAGAAAAATCCCCGCTTCTGTCACGAACTCGATGTCTCGGCTCCGCCTGCTTGCCTCCAAGTGATGCCTCATGATTCGCTGAACTACCGCCGACGTTTGCTGTACCCACATAAGTGCGACACCATTGCGCTCATGGTGGAACTGTCGCTCCAGTTCCTGAGAGTTCAGCCGGCCAACGTAGGCTAGGTCGCGGCCGGAGAAGATTTGTGACACAAACTCGGGGGGGCACCCGTTCAAACCCGCATCTTTGTCAGGACCCGGCCCCCACTCTTCCGAACCAAAAGGCAAATCGCGGAGCGCCCTGTCCGCTCGGATCCAGGCAATGAGCAACAACAGCAGCGCTGCCGCTGCAAGCAAGGAGGCGGTTGTGCCGATCACGATCGCACCGCCTTGGCCAGATAGCCGCGGGCTTCCTGCAGCCTGCGGCTCGTGGTGGCGGCCATTCTTTGATATTGCTCTTCCAGGTGTACCGCAACCTGCGGCTCAGGGTTTGGAGCGTTCGACCACAGATGCAACACCCAAACGACGAGGACAACAAAATAGGAGCTCGCTTGGATGTGTGACCAGAATGCTCGAAAGCTTTCCGAGCTTCTCGGCGCAAATGATAGCCACACCACGCTCTCTCCCAGGAACAATCCGTACCCAAGCAAAATGCCCCGAAGGTTCCTTCCAAACGGAATTGCATAGAACAGAAACAACGCCACCAGCGCTACCAGAGCCAAGGCCTGAACAACTCGCAATGCGAGCTCCAGATCCAAAGTCGACGTGGTGGACCACCACAGCGGATTATTTCCCGTTTCAACTGTGGCTTTCACAAACGCTAGGAAAAAAACCAACGCCAGTAGGTTTCGCGCTAATCGTGCTGTCCCTGGGTATGCGCGCAGCCCCACCCGATAGATATCGAACACCACAGCGCAGCCCACTAAAACACCTAGCCACTCCGTGATCCAAAAAACCCTAGGATAGAGTTGTGGCTGCCCATAATGGACGGAGAAACGGAGGAGGGACTGCAACCACACAAATAACAAATACGAGTAAAAAGCCGGATATTGTTTCAGAAGCTTGCCGAACAGCGCCCGGGCCAGAATAACCGCTTCAATCGTTATGCCGCTCCACCAAATGATTTGGCCGAGCATCTTCCTCCTCAACCCACCTAACAGAGTCGATTGGAGGCAATCCTAGCATGAGCGAGGGGAAGAACGCGTGCGTCTTCCCCTCTCTCCCCGCGATCTTTATGCGGGTTGATTCTGCCAGGGAATGGGACTCGGCGGTGGGGGCCACGGATCGGTTCCATCCGCCATCAGCACACCCGTGTCCCTGAACTCACAAGTGGCCTCCTTAAGGTTCGCTTTCTTTGACCCTAGGGCCTGTACAACATTGGGGAAAACAGCCACAACAGCGAACAAAACCAATGTAACGAGGGTTCCCCGGACTCTCAGTTTGGACATTTTCATCTCCTTGAAGAAATTGGCGAGGATGAGTGCTGCCGTTGCGAGCACCGTTCTCGATCGCGTGGAAAGGGTAGCGGGGAAGTGGCGGAGGGCCGACTCCGTCCGATTTCTGGTTGGTATACCAACCAAGACTCGATCTCTAGCTATGTATCGGAGTGTGTAATAGCCGCGGGAAAGGTAGCAGGTGAAACTGGCGCAGTCAGGCTGCGGCCAACTACACGCTCATCTTCTCAAGCTCGTAATGCAATAGCCTTTTTTCCTCTTCAGGGCGTCGGAGGGAAATGCAGCAGCGACGTGCAATTGCGTCATTTTGCCGCGAAATTCCGGCAAATCGCGCTACTGGTTCTACGTTTACAGTTTTCGGGTGCTCCCGCGTTGGGCTGTGTTTCAAGTTTCAGGAACACAGCCGACAGCTCTTTCGCTTACCAGTAAATTTTCGCCTGTTTCACTTTGTGGTTCATCATAAATTCGTGTTTGGTTGCAATCCCAACCAAACGCATTTTCCTGAGTCGTTGGACGCCTCCAGACCAAATGATTGCGCCATGCTGGCAAGCGGGTGGGGCGTCCCTGCGCTTCGCCCATCTCTCCATGAATAAGCGTACCCAATCGGGAGCGGCGCCCTCCAAGGACGCCGCTCTCCCTTCTCCCTGCAAGGCCGAATTTATTTTCTATGCGCAGGCCCAGAGGGATCGCTCCAAGCCCGTAAAAGTCCTTGGCGACTATGCTTGCGATTTCACCAGACCCGACTGGGAGCACCGCTGGAAAGAATGGAACTCGCGCCTCAATCCTTACTTGCACCTTTTTCTTTGCGCCGAGCATGCCAGGGAGCTTGGCTTGAGCCCTTCCGTAGATCCCAGAGACTAACTCGCCTCCATCGCCTTTCTGTTGCGACCAATCTTTCCGGTTATGCCCTTGGGGAGCGGGAAAGCCGAGCTTTTTCTTCCTTAAACTAAAGACCGAGAGCTGGATGCGTGGCTCTCGGTCCCGGTCTTCCATTTTGCAATTTCGATTTTCGTAACTACTTCCCGTAAACCAGCACGTGGAACGACCCCAGAACCGCTTGCGGCCTGTCCGATCCTGCCGTGGCCGCGAAATCCGCTGTATCCACGAAAATGTTGTGCGTCTTCGTGTCCAGTCCCATGGTCTTCGCGCCCAGTTCCGTCTTCACCTTTTCCACTTCGCTGTACTTGTCCGGCGTGTCTTCGTGGAAGATGTGGACGAATCCTTCCCGCGTCGAGACGAATATCATGCCCGTCTCCGGCTCGAACACTGCCGCATCCACGCCCGCCGTGATCGCGAACGACTGAATCACTTTGCCGCTGTCCGCATCCAGCACCACCAGCATCTGCGGCTTGCGCCCCGCGCTGAACAGCCGTCGGTGCACCGTATCCATCGCGAGCGCCGTCGGAGCTCCCGCAGGCGCCAAGGGCCAGCGTGACTTGATCGTCAGCGTGTTCGAATCAACCGCCACCAATTCGCTCTTGTCTTCGATGTTGACGAACACTGTTCCTCTCCCGTCGGCCACCGCGAACTCCGGCCCGCCACCCATCGCGATCGTTCCCACCAGGCTGCCGCTTTTTGCATCAATGACCGTGGAGCTATTCGGGTCGCCATTCATTACAAAGACTCGCCTCGACGCGGGATCGTACACCACGCTGTCCGCGTCTTTGTCGGCTTTCGCTTCGCCCGTAATCTTCAGCGTCTTCAAATCAAAGATGATCACCTTTCCCTGCGCGCCGTCGGTGATAAACCCGCGACCAAACTCGCTCGCGATCGCTACGCCATGCGTTTGCTTCAAGCCGCCAATGGCTCCCACGACACTGCCGTTATCCGCGTCAATGACTTTAATCTCCGTCCCGTGCGACAAATACACGCGCCGCGCTGCAGAATCCACCGTGATATAGTCGAAATACTCTCGCGTACTGCCCTCTGCCTGGCCAATCGCATATTTCTTGAGTAGGTGATAACTCTCCGCCGCCCGCGTCGCTGCCAGCCCTCCAAGCAGAAGTGCAACTCCAAGCGCAACCTGTCCGCCGATTCTAGAAAGTTTCATAGCCATCTCCTCGACAACTGAATTTGCGCTGTCCAACCTGTCACACGGAAGATAAGCCCTTCATGAACGCGATTCGACACGTGCTATCCCGAATCGTCCCGGGGAGTTAGAAGAGAATAGAAGTTATGACGTCGCAGTCAGGGCTAAAGAAAGTTGAGAGCTCTTTCAAGCGGGCTTTTGCGGCCACGTGATCTGGCCGTTGTGTTGGTAAGCTAAATTCACAATTTGACCTGCTCGAGCCGCGGAAACACCGGTCTCGACCGGCGCGTTGGGCTCCTTGCGGTTCTTTATGCAATCAAAGAAGTTTTGCATGTGATCGAGGGTTCCGTCACGGAAACTGTCCGCCTTAACCACGGGATTCTCTCTGCCCGACACGCCTTCGCGATAAACAGCGAAGCCGCCTCTGTTGATCTTTAAGGTGGCGTCCGTACCGCGAAACTCCAGCCCGCCATCATCTATGGACGAGGCCATCATGCCTTCGTAGACCACATCGAATCCAGGGTAACGGACGGCTGCCTGAATCGTGTCCGGACAGTCCCATTGCGTGAAGATGGATTTGTCGGCAAGGATTTGCGCGTGGGTTGGCAGATCGGATTTCATGGCCCAATGCGCAACGTCAATCCAATGCGTAAAAAGATCGGTCATGGCGCCGCCGCCAAAATTCCAATACCAGCGCCAAACGTAAAACTTTTCTTCGCTGAAGGGCTGATCTGGAGCGCCGCCGAGCCACCGCTTCCAATCCAGCGCCTGGACATCGACTGCTTTTCGATTCCTCCACCCCAGGTAGTTTTGCCACCAATAAGTCCGCACTTGCGGAACACGTCCGAGGCTGCCTCCTTGAATAAGCTCCACGGCGTCGCGAAAGTGGCTCCAGCTCCGCTGTTGCATGCCGCACTGCAAAATTTTCTTGTTGGTCCGAACCGCGTGGGCCAGTGTCGCACCTTCTTCGACCGTGTGAGTTACGGGCTTTTCCAGATAGACGTCCTTCCCCGCAGATATAGCCTCGACGGCCATACGCACGTGCCAATGGTCGGGAGACGCGATGATAACGGCATCGAGCGGTTGCTCAAGCAGTTCGCGGTAATCCACATGCGTGGTCGCTGTGCCGTTCGAACGCTGCTTTACAGCGTCCCTGCGCGGAGTATAAACGTCGCTCACGGCAGCAATCTGATAATTGCCGGCCTTGTCCGCTGCGTTGAGCAGATCATTCATGCGGCCGCCAGCGCCGATGACCCCGACGCGGAGCGTATCATTCGCACCGAGGACTCGAGTTGATGCCAGGGCGGTCAACCCGCCCGCGATGAGAAAACTGCGGCGATCCAATTGGTGTTGCATGGCAAGCATATTAGCGGGTCGCGGCTAATGAGGAAAGTACGGAGGCGATTGGGTCCCCTTCTTTTCCCGTTCGAGAAAAAGCCGACCTTTGAGCGTGCGGTTGCCGCCCTTCCGTGCGAATGCTACGATTCCATGTTCCATGTCCCTTACCGACACCCACCAGAGCGCATCGCATCGCCCCCGCGTTGGCATCCCTTGGTGCACGAGCTCCGATGAGGATCAGGCTAGAACCAGCGGCCAGCGCGGCAAAACCGAGGACTACGTCAGGGCGGTTGAAAAGGCGGGTGCCGAAGGGGTGATTCTCCCGCTGAAAGATACAATAGAAAGGGACCGCCTCATTCCCACTTTGGACGCTTTTGTCCTCCCGGGCAGTCCTGCTGACGTCGAACCCCAGGGATACGGCGCTGCGAACCGGGGATTGTCGGCGCCCCCTGACGCGGCCCGCGAGGAAACCGACCGCGCCATCCTTCAACACGCCTTTGCTGAAAAAAAGCCGGTCTTGGCCATCTGCTATGGCTGCCAACTTCTGAACGTCTATCTGGGCGGCACCCTGATTCAGGACCTAAAGGCGGAAACTGGCACCGCAACGCCACACCGGAAGAAGGACCTCGTACCGGAAGGCAAGCCCGAACCAAAAGACGATCCCTCTCACACCGCTATGTTCGAATCCCGAAGCCGCCTGAGCGCCCTTGCTGGAAGCTCCCGGGCTGTCGTCAACAGCTCGCACCACCAGGCAATTCAAGAGCCGGGCCGGAATTTGTGTGTGACCTCCCGCGCCTCTGACGGAACGATCGAAGGTGTCGAGTGGAAC
>Ga0209166_10002705_pt1 | contig 13154 bp, 9 predicted proteins | sample Coa_R1_3_FD_187151 | JGI IMG/M metagenome (GOLD analysis project Ga0209166, IMG submission 187151) | Surface soil microbial communities from Centralia Pennsylvania, which are recovering from an underground coalmine fire - Coalmine... | ecosystem: Environmental > Terrestrial > Soil > Unclassified... | reverse complement strand
CGTCTACAACAAAACGAAGGTGCCCAGCCCGCCAACTAGCTGGAACCAGCTGCTCGGGTCGCAGTGGAAGGGCGCGGTTGGCATGAACGACCCGTCCCAGTCCGGCCCGACCTACCCCTTCATCGCCGGCATGATGAACTACCTCGGCAGCGTGACCGCGGGAGAGCACTTCTTCACCCAGCTCAAGGCCAACGGGCTGATCATTCACCCGACCAACGGCCCGACCCTGCAGGCACTCACCAGCGGCCAGATCAAGCTCGCACTGGTGCAGAGCTCCGCCGGGATCGGCGCGGCGCTCGGTGACAAGAGCCTCGCGGTGAAGTACCTGCCGCCGGTGACCCTGCTGCCCAGCGCCATCGGCATCGACGCCCGCGCGCCCAAGGCCGAGCAGGCGGAGGCGAAGAAGTTCATTGAGTACGTCCTCTCCCCCGCCGGGCAGAAGGTGATGCAAAGCGGTGACCCGACCGGTGACTCGCTCTACTACCCCGTCATCCAGGGGGTGCAGCCGCTGCCCGCGCTGCCGCCGCTGACCAGCGCCAAGACCCAGACGATCAACCCGTACGCCTGGGGCGGCAAGGAGGCTTCGATCAACACCTGGTTCGACAGCAACGTCGTTCGTTGAGTATCGCCGCCCGGCGCGCACCACTGGGCTGGCAGGCCGCCTCGCGCGGCCTGCCAGCCGTGCGGCGTCTGGGTATGCCCGCGTTCTGGCTCGTCGTCGTCCTGTTCATCCTCGCGCCGTGCGCGTGTTTCCTCGCCATCGCGGTCTCCCCCCGGCTGTTCGGCGCCGGGGGCCAGTGGTTCACGCTGACTTTTCTGGGGCAGACGTTCACCGGGGCGACCCTGGTCGCCGTCATCAACTCGCTGTGGGTGAGCGCGGCCGCGGCGGCGCTGGGCCTGACCATCGGTTTCCCGATCGCCTGGCTGGCGGCCCGCACCACGCTGCCGGGCCGGCGGCTGGTCGCCGGCAGCATGTGGCTGGTGCTGCTGCTGCCGTCCTGGCTGCCCGCACTCGGCTGGGAACGGCTGGTGCAGCCGGACGGGGTGATGTACCGGCTCGGGCTCAACCTGCCCTGGGTCACCCACACGATCATGGGGCCGGGGGGTGTGGTGCTGCTGCTCGGCCTGCGCAGCGTCCCGTTCACCTTCCTGGCCATCACGGCCGCGCTGGCCGGCCTCGGCCAGGAGTTCGAGGACGCCGCACGGGTACATGGGGCGGGCCGGATCGCCGCACTCCCGCTCATCCTGCCGATTCTCGCGCCGGCCATCTGGTCCGCGCTGGCCATCGGTTTCGCCGAGTCGGTGAGTGACTTCGGCGTCGCCGCGACGCTCGCCTACAACTCGAACTTCTCCCTGGCCACGTACCAGCTGTACGCCGCCATCGGCAATTTCCCGCCCAGCTTCCCGCTCGCCGCCGGGATGGGCTGGCTGCTGGTCGGGGCGGTGGCGATACCGCTCGCGCTACAGGCGCGGGCGCTGCGCGGCCGGTCATATGCGGTGCTGTCCGGGCGGTCCCGGCAGATCATGCGCCGCCAGCTCACCCGCCAGGGCACGGTCGCCGCGGTGGCCGGGGTGGGGCTGTTCTACCTGGTGGCCCTCGGCGTGCCCGGCTTCGGTGCGGTCAGTGCCTCGCTGCTGGGCGACTACGGCGGCTCGTTCATCCTGACGCTGGTGAACTACCGGGCCCTGTTCCACCAGGCTGGCCTCATCGGGCCGGTCGAGCGCTCCCTGGCCTACGGGGTGATCACCTCGACGATCACGGTGATCGCCGGCTTCGTCGCCGCCCGGCTGCTGTCCAAGCGGAAGACCAAGGCGACCAGGCTGCTGGACTTCCTGCTGCTGGCCGCCGTGGCGCTGCCCAGCGTGGTGTTCGGCGCCGGCTACATCTTCGCCTACAACCTGCCCATCATGTCCCGGCTGGGCATCAACCTGTACCAGACGGTCGCACTGCTGGTCATCGCCTACACGGCGTCCAGCCTGCCGACCAACGCGCGGGTCATGGTGGGCTCGGTCTCCCAGCTCCAGCCCTCGCTGTCCGACGCGGCGCGCGTGCACGGCGCGGGGCCGATGATCGCCTGGGCGCGTGGCGTCCTGCCGGTGGTTTCCCGGCCGATCGTGATGGCCTGGCTGCTGACGTTCTGCGGGGTGTTCCTGGAGCTGCCACTGTCCCAGCTGCTCTACGCGCCCAACTCGCCACCGGCGTCGGTGGCGATCGAAGACAACTTGAGCAACTATCACTTCGGCGTCGGCATGGCCCAGTCGGTCCTCGCCGTGGTTATCGCGCTGGCCGCTGTCTTGGTGGTGCTGGGCGGGTACCGGCTCGCGGCACCGGCCGGGTGGCGCCGGATTGGGGAGGCGTCGCGTGGCTGACTGTCTTGGGCGCGTGGCTGAACGGATCGGGGCGTCGCGTGGCTGAACGGATCACGATCGAGGCGCTGGGCAAGGTCTACCCCGGTGGCAATCAGGCGCTGGCCGAGGTCTCCCTCGAGGTCGAGCCGAGCACGTTCCTGGTGCTGCTGGGGCCGTCCGGGTCGGGCAAGACGACGCTGCTGCGCTGCCTGGCGGGTATCGAGCGGATCAGTTCGGGCCGGATCGCGCTCGGCGGCAAGACCGTGGCCGGGGGCCGGGCGCACGTGCCGCCGGACCAGCGCGACCTGTCCATGGTGTTCCAGGACTACGCGCTGTGGCCGCACCTGCTGGTCCGCGACAACGTCGCGTTCGCACTGCGCCGCCGCAAGCTCGGCCGGGCCCAGGCCCGGGCACGGGCCGGCGCGATGCTCGAGCGCGTCGGCCTCGGCGCGCTGGCGGACCGCTACCCCAACGAGCTGTCCGGCGGTGAGCAGCAGCGGGTCGCTCTGGCCCGGGCACTGGTCGCGGACACCGGGCTCATCCTCTGCGACGAGCCGTTGTCCAACCTCGATGCCGACCTGCGCGAGCGGATGCGGGTGGAGATCTCTGCCCTGGTCCGCGAGGCCGCAGCGACCACCGTGTACATCACCCACGACCAGGCGGAGGCGTTCGCCCTGGCCGACCGGGTCGGCATACTGGAGCAGGGCAGGCTGGTCCAGACCGGCACCCCCGAGGAGATCTACACCCAACCGGCCAGCCCGTTCATCGCGCGGTTCACCGGCCTGTCTGGCGAGTTCCCGGTCCGCCTGCTCGGGCCGGCCCGGGACGGCCTGGTGGAGGTCACCCCGCACGGCGCGGCCGGGGCCGGCGGGGCGGCCGGGGGCGATGCGCGGCCATTCCACGCCAGGGCACCACGCGATCCAGTCGGCACGACTGCGCTGCTGATGATCCGCCCGACCGGGGTCAAGCTGTGCCCACCGGACACCGGCGAGCACCACCTGAGGGGCGTGGTGGCCGATGTCGCGTTCCGCGGCCGGGGCTACGAGCACGCCATCGACCTGCCCGGCCAGGGCCGCCTCACCGGGGTCTTCTCCCCGGTCAGGTCCGCCCGGGGCGCGGTCGCCGGCCTGCGGCTCGCCCCGGAGGGCTGCCACGTGTTCGCGCCGCCGGACGGCATCCACCCTGACGGCACGGCCCCGGACGGCTTCCCCCCGGACGGCACCGCCCCGGACGGCACCGCCCCGGACGGCACCGTCCCGGACGGCACGGTCCCGGCCAACGGGACCGCCGACGCGACGACTGCCGGCGCGGTCGCGGGCGCGGCCGGGACGGCCGCCGCGCGGACGGGGCCGGTCGTTTCTGCCCGCGTTCCCTAAGCGCTCGTCCGCCGTTCATCCTGGGTCTTGCGTGAGGCCTTCCGGGCTCGGCACGCTTTCGGAGATGTGCCGGTTACACCCGGACCCGGGTGTAACCGGCGGAGATCACCTGTCCCAGGAATGAGGGGAAGGGAATCCGCATGGCAAGGAAGCTCATCCACCCGGCAGTGACCGTCGGCGCAGCCGCCGCGGTCACCGTCATGATGACCGCCGCGGCCGCGGGCAGCACGCCGCGCGCCAGCCAGGCCGCCCCGCCGACGACCACGCCGATCAAGCACGTCGTCGTGATCATCGGGGAGAACCACAGCTTCGACAACCTCTTCGCGACCTACCAGCCCCCGCACGGACAGAAGATCCAGAACCTGCTCTCCGAGGGGATCATCACCGCCAGCGGCGCCCCGGGCCCCAATTTCGCCAGGGCCAGGCAGCTCACCGCCTCCGACACCAAGACCTACAGCCTGACCCCGAAGATCACCGGCAGCTACAAGCCGCTGCCGCGTCCCAACACCACGTACGTGCCCACCGCCTGCGACGGCCTGAGCGGGAACAGCCCGGACACCCGGTTCCCCGCGAACCTGCCGAGCGGGCCGTACCAGATCACCAAGTACGTGCCCTACTTCGACGACCACATCGAGTACTCCTCGTCCGGGCAGTGCGAGTTCTACGGTGCTTACGTCGGCGACCCGATCCACCGCTTCTACCAGATGTGGCAGCAGTACGGCTCGCACGACGGGCGGCTCAGCACCTGGGTCGCCAACACCGCCGGCGACGACAACGGCGCCAACCCGCCCGCCCCGATCTATCAGGGCGGGCTGCAGACCGGCTTCTACAACATGGCGCAGGGCGACGAGCCAATCATCAAGGACCTCGCGCTGCACTACGCGATCAGCGACAACTACCACCAGGCGGTGATGGGCGGCACCGGCGCCAACCACATCGCGCTCGGCACCGGCTTCGCGGCCTCGTACCAGAACAGCGCCGGCAAGGCCGTGGCGCCGCCCGCCAACGAGATCGAGAACCCCAACCCCAAGCCGGGCACGAACAACAACTACTCCCAGGACGGGTACGCCGGCGGCAGCTACTCCGAGTGCGCCAACTCCAAGGCCCCGGGCGTCGCCGTCATCGACAAGTACCTGGCCGCGCTGCCCTACAAGACCCTGTCGAACTGCCAGCCGGGCCGGTACTACATCCTGAACAACTACAACGCCGGCTACAACGTGAACGGCACCGTGAACACCGCGCCGTTCACTGTGCCGCCGCAGAAGACCGACTACGTGACGATCGGGAACTCGCTGTCGGCCCACCACATCAGCTGGGGCTACTTCGGCGAGGGTTACAACAACGGCAACCCGAACTTCTCCTACTGCGGTATCTGCGACCCGATGCAGTACTCCGCGTCGATCATGACGAACCCGGCGCTGCGTAAGAACGTGCAGCACGGCCTCAATGACTTCGTCTCGGAGGCGGCCAACGGCACGCTGCCGGCGGTGTCCTTCCTCAAGCCCGGCGACGACGACGGCCACCCGGGTTACTCGACCATGTATGCGTACGAGAACTTCATCGCCCGGGCCGTCACCGCGATCCAGGACAACCCGAAGCTGTGGCGCTCGACCGCGATCTTCATCACCGAGGACGAGACCGGCGGCTACTACGACTCCGGTTACATCCAGCCGGTCAGCTTCTTCGGCGACGGGCCGCGGGTGCCGATGATCGTGGTGTCCCCCTATGCCCGCCAGGGGTTCGTGGACCACACCTACAACGACCACGTGTCGATCCTGAAGTTCATCGAGGCCAACTGGCGCCTGAAGCCACTGACCTCGTTCAGTGAGGACAACCTGCCGAACGCGACGCCACAGGCATACGTGCCGAAGGTCCGGCCCGCGATCGGCAACCTCATGACCATGTTCAACTTCGGCCAGCCGCACTTCGGCACGCTCAAGCTGCCGGTGCGGCCGGCGCCGCGCCCGGCCGCGGCGCACCTCGCGACGATTCCGTTCATCGAGCGCTGACCGCGCATGCAAACAGGTGCCCCCGGCCGGACCGGCCGGGGGCACCGCCATGAGCACTCACCAGCCGGCCACAGTCATCACGCTGACCGGCCGGGACCGCACGGGTCCCCCCCGTACTGGCCTGCAGGGTTCTGCCAGGCACTAGCATCGAGGCCGTGGGTATGACGTTGCACCTCAGTAAAGCCTCACCCCATCTGGTCGAGGCCGACGCGGTTGTGATCGGGGTGACCAAGGAATCCGGCGGGGCGGTTCCGGTTCCAGGCACCAAGGACGTGGACGGGGCGCTCGGCGGCACGCTGGCGCAGACGCTGGCCACGCTCGGGGCCACCGGCGAGGCCGGCGAGATCACCAGGATCCCGTCGGGCGGCAAGCTGGCCGCGCCGCTGGTCGTGGCCGTGGGGATGGGCGCAGCCGCAGGGGACACCGCCTTCGAGCCGGAGGCGCTGCGGCGGGCCGCCGGGGCCGCGGTCCGGGCACTGCTCGCCGGGCGCCGCGCCGACACCGCCGGGGACATGCGGATCGCGCTGGCGCTGCCCGCCCGCGACGACGAGGAGGCCGGCGCCGTGGCGCTGGGCGCCCTGCTCGGCGGGTACGCGTTTCGCCGCTACCGCACCGAGCCTGCCCCCGGCGCCAGCCTGATCGTGCTGGCCCATGACGGCGACGTGGCGCAGGCGGCGCGCCGGGCGGAGGTGCTCGCCGGCGCCGTGACCCTGGCCCGCGACCTGGTCAACACCGGCCCCTCCGACCTGGTGCCGGCCATGTTGGCGGCGCGGGCCGAGCAGGTGGCGGCGGCCAGCGGGCTCGCGGTAACCGTCCTGGACGAGGGCGCGCTCGCCGACGGCGGCTACGGCGGCATCCTCGGCGTCGGCCAGGGCTCGGTGAACCCGCCGCGGCTGGTCCGGCTGGAATACGCGCCGCAAGGGGCGGAGCGGACCCTCGTGCTGGCCGGCAAGGGCATCACGTTCGACTCCGGCGGCCTGTCGCTCAAGCCGGCCAAGTCGATGGAGTCGATGAAGTCGGACATGGCCGGCGCGGCCGCGGTGCTCGGCGCGATGCAGGCGATCGCCGCACTGGGGCCGCCCGTGCGGGTGGTCGGCTACCTGGCCATCGCCGAGAACATGCCCAGCGGGACCGCGCAGCGGCCCTCGGACGTGCTGACGATCTTCGGCGGCACCACCGTCGAGGTGACCAACACCGACGCGGAGGGGCGGCTGGTGCTCGCCGACGCGCTCGTCGCGTCCGCCGCCGACTCCCCGGACATCATCATCGACGTCGCGACGCTGACCGGCGCGCAGATCGTCGCGCTCGGGCCACTGGTCGGGGGGGTGATGTCCAACGACGACGGGCTCCGGGAGACGGTGGTGGACGCCGCACGCCGGGCCGGTGAGGCGATGTGGCCGATGCCGCTGCCGGCCGAGCTGCGCAAGGGCCTCGACTCGCCGGTGGCCGACCTGGCCAACCTGCCCTCGGACAAGGCCGGCGGGATGCTGGTCGCCGGGCTGTTCCTCCAGGAGTTCGTGCCCAGTGGCGTCCGCTGGGCGCACCTGGACATCGCGGGCCCGGCGTTCAACGAAAGCGGCCCGCATGGGTATACCCCGAAGGGCGGCACGGGCGCCGCGACCCGGACGCTGGTCCAGGTCGCGCAGGACATGGCTGACGATCGGATATAAACCCCCTCGGGGCGGGCAGGGCACGTATTCAGAGCTAGCAAGGAGTCAGGCCAGTGGCGGACAGCAGCGGCCGGTACGACATCGTCATTCTCGGCGGCGGCAGCGGCGGCTACGCCTGCGCGCTCCGGGCGGCGGAACTCGGCATGCGGGTAGCGCTCGTCGAGCGGGACAAGGTCGGTGGCACCTGCCTGCACCGGGGCTGCATCCCCACCAAGGCGCTGCTGCACGCGGCGGAGATCGCCGACCACGCGAACGAGGCCGAGGCGTTCGGCGTGCGGGCCCGGCTCGAAGGCATCGACATGGCCGGCGTCAACTCCTACAAGGACAAGGTCGTCGACCGGCTGTGGAAGGGGCTGCAGAGCACGCTGCTCAGCCGCAAGATCGACATCATCGAGGGCGACGGGCGGCTGGCGTCGCCGACCGCGGTGCGCGTCGGCGACACGGTGTTCGAGGGCAGCCACGTGGTGCTGGCCTCCGGGTCCGAGCCGAAGAGCCTGCCGGGCCTGGCCATCGACGGCCAGCGTGTGATCACCAGTGACCAGGCGCTCAAGCTCGACCGGGTGCCCGGCTCGGTGGTGATCCTCGGCGGTGGCGTGATCGGGGTGGAGTTCGCCAGCGTGTGGCGCTCGTTCGGCGCCGAGGTCACCATCGTGGAGATGCTCCCGCACCTGCTCCCCGCCGAGGAGGAGTCCAGCTCCAAGCTGCTGGAGCGGGCGTTCCGGCGGCGCGGCATCGCCTACCAGCTCGGTGCCAGGTTCGAGGGCGTCAAGGACGCCGCGGACGGGATCACCGTCACGCTGGAAGGCGGCAAGACGCTGGATGCCGAGCTGATGCTGGTCGCCGTCGGCCGCGGCCCGGTGTCGGCCGGCCTCGGGTATGAGCAGGCCGGCGTGGCGATGGACCGCGGGTATGTGCTGGCCGACTCCTACTGCCGCACCAACGTGCCCACAATCTCCGCTGTCGGCGACCTCACCCCCGGGCTGCAATTGGCACACGTCGGCTTCGCTGAAGGCATTTTGGTTGCAGAACGAGTGGCCGGGCTCGATGTGACTCCCATCGACTATGACGGGGTGCCACGCATCACCTACAGCGATCCCGAGGTCGCCTCGGTCGGGATCACATCGGCAACCGCGGCTGCCCGCGGCATCGAGACCACGGAGTTCACCTACAACCTGGGCGGCAACGGCAAGAGCGTGATCCTGCAGACCCAGGGCGCGGCCAAGGTCATCGCGGCGAAGGGCGGGCCGGCGAACGGCGGCTCCCCGGCCCGGCCGGGGCCGGTTCTCGGCGTGCACCTGGTCGGCGCCCGGGTCGGTGAGCTGATCGCCGAGGGCCAGCTCATCTACAACTGGGAGGCGCTGCCGGCCGAGGTGGCGCAGCTCATCCATCCGCACCCCACCCAGTCGGAGGCGATTGGCGAGGCGCATCTCGCACTCGCCGGGAAGCCCCTGCATGTCCACGCTTGACCGGCGCGCATGAGCGCCACGCCCCATCATCGGCACCCATGAGGGCTAAGCAGCGAAGGAGTCACGACAAGCCATGACGGTCACGGTATCCATGCCCCAGCTTGGCGAGAGCGTCACCGAGGGCACCGTCACGCGCTGGCTCAAGAAGGAAGGCGAGCGCGTAGAGGCGGACGAACCGCTGCTTGAGGTCTCCACCGACAAGGTGGATACCGAGATCCCCTCCCCTGCCTCCGGCATCCTGCGCGGGATCACGGTCGCGGAGGACGAGACGGTCGCCGTGGGCGCGCCGCTCGCGGTCATCGAGGACGCCGCGGACGGTGCCGGTGCCGCGGCCGACGGGCAGGCCCAGGCGCCCCCCCAGGCGCCACCCCAGGCGCCGCAGGGTGGCCCCGAGCCGGGCGGCTACCCCTATGGCACACCCGGGCCCGCGCCGCCGCCACAGCAGCAGTACGCCCCGCCGGCCCCCGCCTACCAGGTGCCGGCCGCCCAGGCGGAGCCGCAGTACCGGCCGGCCGTGCCCGAGTACAGCGCGCCGTACGGCCAGCCGCCCGAGTCCGGGTACGCCGCGCCCGGCTACGCCCCTCCCCCGGCCGAGGGCTACGGCGTGCCGCAGCAGGCCTATCCGCCGTCCCCGGTGCCGCCGGCCCCGCCAACCCAGCAGGCCCCATTGGAGCAGGCGCCGGTGGAGCAGGCGCCAATGGAGCAGGCGCCGGTGGCGCAGGCCCCGCCCGCGCCGGCCCAGCAGGCTCCGCCGGCACCCCCGGAACCGGGCGGTGACGCCGCCCTCGCCCCCGCACCGGCCGCGCCGCCCGCGCCCGCCGCACCGTCCTATGGCGCGGCAGCCGAGCCGGCCGAGCCGGGCAACGCCGAGGGCCCGTACATCACGCCACTGGTCCGCAAGCTGGCCGCCGAGCACGGGGTGAATCTCGCCACGGTGGCCGGGACCGGCGTAGGTGGGCGGATCCGCAAGCAGGACGTGCTCGAAGCGGCCCGGACGCTCCGGGAGCAGCCCGCCGCTCCCCCGTCCGCCGCCGATGGGCAGCAGGCCAGGCCAGCGGCCGCACCGGCCCCGCCCGCGCGGGCCATCGTCGAGTCGTCGCTGCGCGGCACCACCGAGCGGCTGTCCCGGGCCAGGCAGCTCATCGCCCGCCGGATGGTCGAGTCGCTGCAGACCTCGGCCCAGCTCACCACGGTGGTCGAGGCGGACGTCACCGCGATCAGCAGGCTGCGGGAGCGGGCCAAGGCCGACTTCGAGGCCCGTGAGGGCGTCCGGCTGTCGTACCTGCCGTTCTTCGCGCTGGCGACGCTCGAGTCGCTGAAGGTGCACCCCAAGCTCAACGCGGTGCTGAACACCGAGGCCGGCCAGATTATCTACCACGACGCCGAGCACCTGGGCATCGCCGTGGACACCGAGCGCGGCCTGATGGTGCCGGTGATCCGTAACGCTGGTGACCTCAACATCGGCGGCCTGGCCCGCAAGATCGCCGATCTCGCGGGGCGCACCAGGGCGGGGCAGGTCAGCCCCGACGAACTGGCCGGCGGCACGTTCACAATCACCAACACCGGCAGCCGGGGCGCTCTGTTCGACACTCCGATCATCAACCAGCCGCAGGTGGCGATCCTGGGCACCGGGACGGTCGTCAAGCGCCCCGTGGTCATGGAGGACCCGGCCCTCGGCGAGGTGATCACGGTGCGGTCCATGGTGTACCTGGCGCTCACCTACGACCACCGGCTGATCGACGGCGCCGACGCGGCCCGGTTCCTTACCACGGTCAAGGACAGGCTGGAAGAAGGTGCCTTCGAAGCCGAACTAGGGCTCTGAGTGAAGGTCGCCATCACCGGCTCCTCGGGGCTGATCGGCACCGCGCTCGTCGCCGGTCTGCGCGCCGACGGCCACCAGGTGCTCCGGCTGGTCCGCGGCGGCGCGGCCGGGCAGGACACGGTCACCTGGGATCCCGGTGCGGAGGAGGGCGGCCTGGACCCGCGTTCGCTGGACGGCGTCACGGCTGTGGTACACCTGGCTGGCGCCGGGGTCGCGGACAAACGCTGGACGCCGAGCTACCAGGCCGAGATCCGGGATAGCCGGGTGAAGGGCACCAAGGCACTGGTGCGCGCACTGTCGGCGATGACCACCCCTCCGGGCGTTTTGCTGTCTGGATCTGCAATCGGCTGGTACGGGGACACGGGGGGCCGCGAGGTGACGGAGGGGGCGCCGGCCGGGCGCGGCTTCCTCCCGGAGGTGGTGCGCGAGTGGGAGGCGGCCGCCGGGGAGGCCACCGCCGCGGGCATCCGGGTGTGCACACTGCGCTCGGGCGTCGTGCTGTCCCCCCGGGGCGGGATCCTCGGCAAGCTGCTGCCGCTGTTCCGGCTGGGCCTCGGCGGCCGGATCGGGTCCGGGCGCCAGGTGATGAGCTGGATCGGGCTGTCGGAGTGGGTGGCGGCCGCGCGTTTCCTGCTGGGGACCGACATCGCCGGCCCGGTGAACCTGACCACGCCGAACCCGGTCACCAACGCGGAGTTCACTGCGGCCCTGGCCGCCGCCGTGCACCGGCCCGCGGTGATGCTCGTGCCGGTGCCCGCGGTCAAGCTCGTGGTCGGCGGGGTGAGCAGCGACATCCTGTCCAGCGCGCGAGTGCTGCCGCGTCGGCTGCTGGAGGGGGGCTACCGGTTCCAGCACCCGGGCATCGCCGGGGCGCTGGCCGCCGAACTGGGCTGATCCGGCTGGCCGATGCTTACGCTAGGCCGGTGCCGGCGCTAACCGGTGTCGTGACCGGCGAACTCGGCGTCCTGAGTGCTGGCGTCCTGGGCACCGGCGTCCTGGCCCGCGCAGTCGGCTTCCAGGTCGGCCGTCTTGCGCAGCAGGGTGCGGTAGGACACCGGCGTGTCACCGAACAACGGCACACGCCAGAACGGGGGGACCGGGCCCGCGAAGCCGGCCAGCAGTTCCACCCGGCCGATGGTCAGCCGCAGCAGCCGGCGTGCGCCGATCAGCGCCAGGGCCGCGAGGGGCAGTTCCACCAGGACGGCCGACAGCAGGCTGACCATGAACCCCCGGGTGCCCCAGTCCAGCGTCGTGTCGAACCACGCGTCGCAGCACAGCAGGGTGGCCAGCACCATGAGGCAGACGATCAGGATCTGCCGCCGCCGCCAGGCCGCCCACGCGGTCGCCGCGAACACAAAGAGCAGCCCCACGTCGAACCCGACCCAGGCGGCCCGCCAGCCGCCCGCCCGGTAGTTCCGCGGCAGGCTGACCTCCAGCACGCCGATCCACCCCGCCAGCAGGAGCACGCCCACCAGGCAGGCCGCGATCAGCAGGCGGCGGCGCCGCTGGCTCAGCGGGGTGGGCACGAGGCTCTGCGCGTTCAGCCTGGCCAGCGCCCGGGCGAGCCAGGCCCGTTCCTCGGGGGTCATCCGTTGCAGATCGGATTCGCCAAGCACAAATCCTCCTCGCTGCCACGCTGAGACACCTACGAGTGATAACTCACTGAGACCCGCCACCATGCCCGCCGGAGCCTGCCGTCCTCGGGCGCCCGGCTCCCCGGGTTACGCTGGCAGCGTGGAACTGGTCTTCGCCCATGCCGGGTTCGGCGCGGACGCCGTCCCCTATCTCGACGGGTGGGAACTGCAGCGGCGGCTGCACGACCGCCGCGCCGGCGGGGAGATTCCCGACACCTGTCTGCTGCTGGAACACGAGCCCGTCTACACCGCGGGCAAACGGACCGAGCCGCTGGACCGCCCGCTGGCCGACCCGGGGATCCCGGTGATCGACGTGGACCGGGGCGGCAAGATCACCTGGCACGGGCCCGGACAGCTCGTCGGCTACCCGATCATGGCCCTTTGTGAGCCGCTGGATGTGGTCGCCTACGTGCGGACCCTGGAGGAGGCGCTGATCCGCTGCTGCGCCGACGCGGGCGTGGCCACCACCCGGGTGGACGGCCGCAGCGGCGTGTGGATCACCGGGGACGGCCGCCCGGACCGGAAGGTCGCCGCGGTCGGCATCCGGGTGTCCCGCGGGGTCACCATGCACGGCTTCGCGCTCAACTGCGACTGCGACCTCGGCTGGTTCGACAAGATCGTGCCCTGCGGCATCCGGGACGCGGGGGTCACCTCGCTGTCAGCCGAGGCGGGCCGTCCGGTGACCGTGGCCGACGTCACCGGCCTGGCCGAGCGCCATCTCGCCGCCGTGTTCGGCGCGACCGCCTGGCGCCGCGCCGATCTGGCCGCCCTGCTGCCCGGCGCCGAGCTGACCCCCGCCGCCCCCTGACCCCGCCGCCCCCTGACCCC
>Ga0209166_10002704_pt1 | contig 13166 bp, 17 predicted proteins | sample Coa_R1_3_FD_187151 | JGI IMG/M metagenome (GOLD analysis project Ga0209166, IMG submission 187151) | Surface soil microbial communities from Centralia Pennsylvania, which are recovering from an underground coalmine fire - Coalmine... | ecosystem: Environmental > Terrestrial > Soil >... | reverse complement strand
GTTAGCCTCAATTCCTTCTCTAATTTTTCCGAAGTCCCCTGTCCCGCTGAAAACTTCGCAACCAAATCATCAAGTGCTCCAACGGGCCCTTTTGCCGGCGATAGGCCATCGAGTAACTCTGCCGCGCAGGCAGCGATGAGATTCAGCCGCGGCTTGCCGGTCGGCGTGCGGGGAAAATCCGGCTCCGGCCATGCGAGCCAACGATGCATGCGCTGGTATTCGGCGAGCGATGCGTTAGCGCTTTGAATCGCTCCACGCGCTCGCTCATCTTTCGCATCAAAGCTGTGCTCCATCAGCAAGACCGCGCACGGTTCTGCATTGCCGCCATGTTCGCTGGCAATCACAACACAATCGCGCACGCCAGCTTGTTTACGAAGCCCTGCCTCCAGGTCCTCGGGATAGATATTCAGCCCCGCGGCCGTGACGATGACGTTCTTCTTGCGCCCTTTGAACCGAAGATTTCCCTCGGCATCGACTTCGCCAATGTCCCCCGTGCGCAGCCAATCTTCGCGGTCGCGCACTCCCTGCCGCAGCGATCCTCCCTCCCAATAGCTGCTGGCCACGTTTTCGCCTCGCACGAGAATCTCTCCGTCCTCGGCCAGCTTGAATTCTCGCCCCGGTAAAACCTTCCCGATCGAGCCCTCCGTAGCGCGAAACGGATGGTTCAAGCTGATCAGCGACGCCGTCTCCGTCATGCCGTACCCTTGCACCACCGCGTACCCCACGCGCTTAAAAAACTCTTCCGTTTCCTTCGACAGCGCCGCTCCACCAGAAATGAACGCCCAAAATTTCCATCCGAATCGACGATGAATGCGGCGGAAACGCCAGGCGCGCCGCAAAAACTTCTCGCCGTTTGCCGCCTCGAAACTTCTCTCCAGCCAGCCACTCTGGTTGCCCGCTTCAATTTCCCGCTCGATTCCAGCATGCAAGGCATCGAGCATGCGCGGCACCGCGATCATCGCCGTGGCCCGCTCGTGCTTCACGGTTCGAATGATCTCCGAAGGATTTCCGGAGTGCTCGAAGACCACTGCCGCTCCCAGCAGCGGCGGCACAAACAACGCCATGAACTGGCCGAAAACGTGGCTGAGCGGCACCAGCGTGACGAATCGCAAGGGATGAAACCATCGCTCGTACTTTCGATATGGCTCGATGCCGCGTTCCAGCGGCTCCAGATTTGCCAGAAAATTGCCGTGCGTCAGAACCACGCCGCGCGGCTCGGCCGTCGTCCCCGAAGTAAAAAGAATTTGCGCAATGTGATTTCGTGTGATCGTTTCGTCCGCAAGGCATTCATACCTAGCTTTTTTCTGGTGGCTGCCCACAGGCAAGGACGCCGCGATGACCGCAGGGCCGGTTGTGTCTGCCAAATCCTCCAGTACGAGCCTCGGGATGGCGTCGTCGAGCGCGGGCTTTTCGCGCGAAGAATAAATCAATTTAACGCCCGCATCTCGTGCCACGCGCCTCGCAAAATCGATCGTGGCGCCATCGTCCATTGGCACGGCCACAACTCCGCACAACAAACAGCCCCAAAACGCCGCGGTCCATTCCGCGCTGTTCGGCCCCCAAATCAATACCCGCTCGCCAGTCCTCACGCCTCGCCGCTTCAGTTCCAGCGCACGTGCCGCCGCTAAGGCCGCGAGTTTCGCGTAACTCCAAGCCTCCCGCCGATAGCCGCGCCGCTGCACAAAAGCGACATCGCCGCTATAGCGCTCGAACTCTCGGAACAAAGATAGAAGATTCTCTCGGGACATGATCCCAGGTTCTCTCGCGCCTCTGCGATGGCTTGATTCTACGCCTGCGGGGAGCGCACAAGCCTCCGCCTACGCCAAGGGGAGCACGTCCCCTGCCACGACTAAGTCCCGCTTAATATTGCAAAGCCGCGATTTGGTGTGCGGCAGCCTTGCTGCCGCTTTTCCCAATAACTCCCACGATTCTATATTTGGCGAGGCTCACTAGAGGCCATGCCACTAAGGAACCTCTCCTTGCATCTCATGAAAAGCACGCAAGCGGAACGAGCATAGTTTCGGGTACAATAGAGTCTTCGGGGGCCTCGTGTACCCCTATCCAATTCAGTCGTAAGCAGGATAAATGCCGGTTCCTATTTCACAGATGTGGACGGTTGCAACGTACGTCCTCAAGCAAAAAATTGCGGGACGCAAGCGCTATCCGTTTGTGCTCATGCTCGAGCCGCTTTTCCGCTGCAATCTTGCATGCGCCGGCTGCGGCAAGATTCAGTATCCCGCCCATATTCTGAAAAAGGAATTAAGCCCCGAAGAGTGCTTTCAAGCCGTGGACGAGTGCGGCACGCCGATGGTTTCCATCCCCGGCGGCGAACCGCTGATGCACCCCCAGATCGACAAGATTGTCGAGGGCTTGGTTGCCCGCAAGAAGTACATCTATCTCTGCACCAACGCGCTGCTTCTCAAGGAAAAGCTGGACCTCTTCAAGCCCAGCAAGTACTTAACCTTTTCTGTTCACATGGACGGCCAGCGTGAACACCACGATTTCTCTGTCTGCCGTGAAGGCGGCTACGATCTCGCGGTTGAAGGAATTAAGGAAGCCCTAAAACGCGGCTTCCGCGTCACCACCAACACGACCCTCTTTGACGGCGCCGACCCCAACAGTGTCCGCGCTTTCTTCGATGAAATGATGGAGTTAGGCGTCGAAGGCATGATGCTCTCGCCCGGCTATTCCTACGATAAAGCCCCGGATCAGAAGCACTTCCTGGGCCGCGCCCGCACGCGGCGGCTCTTCCGCTCCATCCTGGCTAACCGCAAAAAGAGCTGGCAATTCAATCAGTCTCCCCTGTTTCTCGAATTCTTGATGGGCAAACAGCAGTACGCCTGCACCCCGTGGGGCATGCCAACTTACAACGTCTTCGGCTGGCAAAAGCCCTGCTATCTCCTCCAGGACGGTTATGCGGACAGTTTCCAAGAGCTCATGGCCGCGACCGAGTGGCAAAACTACGGCACGGAATCCGGCAACCCCAAGTGCGCGAATTGCATGGTGCATAGCGGTTACGAGGCCTCTGCCGTCGATCACACGTTTAGCGGCCTTCGCGGTCTTTGGGCCACTGCTAGAGCCACTTTGTCCGGCACATACAAGGACCCTGACGCGCTCGCCTTGTTGCATGAACCTGCAAAACCCGTGCATGCCTACAATCCATTGATCCAGATTGCCAAGGACAAGTCTCAACTCGAGGAGACACGCGCTTGACGGGTCCTCGACACGCTGACCGCCCCACCCACACGGAACCTCCTCCGCAAAATCCAGATACTCTGGAAGTCGCTCCCGGAAGAATGCGCGAGGCGGTCGAGGGATGGCTCCCCGAACTTGCGACCGAAGAAGAATTGCGCGAGGCGCTGGAAAAAGCCTTCGACTATCGTGGTGACGTGACCCTAACCACTAAAGACGGCAAGAAGTTAGAAGGATATATCTTCGATCGTGTGTCCGGTCCTACGCTCGCCACCTCGTTCGTGCGCGTCCTGCCAAAGGATTCCAACCAGCGCCAGAAAATTGCTTACGCAGAAATTGCGGCCCTTGCCTTTACGGGCCGCGATCCCGCCGCAGGAAAAAGTTGGGAAGCCTGGGTGCGCAAATATTGGGAAAAGAAAGCCTCGGGTGAATCTGGTTTGAGCTTGCAGCCGGAGTCCCTTGAATAACCCGAACTCGTGGGCTTGGATAGCGGCCTCCCTGCCCCTTATCTGAAAGAAGTCTTTTCTTATCAATATTTTATATGGGCTATGGAGCCCGTAATTCGCCCGCCTGAGGCATGGACAAATAGGTCATTTCGTGGTACTCTTTGGCTAGCGTTTGTTGCTCTTGTAATACCTTTGGACTCGTTCGAAGGGGCTGCAAGGTCAGGCTTTGCGGCCTTTTTTGCGGGCTGGAGGCTGTCGCGGGCTTGGGAGAACGCCGGTGTTGGCTCGCCCGGCGCTAATCAGGATACGGACCAAGAGAGGCAAAGCAATTCCATTTCGCGGACCCAGCCACGTCGGGGAAGCGTATACGAGGTAGTGGCAGTGAAGGAACAAGGAACAGTGAAGTGGTTCAATGCTTCGAAAGGCTATGGTTTTATCCAGCGCCAAACTGGAGAAGATGTTTTCGTGCACTTCTCCGCGATCATGATGGACGGATACAAATCGCTCAACGAAGGCCAGTCAGTGGAATTTGAAGTAAAGAAAGGCCCCAAAGGCCTTCAGGCAGAGAACGTTACCGGTCTCTAGCCAGTGCATTGGGGTGCCCTCGATTTTCCTGAGGGCTCCGCGATTAGCGTGATTCGAATCGCGTTTCTTCGAGTTAGAGTGTTTTCAAGGAGGATGATGTGCAAGTAATGGCAGAAGGGCAAACCGTTAAGCATGAGACGTACGGCCTGGGCATTGTCACCGCGTCCGACCAGGAGCGTACCGCGATTGATTTTGACGATCACGGCCCCAAGTTGTTCGTTACCAGCATTATGGTGGCTGAGCTGATTGGCGAAGCGCCTGCAACACCGCCAAAGACCAAGCGCCGCCGCAAGGCTTCTACCGCCGCCAAGGCCGCCAAGAAAGCCGCTGCTGCTGCCGCCGCAGGCCGTTCGTAGTCCCTTTTTCTCTTCGCCCCTGAACTCTGAAGAGTCCCCGCGCCAATTTGGCGCCGGGGTGTGTCCACTTGTATCCCCGGCCATAATTCTGCTGTTTGTGATAAGGTCAGCTTCATGAAACGCGGACTCTTCCTTGTCGGAATCATCCTCTTTTTGCTCGGGATTGTCGCCCTGTTGCATCCAAATTTCGACTATCACAAACATGAAGAAGTCGCGCGAATTGGGCCGATCACAGCAACGGTTGATCAGCCGGAGACTACCAGCATTCCTGCACCCGTCACGGTGGCGCTGCTAGTTTCGGGCTTGGTGCTAATTGTGCTCGCTGTTAGGACGAAGCCGTAATTCAACTTTCCGGATTTCACTTCGACTCCATACTCTTGTCTTTGTTCGCCTCTTTCTTCGCCTATTAAGTAGCACCAAAGCCATCCATTACTCCTGCGCTCCCTCACATCCGCTGCTTCGTTGACTTCCTGAGCGTGAAGTCTAATGTAGCTTTCATCCCCATTGGTTTGTGGCTTCCCTCTGCAAGGAGCGCAAAAATGAGAATTCGCAACTTGAAGTCGATCTTTGGGTTTTGCCTGCTGCCCTGCCTGCTTTTCGAAACCGCCTCCTCAGCTTTCGGACAAAGCACAACCGGTGTAACTGAAAACGAGGTCTTAATTGGATCTTGCTCCGCTCTCGAAGGCCCGTCACATTTTCTCGGCGTGCAAACCGTGACCGGGGCAAAAGCTTACTTCAGCATGATTAACGACGAAGGGGGCGTGAATGGGCGCAAGCTCAAGCTCATCGCCGCCGATGACAGTTACGACCCCGCGAAAACCCAGGCGTGCTTTGATCATTTGATGAGCGAAAAGGTGTTCGCGCTGGGATTTTTTGTGGGCACTCCCACGGCGGTCAAGTATGTTCCCATGGCTGACGGCGCGAAAATCCCGCTCATCGGTTTGTTTACGGGCGCGCAAACCCTTTATGTACCTCTGCGCCATTGGATCGTAAATGTGCGAGCGTCTTATTTCGACGAGACGCGCGAGCAGGTCGAAGGTCTCTGGAAAACGCTTGGCTATAAGAGGATCGGAGTCATTTATCCCGATGATGCGTTTGGAGCAGCCGTTCTGGAAGGCGTGAAGACCGCCCTTAAGGCGCACGGCGCGGCACCCGCCGCCGTAGCCTCGTATCAGCGGCAAACGTCGCAGGTGGGCAGCGCCATTGACACCGTCCGCGGAGCAAACCCGGAAGCGGTTGTGGTTGTCGGACCAGCAAATACGGTAGCGCCCATCCTCAAGCAGGCGCACGCCAAAGGTTGGAAGCCGCTGTTTGCGACCGTCTCGTTCGTCGGCACCGATGAGTTGATCTCGGAGGCGGGAGCGGACGCGGAGGGCATGGTCATAACCCAGGTTGTGCCGCCTTATTATTTGACGGAGGAGAAGTCCGTCGCGCTCTATCGGCGTGCGCTCGGGAAGTATTTCCCCTCCGAGCAGCCCAATTTCGTCAGCCTTGAAGGATTCGTGGACGCCATGGTGATGGTCGAGGGGATCAAACGAGCCGGGAAGGACCTTACGCGCGAAGGGCTGATCCGCGGCATCGAATCGATCCACGACCACGACTTGGGGCTCGGGCCGCAGCTCAAGCTGAACTATTCGGCGAAGGAACACAAGGGCTTCGACCACGTGATCCCGACGGTGATTCGCGGAGGACGAGCCGTGCCGTTCACGAATTGGTCGACCGCTGCGCCAAATTAGCGGCAGACTTAACGTTTGATAAGACAATTCGCAATCCAGGGTCATCCACGAAATTAGAAATTACTTGTGGGCGGATTCGGTTTGCTCGAAAGCGTGATAAGAAGAGCGGACCAGCGGGCCGGCTTCTACGTGTTTGAAACCCATGGCTTCGCCCAGGATTTTGAATTCGGCGAACTCGTCGGGGTGGACGTAGCGGACGATGGGCAAATGTTCGCGCGTGGGCTGGAGATACTGGCCCAGCGTGAGAATGTCCGTGCCTTGCGCGGCGAGATCCTGCAGCGTGGCAAGCACTTCTTCTTTTTCTTCACCGAGGCCAAGCATCAAGCCGGTTTTTGTAGGTACGTCGGGATGCGTTTGCTTGGCGCGGCGCAGCAGTTCGAGAGAGCGTTCGTAGAGAGCGCCCTTGCGGACCTGGCGATAGAGGCGAGGAACGGTTTCCGTGTTGTGGTTTAGAACGTCGGGCTTGGTGGCCAGGACGACGTTCAACGCGTTCCAGTCGCCGCGAAAATCCGGAATTAAAACTTCGACCTTGCAGCCGGGCACGCGGCGGCGAATCTCTTCAATAGTGCGCGCAAAAATGTGCGCGCCACCGTCGGGCTGGTCATCGCGATTCACGGAGGTGACGACCGCGTAGCGCAAACCCATGCGCGCTACGGCTTCGGCGACGCGGAAGGGTTCTTCTTCATCGGGCGGGCCGGCCGGTTTGCCGCTGGGCACGGCGCAAAACCCGCAGGCGCGCGTGCAGATGTCTCCCAGAATCATGAAGGTGGCGGTGCCGTGGTCCCAACATTCGCCCATGTTGGGGCAGCGCGCGCTTTCGCAGACGGTATGCAGGTCCAGCGTGCGCATGATGCGCTTGAGATCCTGGGAGCGCTCGCCGCCGAGGAATTTTACGCGAAGCCAGTCCGGCCGCGGATGCGCTCCCGGCGAGGGCACAGGCATTTGCGGCTGGTTCGAGATGATGTTGAACGGTGTGGCCATTACGTCTGCTTGAATCCCTTATTTTACCTCATCACATCTTCTAGACAAATGGGTTCGTACAAATGGGTCCTGCATCAATGGGCGGCACAAGCTGAGCAACGCGATACTCATGGCGTGCTTGTAACCTCGCCGGAATCGCCGGTCTGATGGTCCTTAATTTGAAAGCGGAGAAACTGGTGCACGGCGGCGACGGCATCGGCATTTTTCGATGTGATGCGGATGCGCGCTCCTTGCTCTGTGTTTTCCAGTTTGTACTGAATAGCGTCGCGGAGGCGCTTCATCGTGGCGGTTCCCGGGGGATTTTGGGAGTGGATGAGCATGGGCGCGGAAAAGTCGGCGGCCGCAAACATCTTTGCAATGTGGCCGAAGTGCATGCGGATTTCATCGCGCGTGGCGGTGTCGTTGGCGGCGTTGGCCTGGACGTCGAAGGCGCCGCCGTCGGAGTAGAGAAGAAAGTGATGGGTAGCTTTGTCATGCGAGAAGCCCATGATGTGATCGCCGCGTTCGACGACGCCTTTGTGATGTTTGTCCTGCGTGGCCGGCTTGTCCTGGGCGGCAGGCTTGTCTTGCGGAAAGCCGTTCAGTGCGGCGAGCAGGCAGAGAGTTGCGGTTAGAAGCGAGTTCATGACATGGACTCCTCCGTATCCGAGACTGCCTGGTTGGACGTACGGGGAGCGCGAATGAGGGGGACCCCTACCCCGGTTTTTTCGGAAGTGTTCATTCTAAAGGGTTTTAAGTGCTGTGTTTTGGAAGTGTTCATTCTAAATAGCTTATGGGCGGATTTTATGGAAGTGCGGATTATAAAGGACTTAGTGATTTGTGACTGGTGACTCGTGACTGGTCGAAGAAAGAAAACGGAAGCCGTCACTGGTGACTCGTAACTTGTGGCTGGACGGACGGCGAGATTTTTTAATTCCTGCGGATCCTTGGCTTGTGATTTCGCCGCGGTAAGCTGTCTCAGAAGCGCACGGACTCCCGGTTTCACTGGGATAAATTCCGTCCGTGCCACGAAGGAAGTGAGGATGGCAGCCCGCCACCCCCGGTGTTTCTTGTAAGAGTGGCAAACAATGGACTTACGCTTGACGCGGCGCGTAAGAGTGGCAGCGAAAGGACTTAAAGTGGCTGGATTTTCAGTGAGTTGCGATTTGTCTGTAAGAGCGGCAGGGAAAGGACTTACAAAATGAGGCGTTTGCAGGCTGGAAGGTTTGCAGGTTGGAACGTTGAAAGACAAAGGAGAACCAGGATTAAGTGCGGTGAGTCTGCAGGAGCGATTCGCGAATGGGGTGGATAGCGAGGAGAACATGAGGAAGGGTAGCACTGGATTGGCGAGGAGGTAAAGTAAATTACAGGGAATGGTCGAAAATGGGGGTTGAATGGTGATTTTTGGGGGTTGAACGGCGCTGGACTCGCAGAAGTTTGGGGTCAGATGTTGAAGATAGGGGAATTGGATCCAGGAACAAAGCGAGTCAAAACCCGCATCCTTAAAACCGAAGGATGCGGCACCCCACCGGGCTATACGCGACCCGGCAGGTTCATGCCGGAAATCCTTTCGGAAACGAGTCTGTCTGGTTGGACGGACGGGAAGAGGAAGGGTGTGCCGGTGTACCCCAGCCCCACGTATCCAGAGAACTGTGAAGTAAGGGTATGACCGCATTGACGTTGTGGACGTTGCTGTGTGTTACGATAATACAATACCCCTCATGGCTACCAGAATCTCCATCGACAGGGCGGGACGGACGTTCTCCCCAAAGCCCAGGCTGCCCCACCCGCGAGGCCACGTTTTATAGGTGCCTACTTTTATTCATCCTATAATAATTATATTAATTTACATAGTAACTAGTCAGCGTCACGCTACGCCAGTATCTGCCACAAGTAATATGATTAGTGGGAATCATACACAGGGGAAACTTCCGATGTTTGACTGGATGCCGGGGCGCTGGAGCTTTGGGGTTGCCCTCCTCGCCCGCAAAAAATCGCATTTATCCCTTGCCGGTCCATTCGTGACTCCTAGGAAGAACCTCATCTATCTAGCGGCGGGACGCATTCTAACGGATCAAGAGGTGATTCCATTCCGCAAGGAGGGCATGTTCCGCGCCGGGGCGGGCCGGAACTCCTGCTGCCGTTCGCAAGGCCTCAAAGGCTTGGGGAGCCAGGCCAGTGAGTAACAGTGACCCACAGAATCGACGCCGAAGTCAGAGGGTTCTGCTCCAAGTGGCAGTGATTATCACGCTCGAAATGCCCGGAGGAAACAGCGTCCGGGCACAGGCATTCACCCAGGTGGTAAATGCCCACGGTGGTCTTCTGGATGCTCCGTTCCGAATGAGCGCTGGCCAACGACTCACACTTGTCAACTCCCAGTCTGGAAAAGAAGCGGGCTGCAGGGTGGTTCGGGTCGATGATGCATCGGAAGGCAGTTTCCCAACGGCTTTCGAGTTTGACGAGCGTAACGCGCACTTCTGGCCTATCAGCTTTCCTCCCCTAGATTGGGTCGTGCCCCAGGAAGTCACATGAGACCGGAGAGATGGCTGTGGATTGCAATATCCATCCTACTTTGTTCGTTGGGCGGCAATTTCTTAGTCGATTCCGTCCGCCATCCCGGGCCATACGGCGAAGAGTACATTCTATTCGGCGGCACACTCACGGCTTTGGGACTCGCCGCCATGTTCTTCGCATTCGAACAGCGCGCTCAAATCAAAGCTCTCTTCCGACACATGAGAAATAGTTCGCGCTCTTCCAGCAGATCAAGAAAAACATAGAATCGAAAATGAGCCTGAGAAGGTCAATCAGGGCCAGAGGGCTACCTCCCCGTAGTAAATGCGGGGCGCAACCGAGGAAGTTCTAGATGAAAAGCGGCGAGCACTTGGGAGAAGCATTTAAGGTATTGGTGGCGGATGACTCCGCTGTGTATCGGAAACTCGTCGAGCAGACACTCTCAGAGGAACAATATGCGGTTCTGTTCGCAAAGAGCGGTCATGAAGCAATGGATATTTTCGCCGAACACCGGCCTTCGCTGGTGATCACGGATTGGAATATGCCGGATTTTTCGGGAATTGAGCTATGCGCGAACATTCGGCAACGTTTTCAAGAATCGTATACGTACATCATTATTTTGACCGGGATGACCGAGAAGAGCGAAGTCGTGAAAGGATTATCGGCGGGCGCCGATGATTATCTAACAAAACCGTTCGACCAAGGAGAACTGCTAGCTCGAGCGGGAGTGGGCCGAAGAGTAGTAGAACTCCACCGCCAGATTGAAGCAAAGAATCGGCTTCTGGAACAGCTGGCTCTAACTGACTCACTCACAAACCTGCCCAACCGTCGAGCGATTGAAGAATGGGCGACGCGGCAATTGAGTGGAGCCGCTCGCTATGGCTTCGCATTCTGGGTTGTCGTGGCCGATTTAGATCACTTCAAAAACGTTAACGATGGCTATGGACACGAAGCTGGCGATACGGTCTTGAGGAGAGTTGCGGAAATACTAAAATCCAACTCCCGTAAGAGCGATATTTGCGGCCGGATAGGCGGTGAAGAGTTCCTTTTTACACTGTCACATACAACAGGAGAGAACGTTGAAAAGGTACTCGAACGTATCCGCGCCGAGCTTGAGGCGACAATGTTCAGCTTCGACGGCAACAGCCTAACTGTCACCGCGAGCTTCGGTGTGGCTGGCTTTGACCCAAAGCGTGCTCCAGACTTCAGTCAGCTTATTTCGCATGCAGACGCGGCGCTTTATTCGGCTAAACGGCTTGGGCGCAATCGGGTAGAGTTTGCGCCCCTAGCGGATTTGCCCGCGAGCAGGCGGTAAGCAATGGAATCAGAACGTCGCCGCGCCCCTAGGTATCAATTCATATCAGATGCGGAAGTGATCGAAATCGAATTCGTCACTTGGTTTAAGGCCAGCACCGGAGACCTGAGTATCGGCGGTTGCTTCCTCGACACGCAAAATCCGTCAGCGGAAGGTACAGTGATTCGGGTCACGATTTCTCGGGGAAGCACCGAGTTCACTGGACTAGGGAGGGTAGTATTTGTGTTCCCTCGTTTGGGAATGGGGGTCGCTTTCACAAATGCTTCAGAGAGCCAAATAGCAGTTCTCGAAGACTGGCTCGCAGAGTTCAGCCTTAACAAAACATCGAAGTGATGACGGCATGGGTGGCCGCAACTGGCCGGTGGGTCAGGCTTTTGAATTGGGTGGCGCGCCCTTTGGGGTTTGGTTTTTCAAAGGGTGCGGTTTTTCGCTTCGCGACCTTGGGTGTCACCTTTGTAGTTTTGAGCAGGCGCAGAGCGATCGACCAGTTGACAAGCGACAATTATCACTTTACACTGCGCTCTAGTGATTCGGAGCTTCAAGCATCGAGGACTGAAACGCCTCTATGAACGGGGCGACCGAAGCGGGATACGCCCCGACCTGCTGGACACTGTGAAACGAATCCTTACGGTTCTCGATTCGGCTACCACGCCGCAAACTCTCGATTTGCCGCGCTATCGCCTGCACCCGCTGAAAGGCGACTTGAAAGGATTCTGGTCCGTGAGCGTCCGGGCCAATTGGCGCATCGTTTTCCGCTTTGAGGGAGAGGATGCCTTTGACGTTGAAATGATTGACTACCATTAAGGAGGAAGAAAATTCCATGCCCATGAAAAACCCGGTTCATCCCGGACGCGTCCTTCGCCACGATTGCCTGGAGCCATTGGGACTCTCGGTGACCGCAGGCGCGAAGGTGCTCGGCGTGACGCGCCAGGCTCTCAATAATGTTGTGAACGGCAAGTCTGGGATTAGCCCGGAGATGGCGATACGGCTATCGAAGGCTTTCGGCAGCACTGCGGAAACTTGGTTGCGCATGCAACTTGCCTATGACCTTGCAGCGGCGCGCAAGAACGAAAGCCATATCAAGGTTCGGCGTCAGCATGTTGAAGAGTTGCGTGCTTGAAACAGCGGGTCCCTCGGTCCGGTCGGGATGACGATTTTTTTGTCTGGGGAAGTGGCGAGTGACGGGTGACGAGTGGCTAGTGGCGGAGAAAAGAAGGAATGGGAGAGATTTCATCGCACAAGTGCGAGCGATGGGGCAGCGGTTCTCTCTGCGCAGGCCGACACGTTTGCGGGAGCAAACGTGAAGGAAAAAGCGCCGTCTTGCTGCGTACGAAATGACAGCGCGGGGTGGGCCGGGTGAGCGGGCACAACAGGTTGTGCCCCTACCAGAAGAAATTGCCGGGCTGCGTGCCGGCGGCCGGCACGGCACCTGCGGTTGCGTTAGGAAGAGGCGGCTTTCTTGCGCAGGGGCTTGGCGGAGGATTGCGCTTCGACGGATTTGCGCACGCCTTCGGCGTGGAGTTCGCCGCGTTGGAGAAGATCGAGTATCTGGTTTGCGGTCAGCGTATCCTTGCCCACGGAAAAGAGAATCTGGCCATCGGCGGTTTGCATCGGGAAACCGACAGCTATCCCATGTTGCCGCAGGACGCGGACGGCCTTCAGGATGTCGTCTGTTAGTTTTGCGAAGTTGCTCAGGGTAAGCTCTCTGAGCCGACATCATTGCCGAAATGGAGGAGCCCGTCCAGAGGGCAGGACGGTCTGCCCACAGGTTTTGCACAGCTTCTCCACGCAACCTCTTGACCCCGTCCCTGGGACGTCCGAAAGGCGATTTCAGAGCATGAAATGCGTGCGATAGAGCGGCGGTTCTCTTCGTGGAGGCCGGCGCCTTTGCGCGAGTGAAGGGGAAAGAAGAAATCGGGACGACTGAGGGATTACCAGTCAATCTTGGCGGGGAAGAATTCGGAGACGAGGTCTTTGTAAAAAGGAAGAATCTCCTGGATGTTGGGGCGTTCGCGGCCCTTGGAATAGAGGTCGTAGGCATTGAACTTGCGAACCCAATCGAACA
>Ga0209166_10002702_pt1 | contig 13175 bp, 7 predicted proteins | sample Coa_R1_3_FD_187151 | JGI IMG/M metagenome (GOLD analysis project Ga0209166, IMG submission 187151) | Surface soil microbial communities from Centralia Pennsylvania, which are recovering from an underground coalmine fire - Coalmine... | ecosystem: Environmental > Terrestrial > Soil > Unclassified... | reverse complement strand
CACCAGCGGGCAGGTCGCGTCGATGGCGTTCAGGCCGCGCCGGGCGGCCTCCTCGCGGACGGCCGGGGACACCCCGTGCGCGGAGAAGACCACGCATGCCCCGTCGGGGACCTCGGACAGCTCGTCCACGAACACCGCGCCGCGCCGTTCCAGGCCGGCCACGACGTGCGTGTTGTGCACGATCTGCTTGCGCACGTAGACCGGCGCCCCGCGCTGGTCGAGCACCTTCTCGACGATCTCGATGGCGCGCTCGACCCCGGCGCAGAACGATCTGGGCCCGGCCAGCAGCACCCGGCGCGGCCCGGCCGCAGCGGCCCAGGCGGCCAGCACCGGGCTGGCCGCGCGCAGCGCCCGCAGCGCCGCCAGCCCGCCGGTCACGACGCCCGGGCGCAGCAACGGCCGCGCGGGGGTGTCCGACACGGCGCGGAGCACGGCCACCGGCCGGTTCCCCGCCGCCGCGGCGAGCGGCGCGGACTCCAGGTCGGCGACCAGCGCCCCGCCGGCCGCCAGTGCATGCCGAGCCGCACCGCCGGCCAGCCGGTCGGTGGTGACGACCGGCCCGGCCGTGGCGCGCAGCCCGGCCCGGCGCAGTTCCCCGGCCAGCAGCGGCGCCGCCGCGCACCGGGTAACGGTCCCCGCCGGGTCCCGCACCTCGGTGCCGACGACCAGGTCACCGGGGGCGAGGCCGTCGGTCAGGCCGCCGCCCACGCCGGCCACGGCCAGCGCGCCGAACTGCTCGCCGGCCAGGGCAGCCGCCTGCCGCCGGGAGCGGGCCGCGCCGTAGCCGGTCACCCGCACGGTCGCGTCCGGCTGCCCTGTCCCGGGTGCCGCGCGCAGCCCGCGCCGGACCGCCCAGGCCTCCAGCCGCAGCGGGGAGCACACCAGCAGGGGGCGCGGCGCGGCGGTCATGGCGTCCCCGGGGGTGGAAGGGCGGCGGCGGAGCCGTCGCCCGGGGCGGGAGAGGATAGGTACCGGCCGAGCGCGGTGACCGGGAAGACGAGCCGGTACAGGTGGTAGTTGAGGTAGAAGTCACGCGGGAAGCCGGTGCCGGTGAACTGCGGCTCGTCCCAGGTCCCGTCGCTTCGCTGGTGCCCGGCCAGCCAGCGCACCCCGCCCTCCACGGCCGGCCCGGACTCTCCGGCCGCCAGCAGCGCCAGCAGCGCCCAGGCGGTCTGTGACGCGGTGGACGCGCCGCGGCCGGCCAGCGACGGGTCGTCGTAGGAGCGCATGTCCTCGCCCCAGCCGCCGTCGGGGTTCTGGTGCTCCTCCAGCCAGGCGACCGCCCGGCGGATGGCGGGCTTGCCCGGCAGCACCCCGGCAGCGACCAGCGCGGGCACCACGGCACCGGTGCCGTACACGTAGTTGGCGCCCCACCGGCCGAACCACGACCCATCGCCCTCCTGGGCCTTCAGCAGCCAGGCCACCCCGCGCCGGGCCGCCCGGCTGCCGGCCTGGCCGGCCGCCGCGAGCGCCTCCACCACGTGCGCGGTGACGTCCGCCGAGGGCGGGTCGGTGACCGCGCCGAAGTCGCAGAACGGCAGCTTGGCCACCAGCCGCGAGGTGTTGTCGGCGTCGAAGGCGGCCCAGCCGCCGTCCGCCGAGGCCATTCCGGTGATCCAGGCCAGGCCACGGGAGATGGCCGCCTTGCGGGCCGCGTCCGGCCCGGTGGACCGGGCCCGGCGCAGCGCCAGCACCACCTCGGCGGTGTCGTCGATGTCGGGATAGTTGTCGTTGTCGAACTCGAACGCCCAGCCACTTGGGGGCAGGTCCGGCCGGCGCACCTGCCAGTCCCCGGGTCCGGTGATCTCCTCGGCGAGCAGCCAGTCGGCGGCCCTGGTGAGGGCCGGGTGGTCGGCGGGCAGGCCCGCGTCGGCGAGCGCGATCATCGCGAGCACGGTGTCCCAGACCGGTGACTGGCAGGCCTCCAGCCGTCGCACCGGGCCGTCTGGGGTGTCCTCGGTGATGGTGAACCGGTCCAGGCCGTCCAGGCCGCGCCGGATCACCGGATGGTCCAGGCCGTAGCCGAGCAGGCGCAGCGCGATCAGCGAGTAAACCCATGGCGGCTGGATGCCGCCCCAGCAGCCGTCGGCCTCCTGCCGGGCGAGGATCCACTCCGCGCACCTGCGGATCGCCGCACGGCGCACCGCGCGGACCGGCGCGGCGCGGTGCGCGCGCCGCTCGTAGCCGTGCAGCGCCCGGTCCAGGCCGCCGAACACGGCGGCCCAGACAGGATCCTTCGGCCGGTCCCGGCGGCCCATTGCGCTGGCCCGGGGGAGCGACCCCCCGGAGCCCCCCAGCATCCCCTGCGGGTCGCCCTCCGGCCAGAGTTCTTTCAGGCCGAACGGAAGCGGCGTGGCTGGCCGGATTGCCCCGACGATGGTGAGCGGGACTATGGTCTGCCGCGCCCAGCACCCCCAGTCGTAGACGTTGAACGGGAACCAGGCCGGCAGGTAGATCAGCTCGGGTGGCATCACCGGCAGGTCGTCCCAGGACCACTCGCCAAACAGGGCGAGCCAGATCCGGGTGAACACCCGGGTGGCCGGGATGCCGCCCTGGTCGCGGATCCAGCCCGCCGCCCTGGCCATGTGCGCGGCCTGCGGGTCGTGCCCGGCCAGCCGCAACGCGGCGTAGGCCTCCACCGTGGTGGACAGGTCGCCAGGGCCGCCGTAGAAGTTCGCCCAGGTGCCGTCGTCCCGCTGCTGGGAGGCGATCCACCGGGCCGAGCCTTTCGTCTGCTCGTCGGTGCGGACGCCGAGGAACTCGCGCAGCAGCAGGTCTTCGGCGTCCATGGTGACGTTGGTCTCCAGTTCGCCCTGCCACCAGCCCTGGCCGTGCTGCAGCCCAAGCAGGTGATCCCTGGCGCGGGCGAGCGCCTCCGCCGCCGGCCCGGCGGCGGAGCGGCCCACGGGCCGCCGGTGCGTGACTGTCATCCGATCCCTATCTCCTCACCACTGCCGTGCGGTGATGAACTCGGCGATGCCGGCGAACTCGGCCCGGACGTCGTCCGGCATCTCCGTTTCCGCCAGGCACCGGTGCGCCGCCGCAAGCTGGGCCGCGGCCTCGTTCTCCGTCCAGTCCTTGCCGCCGGCCTCCTCGACCAGCCCGGCGGCGCGCACCAGGTCGTCTTCGGACAGCGGCTCCTCCTGGAGCAGCAGCTTGGACAGTTCCGTGGCGGCGGCGGTGCCGGCCGTCAGCGCGGCCACCACCGGCAGCGACTTCTTCCTGGCCCGCAGGTCCGATCCGGCCGGCTTGCCGGTCACCGCCGGGCTGCCCCAGATGCCGAGCAAATCGTCGGTGAGCTGGAAGGCCAGCCCGGCGTGCGCGCCGAACCCGGCCAGGCCCATCGCCACAGCCGGCGGCGCGCCGACGTGGATGGCCCCGATGCTGCACGCGCAGGCCATCAGCGCGGCGGTCTTGTCCCCGGCCATCTCCTGGCATTCCGCCAGGGTGACGTCGTCGCGGCGCTCGAAGGCCAGGTCCGCGCCCTGCCCGGCGATCAGCCGCTGCACCGCCGCAGACAGGCACCGGGCCGCCCACAGGCCCTGCGGCGCCTTGTCTTCCAGCAGGATGTCCTGGGCGAGGGCCAGCATGGCGTCCCCGGCCAGGATCGCCGCGCCGACCCCGTAGACCGTCCACGCGGTGGGCCGGTGCCGGCGCTCGGTGTCGCCGTCCATGATGTCGTCGTGCAGCAGCGAGAAGTTGTGCACGAGTTCCACCGCGACCGCCGCGGGGACCCCGCGTTCCGGCGCGGCCAGCGCGGCCCGCGCCGACAGCAGCGCCAGCGCCGGGCGCAGCGCCTTGCCGGAGCCGCCCGGCTTGGCGGCACCGGGCACCGCCGCCCCGTCCGCGGCCTGGCCGTTGGCGGGCGGCGGCACCGCAGCGATGCCGTCGCCGCCGGGCCGGCCGTTCGCCGGGGCGTGCCCGTTCAGCCCGGCCAGGCCCAGGTGATAGGCGGCGACCATGCGCACCTCCGGGCTGAGCCGGGCGACGGCGGTGGCCATCGCCGGGCCGACCAGGTCCCGCGCCGTCGCCACCCCGGCGGGCATCACCGCGGTCATGCCTGCCTCCCGGCTGAGCCGCCGCTGACCGCCGGGGCTCCGGCCGGTGCCGGTGCCCCGCCAGGTATCCGGCGCAGCGCCGCGCCGGTCATGCTCCGGCGCAGTTCCCGCACCGCGTTCAGTCCGCTTCGCACGGCTCCCTCCATCGTGTCCGGCCACCCTGTGTCGGTCCACGCGCCCGCGACTACCAGGCCCGGCGTGCCGGTCGCGGCCCTGGGCCGCAGCCGTCCCACCCCGGGCACCTGGCGCATCGTGGCGCTGCGCTCCCTGGTGACGAAGCAATCGGTGACCCGCGCCTGCGCTGCCGCGGGGAACAACTCGGCCAGCGCGGGCAGGAACCACTCGCGCAGCCGGGCGGCCGGGACGTCCACGTAGGCGTCCGCAGCCGACAGCGAGATCGCGAGGTACTGTCCCTCGCGCAGGCCCGACGGCCCGGTCCGGTCGAACACCCACTGAACCGGCGAGTCCACCGCCGCCGCGAACGGCAGCCTGGTCACCCGCCGGTCGTAGATCACGTGCACGTTGACGATGGGCGAGGTGCCGATCTGCAGCCACTCCGCTGGGCCCGGCCCCGGCCCGGGCTGCCCGGCCGGCACCAGGCAGGCCGCGATCTCCGGCGGGACCGCCAGGACCACGCCGTCGGCCCGGATCACCTCGCCGCCGTTCGGCTCCGCCGTGCCGCGGCTGGCCAGGCGGACCCGGAACCCGCCGGAGGGCACCGCTTCGACCGCCGCCGCCTTGGCACCCAGCCGGACCCGGGCGCGCAGCCGGCCGAGTAGCCCGGCCGCGGCCTGCCCGTGCAGGTCACCGAGCGGAACGGCAGGGACGCCGATGTCGGCTGCGTCCCTGCCGGACAGCAGCGCGGTCTGCACGACGGTGGCGGCGAGCGCCAGGTTCGCGTCATCCCCGGCGACGTTGAGCGAGGACACCGTGAACAGGTCCCACAGCGCCCGCCGGGCATGTTCGCCCTGCCCGTGCGCGGCGAGCCAGTCACCGAAGCGCTGCCCGTCCAGCGCGGGGCTGGCGGGGTCGAGCCGGGTCATGGCCAGGGCGGCGGGCACCACGCGGAGTCGTTCGGCATGAGAAAGGTGCTGGTAGCCGGCGAGTGCCTGGCCCATGTGCAGCGGCCCGGGCAGCGCCGTGCGGCGCAGCGCGGCGCGTCCGCCGGGGCGCAGCACGGTAACCTCGAACCGGTCCTGGAGCGTCACCGAGCCGGTCATGCCGAGCCTGGCCAGCAGCCCGCGGTAGGCGGAGCAGCAGCGCAGGAACACGTGCTGGCCGTTATCGACGATCAGGCCGCCGCGGCTGAACGAGGAGGTGGCACCGCCCAGACGGGGCCTGGCCTCGAGCAGCGTGACCCGTGTTCTGGTCTCGGCGAGCGCGATGGCGGCGGTGATGCCGGCCAGCCCGCCGCCCACCACCACCACGTGCGGCGGGACGACCTGCGCGCTCACCGGGCCGCTCCCGGGGCGGCGGCGGGTGGCCGTGGCTGGCGGCGCGGTGGGCGCACCGCCGCGGCCGCGAGCGACTTGATGGCCACCCCGGCCTTCTCCAGCGTGGACAGCGACACCCGGCGGGTGAGCACGGCGGCCGGGCTTGCGGCGATGTTCTCCAGCAGCCGGTAGTAGATGCCCGCCATGGCCCCGGCCGACGCGGCGCTGCGCCGGTCCAGCAGCGGCATCAGCGCCAGGCCCTTGGCGTACCAGGTGCGGGCCCGGTCTGCTTCGAACTCCACCAGCGCGGTGAGCTTGGCCTGGCCCGGGCCGGTGGCCAGGTCGGCGCCGAGCGCACAGCCGAACCGCGCGAAGTCTTCCGCGGGCAGGTAGACCCGGCCGTTGGCGTAGTCCTCACGGATGTCCCGCAGGATGTTGGTGAGCTGCAACGCGACGCCGAGCGAGTCGGCCAGCGGCACCGCCCGCTCCGGCTCGCCGGTGCCGAACACGCCAAGCGACAGCCGGCCGATCGACCCGGCTACGCAGCGGCAGTAGTACAGCAGGTCGTCGAACGTCTCGTAGCTGACGCCACGCACGTCGGCCGCGCAGCCGTCGATCAGTTCGCCGAACGCGGCCAGCGGGAGGTCAAACCGAGCGGCAGCGTCGGCCAGCGCGACGAGCACCTCGTCGCGGTCGTCCACACCACCGCCGATCAGCGTGGTCAGCCCGGACCGGGCCTCCTCCAGGAGGGTGAGCTTCTCCGCGGCCGGCAGCGTGCCATCGCCGATGTCGTCGATCCGCCGGGCAAAGGCGTAGACGGCCGCCAGGGCCTGCCGCTTGGCCGGCGGGAGCAGCCGGATGCCATAGGAGAAGTTCCTGGCCTGGGACCAGGTGATCTCCTCGCAGCGCCGGTAGGCGGCGCGCACGTCTGTGGTCAATTCACCGTCCTGTCACATAGGCACGGAGCAGTTCCGCCGCGACCCGCCTCTTGCGCGGGCGGGGAGTGGCGGCGAGCACGTCGCCGCCGCTGGCGGTGATCGCGGCGAGTGCCGCCCGCCCGCCCGCCACGTACCCGGCGACCGCCGCTCTCGCGTATCCACGCAGCGTGCCGGAAATCCGCGCGCCTTCGTCGAGCAGCCCCGCGGCGCGGCGGACCTCGGCCGCGAGCAGCGCCCGGACCTGCGGCGACGCGGACGGCGCGGCCAGGTCGGCCTCGGTCACCCCGTAGCTGGCGAGGTCCTCGGCAGGCAGGTAAACACGGCCAGCCCGGAGGTCCTCGGCCACGTCCTGCCAGTGCTCGGCCAGTTGCAGCGCGGTGCATACCAGGTCGGAGAGCTGCTCGCGGTCCGGCGACGCCACGCCGAACACGTGCAGCACGATGCGGCCCACCGGGTTGGCCGACAGACGGCAATAGGCCAGCAGTTCGTCGAAGGTCTCGTACCGGGTGACCACCTGGTCCTGGCGGTTGGCCTGGATCAGGTCGAAAAACGGCTGCTCGGGAATCGCGCACTCGGCCACGGTGGGGGCGAGGGCCCGGATCACCGGAAGCTGGGGGCCCTCGGTGCCGTGCTGGTAGAGCCGGCGGAGATCGGATTCGAGTTCGTCCAGCAGCGCCAGGCGCTGCTCTGGCGGTGCCTCGTCACCCATGTCGTCGGCGGTCCGGGCGAAGCAGTACACGGCAGTCAGGTGCCGCCGGTATCGCTCCGGGAGCAGCCGGAGCGCGACGGGAAAGTTCTCGTCCGTGGCCTTGGCGCCTGCCTGGGAGATGATCACTCTGGCCGGCTCGCTGCTAGCCCCGGCCCCGCCGCCCAGCCCCCCACTAGCTCCGGCCCCGCCGCCCAGCCCCCCGACTGCCCCAGGTGCGCTGGCATCGTTCGATCGCGTCGCGTCCCGGGTCACGTCCCCTATTCCTTCACACGTCACAGGTGAATGCAAACAATGACATTGGCGTCAGGTGACACCGATGTCGCAGAACTCGTGGGGCGCCGACACCCCGCCAGCCCCGGCAAAAGAGATTTACATTACGGCACTTGCTGCACGCAAGCACGCCGCCAGGAAAACCCCGACGCCGCCACTGTCTTTACCGGCCATTTCCTGGGCGTCCGGGAAGATTTGGGAGCACGCGCTTCGCCCTGCTCGGCTGCGAGCGGGTTTGCCGCACGTCACCGCAGGCCGGGCATGGCGGCGGAAGTGAGGCAGGATACCAGGAATCGGCGCGGGCTGACGGTCGCGGGTTCCCCCGGAAAACCGTTACCGCGTCGCGTGTCCCGGGGGGCCGGTTATTTGTTCTGGCGAGCGCCGGGCGCGGCCTTGGAACGGCGCCATGACGGCGGCGCGGCAGTACCGTCTGGAGACCTGACATTAATGTCACTCGATGCTGACGCTCATGTCATGACGCGCCTTAGTGACCCGCCTCACACTGACAAATCTGTCATATTCCACCCGCGGTAACCGGGCCGGCGCGGACAGGCGCGCAGACGCATGCTCCGATAGTGCACCCATGCGGGGCCAATACGGCGTTAGATGTGAACTGACCTGGGCACCTGCCAGTCCGTACATGAGCGGCTTCGGTCGGCCAGGTCGCCATACGGGGGCATGCCGGGCCAGGCGCCCCCCGACCGGCGCTCAAGGGGGCCAGATGGCGCGTCAATCATTACCCGGTGCCGCGGCGCCGGGGCAGGGCCCGGACCGGACGCCCCGTAGAGGCCCGGACCGGACGCCCGCGCCGGGCCCGTACCGGGGCCTGGCCAGCTTCCAGCCCGAGGACACCGCCTGGTTCTTCGGCCGGGAGGAATTGACGCTGCACCTGGTGCGGCTGGCGACCGGTCCGGGCGCGGGGCTGCCGCTGGTAGTGGTCGGGCCGTCCGGCTCGGGCAAGTCGTCGCTGCTGCGTGCCGGCCTGGTCCCCCGGCTGCGGGCCGGCACGCCGACCCGGCCGGGCGGCCGTCCAGTGGTGCTGGTCACGCCGGGTGCCGCGCCGCTGGAGACACTGGCCGCTGCGCTGGCTCCGCTGGCCCGGCCGGGGGCAGAGGGCCCGCTGCGGGCCGGGCCACTGGCCCAGGGGCTGCGCGAGGATCCGGCCATGTGCGCACGGCTGGCCGGGCGTGGCGAGGAGCCCCCGGCAATCATCGTGGACCAGATCGAGGAGATCTTCACCGCGGGGACGGGCGAGGCCGGGCGGCGGGAGTTCGTCGCTGCACTGTCCGCCCTGTCCGAGCACACCCTGGTCGTGCTCGGCCTCCGCGCGGACTTCTACGGTCACGCACTGGCCTACCCGCAGCTGGCCCGGGCGCTCCAGGAACGGCAGATCGTGGTCGGCCCGATGTCCCCCGCCCAGCTCCGCCGGGCGATCGTGGAGCCTGCGCGCAAGGCGGGCCGGGAGATCGAGGACGGCCTGGTCGAGCTGCTGCTCGTGGATGTGCGCCAGGCCGGCGCGGTGGGCCCGGGCGGGCACGAGCCCGGGGCGCTGCCGTTGCTCTCCCACGCGCTGCTGGCCACCTGGGAGCGCAGCCACGGCGCCCCGCTGACCGTGGCCGGCTACCAGGCCTGCGGGGGAATCCGGGACGCCGTCACCCGGACCGCGGAGGACGTCTACGCAGCCCTGGATACGGGGCAGCGGGAGATCGCCAGGCAGCTGTTCCTCCGCCTGGTGCACGCCGGCGACGACGGCCAGGAGGCCCGGGCCCGGCTGCGGCTCGGGGACCTGCCGGGGGACCCCAGCGCGGTCGCGGCGGTGCTGACCCGCTTCGCCGCGCACCGGCTGGTTACCTGGGACCGGGCCACGGCGGAGATCACCCACGAGGCACTGCTCCGCGCCTGGCCCCGGTTGCGGGGGTGGCTCGACGCCGACCGCGAGGATCTCAGGGTCCGGCGGTTCATCGAGGTGGCGGCGCAGTCGTGGGTGCGGGCCGGGCAGGACACCGCCACGTTGCTGCGCGATGGCCAGCTCGCTCTGGCCGCCGGTTGGGCGGGCAGTGCGGCCAACCGGGCCACGCTCAGCCAGGACGCCCGCGACCTCGTGGCCGCCGGGATCGCCGCGGAGCGCGCGGAGCAGGCGGCCGAACGGCGCCGGGCCCGGCGGCTGCGGTGGTTGGTGACCACGCTGGCCATACTGGCCCTGCTGACCGTGGGCCTTGGCAGGCGGCTGCGGCCGGGTTCTCTCCGCAGCACATGACCTGCTCCCCCGGCCACCGGCCGCCCGGGTTCCCCCCGCAGCACATGACCTGCTCCCCCGGCCACCGGCCGCCCCGCCAGATGTCAACATAGGATTACGTTGAGTGAAGAGGTGGGGGTGGCGTGAACCTCGCGTGGGCGGCGGTCGGCGGGGCCGCGGGCCTGGTGGCCGGTTTCCTGCTGCGTGGGGTGGTCTTCCGTCTATCCGTGCCGGCCGGTGCCCCAGACCAGCTCACGTGTCCCGGCTGCGATACGCACCTGCCTCGCTGGCCCGCGCTGCGGCGGCCCGCCTTGCGGTGCGGGCACTGCGGCCGTGCCCTGGGCACCCCCGCAGTGCTCGAACTAGCCACCGCGGCGGTGCTGGCGCTGCTGGCGGGCCGGTTCGGCGGCCAGCCGGTCACGCTGGCTCTCGGCTTCCTCGGCGCCGTAGGGGTGGCCCTGGCGGCGATCGACATCCGGGTCCAGCGGCTGCCCGACCGGCTTACTCTGCCCGCCTATCCGGTCCTGATCGCGTTGCTGGTCATCGCCGCACTGGCCAGGCACGACCTGGCGGCGCTCGGCCGGGCGCTGCTCGGCGGCCTGGCGCTGGCCGGCGGGTACCTGCTGCTCGGGCTGGCGCGGCCGGGGCAGCTCGGCGGCGGTGACATCAAGCTGGCCGGCCTGGCCGGCCTGGTGCTGGGGTGGCTGAGCTGGTGGGCCGTGCTGGCCGGGGCCACCGTGGGTTTCCTGCTGGGCGGGCTGGCCAGCCTGGTGCTGCTGGCCGCGCGCCGGGTCACCCTGCGCGGCTCGATCAGTTTCGGGCCGTACCTGCTCGCTGGTGCCTTGCTGGTGATCCTGGTCAAGGGCCCCGCCGGGCACCTCCCGTGACCGGGGCCGCCTGGGCGAGCTAGGCAGCCGGAGCACCGGTCAGCGGCGCAGGCCGTGCTCGATGGCGTCGATGATCCGGGGGCGCAGTTGCGCCACGCTGATGATGGCGTCGACCGAGCCGACCTCGACTGCCCGCTGGATGGAGTGGATCCGGTCGAACTCCGCGGCCACCTCGCCCAGCTTCTCCGCCCGCACCGACGTCTGGACCTCGGCCAGCACGGCGTTCAGCGTGGCCCGCTCGGCACCGCTGGTCTCGGCCACCCGGGCCTGCAAGTCGGCCACCCGGGGGTCGGTCGCCGTGCGGTTACTCACCTCGGCGGAGAACACCACGGCCGCCGCCGGCGCGCCGCCGAGCACCGACGCGAACGAGCCCTCCAGGGCCAGGACCGTCATGTTCGGGTTGAGCGCCTTGGAGAACACCACGAACGCGCCGCCGTGATAACGGGAGATCACGCAGAACACGATCGGGCCGTCAAAGTTGACAACCGCCCGGCCGATCTCGGCACCGTACTCCAACTGCAGCTTGCGCATCGACTCCGGCGAACCGTCGAACCCGGACAGGTTCGCGAGCACCACCAGCGGGCGGTTGCCGGACGCGGCGTTGATCGCCCGCGCGGTCTTCTTCGACGATCGCGGGAACAGCGTTCCCGCGGTGTAGGTGTCCGGGCCGTCGGTGGGCGGGAACCCGCGCCGCGGCACCGCCCGCGACTCGATGCCGATCAGGCAGACCGGCCAGCCGCCAATGTGCACGTCCTGCACTACCGAGGTGTCCGCGTCGGCCATTCCGGCCCAGCGCTCAAGCACTGGGTGGTCCTGGTCGGACAGCGCCCGCATCACCGTGCGGATGTCGAACGACTTCTTCCGGTCCGGGTTGTGCTCGGCCGAGAAGACCTGCCCGATCGTGGCGAAGTCGCTGCCGGCCACGGCGTGCGGGTAACCCGAGACGTCGCGGTCCTTTGGGTCGTTCGTGGCCACCCGCCGCGGCCCAGTCTCGCCCGGCGCAATGTAGGTGTGGTCGTAGTGCGCCATCAGGACGTTGCACGCGGCGGCCAGATTCGGTGCCCAGTACTGGGCCTGGCCGTTCGGGCCCATCACCCGGTCATAGCCGCCGATGCCGAAGTTGTCCTCGGCCGACACCCCGCCGGAGAAGTCCAGTGACTGCTTGCCGGTGAGCACCATCGCCGACTCCGGCGTCATCACCAGGATGCCCTTGGTGTGCATAAGCATGGTGGCCTCGGCGTTCCAATACGGCTGGGCGCCGACGTTGACGCCGGCGACCACGATGTTGATCTCGCCACCGGCCTGGGTGAACTCGACGATCCGCTTGAGCGCGGCGGCCACCCAGTCCATGTTCTCGGTGCCGGAGGTCATCGAGATCCGCGCGCCCGCCGACAGCGCGAACCACTCAACCGGCACGGCCATTCGCTCGGCCAGGTCGAGCGCGGCGATCACGCGCGAGCACTCCGGCTCCGACAGCGCGCCCAGCGACTTGGTCGGATCGCCGAGGAGCACCACCCGGGTAACGCCTTCCGGGTGCCGCTTCGTCGGCGTGCTGACCACCCCGGCGACGAGAGCCGCGGAGTTCTTCCCCTTGGGCCGGTCCACCGGAACAAGGACGCCGCTTTCGTTGAGGTCGTGTTCGGTGAATCGTCCGTCCGTCCCGGTCAGCAGGCCGGTTAGCTCGTACGGGTACACGTTGCCGCGCCGCGCTGCGCGCAGTACCTTCTGCCGGTAGTCGTCCAGCGGCGGCACCGGCTCGGTCGGCGGCGGCCCGACATGCAGCCGCACGCTGCCGCCCGCGTCCGCGGTGACCCGCACAGCCATCTCGGCCAGCTCTCCGGTCGCGCGATGCTGGCGGGCCACGAACTGGACCTCCTCAAGCCCGGCGCCAGACACGGTGGGCCGGATCCGGTGCGCGAGGGACTCCAGTTCCTCGATGGTGAACTCGCTCGCGGGCCAGACGTACATCATGATCCGGTTGGTGTCGAAGCGCTTGTGCTGCGGCCGTTGGGCCTGGACGATGCGGATCGCGTCGAGGCAGCCGGCCAGCACGTTCTCCAGCTCGGGCAGCGCCACCAGCCTGCCGTCGGCCTCGCGCAGCGGTGTCAGGTCGCGGACCTGGCCCATCGCTACCAGGCGCTCGTCCGCCTCGTTGCTCTTCGCCACGGCCTTGAACAGGTAGATCTCCTCGTCCACCGACGGCAGCCGGGTCAGATCGAACTCGCGCAGCCGGTCCAGTTGCAGCCGCTCGGCGACCTGCGGATGCAGGCCGCGGATCAGCCGGTCCTCGGCGAGGGCGCCCCTGTCCGGGCGGAACGTGAAGTGGTGCTGCATGGCCGTGCCGCTGCTGCCGGCGACGGTGAGGGTGATCCGCGTGATCCGCCCGATCACCGCGGGCAGCGGACGTGCCGCCAGGAGAGCGCCGATCCGCGCCGCGAGCGCGTCGGTGTCTGGCTGTTCCTCCCAGCTGACGTAAAGATCGGCGACCAGTCCGCCTTCCGGTGCCTGCGCGGCCAGCTCGGCGACGGCAGCGATAGCGTCCGTCAGGCCAGCGGTACCGGTGGCGGTGGCCGCTATCAGCGTCACGCCGCTGGTGCCGCTGTCCTCCGCGGTAACGAAACGACTGCCCGCGACGTCGCGCGCA
>Ga0209166_10002699_pt1 | contig 13185 bp, 8 predicted proteins | sample Coa_R1_3_FD_187151 | JGI IMG/M metagenome (GOLD analysis project Ga0209166, IMG submission 187151) | Surface soil microbial communities from Centralia Pennsylvania, which are recovering from an underground coalmine fire - Coalmine... | ecosystem: Environmental > Terrestrial > Soil > Unclassified... | reverse complement strand
GAGCGCGCAGCTCTTTGTACTTCACGGCCGGTACTTCGATGTGGATGTCGATGCGGTCGAGAAGGGGCCCGGAGATTTTGGAGACATAGCGCTGGATCATCGGCGGCGTGCAGTGGCACTCGCGCATCGGATCGCCAAAATAGCCGCAGGGGCAGGGATTCATGGCCGCGGCGAGCATGAATCGCGAGGGAAAGGTGACCGACACGGCGGCCCGAGAGATAGTCACGGCGCCGTCTTCGAGGGGCTGGCGCATGACTTCGAGGACGTTGCGTTGGAATTCCGGGAGCTCGTCCAGAAAAAGAACGCCATTGTGGCCGAGGGAAACTTCGCCAGGGCGCGGGACGGCGCCACCGCCGATCAGACCGGCGTCGCTGATGGTGTGGTGCGGAGAGCGAAAGGGGCGCGTGCCGACGAGGCCGCGGCTGTCTTCGAGAACGCCCGCGACACTGTGGATGCGCGTGGTTTCGATGGCCTCGTCCAGCGACATGGGCGGAAGTATCGTGGGAATGCGTTTGGCGAGCATGGTTTTGCCGGCACCGGGAGGGCCGATGAATAGAATGTTGTGGCCGCCGGCGCAGGCGACCTCGAGAGCGCGCTTTGCGGCTTGCTGGCCGTGAACGTCGCGGAGGTCGACGGAATACTGCGCGGCTTCCGAAAGCATCTGCTTGGCATCGACCACGACGGGCTGAAAGGATTCCGGCGCGTTTACGAGATCAACTGCTTGCGGCAAGGTCTTGAGAGCAAATACGTTGACGCCCTCGACCACTGCTGCTTCGCGCGCATTGGCTTCCGGGACAGCAAGAGACTTCAGGCCAAATTCCCGAGCGGCAAGTGCCGCCGAGAGTGCGCCACGGACAGAGCGAATGCTGCCATCGAGCGACAACTCTCCGAGAAACATGCACTGATTGAGCTGTTTGCCGAAAAAATGGCCCATGCATCCGACGAGTCCGAGAGCCATCGGGAGATCGAAAGCCGAGCCTTCTTTGCGAACATCCGCTGGGGCCAAATTGATGGTGACGCCCTGCCCATGAGGAAACTCGAACCCACAGTTGCGGAGCGCGGACTTGATGCGTTCGCGGCTCTCTTTAACGGCGTTGTCCGGCAGACCCACAACATTGAAATCCTGCATGCGGGCCGAGCCCACATCGACTTCGACCTCGACGAGGTAGGCGTCGATGCCGTAGACCGAAGCGCTTTGCGTTTTGAAGAGCATGGCAGAAGGAAGCTACATCCCACGGAGGGGAGCATAAATCAATAAGCTAATATAGACCAGAGATAATCCTAGATTGTTGGGGGGCAGCCATCGCCTTGAGGACCTCCGAGGCAGGGCCAGCGACGGGATTCAGGAATACACGCCGAGCTAAAAGCGGCAGAGGTTATCCACAGGAGAGCGATTGACGATCCTCTTTGGGGCGCAATAGAATCCGGGCACTTTGTACACGAACGAATCCAGCGGAGAGTTGATCGCGGGCAATCCTTGCGCGCGGGCGAAGTTGCGGTGGCGCGACGTCTATCGCGAGGCCGAACTCTACAAGGCGGCCGTGCGCATCTATACCAAACCGCTTTTTTCCTGGCGAAAGGCACTCTTCGCCTCGACGGACAAAAAGGATCTCTACGACTTTGCCCGCTCCGGACTGCACAATCTGGCGGACATTCACCGCGCGCTGACACGCGAATCGTTTTCGACGCGTCCATGCGTCGCGTTGCACCGAAATTTTCGCGGGAAACGCCGCACGCTTTACATTTATCCGTGGGAAGAGCGCCTCGTCGATCTGCTGCTCTACCGCCTATTAAACGCGCGGCTGCAAAACTGGCTCTCCCCGAACTGCTATGCGTATCGCTTGCGAGGATTCGGTTTGGACCGCTGCCAGAGAAGAATTGCCAAGCTGCTGGCAACGACGGACACGCCTCTTTATGTGGCGAAGCGGGATATTGCAAATTATTTTCCGTCCGTCGATCACGGAATGTTGCTGGCGCAATTGGCGGAACTGATCGAGCCGGGAGACTACTTGTTCCGGCTGCTCGAAGAACGCGTGCGCTTTCCCTACGAAGAGGAAGGCCGGACGCTTCACGCCGAACAAGGTATTGCGTTTGGCACGCCGGTCGCCTGCTTCTTCGCAAATCTGTATCTCACGCCTCTGGACCGCCGGCTCGATACGTTGCATGGGCTGCGCTACTTCCGCTATGCGGACGACCTGCTTTTGCTCTCCAGCAGCCGCGAAACGATGGAAGCGGCGATTGGCCATTTCAATGAAGAGTTGAGCGAACGGAAACTGCGAAGCAAAGAGAGCCACGAACTAAACCTGCTTCTTTCCCGCGATGGCACCTCGACGACTGATTTCGCCGCTGCTACGCGCATCCGGCATCTTGGACTGGAATTCTGCGCGGATGGCAGCGTCCGTCTGTCGCGCGACAAGTGCCGGAAGATTTGCAATGTTTTCCGATTTGCCTTCCGGCGCAAGCGAGCCAAGCTCGCGCGCATCCACGATCTGCGAAAGCGCGCGGAGTTTGCCATTAGCGTCGCGAGGCAAGCGCTGGAACAAAGCGTGCGAAACGTGGCCATAGTCGATTACTATCTGAAGCATGTGAGCGATGAAGAGCAGCTGCGGCTGCTTGACCGCTGGCTGGCAGAGGAAATTCTTTCGCTGGCGTTCAAGGGCGGGCACCGCAAATCGCATTTCCGGAGGATGCCCTTCAGGAGCCTGCGCGCGATGGGATTGCCCTCGCTGGTGCACCGGCGACGCCAAATCCGGCACGGCCAGATCGCCGCGCCATTTTTTGTCTGGAAAAGTTACCAGACGCAGAAAAGTTCCAGGGAGACGGCTGTCAGGCTGCGCCCACAGACCGCGGGAGCGGCAGCTTTCTCTCCAAGCTCTGAAGCAGTGACGATCCAAGCCTCGCAAGAGGAACTCGTGGGAGAGAGGCGTCACCTGTCGAGGGGCCTTATTGAAGTCGGTAAATCTGAAGATTTACCGACGTTTCCTTAGCCGTTTCCCTGGAAATTGTTTTGCAGGAGGGCGAGCATGGGCCAGTTCGATGACGCCGTCCAATGTCCAAAGTGCGGGACATGGGGCGCGAAGAAATCGCTGTGGAAGGTAAAGTGCACGAACCCATCTTGCGAGAAATACGACTCGGAATATGCCCAGGCATTCCGGCAGAGCCGGGTCGTGGGCAAGGCCGCGAGCGAAGTTTTCACGCACCTCAAGGGCAAGGCTGATCCGAACGACTATACGATGCGGATCCGTTATAACAACTTTCGAGGAGACGAAATTATTTATTCGGCAGACCCGCGGACCATCTATCAGCAAAGCGAATATGTAGTGGCGCGGCTTGCTCCGACGGGCAGGCGGGCCTCATTCAAGCTCGCCAGAATCCAAAATCGAAGCGATGTGGAATCGATTCTAAGCGAGAATCCGCAGCCAAACGGAAATGAACGGCGCATCCTGCACTACCATTTGCGGCATGGCACGTCGTCCGCAGCTTTTGAAAAGCTGCGGCAGAAATATCCGAATTATCAGGATTAGCTTTTCCAGCTAGAACGGAGAGCAGGACTGATCGGCCCGCAGGAATCAGTGCATGCAGATCAGGCATTCTCCTGGGAACCGACGCCGTAGAGGGCCAAGACATCTTTCAAAGTCACGATGCCCTCTAACTTGTGTATGTCCGCGCGGGCGACCACGGGCAGCATGTTTAGCTGAAACGAGCCCATGCGTTCCAGCGCCAGGCTGAGGGGATGGTCCACATGGAGATGGGGAAAGTCCGCTTCATCCAGTAGTTCGTTCAGCCGCTTCGTCTCTGGGCCGGCTGCGACAGCTTGTTGGAGCTCGCCGAGCCTGAGAACGCCAAGTACACCGCGGTCGCCGGTCACGGGCCAAGCGCTCGATTCACTCGAATGTATCTTCTCGAGAGCTTCCTTGACGGTCATGTCCGCCGAAAGAAGTTCAGTCGCGGGCCGCATGGCCAGGATCACCTGACGTTGCCCTTCATGCCCGCGAGTTTCGGCAGTCGGCAGGTGGATGCCATCCTGGCGAGCCAAAGCTTCGTAGATGGGTTGTTTCTGGAGGCGTGAAGCGATGAAGAAACTCACCAGGTTCGAGATCATCAACGGGACGATGACCGCGTAGTCGCGGGTGATCTCAAAAATCATGACGACGGAGGTCATGGGCGCGCGGACGATTCCGGCAAATGCGGTGCCCATTCCAACCAGGGCGTAGGCACCAGGCGTTGCAACATATTCCGGCAAAAAGTTGTGAGCGACCGTGCCGATAGCCCCGCCGAGCATGGCTCCGAGAAAAAGACTGGGACCGAAAATGCCGCCGGCATTTCCGGAGGCATAGCTGACGGTCACGGCAAAAAGCTTCAAAACCAGGAGCAAAACCATCAGCCGCAGAGCCATGCCACCATTCAGAACGGCGCCAACGTGGTTGTAACCCACGCCGAGGACTTGCGGGACAAACCAGCCCATCAATCCAACCACGATGCCGCCGACCACAGGTTGGAAGGGGAGCGTCTTTCGCGGAAAAGTCAGAAAGCGCTGACGCATGCCGAGAAGAAGCTTCGAAAATGCCACGGACACCAGGCCGCCAGCGACACCGAGTACAGCGTAAATTACGAATTCCCAGGGATTCACAAGCTGGTACTGCGGCACCTTAAAGAGTGGATTATTACCGAGCAGCAGCCGCAGCATGCCCCAGGAAGTGGCGGATGCCAAGACGACTGAGCCGAGCACAGGCGCGTTGAGATTTCCCACGACTTCCTCGAGGGCAAATAATACGGCGGCCAAAGGGGTATTGAACGCGGCTGCGATGGCCGCAGCCGCTGCCACGGGGATGAGCGCTTTCACTTTTTCGGGGCGCAGCCCGAGATGCCGTCCCAAGACAGAAGCGATGCCGCCGCCAACCTGCACCGTCGGTCCCTCGCGCCCCAGCGGAATGCCGCTGGCCAGGGTGGCGGAAGTGCAGAAGAATTTGCCAAACATCGTGGCGGCTGTGATGCGGCCTTCACGGGCATAAAGAGCCGCTTTCGTTTGCGGGACGCCGCTGCCGCGCGCATCCGGGAAGTAACGGTAGAGCAGATACCCCATAACCAGTGAGCCGAGAATTGGTACAAGCACGCGGTGCCAGGCAGCCCCACCCGGGGGGTAAAGCCGCGAGCCAGCACGCTCGGTTAACAAGATGAATGCGACAGCCATGAGGCCCGTCAGGGCGCCGATCAGAAGCGTAAGGACCAGGAAGACTTGTTCTTCACGCTCGTGCAGCAGTGCGTTCCAGTGGCGCGAAGGGACTTTCCACCAGCTGGTCTGAATTTGTTGCGAGGCTTCCGTCATTTTATTGGCAGCGTCCGAATGCTGACCAGATCAATTGTCGCGCAGCTTGCACTTGTACCTTGTGCATGTCCATTGGGCCGACGGGCATGGATAAGTGAGCCATTTTTCAAGGAGCAGGAGGCGTCTCCGCCTCGGTTTCCACCCGCCTTCCTGGCAGGAAAAATCTCAATTTTAAAGTTTTCTCACGGCGGCGCTCTTCTTCCAAATGCCTGGAGCGGGCCTTCAGCAAATCATCCAGAGAAACGAGCCCCAGGAATTTTCCCGAGGCGAGGTCAACCACCGGCAGCCTGGTTACAGCTTTTTCCACCATGCGATATACGACGACACGGAGAATTTCATCAGGATTTGTTTCCACCGTGCTTGTTCGCACCAAGTCTCCTAGGGGACGTTGCAAGACGGCGTCACCTTCTTGTTCTATCCGCTCGCGGATATCTCTCCGGGTCAGCACGCCGACGAGCTTGCCTTCGGTACCGACGACCGGCAGCAACCGCTGCTTATGCGGGTGATTCACGTGAAGCGAGTTCAGTATTTCGCCAACCTTCGCCTCGGCCGGCAGCACGACAACGTTCGAGCGCATCACTTCGCGGACAAAAAGAATTTCCAGTGGATCCACGGCGTATTCGCGGCTCAAGTGAAAACCGCGCCTGGCGACTTTCTCGGTCAGGATGGACCGGCGAAGCGTCAGGACAGTGAAGGCGTGAGCGATCACACTGCCGACGAGTAGAGGCAGAAAAACATTTGCATCGTGCGTCAGCTCGAAGGCAAACACGATGCTTGTAAACGGAGAGCGCATCGTGCCGCCAAGAATCGCACCCATGCTGATCAGCGGCCAGAAACCGGAGCCTTCATTGGGGAGGAACATGGCTTCCAATCCCCCGAGCGCACCACCCATCATGAGGAGCGGGGCCAGAACACCGCCGGATGTTCCCGAACCGAGCGAGACGGCCCAGATAAACCACTTGACGAGCAGGACGCCCAAGATCACTTTCGTGGTCACAGTTCCCTGAAGCAATGCGCCGATAGTGTCATAGCCGACGCCAAGAGCTTGCGGAAATATCAAACCTCCAAGGCCGATGGCCAGGCCGCCAATCGCCGGCCACCACATCCAATGAATTTTGAGATGTTGAAAAGCATCCTCGGCCGCGTATACGGACACCGTAAGCAGTGCTGATAAGATTCCGGCCAGAAGCCCAACAAGCGCGCATCCCAGCAATGCTTTGGGGCCGATGAAGAGCGGATGCTCGGGCACGGGAAAGAGCGGCCCGAACCCCAAAAGGTATCGCCGAGCCACGGCGGCGACCGCACTTGCCAGCGCCACGGGTATAAGGCTGCGCGGTTTCCATTCGAAGAGCAGGAGTTCGACGGCCAGCAACACCGCTGCCACCGGTGCAGCAAAGGTCGCCGACATCCCACCGGCCGCGCCAGCCACGAGGAGGGTTTTTCGCTCGGCGCTCGTCAGATGGAAAAGCTGCGCGATCATGGAGCCAAATGCTCCGCCGGTCATGATGATGGGGCCTTCGGCGCCAAACGGGCCGCCAGAACCGATCGAAATTGCCGAAGAGATTGGTTTGAGAAACGCGACTTTTGGCTCGACGCGGCTGCCATTGATCAAAATTGCTTCAATGGCTTCTGGAATGCCGTGGCCGCGGATCCGCTCCGAACCATATCGCGCCATGAGTCCAATCATCAGCGCCCCGCCAACCGGGACAAGAACACTGTACAAACCCAGGTGGTTGCCAGCCGGCGAAACCATGGCGGAGCTCCACCGGCCAAAATAGAAAAGGTTCGTGAATAAACCAATCAAACGGAGCAGCGCAAGAGCGACGAAGGCGCACAGAACCCCAATCACTGTCGCCAGAAAAGAGATTGGGACGACTCGGAGTGTGGTAGTAAAGTCTCCTAAGTTCTCGTTGCGAGCCTGGGCTCCTCCGTGGGCTTTCCTGGTTCGCGGATTCTTCTGGTTGTCATCAGGCACGACTGTCTGGCGCTCCCCTCTTTGCTGGTTTCTTTTGGTTGTTACCGCCGCGCTGACTTCGATCGAGCAGAGCTTCGATGGCGCTGACGAAAGTCTCGCCGCTCGTGTGTAGTTCACTTATGCGGTTCCGGGCGACCTGTTCGAGCAAGCGGTCGCCACGAGGCAGGAGAGACACGATTACGCGGCGACGATCATCCCGGCTGCGGGTCCTGCGGACATATCCGCGCGCCTCGAGGCGGTCAATGAGTTCCCCGGCGCTGTGGTGTTTCAGCGCGAGCTGCTCGGCGAGGGTTTGAATGGTCGCCTCGGTGCCTTCGGGTAAGCCGCGAATGGCAAGCAGCATCAAGTACTGCTGGGGCTCGAACCCGACGGCCCGCGCCTTGGCGTCGCCTTCCCGCAAAAAATGGCGAATGCGGTAGCGCAATTCGGCCAGCGCGCGGTACTCGGCGGGCGTGATATCCGGCGACACGCACTAAGTATATCGTAATGCGATATACCTTGCCACGCGGCAGAATAGATCTGTTTATTGACGGTAACCGGCTGAGAGTCCGTAAGAGAAGCAATTCAAAGGGACTTGCGAAAGGCTTTCTGGGTCTTGTAGTGCTCGTACCCCTGGCGCTCGTAAAACTTGTGGGCGCGCTCACGAATCACGTTAGACCGCACGGACATGCTCGGGCAGCCGTGTCTTAGCGCCCACTCTTCCGCAGCTTCGAGGAGCCGCGCGCCCGCTCCGAGGCTGCGCCGTCCTTCGGCGACGATGAGCCCATTCAATTCGGCGCGCGTTCCGACCTCCACAAGATGCGTGACGCTGACGTGCGCCCAGCCGACAACTCCAGCGTTCAAGGTTTCCGCCACAAACAACGCATTTTGCGATGCGGGCTTCAGCTTGCGTATTCTTTTTGAAATCTCCGCAGCCGTCGCCGGATATCCGAGCTGGCCGCTAAGTTCCGCCAGCCGAGGGGCGTCGTTGGATCGCGCACGGCGAACTGTTACGCGTTGATGGTCAGCTTGTTTAGCCATCTTTAAGCCTGCTTTCTTGCGCAGCCGCGCTGGCGCTACGGCGCGCTTCGGTTCACAATGGGCTGCGCCTTACCTGCAGTTTCGAGCCGCGCACAAGGTGTGTCCTGGCTAGAACGTCTTGTCGGAGTCGAGAAGGATTGTGACCGGGCCTTCATTCACCAACTCCACAGACATCATGGCTTGAAAAATTCCTGTTGCAACGGTTATGCCGAGATTCTGCATGGCCAGCGTAAATTCCTCGTATAAGGCTTTGGCCTTTTCCGGCGGAGCGGCCGAGAGGAAGCTTGGGCGGCGTTGGCCGCGCGCGTCGCCGTACAGCGTGAATTGCGAAACGACGAGGGCCGCGCCGTTCACGTCCAGCAGCGAGCGATTCATTTTTCCCTGGTCGTCCTCAAAAATGCGCAGGTTGGCGATTTTTTCCGCCTGGGATGCGGCAACGGCGGAAGTGTCCTCGCGGCCGACGCCGAGCAAAATCATCAGACCGGCGCCAATTTCGCCCGTCACGCGTTCCTCGACCGTCACCCGCGCACGGCTCACCCTCTGGACTACAGCTCGCATTTGACCTTCCTATTTTCTGGCTCGCTTCGCCAGGCTTCGAGGAAGCGGCAGCACAAGAAAGCCGCGTGGCACACGCTGGCATGTTGGACAGAAATAACTGCTGCGGCCCGCGACAATCGCGCGGCGGATCACCGCGCGGCAGCGGTAGCAGGGCTTTCCCTCGCGCCCATAAGCCCGATGGTGCTGCTGATATTCGCCTGGCTGGCCCTCGGCGTCCAGAAAATCGGAAATTGACGAGCCGCGCATCACGATGGCATTTCGTAATGTTTCGCGGAGGACACGGAGCAGCGTCTTCGTTTGTTCCTTTTTCAGCGTGGCGCCGAGGCGTGCGGGATGTATTTTGGCGCGCCACAGACTCTCGTCAGCATAGATATTTCCTACTCCCCTAAGAAAGGTTTGGTCGAGGAGCAGCGCTTTGATCCTCGCGCGGCGGGATCGCGTTTGCTTTAGAAATTCTGCGGCGGTGATATCCAGAGGATCCGCCCCGAACCCGCGCAATTCTTCCGCAAGTGGTCCAGCCGAGAGGAAAGCAAGCCGGCCGAATCGGCGTGGATCGGTGTAGCGAAGCTCATGATTGTCGTCAAGCAAGAAACACGCGTGAGTGTGTTTTTCACGAGGCTGCGCCGCAGGAATTGGCGCGATTTGCCCGGTCATGCCCAGATGCACGAGGAGTGCGGCGGGCGCCCCATCGCCATTTGCATCCATACGACTGACGCCAGTTACCGGCGAGAGGCGCAACAGCATGAATTTCCCGTAGCGCTCGACGGCTTCGATTTTTCTTCCTGGCAGATGTTTCTCAAGAGCAGCTGGGTCATCGATAAAATCCGTCTTCCCGAGCCGCACGGATAAAATCCGCCGGCCAAGAATCGTCCGGCGCAGGCCGCGCGCTACTGTCTCGACTTCGGGAAGTTCCGGCATGGAGGGATCACAAACAAAATATCACATCCCCTCGACACGGTGCGGGCGGGCGGCACGAAACCCATGAAATACGGGATCGCACGCAACTTTTGCAAATCACTTCTTGTGATAATTCGGATACGGCGGATGCTCCGGAATCACGACTGGATGCGCCTTTAGAGCTTCGAGCGTCACCTCGACGGCTCTTTCGAGCTGGGGATCGTGTCCGGCCGCGACGGATGCAGGATCATTTTCCACTTCGATGTCCGGCGCAATGCCATGATTTTCCACTTCCCACTCGCCGTGTAAGCCGAAGATCGCCACGCGCGGAGCGGTGATGAAGCCGCCATCCAGAAGAGGCGGGTAGCCATAGATACCGACGAGCCCGCCCCAAGTTCGCGTCCCTACGAGCGGACCGACTTTGTCTTGCTTGAACATCCAGGGCAGCGCATCACCACCTGAGCCGGACATTTCGTTGATGACCATGGTCTTTGGGCCGTAGATTTGCGCGAGCGGCGAACAGAATTCGCTGCCCTCGCGAGTGATATCGCAATTGCGCAGCGGCCGTTTGAGCATGTCGATGATGTAGTCCGCGATTTCGCCGCCGTGGTTGTAGCGCTCATCAATGACGGCGGCTTGCTTGCCGACTTGCGCAAAGTAATAGCGGTTGAAATTGATGAAGCCGCCGGTGGCGGTGTCGGGGACGTGGACGTAGGCGACTTTGCCGCCGCTCATTTGATCGACTTTGCGACGATTGTCTTCTTCCCAGGCGTGATTCCGGAGCGGGAATTCGCTGGGTAGCGGCACAACGGTCACCTCCCGGGCGTCCTTGCCATCCGGGTTCGGACCTACCTTGATTTTTATTTGCGTGCCTGCCGTATTTTCAAAATAGCTGTAGACGTCAACGGGAGGACGCACGTCGCGACCGTTCACTTCCAGCAGATAGTCTCCGACTTTAACATCGACACCAGGCTGGGTCAGGGGCGCGCGCAAATCAGGATTCCAATTTTCGCCGTTGAAAATACGCGCGAAGCGGTAACGCCCGCTTTCCACCTTGTAGTCCGCGCCAAGCAAGCCGCCTTTAACGCGGTTCGGCTGCGGCACGTCTCCTCCGGCAATGAACATGTGCCCGATGGTAAGCTCGCCAAGCATCTCCTCGAAGAGATGGTTGACGTCGGCCCGCCCCCCAGCGCCCTTCAGGTAAGGCGCATATTTCTTCTCCGAAGCGGGGATATTGAGTCCATGATGGTTTGGATCATAGAAGAAATCGCGCTCAATTCGCCAGACTTCGTGGTACATCTGGTTCCACTCGACACGCGGATCGGTGTAGACCTCCATCCCATCAAGCTTCAGAGCGCCATCACCGGGCTTGGGGATCACTGCGGTCGCGGCGATGAACCACGGCGCATGGGGTCCGGGACCTTGACGGTAGAGAGCCTTTTCACCGTTCGCTGAAACTACGAACGCGCTCACGCCGCTCAGGAAGGGCTCCGTCTTGCGCGTGCTTAACTCAAACTTTGAAACCGAAACAAGCGTTGGTTGTGTCAGACTCGGCACATCGGGAATTTCGCTTAGAAACAACACACCGGTCTTGCCCACATCCAGTGCGATGTAGTTTGCCGCCTTGATCGGCATCGCCACGATTCTCTGGCCAATTCCGTCCAGGTCGATCGTGACTTTTACCTCCTCTTTCTTTTCGCCTTCCTTTTTCTCGTCTTCCTTTCCCTTGTCCGCGCTCTTGTCGGCCTCTTTGGCCTTGTCTTTGTCTGCGTCCTTTTTCTTTTCGTCGCTCGCGGCTTTTTCTTCATCGCTCTGCGGTTCGACTGGCGATGGATCGCCCTTCTTTAAGACCACTGCATAGATGCTTCTCGACACCGGATGCTGAAAGCTGGAAAGATCCAGCCAACCGATGGAGAGTCCCAAGTCCGTGCTGGCCGCGAAGTAAAGCGACTTTCCATTCTTGTCGAACACCGGATAGCGCACGTCGCTGGTCCCATCGGTAATCTGCGATTCCTTGCCGGTTTCCAGCGAGTACACGAAGACGTTCCGCATATGGTTTTCCAAAAACTTTGCATAGGTCAGCCACTTACTGTCCGGCGACCATGTTTCATTCATCGTGGAGCTTGGGTCCTCATACCGATCCGAAGCCACCTTCACGGGCGTGCCTTTTTCCACGTCCACATACCAGAGATTCATGCGCTTGTCTGTGTAGGCAATCTTCTTGCTGTCCGGGGACCACAAGGGCCCGTAGAAAAACGAAGGAGGGTTGCCGAGATTGATTTTTTTCACGGCGCCCAATCCGGTTTGATCCACGATGTGCAGCGCGTATTCGCCAGATTCGTCGGAGAAGAAGGCGATCGACTTCCCGTCCGGGGACCAAGCGGGGTCGCGTTCCGCAACGGCCGTCGTTCGCGTCAGGTTTCGCACGTCGCCTTTTTCCGCCGGAACGGTAAGGATTTCGCCACGCGCTTCGAAGACGGCGCGGACTCCCGTTGGCGATATTGCGGCGTTTTGAATCTTGTCCGCTACTTTTTCGTAGTGCGGTCTTGTCGCCGGCAGATCTCCGGAAATATGAATCTCTACTTTGCTGGCTTTCTCGCTCTTCAGATCGAGAGTGTAAATGCCGCCGAATTGCTCGTAGACCAGCGCGCCGGGCCCGGCGGAGAGCGATTTCAAGTCGAGGCCGGTGTTCTCCAGCACTGGCCTGACTTTTTTCGTCTTGGTGTCGTAGGCAAAGATTGTGACGGGGCCTTTGCGATCCGAGAGAAAGTAGACCGTGTTACCAACCCAAACGGGATCATCGTCGTTGGAATTTTCGCGAGGCACTTTTTCGAGTTGCAGGTCGCTCAAGCGGAGTAGATAGATGGGCGTTGTCTGCCCGCCGTGATACCGCTTCCAGGCGACTTGCCATTTCAGATTCGGCACGTAGGCAATACGCAGGGCATCTGGAGAATAGGAAGCCGCCTCTCCGCGCCACATGGGCAGAACTTCCGGAACGCCGCCTTCGACCGGGACGGTGTACAAACGGTCAAAGTCCGCGTAAGCCTCACGAGGCGAGCGGATGAGGATTTTCTTGCCGTCGGGGGTCCAGCCATCCACCACGTCCGAATCGGGATGCCAGGTGAGGCGCTTTGGCTCACCGCCATCGGCGGGTATGACGTAGGCATCGATGTTGCCATCGTACTGGCCGGTGAAGGCGATCCAATTTCCATCCGGAGAGAATTTTGGCCCTGTCTCGTGGCCGCCGGTGGTAAGCTGGCGCGCCTCGCCGCCTGAGCGCGGCACACTCCACAGGTAGCCGCCGTATGCGAATACGATTTGGGTCTTGCTCATCGTAGGCGCCTGCACGAGCAGCGGAGCTTCTTCTGCCGCGGCAGACAAGCTTGCTGTAAACAACAGCGCAAGCAAC
>Ga0209166_10002698_pt1 | contig 13188 bp, 7 predicted proteins | sample Coa_R1_3_FD_187151 | JGI IMG/M metagenome (GOLD analysis project Ga0209166, IMG submission 187151) | Surface soil microbial communities from Centralia Pennsylvania, which are recovering from an underground coalmine fire - Coalmine... | ecosystem: Environmental > Terrestrial > Soil > Unclassified... | reverse complement strand
CGGATTATGGGAATACCTTGAGCTGGTCGGAACACGACAAGCCAAAGATCGTGGGGCCAGCGTCGGAGATTCAGGTCGATCTGGATACTCAGAAGTTTTATAACGAATTTGTGCAATTGTTGACCGGCCCGACACCGAAGCCATAATCTGTCGCCCGTTTACGCTTGTTTATTGCAACTGCTCGAGCATCTGCCTGGCTTGCGGGTGGTCTGGATGTTGTTTGAGTAGATCGAGTAACACGCTGCGGGCCTTGTCACGCGTGCCTTCCAGGGCATAGACGCGAGCCAGATTCAAATACGCCTGATCGAACGCCGGAGCTACCCGGATGCATTGCTCGAAATTGGCCACCGCATCATCGCGACGCTGCGTGACTAAATAAAGGATTCCTAAATTGTTCAGTGCTTCCGGATAGTTCGGGCGCGATTTCAGGGCCCGTTGGAGATGTTCGTAGGCGTTCACCGTTTCGTTGGTTTGTGCAAACACCATGCCTAAAGCGTAGTTCGCCTCGGGATCGTCGGGAGCAATCTCGACTGCCTGCTGGAGCACGGTGCGGGCGTCGTCCCATTGCTTTTGCGCGCGATATGCGTTGCCCAGATTGACCAGAGATAGCAGGTGGTTCGGATTTAATTTGAGTGCCTGCTGGAACTTCTCAACTGAATCCGCGACCCGGTTATCGCGCGTGTCGAGCACTCCGAGGTTATTCCATGCATCGGGAATCGTGTCGGGATAACTGGCTTGAAGCTTCACGCAGCGCTCGAAGGTCTCTCGCGCAGCGGCATTCTTGTTCTGGTTCAGGTAGACGCTTCCGATGCCGTACAGAGCCTCGGCACTCGAAGGATCATCGCGCAAGGCTTGCTGGAAAGACATTTCCGCCTGATCGAGGTAACCGCGTTGGAAGAAAATTGCCCCCAGGGACAGATGATTACGCCCGAATTCAAACAAGGGTTGCGCAGTTGGGAAGGGCAGCGCTCGTTGCACTCGTTGGGCATCGGTTTGCGGAATCTGTCGCGAATCTTCTGCGACATGCTCGGGAGCGATTTGTCCCTGATACACCTTCACAATCTTTCTTTCAGCATCGATGAGGAAAGATGTGGGAAGACTGAGGTCGCGATGACGGTCGAACAGCTGACGATAGAGAATGTTGTAGATGGCCAGTGTGTCTTCTGAGCCGCGCAGGATCGGAAAAGAGTAATGACCGCCGCGAGCGAAGGAACTCAGAGATGCATCCTGCAGAGTCTGTTTATCTGGCGGCGAAACTGCGAAATCATCCGCGTTGATGGCGATCAGTTGCAGTCCCAGAGTCTTCCAGCGGGAATAGCTGTTTTCAAATGATCGCAGATTCGATTGGCATTCCGGTGACTTGGCAGTCCAAAAATAGAGCACCGTAGGTTTGCCCCGGGTTGCAGAAAGCGATCGATTTACTCCCGACAGATCGGGGAGAGAGAAGTCGGGAGCCGGAACCGGCGCCAGTAGCCAGGTTTCCACATTTGTTGGAAGTGTTTCAGCTGTGGCTGGAGATTCAGCAGGAACCTGCGCCAGCGCCTGCCTAAACGGTTCCAAGCGCGAAGGCTGGGCGCCCTCCGTGATCCAGACGCGATGATTGACCGGCAGATCGTGAAATTCCTGAACGAGGCCGCTGGGCCAGCGGATCGATGCGTGGATTGTCCCCTTGGCTTCTCCCACGCCGAAGAAAATGTCTTTGCTATGTTGCGAAAGAAATCCGGATCCGGCCTGGAGCGTTCGCGTTTGCCGGCCCGGGCCCGCTTCGATGGTGACCGCAGCTCCGATCGCGTCGCGATTGCTCTTCGTCCCCTGCAGGCGAAAAGAAATCGAGGGCGGCAAGTCATTTAAGACATTCTTCAGAAGCCGCAGTTGCGGAGCGTTGCGGTTCTTCAGGAATATTTCCAGCTGGCCATCGTGATCGAAGTCGGCGAGAGCAAACGAGCGCCCGTCTTCGATGAAATCCAGTCCCACTGCGGCGGAAACGTCGGCGAATGTCCCATCCCGATTGTTCGCGTAAACGACATTTCGTTCATAGCCGCTCCAGGTCTGGTCGGCGCGGATGAGCTCATTAATCGCGTTCCACGCTTGCTCGTAATCGTGAGAGGAGCCGGCCTTGTCGGGGGAGTTCGCCACCACCTGCCGCCAGAAAAAACTATTGAGATCGCTGCGGTATGGGCCGGAGACCATACCGTTTGTGATGTACAGGTCGGGAAAGCCGTCATGATCGAAGTCGAAGGCATCGCTGGACCAGGCCCAGCGCCCCATTCCTACCCCGGCTGAATTCGTCGCGTCTTCGAATGCGGCGCCGCGATTACGAAGCAGAGAGTTACCCATCGCGTGCTTCTGATACAAGCCGCGAATTTCTGCCGGGGAGTCCTTCTTGAATCCATCTTGCCTCGAAACCCGCAAGCCGGCGGCGCTCCACATGTTGGCCACATAAAGATCGTCAGCGCCATCGTTGGCATAACCCAGCCAACTGACGCTCATCCCTGCACCGACATCTTCCACTCGCGCCTCGCGCGCTACATCGATAAAAGTTCCGTTGCCCTGGTTGCGATACAAATTCTTCCGCCCGAAATCGTTTACCACGTAGAGATCGGGCCAGCCGTCATGGTCGTAGTCGTTCCATCCGCAGCAAAAACTGTAGCGTGTGTTGTTCTGATTGAGGCCGCACTCCCTGGTTACATCGCGGAAGGTTCCATCGCGCTGGTTGCGCATCAGGAAATTGGGCGGACCGTTCTGGGCATCGTGATAAGGTGCGGGATAGCGATATTGTCCCGTGCCCTGGTAATAGGCATAAAGGCAGAAGTAGACATCAAGCCATCCATCGCGATCGTAGTCGGCGACGGCCGCGCCTGTGAACGTTCCCTGCGGAGGATTTGCGAACTGGAAAGCGTCCGGCTTTTGCCGGAATTTTCCGCCGCCCTCATTCACAAACAGTAACGGGCCATTCGCGCGAACCAGGATTACATCCTGATGGCCATGGTTGTTGAAGTCGGCAAAGAGCGCGCACGCCGTGTTGTCGAGCAATCCCAGGCCGGAAGATTCGGTAATGTCTTCAAACGTTCCGTCGCCGCGATTTCGGTAGAGCCGGTTGGGCAGCCCCGCCGGCTGACAAATGTACAGATCGTCGAAGCCGTCGTTGTTGACATCGGCAACCGAAACCCCGTTATGGCCGTAAATGTCGATCCCCGAAGCGCCGTCGAGTACAGTGCGCCAGTAGTCGGTGCCGTGCAGCATTTGGTCGGAGTAGGAAGAGTTGCCGCCGAGGGCCACAGCCGCGATATCAGCGTAGAAGGGCGAATTGGAACGAGCCTGCGTTTCGTCGAGAACTCTCCAGCGAGTAAGGTGGAACTGGTCGGGCCCGAATGATTCCCAGGTCATCTGCCAGTTCCCGACACGCTGCTCGCGGTGGAATCCAGTACCGGTACCGACAAGCTCGTAGCGAATCTGAGTGTTGAGTTGCAGAGGCGCGCCAGGGGAAGACGAGCGCGCTTCCATCTGCGTGATCTGGAACTCGGCGGTGACGATGTGCGAGAAGAGTTTGAGGGCAGATTGCCAGGCTTTGAGAAAACGTTCGCGGTTCAACGCAGGTTGGCTGGCGAATTGATTTTGCTGAACGCGCAGGCCCAGAGACGAACGCACCACCCGCGAATCAGCCGGCAGTGGCGATGCACCGATAAAAGTCGAAGCAAGCGAGTTCGCGATCGCCTGCGTCTCTCGGGGCGAGCGCATCAGGCTCATGCTCCACTGCGCGAAAATCGTAACTAGTTGGGCAGCATATTTTTCGGCGATAAACGCATCGCTACCGGGTTCCACTTTCAGCAACGTGGAGTCAAGCGGGCGCTCGCTGCGATAGCGAGGACGCAAGTAAAATCCCGCAGAAGGGCTGTCCGGGATTGCTGGATGGGGATCGGGAAGGTTCACTCCCCAAAGCTGCTGGGGAATGAGGCCGGCTCCGGCTCCGTAACAGAATTGCAGCAGAAAATTGCGCCTGCCGGCATCAATCAAGGAGGGCCGCTTTCCCGGCCGGCTCAGAGTGATATCCCCCGAATAGTCACAGTGAGGCGAAACTAACACTGGTGTTCAGGGTGGTCAAGGCAGAGGAAAATTGGCCGCACGCTGTGATACGCTAACGCGTTTCTCCAGGGCATTCATTATCCCGATTTCTCAATGAGCACTCCTCACATTGTCGTGGTCGGCAGCTACGCAACCGGCCTCACGATGAAAGCGGCCCGCATCCCAACAGCGGGCGAAACACTCTTGGGCACAGGGTATCGCGAGGACTTCGGCGGCAAAGGCTCAAATCAGGCAATTGGCTGCGCTCGGCTGGGCGCGCACGTCGATTTCGTTGGCAGCATCGGTAACGACAGCTTTGGTGACATGGCAGTCGGCCTATATCGTGACGAAGGCATCGGCGCGCGTTTCGTAAAACGATCTGCCGAGGCGCCGACGGGCGTCGGATTCATCGTGGTGGAAGCTTCGAGCGGGCAGAATTGCATCGTGTTGGATCCCGGCGCGAATGAGTTACTGCGCACGGCCGATGTTTCCGACGCATTAGCCACGTTGGATTCTCCTTCTGTTGTTCTGACGCAACTGGAAATCCCGGTGGATGCTGCCGATGCCGCTCTCTCGCACGGGCGTTCGGCAGGGGCAATAACGATCTTGAACCCTGCCCCGGTCAGGCATCTGCCCGCGTCGGTGTTTGGATCAGCCGACATCTTGACCCCGAATCAAACCGAAGCCAAGGTGCTGGCGGGCTGTGCGCCCGACGAAAGCGTCGCAGCGGAAAAAGTCGCGCAAGATCTGCTACGCCGCGGTGTGAAGCATGTGGTGATGACATTGGGAGAAAAAGGCGCGCTCCTTGTTAATGGGACTTCGCAAAGGCTCATTCCAGCCGTTCAGGTTCGAGCCGTGGATACCACTGGCGCAGGCGATTCTTTTAACGCCGGGCTTGCGGTCGCGCTGGCTTACGGCGACAGTATCGAAGCGGCAGTCGAATTTGCGATCATTACTGGAGCGATGGCTGTAACCAAGGAAGGCGTAGTTCCGTCACTTCCCCGCCGAGATGAAGTGAGTGATTTCTGCCGATCGCACGGAATTTCGGCGCCAGGATGGCTCGGCGCCGCTTTAAGCCAGTGATGGCAAAGGAAATCGTAGTGTCGAACGGGCTGCAAACCGAATCCGATCAGGCCGAGAGCAAGCGCCTCGCGGGTCGCATCCAGCACACTTTGATCTCCAACGTTCTGACCGAGGCGCTTTGGGAAACGCACATCGAGGAATGCGTACAGTACAAATTCAACGCAGCCATGATTCCGCCTGCGTGGGTAAGGCGAACCGCCCAGCAATTGCAGGGGACGAGCATTCGGGTCGCATCTTTTGTGGATTTTCCTTACGGGACCATGGCCAGCGCGGCCAAGGCCTTTGCGGCAAAGCAACTCGTCACGGACGGCGCCGAAGAGATTGATTTGATGCCAAATGTCGGGTTCCTGCTGTCGGGCATGGAAAAGGAGTACTACGAAGACATCCGCGCGGTCGTACAGGCTGCCGGGAAGATTCCAGTGAAGGTTATGCTGGAACTTCCATTATTGAACACCAAGCAGCGTGAGCGGGCGATAGCTCTGAGCGTGGACGCCGGGATAGCGTACTTGAAGAATGCCAGCGGCGGAGCGGTCGGAGTGGCCACTCCGGAAGAAATCCGCTTTTTGCGCAGAGTTGCACCTGCGCACATTCGCATCAAGGCTTCCGGAGGTATCAAAACAGCCCAGCAAGTGCGCGATCTGCTTGCGGCCGGTGCGGATCTTGTGGGGACTAGTTCAGGAGTCCGGATCATGCAGGAACTGCTCAATTCCGGGGCTGCGCTTCCAGGACAGCATTCTGACTATTAGAGGGCTCGACGTGCGCGAGCACAATCCACACAATCACGCAGCTATAATTTGTCTCATCGTCTTGGACAAGATGTGACTCCCATGGCGTTCCGGCCCGTCCATTTCCGTGCACTGGTGATGTTGGTTGCGGCGCTATGTTCACTGCCTGCGCTGCAGGTCTTGGGGCAAGACACGCCCGCCAGCCAGGCTCCCGCGCCACAGTCTGCCGAGCTCCATCTCGGAAAGGGGTATGACGCTCTCAAACAGGACAGGTATGAAGTTGCGGTAGAGGAATTTCGGGCCGCGCTGGCGATCGATCCTTCGCTGGTTCTCCGGGCGCAGTTTCCGCTGGCGGTCGCACTGTTCGAGCAGCACAAGTCCGCCGAGGCGCGGCGTGAGTTGGAGGCGGTGCGCCGCCAGACAGGAGATCATCCGAACGTTCTGTATTACCTGGGAAGGCTGGACATCGAGGACCGTGACTTCAGCGGGGCGATCAAGAATCTGAGCCAGGCCATCGCCCAGCCGCCGTTTCCGGATACCGCGTATTACCTCGGCTTTGCGTACTTCAAGAACGGCGATTTGCCTAATGCGGAAAAATGGCTGAAGGAAGCTGAACAGTTCAATCCCCTGGATTCCCGGATTCCCTATCAACTCGGTTTCGTATACCGGAGGCAAGGGCGCGAAGAGGAAGCACAAAAGGCCATCGCGCGGTCACAGGATTTGCACCGGCAAGATGACGCGGAGGCCCAGCTACGCACGGAGTGCGCACAGAAGCTCGATAGCGGGCCTCGCGAGGAGGCGCACGCGACCTGCGAGAAGCTGTATCACGCCGATGACGCCGAAAGATTGACGGCGCTGGGCATGATTTATGGACAGCATGGAGACTCGGAAGGCGCATTGAAGCCCTTCCTGCGCGCCGCCGAACTTTCGCCGCAATCTCCGCAGGTGCAATACAACCTGGCACTCACATATTTTCAGCTCAACCGCCTGGCGGATGCGCGGGCGCCGCTCGAACAAGCTCTCAGGCGCTGGCCCGACTTGTTCCCCTTGAACGCGCTGTATGGCGCTGTGCTCTCAAAGCAGGGAGAGGACGCGGCCGCGTATCAGGCCTTGTACCATGCTACCCAACTCAATCCTCAGGATGCGGCGACCTCAGAAGCGCTTTACCTTACTGCCCTAAAACTCGGACAGCAAAATGAGAAAACGCGGCAGAATGCGAAGGCGTTGGAGTATCTACGGGAAGCCGCAAAACTTCGGCCTCAAGATCCCGAACCCCACCGCGCGATGGCGAAGATTTACTCGCGCATGGGGAAAGCCGCGGAGTCAGCGGCGGAAACACGGGATGCAGATCGCTTGACTACGAAGTGATCACACCTTCGGTCGCCGCCGCCGGAGCATTCTTATTGCAGCAATCCGTAGACACCCACCCTCATATCATACGGTACGATGACCCGGCCATCGGCAACTGAGGGGACGGCGAATCCGATCCCTCCCCCCAAGGCATCGCGCCCAGCGTTCATGTTGCTGTTCCAAATCTCGTTTGAAACGTTGGTCGCAGCATAGGCGTGCAGCGTGCCGGTACCCGCAGCGTTCTTTTCATAGGCCCAAACAATTCCGTTCTGCTTGCCATTTGCGGATACGACGGTATTGGCGCCCCGCAATCCGTAGCTGCTGGGAGACGTCGCGAGCGGCGCTTTGTTCAGCAACCCGGACTGAAATTGATACTGCTTCAACGGTGAGTTGGCCGGGCCTGCATAGACATTCCCATTCCAATACGAGGCGGTGCCATAAAGCCGGTTCCAGGTGGTCCCCTCTGCCACGTCGCCGGTAATGGAGTCCGAGCAGACATCGGTTCCGATCATGAAGTCTTCGGTGATTTGCGTATCGGCGGTAGCATTAAAGTGCCCCATCGAATTCAGATTCACAAGGAACAGCCGGCCCTCTTTGCCGGCAGCCAAGGCGAGGTTAAGCCCATTCGTGGAATCGGTTGGCAGCAGTGCAACTCCTCCCGAACCGATTTCCAGGTCGTAGAGATCGATGCAGTCAGCATTAAATGGCGTGAACCAATCGGCGACCTTAAAGCCGCTGGCGCTGAGTTGCAGTTTCAACATCGTGTCGCCATAGTTATTGCCACCCTGGTTGGCGTTGAAACTGCCATCTGCGGCGTTGACATAAATATCGCCGGTCGAATCCACCGCCGGGGCAGCGCCACCCTGCCAGAACGATCCTCCGCCGCCATGATCCGATGGACCATTCGCCGCATCCACCGCTTGGAACTGGGTGGTGGGATTGAACACCGCGACCTGGTGCAACGTGGTCGGGTCAAAGGCCATTATCCAGCCGTGATACACGCCCCAATCAGAAAATGATCCCCAACTCACAATGATATCGCCGTTTGCCTCAGTCAATCCGGCACGTTGATTCTGGATGGAGGGATCAAAGGCAATCTGCCCGTTAACGCTGCCCCTCCCATCGCCCGGCACCGTTGCCTCGATTTGCACGCTGCCGGGACCGAAGTCTTTTCCGGTGTGGATATCTATCGCTCTGAGCCACTGTTGCGGGACGCCGTGATCCGTCAGCGTGGTTACGAAGTACATCACTCCTGACGATGGATCGATGTACGGAGTGCCGGTAATTCCGACTTCGCCACCCAGAGTTGTCCTGCCTCCGAAGTTATCCGGCATAGTTAGAATGCCGTTCGCAGGATCTACATAATGCCTTTCCCACAGCGAGCCTCCGCCGGGATTGGCGGCGTCGAACGCGTACACGCTGTCGTCTTCGGTCGCAACGATGACGACATCGTGCGTCTGCCCTCCGCCCATATCCAATGCGTGGACATATAGAGGTTGGGCCATCACCATTGCATCGGTCTTGAACTCTCCCAGCTTGCCGAACTGACTCACGTTCACATTTGAGGGCGTAAGCGTGGTCTCGTTTGCGTACAACCCGTTCCCGGATGGGCTGCCCTTCCACATCAATACTCCGGTGAAGTCGGGCGTGGGTACCAACGTGACTGTGGGTGGTGGCGTCGTAGTCGCCTGATGTGTTGCCTGACAGTTGACGAGAAGACATCCAATGGCAAGTACCAGACACATTTGTCCGGTTCGGTGCAGGGACCGCTTCCTCATTGTGCCTCCGCTTTGTTATTTCATGGGGCTGCATTTCGATGTCTCGCCGCCCAAAATAGGTTGGCGCTTACTCGAAACGGCTCTTGGCGCGGGCTGAAGCAATGGGAGTCGAGCATGAATCCGAGCATCTTGTTTGGCGTCGCCACGCGCGAAACGGAAGATCGCGAAAAAGAAGGGGCCGGACGCGCTAGAATATTAGGGAAAAAGCATCAGGCGGTACTAGAACCTTCCAGTATCCTTCGGCTGAGTTTTCCCTAGGCGCCATACGGTGTTTCTGGTATTCTCTGTCTAGCTCTTCACCACCTTGCGGCTTCAGCTAGGAATTCCCAGTCCAGCACTCGCTGGATAGCTCCTGTTCTCGCCGCAAGACGTAGAGTTCGCACCGTTACTCCAAACGGTCTTTCGGTGTTTCCCGCGCGTCCCGCTCACGCACTGGAATGGCTTTACGGCCAGGGCAGTTCCAGGTAAGTCGCACGAAAATAACAACATTCGGAGAAATGTATGTTCTACAAGCATGCCCTGTTGATCGCCTGTTTTGCGATGGTAACTTCCTATGTCTTCGCAGGCGTCAATGTCACATCCCCCAAAAGCGGTTCGACCGTGTCGTCTCCGGTTCACTACAGCGCCACCGCCGGTGGCACCTCATGCTCAAAAGGCGTTGCGTCAATGGGAATCTACACGGCCCCAGGCGTTCTGTCTTACGTCGCCAATGGTACGTCCATAGACACGGACCTCACGCTGAGTCCGGGAACCTACAACACCACCGTGGAACAGTGGGATTACTGCGGGGGAGCTTCGAGTACCGCGATCACCATCACGGTAAATTCGAGCAACGGGGTTTTCGTGACTTCGCCCGGCAATAACAGCACCGTAGGCTCACCGGTGCACTACGTCGCCACGGCCACTACGACGTGCTCCAAAGGCGTCGCTTCGATGGGCATCTACACTGCTCCCTACACGAAGGCGTATACGGTTTCAGGAGCGAGCCTGGATACCAACTTGACTCTGAGTGCCGGCACCTACAACACCACCGTGGAAGAATGGGACAATTGCGGTGGGGCATCCAGCACTCCGGTCACTATCACTGTCAGCGGCGGTAGCACCGGCAGTACTTTCTCCAGCCTGCAGGCCAGCAAAGGATGGACCGGCTATGGTGAGTTGCCGCCGAGTTACAGCATCTGCAGCAGTTGCGGCTCTGGCATCACCTGGTCGATGAGCCAGGGAATCACTTCGCCGTCGATGGATAACAAGGCTGCGAAATTTAATATTGGCGGGACCACTCCCTATGCCGATGTTCTCTGGAACAATCACTTGATCGGCGACGGTTCCTCCCAAGGACTGCCTGACACGAATCACACGCTGGTGCCGACACTTCACAATTTCACCTATGACGTGTACTTCTATGGGACGAACCTGTCTCTGGCGGAGAACCTGGAGTTCGATATTGCGCAGTTCGAGAACAACAACGGTTTCATGTTCGGAACCCAGTGTCAGATCGTGAATGGCAGCGTCTGGGGAATCTGGGATAACGTGAACGCCAAATGGGTTTCCACCAAAGCTCCGTGCAAGCCACTGAGCAATTCATGGAATCATTTGACGATCACCGTGCAGCGCACGTCGAACGAGGAACTTCTCTATAAGACCATTACGCTGAACGGTGTTACCAGTACGCTGAACATGACGTATCCGCATTACTCCACTCCAGGATGGTGGGGTGTCGTCATCAACTTCCAACTGGACGGCAACTACAAACAGTCGCCCTATACCGTTTATCTCGACAAGCTCAACTTTACTTATTACTGAGGGGGCAGTCCTGCCGAACCAGCCCACCCTTTGCGTTTGCAAAGGGTGGGATTTTTGTTTCTCGGGAATCTGAATTTCGAGTGGATTTACCGTGTCTTTCGTAATTCAACGCAATCTTCTCCTTGGGCGCTTGCATCCAAGTTGCACATGTCTCGCTGCATCCTGTTGACTAGCCTGCTGGTTGGGTCCGCGCTTTGCCTGGCACAAGAAACCAAGCAAAGCGAGGTCTCCTGCGAACCGACGAATAACACCAGCGCGAGTTCTCGCTATCGTGGAAGCAAGGCGAATGCTCCGCCGGGGAACGTGAGTAAGCTTCCCATTCGTTCACTCCTGTACAAGGGATCGCAGACGCGGATTTTCACGCGCTACATGCCCTGGTTCGGCGATCCCAAGCATCGTGACATCGGCTACCGGTCCAACGATCGCGATCAGGTCCGCCGGCAGGTTGCGGACATGATCAGCCGCGGGATCGAGGGCGCCATCGTGGACTGGTACGGCCCCAATTCCGGCTTGAAGAATGAGAGCACGATTCACCTGATGAAAGAAGCCGAGCGGCAGAATTTCGGGTTTGCGATCTCGGAAGACGCGGGTTCTCTGGGAGAGTGCCAAAAACGAGGCTGCAACGTGAGCGATCAGCTCATTTCCGATTTGCGCTATGCCGCCGAGCACTTTGAAAATTCGCCGGCCTATGTGCGTTTCGAGAATCGTCCGGCGGTGTTCTTTTTCGGACTCGAAAAGTACCCCATCGACTGGCAGCGTGTGCGGCAATCGGTTCCCATGCAGCCCTTGTTCTTCTTCCGTAACTCAGGGGCATTCGCAAATCCGGATGCGGACGGCGCTTATTCCTGGATCGCTCCCGAAACCGTAAGTTCCAGCGATCCGATGGCCATGCAATATCTGGAGCGCTTCTATTCCAAGGGCCAAGGCTCGAATAAGATCGCGATGGGTTCGGCCTATAAGGGATTTGACGATGCCGATGCCAGTTGGGGGAAGGGACGCGTGATCGATCAACAATGCGGCCGAACCTGGCTCGCTACTTTCGCTATAGCCGGACGCTTTTACTCCTCCAGGCATCAGCTTCCTGCACTCATCATTCCGACCTGGAACGACTATGAGGAAGGCACGGAAATTGAAACCGGGATCGACAATTGTGTAACTGTGCGCGCGTCGGTCGAGGGCGAGACGCTTTCCTGGTCCTTGTCAGGCGAGGAAGCCACGGTGGATCACATTGCAATCCTTGCCGAGGGATCTTCGGGTTGGACGGAAATCTCCGATTTACCTGGGAAGTCGGGTTCGATTCGTATGCGCGATCTTCACCTACAGCCTGGAACGACCGGGCTCTGTGTGGAAGCGGCCGGCAAGGCTTCCATGCTCAATCACTCTTCCGGCCCCGTCGAGCTTTCAGTGAGGTAGAAACATTGACATGGCGTGCGCCGTATTGAGGGCGCACGGCCTTGTCTCGCCAAAGAAGCGCCTAGTATTTGAGGCTCCAGTGCAGCATGTGCCAGGTGAACACGAAGCAGATCACACCTACGCAGGCCAGCGCAATCAGGGTGTCGCCGATCTTGCTCCAGAGCCAGCGCGCGGAATCCTGCCACGAACGCATCGCGTTGTAGAGTGCGATAAGTGTGCCAAGAACCCCAAGCCATCCAAACAGTTGAATGAGTCGCAGCCAGGGATTGCCCTTGGGGCTCAGCATGCCAATGTCTTTGAGCGCCACCGTGAAGAATGTCAGGTATGCGGCAAAGAAGATGATGAAGGCGATACAGACCAACCGCACCAGCAATCGTAGCCTGCGCTGTTGCGATGTCATGGTAAGCGGCTTGGCGTAGTGCCGGCGCAGCAGGGCCATGACAGGCCATAGCAGCACCGCCAGAACGATGATTACGAGTGACACGACGATGAGCGGCAGCTGGAACGCGCTGTTTTCCCACCATGAGGCTCGTTGCACCACCATGAACGGAAAATCCAGAACTCCCACCAGATTTCCCGAATCGTCGCGCTTAAATGCGAGGCGATCCTGATCGTTCACATCCCGGAACATCATCGGCCCGATTTCGCGGAACTTCCTCGGCTCGCCGCTCATATCTTTAAAATCGCTGGCGCTGATCGTGCCATCCTCGTTGCGGAAGACCTTCGCTTCTCCCGCCACATTGAGCACAGCCAGAATGTTGGTTTCCGAGCGGCGGCTGCCGATGTAGTGCCCGGAAACCGTGTTGGCGTCTTGTGCCGCGGTCGCGACCGCCGGCTCATCTTTCAGCTGAATCGGAAAGTAGCGGTCAAGAAACGCATGCCACACTGCTTCGCGGGCTCTGATCTCGCCTTTGCCGGCGCTGTTGTAGGAGACAAAGAATCCCACCTTGGGATCCGGAATGAAGTGCAAGTCG
>Ga0209166_10002695_pt1 | contig 13197 bp, 8 predicted proteins | sample Coa_R1_3_FD_187151 | JGI IMG/M metagenome (GOLD analysis project Ga0209166, IMG submission 187151) | Surface soil microbial communities from Centralia Pennsylvania, which are recovering from an underground coalmine fire - Coalmine... | ecosystem: Environmental > Terrestrial > Soil > Unclassified... | reverse complement strand
CCCAGCCGGCAATCAGCAATATAGCGCTAAGAGCATAGAAATACTTGGCTTTGCCCATCCAGTCGATATTGGGCTCTTTAAATAGCTCGATCATGCGCCTTTTTGCTTCCCTTTCTTAGACTCCAGCCTTGGTGGGTTTGTTCCCACAGCCTCCCCGATGAGTTTGGGGTTGGCCGCTGGCGTTGGCAACCATTCTCTCGTTCCGTCCTGGAAAATCTTTGGCCCTATGCGTCCTGGTACTGCCTAGATGCTCAACTCGCTTTGCCGCTCCATCTTGGCCAGGTGATACTGAAAAATCCCCTTGGAAACATAGATGGCGGTGAACACGTTGGCGATCAAACCGATCGTCAGAGTGATAGCAAATCCCTTGATTGGCCCCGTCCCGAAAAGGAAGAGGAAGAAGGCCGACACTACGGTCGTTACGTGAGTGTCAATAATGGTCACAAAAGCCTTATCGAATCCAGCTTGCACCGCTGAGGCCGCCGACTTGCCATTCCGCAATTCCTCGCGTATGCGCTCGAAAACCAGAACGTTGGAGTCTACGCCCATGCCGATAGTTAAGATCACCCCGGCAATTCCTGGCAGCGTGAGGACAGCGCCAAACGCAGCTAGCGCGGCAAGTAGGATAATCAAGTTGAGGATCAGTGCGAGCACTGCGTTGCCGCCCGATAGCCGGTAGTAGAAGAGCATGAAAATCATCACGACGAGCAAGCTCAGAACGGAGGCTTGCACGCCGTGGCGGATCGAGTCTGCTCCGAGCGACGGTCCTACCGTGCGCTCCTCGAGATATTTGATGGATGCGGGAAGGGCTCCCGCTTTCAGGACGAGCGCCAAATCGTGCGCGGATTCCTGACTGAAAGTGCCTTCGATCATGCCCGAATCGTCGATGCGTCCATTGATGACTGGCGCTGAATAGACGCGATGATCAAGCACGATGGCCATCTGGCGGCCAATATTCTGCTGAGTAAAGGGACCAAAGCGGCGGGCAGCTTCTGCGGATAGTGTAAAATCCACCACCCATTGACCGGGATTGTTGGTGTTGCGATTTTCCGTGGCGCTGCGAAGATCGCGCCCCGTGACGACCGCCGAGCGCGTCAGCAGATACCATCCTTCGCCCTCTGGCGCCGCGCCGGAAGCTGTGCGGCTTTCCGCTCGGCCAGGAACAAGTTCCGTTCCGGCAGGCAATACGCCGCCGTGCTTGCTCAAAGCGTCGGTCTGCGACGTATAGACCGTCTGATCCTCCACCAGCCGCAGCTCCAGCTGACCGCCGGCTTGGATGACCTCTTTCGCGCGCGCGGGATCTCCTTCGCCCGGAAGCTGCACGAGAATTTCGTTGTTGTTTTGGCCGCCGCGGAGCTGAATCGTGGGCTCGGTCAAACCGAGAGCATTGATGCGGCGCTCGATGGTCTCGAGCGACTGTGTCATCGTCGTTTCTTGAATTTGCGCGATGGCCCCAGGCCGAAGCGTTAGCGTGTAACCGGTCGGGTCCCCCGCCGTCGGCCCCATATCCCAAACGTTTCCAAATTGCTGGCTGACGTAGTCGCGAAATTCCGAAAGCCGTGCGGTATCTACGTTGCGCACCGCGATATGCGTGTCGTCCACGCGGCGCACTTCATCGTAACGAATGTTCTTGCCGCGCAGCCACGTGGTGATGCGATCGACCATCTGGTCGGTCTCTTGGGAAACCGCCTCCTGCACTTGCACTTGCAGGACGAGGTGCGTGCCACCCTGGAGATCCAGCCCGAGCTTGATCTGATGAGAGAAATTATCTTTCAACTGCGCCACCGACGTGGGAAATGTGGGCAGCCCCACTAGTCCATAGAAGCAGCCGAGAATGACGAGAAGGATGAATACCGCTTTCCATTTCAGATTAGGGTTCATGGTCAGAAAGTTGTGCGCGCGCTCCGGCCGCGGGCGGAGTTATTTCGCATCTTCCGATGCCTCCACCTGTGCAATCGCCGAGCGCGCGATGCGTATTTTCACCTGGTCGGCGATCTTGAGGATGACCGTCTCGCCGTCAATAGCATTGATGGTTCCGTAGATCCCGCTGTTCGTGACGATTTTGTCGCCGGCTTTGAGCGCCGCTATCATTGCCTGCATCTTTTTGCGTTGCCTCTGCTGCGGCAATATGAGCATCACGTAGAAGATGGCCATCACCACGACCATCATGACTAGCGGATTCCCGAGGAAGCTCGCCGGACCTGAAGACTGAAAGAAAATCGCCGCAGACATCGTCAAGGAGTGCTCCGTTCCTTTCGCCAAGTTCCAGCCGCCCAGCATCCCGGAAGATGGATTCAGCCTGGCGGGTTAACTTCCCCGCTCTCACAGCCCGCCGGATTCTCTGCTCGTGTTGCCGCGCAGGTCAACCCCAGCCGGGCTGGGGCTGCACAGGAAGAATCTCGGACGCTATCCCGGTCCAATCTTCAGGCCGGGCCTACCGCATAGCGTGCATGCATCTCGGAAGAGAAATTCGCTAGGTTCCCAAACTCGATAGCCTCGCGGATTTGCCTCATTAAGTCAAGGTAAAAGTGGACATTGTGGTGGGTCGCCAGAATCGCCGCCGTCAGTTCTCCGGCAGCGAAAAGATGACGAAGATACGCGCGCGTATACCGCCGGCAAACCGAGCAAGCGCAGTTCGAATCGGGCGGCCGCTGGTCTTGTGCGTACCGTGCGCTCTTAATAAGGACGCGTCCTTCGCTGGTGTAAAGGCAGGCATGACGCGCCGCGCGGGTCGGCAGCACGCAATCCATCATGTCGATGCCGAGCGCGACGTAATCCGCGATTTGCTCGGGCTTTCCGACGCCCATCAGATAGCGCGGGCGGTCACGGGGCAGGAGCGCGGTCGCTTCTCCGGTCATTTCACACGTCAACGCATGTGCTTCGCCTACCGCAAGTCCGCCGACGGCATATCCCGGAAAATCCAGCTCGATCAGTTGGCGTGCGCTTTCGCGCCGCAGATCGGTGAAAGTCGCTCCCTGCACGATGCCAAATTGCCATTGCGCAAATTCTCCGTTGCCGCTCGCCTGTTCTAGAAAATATTTTCGCCCACGCGCCGCCCATTCTGTCGTGCGTTTCACCGCCGACTCCGCTTTGTCTCGCGGCGCCGGCGTCTCGATGCACTCATCCAGCACCATCGCAATGTCCGAACCGAGGGCAAGTTGAATCTCCGCCGCTTTTTCCGGCGTGAGCATGTGCTCCGAGCCATCCAGATGCGAGCGAAAACGCACGCCCTCATCCGTCACCTTGCGTAGTTCGGAAAGACTAAACACCTGGAAGCCGCCGGAGTCCGTAAGAATAGCCTGCGGCCAGGACATGAACTTGTGCAGCCCGCCAAGTTTGCGCACGGCTTCCTGCCCCGGCCGCAAATACAAATGATAGGTGTTGGCGAGAATGATTTCCGCGCCCAGCTCTTCGAGCGCTTCGTTGCGAAGGCCCTTCACCGTTGCCTGCGTGCCCACGGGCATGAAGAACGGCGTCTGCACCGCGCCATGCGGTGTATTCAACACGCCGCGCCGCGCCCCGGTCGGCTCCGTCGCAGAAACATGGAAGGAGAACACAACTTCAGAAGCGTATCACGAGAAAACCCAGGCAATCATTGTGAAGAAGGCCATAAATGCAAACCACACGCTGAAAACTATGCTCATGGACTTCCCTATGGGCAACTTTTTGGGATCAGACGCCGAAAAGCCGATGGCCGCCAGGATGAGTACCCAAATTCCAAAAACATCTAGGAATGTGAGCGGAACTAATTGCCAAGCCGGCAGGTCATTGCCGAGAATCGCGGCGGGATTGGAAACCAGAAAATTTTCAGGGTCAATCGAGGCGGGATCTTTGATGAGATTAACGGGAATTGCAAGAAGTTCCTTGATGCCGACCGGTATGTTGGCAAACGTGGTTATGGCAAATGCTGTGGCAAAATTCGTGCGCGCGCCGCCGATCAATTTGAAGACTCCCAGATAAACAGCAGAGGAAATCAGGAGAAGCAGTGGCCAGCCGACAATGCCACGAACGTAGCGAATTATTTTTGATCGGGTGGCAGCCTGCTGGTAAACGCGATCCTTCTGGTCGTCCGGCAGCTGATCGACTTGCCGGGACGCGAACTTGTTCTTGGCAATCTGGTCCTTCGACACCTCGAGCCATTGTGTACGTTGAGCCAGCGTGATGCTGAGTCCGATGGAGATGAGCAGAAGCACAGTCATCGGCACAACCCAACTCGGACGCCGGACGATGTCCTCAAATGTGGCCTTTGGACTGAAAAGGACACCAACTATCCGAGCCATACCGCTCATCTGCGCCTGCGGCTCAGGCGCAGCCGGGGGAACGGCAGTTGTTGTTGCCATCGGAAAATCCTCCACCACGAGGTTGGAAAAAGCTCTCTGTTAATGCTCTACGCAGGGGGCTATCCAAAGATTTCAATGCGCGGATTCTAGCCTAATTGCGACGGCGCTGTCAGAAATAGAAAGGGAGTTCAAGATTACCCGGACGCCGCGGAAACGGAGGCCCCGCGTTGCATTCCAGAGCCCTCCCAGCCCCATTCTCCGATCCCCGGAAAAGGGACATTCTAATCGAGGGAAAACAGCGGACATTTTCAAACAGGTTTGGCAACCCACGATTTTTCTCTTGACAAAATGTATCTACCAGCGTATAGTATTTCTTAGGTAATAAAACGCCTGCGCCCGGGAACGCCAATCTCCTGATTGGCGTTGTCCAGTTCCAGTCTCCTTTTCAGCCTAAGTCCTCTATTCGCAACACTTACGAAGCATGGGCGCTTTTTGCTCTATTCTGGTGCACCTCAGTCCAAGCAAGTCACCTAGAATCAACACTTACAAACTCGTCCGCAAGTATTGATTCTAATCGACTTACCAAAACGCTAAATGATTTAGAATCAACACTTACGAAAAAAGGGTAGGGGGGCCCCCGGCGATTCAGGAAAACCTCCGAATACCAATGCCGCCACTACGAAGAAGCCATTTGGAGTGCGGCAGCCCTGCTGCCGCTATTCTCAGTGGCTCGCACGACTCTATGTTTGCCGAGTCTCAATGGGGCATCGCCGAGATTTGGGCGAGGCTTTGCGTGCCTGAACCCGTCAGTCCCTTATTGCGTAGGCAAAGCTGGCACCGACGCCAGCAGTTCCCGCGTGTACGCATGGGCTGGCTGGTGAAGGACTTGCCCGGCGAGGCCAGCCTCCACAAACCTTCCCGCTCGCATTGCCGCAATGCGCGTCGCGACCTGTGCAACAACCGGCAGGCTGTGCGAGATAAAGATGTAGGTAAGCCCGAACTAGCTTTGTAGCTCCTGGAGCAGCAGCAGAACCTGCGCGCCCACGGAAACATCCAGCGCCGAAACGGGTTCGTCGGCCACCACAAGTTTTGGGCGAAGGATGAGCGCCCGTGCAATGCCGATCCGCTGGCGCTGCCCGCCGGAAAATTCGTGCGGGTAGCGGCGCGAAGATCGGGCACGGCAACCGCACACTCGCCGCGGCGCAACGAGCAGCGCGGCTCGAACGCGCAGTCCGGCGGCAGTGCCGTCAATTGCGGAACCGCGCCGCGAATCGGCGACAACTTTCCTCGTTCGATCGTGGGCGAGGCGTTCAGCAAGCCTTGCGTATACGGATGGCGCGGCGCGTGCGCGGATGTAAACCGCCCGTTTCTCCGCCCTCAAATCCGCCCGCCTACGATAGTAAGCTATAGGGCTCCATGGCAACCGCGACGACACACCGTGTGGACTGGAAGCTGATCTGGGCGCAGCGCGGCTTCCGCTATTTCTTCGTGGCCATGTTTGTCTCGCTCTTTGGGAGCGGCATGAACTTCGTCGGCGTGAGCTGGTACATCATGGCGGCCACGCATTCCACCGTCAAAGTCAGCCTGCAGGTCATCGTCGTCACGCTGCCCGGTCTCTTCATTCCGTTTCTCGGCGGTGTGCTCATCGACCGCTTTGACCGCCGCTATCTCGGTGTCTTCCTCGACTTAATCCGTGGCTTTTTCGTTCTCGCCACCGCTTATGTCGCATGGAGCGGCAATCTCCATCTCTGGCATCTCTACGCCATGACGCTGATCACCGGCACCGGCTCGGCGATGTACTGGGCCACCGTCAACGCTCTCGTGCAGGAAGTCATACCGCCAAGCCAATTCACCGGTGCAAACGCCGCCGTCCTCATCGGCGTCCAAAGCGGCATGCTCATCGCCGGCGCATTCGTCGGCTTCCTTTACGACCGTGCGGGCATCGCCGGAATTCTCTGCATCGACGGCCTGACTTACTTCGTCTCCGCATTTTGTCTCCACAGCATCCGCAGCGGCTACGTCTCGCCGCGCGAACATCTGAAATATCCACGCGAATATTCCGAAGCCACCGAAGCCACCGCGGAAGCCCTGGAGACGGGCGAAAATCCCGAAGTCGCTGAAGCCGGCCTCTCTCTTGCCGTCTACGCCGATCTCAAGGAAGGCTTTGCCTATCTTAAGAAGCAGCCCCTCGTGCGCTCGCTTGGAATCACTCACGCGATCATGATGGCTGGCGTCGTCAGCGGCAACGTCGTCCTCGTCGCCCTGGTCAATGACATTCTGCATGCCGGCGCGCGCGGCCTCGGCTTTCTCGAAGCGGGCTGGGCCGTCGGCGCCATTACGGGAGGCCTCATCGCCAGCCAGCTGCGCAACTCCCTGCGCATGCCGCTCTATGTCGCGGCCTGCGCCGTGCTCGCCATCGGCCATCTGGCAACTCCGTTCGTTGCGTTCCTCACCGGCGCCGTTACGATGCAGGCTCTTTTCGGACTATGCCGCGCCGTCGGCGGCGTCACGGCGCAGTCCGGACTCATGTCCATCGTCCCGCGCCATTTCATGGGCCGAACGCAATCCGCCATGGCCATCTTCACGACGTGCGTTCAGCTCGCGATGAGTTTTGCCCTGGGGGTTGTCGCGCAGGGTGCCGGCCTGGTTACAGGCTATGCTCTGCTTGCCCTGCTTTACGCCGGCGCGACGCTCTCCGCCTCGCGCGCCCGCCAGCTTATGCGTTAGCTCCTGCAGAAGGTCTCAAGGAGCGCTCGGCACCGGCGTCGCAGGAGCAGCGGGCGAGGATGCAGCCGGTGGCAAGACAGCGTTCTGCCCCAGCAGGTCCACGGCCGCCTGGTTTAGCTTTGCGCGCAACTGGTAGCGTTCGTTCGCTCGTGTGATATATCTCACCGCGATTTCCACGCCGCCGGCGACAGGTTTCACGTTGATGGCCGGCGTTGCGGTGAGTGTGCGCGCCGTGTCGCGCGAACGCGCAACGCCCTGCCATTCCTTCTCGGCCTGTTTCCCCGTCTCCGCCGTCGCTTCCAGCACTTTTTTCTGGATGGCATCGACGATCGGATAAGGATCGCGCCCCGCGGGCACAACCACTTGCAGCTCGTCCCACAACCACTGGCCGGAGGTCGAAAAATTGAAATAGTGCCCTTCGATCGCAAAACTGTTTGTAAACGTCACGCGCCGCCCGGTGGGATGTCCCGAATCCGTCCAGTTGCCCGTTTCAAGAAGAACAGTATGAAACATCCCGAGCTCCACCACTTCGCCGGTCACACCGTTAATCTCCACCCAATCTCCCAGCCTGATCCCGTTTTTCCCCATCAACACAAACCAGCCAAGGAACCCTACGATGAAATCCTTCAGCGCAACCGTCAGCCCCGCGCCTGCCAAACCGAGAAATGTGCCGAGCTGACTCGGCGGCCCGAAAATGACAAGCAAGATGAGCAGCACCGCAAGCACCTGTATGGAAACCCGTATTACCGTTCGCAAGGTCTCCACTTGCCGGCGATCCAGCGCCGTCCGCCCGAGTAACATTTCCAACCAGCTATCGAAAAATATCCCTGCCAGAAGAATGCCCAAAATAATGATGAAGCCGATCAGAGCGCGGTGAACCACGGTTTTCTGTTTTCCGGCGACAACTCCGATCCACTTGCCGTAGATTTCGGCGAGCTGCTTCTGATCGTCAATCCTCTTATCGAGCGACTCCATAGTCTTCTGTTGGGCGGAGCGCTTCTTTGTTGCCTTCACCAGCGCGGAGGACTCGTCATGGCTCAGCGTTGCCTGCGCCGGACCGTTCGCGGTTTTCTGAGTTGTATCTGCTTGCCCGCTGGCTTGGGGTGTTTTGTTTTTTCCGGCATTAAACTCTGCGTCTAACTCATTGTGTCTCGCAGAAAGGGAAGCGGCCTTGGATTCGGCCGCTTGTTTTGCCTGCCACAACAAAAGCTGTTTCTGATGCAGCGCCAGCCATTGCGCAAACCGGTTAATCAATCCGCGTTGTTCTGCGGCGGTGCTCAGGTTGACGCGCAGCGTATCTGTGGCCTCCGAGGAGGCTTTGTGCTCCTGCATCATTGCTTCGATGTGGCGCTTCGGATCGCCGCCCGCACGCTCCAGATCCGCTTTGGCGTCATCCACTTCATCCTGATGTTCCTCTTGATGGGCCGCCGCCAGGACGAGCTGATCGTCCAGCGCATCTTTTCTGGCTCCCGTAGCCTTCGCGTCCTCGGCCGTCAGCCGCGCAACCTGCGCGTTGTCGGCGCTCAGCGTATCTTCGGCGTTTTTCAGCCGGCCCAGAACCTCTTTTGCCTTTTCGCTCAAAACTGGCGGATGCTCTTCCGCATCGCGCACCGCTGCCGCATAGGCCAGATCCATTTGATGGTCGGCAACGTGAAGAGCTTCCTCCGCGAAAGGCTTTTCCTCGGAGCTGGTCGGCATTTTCGCGAGTCCCTGTGCCGTCAGAAGAGTCGATTGGTCTACCAGCGGCGCCGGTGCGGAAGCAGCGCCGTACGCGGATTTGCCGCCGAGTTGCGCTCCGGCTGGCTGCCCCGTGCGCAGCAATCCGTAGATGCTTGCCGCAATCAGCAGCACCAACACAATGGTTAAGATTTTCTGTCTCGGTTTCATGTCTTCCCTGTGGCTGGGTTTATCATTTTAGTATGCTTCTTCCGCGTCACAAACAACTCCTTCGCGAGTTCCAACCGGTCACGCGTAGATTGAGGCCATCTCAGAATTCCACGGCAAATGAAAACGCCCCGATCGTCTCGGGGCGTTTCGCGTTTCGCGTTTCGCGTTTCGCGTTTCGCGTTTCGCGTTTCGCGTTTCGCATTTCGCATTTCGCATTTCTAATTTCGATTTTCGAATTTCCGTTATTTCTATAAGTAATCCCTCGAGGGTCCTTCGAGGAACGCCCGCAACTTCCGCGAACGCGAAGGATGCCGCAGCTTCCGCAACGCCTTCGCCTCGATTTGCCGGATGCGCTCGCGCGTCACCGCGAACGACTGCCCGACTTCCTCAAGCGTATGCTCGCTGCCATCATCCAGGCCGAACCGCATCTTAATGACTTTTTCCTCGCGCGGCGTCAGCGTCTTCAACACCGAAGACGTCTGTTCCTTCAAATTCAAATTGATCACCGCGTCCGACGGCGAAACCACGGCCTTGTCTTCGATAAAGTCCCCGAGATGCGAATCTTCCTCTTCGCCAATCGGCGTCTCCAGCGAAATGGGCTCCTGCGCGATCTTCAAAATCTTGCGCACCTTGGACACCGGAATGTCCATGCGCTTGGCAATCTCTTCCGAAGTTGGTTCGCGTCCCAGTTCCTGAACCAGCTGCCGGCTCGTGCGCACCAGCTTGTTGATGGTCTCGATCATGTGCACGGGAATACGAATCGTGCGCGCCTGGTCGGCAATCGCGCGCGTAATCGCCTGGCGGATCCACCATGTCGCGTACGTCGAAAACTTATACCCGCGGCGCCATTCGAATTTGTCCACGGCCTTCATCAACCCGATGTTGCCTTCCTGAATCAAGTCCAGAAACTGCAATCCGCGGTTCGTATATTTTTTCGCAATCGAAACGACCAAGCGCAGGTTCGCCTCAATCAATTCCTTTTTCGCCTGTTCGGCTTCCGCTTCGCCGCGATGAATAAAGGTCAGCGTGCGCTTCAACTCGGTGAGCCCGACCTCGCTCGCCTCTTCAATATCCTTCAGCTCCGTCCGCCGCGTGCGCAATTCCTTGCGCGCTTCCGCGGCCACGTCGCCTTTCGCGGCGTCCACGCGCCGCTCCAGCCGCCCCGCTTCGCGTTCCAGGGACTGCAGCCGCTCGACCGTCCCGCGCATCTTGTCGATCAGCCGCTTCTTCTCGAATGGGTTGAAATCAATCCCGCGAATTTCGACCGAAATCTCGACGCGTGTCCGCGACAGCGCCCATTTCGCCTTCATGTATGGCCGCTTCTTCGCCTTCGGAGTTTTATCGAGCTTCTCGGCCTGCTTCAGCGCCAGATCGTACAGCTTCGCAATCTTGTCGATGTACTTCAGCGTCTGCTTCGTCTTATTCGCGATCTTTTCTTCGGTCAGCTCTTCATCGTCAAACTGCACGATTTCTTTAATCGACCGCGCGCCCTTCCGCAAATCCTCGCCCACCGCGATCAGCTCTTTAATAACAATCGGCGAACGCGTGATCGACTTCATCACCACCAGTTGCCCGCGTTCGATGCGCTTGGCGATGGTTACTTCGCCTTCGCGCGTCAAAAGCGGCACGGTTCCCATCTCGCGCAAATACATGCGCACGGGGTCGTTCGTCTTTTCGAGAGACCCCGGCGTCAAATCCAGATCGCTGCCGCCCTCGTCCGAATGCACATCGTCTTTGACGACGGCATCACGATCGCCAGCCTCCGCCGACACTTCCACGGCGCGCGCAGCTTTCGCCGACGCCTGGTCCTCGTAAATCTCGATCCCATTCCGTTCAAATGTAGTGAGAAGGTCGTCGATCTCTTCCGAGGAATGCACTTCTGCCGGAAGCGAATCGTTCACTTCGTCATAAAGCAGGTATCCGCGCTCTTTGCCGATGGCAATGAGCTGCTTTACCGCATCATATTTCTCTTCAAGTCCCACTGCCGCCACGAATTCCTCCAGCCAGTAATACGTAATCGCAAGTGCCGCCGGTAATGCCTGCCAAAACTTTTTTCAAGGGCGCGGGCAGTATGCCGCGCTGGCGCAGTCAACCCCTCTGCGGTCACCGATAAGAACTGTGGGGAATCCCCACCAGGTCACTCGTCTTTTTGTGAATTCTTCTATGATGCGCCGCGCCGCCAGCTATGCCGTTCGCCCTGTACTTCGCCCGTTGCCCGCACTCAGAATATGGTCCCTCGGCTCTAAGTACATCCATATAGATGCATTTAGACGCCAATCCGTTACTCGCAAAACCCTATTACGCTACACGCTTAACTCCATCCCCGTCAACATTTTAATCAGCGGAAATCTGTGGAAGAAGTTCTATTACGCGCTTCGCCGACTTGCTAGGCGGCCTGTGTATGATGTGGGGCGGGCGATTACGGGTAACTTCCAAATGGCATCACTCTTCTCTCACGCGGTGGCAGCACTCGGCATTGGAGCATGTTTCTACCAGACCCGCACGCCAAAGCGAGTCTGGGCACTCGGAGTTTTCTGTTCAGCCATTCCGGATGTAGATGTCATCGGCTTCCGATTCGGCATCCACTATGGCGACTTCTGGGGACATCGCGGATTTACGCATTCCCTTTTCTTCGCTGCATTTCTGGCTGGTCTTGTCGTGCTCCTCGCATTTCGTCAAGCTGTTCCAGGCTTGAGCCGATTCCCCTTCTGGATGTATCTCTTTCTGTCAACTGTGAGCCACGGCGTCCTCGATGCACTGACCGACGGCGGCCTCGGCGTCGCCTTCTTCTCCCCCTTCAACAACGCGCGCTATTTCCTTCCGTGGAGACCAATTCGAGTTTCGCCGATTGGCGTCAGCCGTTTCTTCACGCATGAGGGTCTTGCAGTAATCCAGAGCGAGATGCTCTGGATTTGGCTTCCCGCAGCCCTACTGGCGGTCTCGGCCTGGCTCATTCGCCGGCGACTTGCGCTTTCCACTTAGATTCTAATGTCACCTTTGTTTGGAATTCGGCTCATCTAAACCCATGACTACTCCGATCCGCTGTGGCCCGGTTTCCTATTTCCGCGAGATACATTCAAGTGGATTATTCTCGAGTGCGCCATGATGCATCCTCCATCGGCGACAGGCTTCGGCTGGAGTTTACAATCGGCAAATGGCGTGGGCCACGCAGGACCATGGCCGTGCGAGACCAAATCAATTGCTCAGGAGTGTTTTCACCACGTCCGCCGCATGATAGCTCGGTTCCCCTTGCGGCAGGAATCGCCCAATCCCGGCTAAGTCGTCCCCCGAGGTCACTACGCCTCTCTCAAGGTACCGGCCGTTCCGGACTTGCGGTTGTCCGATTGTAGCCACTAATGCATTGCAGAGGCAGGCTCTTCCGACGGTATCCTCTTCTCTTCCACCCTTCGAGATGTATACGCTCACCGGCTCGCCGGGGCAGCGGTAACCGAGCTTGCCGTCAGGGCCTTTGTAGGCTTCGCGCAAATACCCGAGATCGCAAATGCGAGGCCGGGCCGAATACACTTCTCGCTCCGACAGCGTGCCTTCCAACCGCGCCACCTTGAACGGGAAACCCGTGGGCGAAGCCAGCGGGTTGGTGACGACGCGTGCATCACGCGAGATAACCTTCTTCAAGAGGGCTTGCTTGTAGTCTTCCCTCAGACCCGACTCCGCGCAGTAAGCAAAGGCCGTGCCTACTTGAACGCCTGTCGCACCGGCGGCCAGGGACTCTCGAACTTTTTCGGATGAACCATATCCTCCTGCAAGCCAAAACGGCAGGCCGAGCTCACGTATTTTCCCAAGGTCAACCTGGTCGCGTTCCCCATAGATTGGTTCTCCTGCCGGGTTCAGCTGCAGCTTCCCTCGAGGAGGTGCGTTGTGGCCTCCTGCGGTCGGCCCTTCGATGATGAATCCGTCCACTCGGCCGTTGGCCCTTCTCACCATCGTTGCCGCCAGAGTATTCGATGCGACGATGGCAAGGAAGTTAGGCCGGAGCAGCGGCGCGACATCGTGTTCCATGAATTCCGAGGGAACAAACGTCATCGTGGTGTCATCACCCTCCTCGGCGCTCGTGACGTGGAGGGTGTACGTGGCAGGTTTGTGGTCTGACAAGAGATCCAAGACGCCGGGAATCTTCAGCGGAACGCCCGCCCCCATGAGGACGTAACCAACACCAGCGAGCATCGCGCCATACAAAGATGGCAAATGCGGAATCTGAATTTTTTCCAGATAGTTGATTCCGACCGGATTGTCGTGGCCTTCGCGAGCGAGAAAGACTTCCACGAAATTGGCCAGCATGCAT
>Ga0209166_10002693_pt1 | contig 13207 bp, 22 predicted proteins | sample Coa_R1_3_FD_187151 | JGI IMG/M metagenome (GOLD analysis project Ga0209166, IMG submission 187151) | Surface soil microbial communities from Centralia Pennsylvania, which are recovering from an underground coalmine fire - Coalmine... | ecosystem: Environmental > Terrestrial > Soil >... | reverse complement strand
TGGGCCTCCTTGAACGATGGGGCGGTAACGTCTGCCATGTAGGCGACCACGAGTGACCAGCACTTGGTTGCGCGGTCAAGACGCTCCATAAGCGAAGCTAGTTCTTTAACGTCCTGCTGAGTAAGCATCTGGCGTCCTCACGTTGCCGGGGTAGATAAGAACATCTTAGCATCCGATCTCACGAGACGGCAAGGTGTCACGTCTCCCGACATTCCTAGCTGCTAACTAGTTAGGGTGCCCCGGATCGTTGCCCCTGTCGGCGGGGGGTGTTACGCTCTTGTCACTTTGCCCCGCACCGTCCCATCCCCGTACCGAGAGGCCAGCGATGCTAGCCGCTGCTCTGCTTATGGTCCACGTGGCCACGGCACCTACCCAGCACACCGTAACCTCAGCTCACCGTGTCTCCGTGACTGCTCACCAGCGTCACGTTGAGCGCCTGCACTTGCTCCACGAGAGGCACCTAGCCCACGAACGCCACATGAGAGATGAGCGTCTGGCGAAGGTTCGCCCGTCTCGGCACGTCAGGACGGCAAGCTACCAGGGGCACACCGTGCCGTCAGGTCACTTGTCCTGCCGTGGCCTCGAAACGCTCTGGGATGTCGCGGGGGGCAATCCTTCCGCTGCGTTCATGGCGGCAGAGATCGCTATGGCGGAATCCGGGGGTAACCAGTACGCGACTGGCCAAGCTGGGGAACGGGGATACTGGCAGATACATCCCGATCACGGCAGTCTGTCCACGTACGACGCTTACGGGAACGCAAGAGCGGCCATCATCATCTCAGATGATGGCCGCTCCTGGTCTGCGTGGACTACCTACACGCAAGGGTTGTATGTCGGCAGGTGCTTAGTGGGTGCCACTCCCCATACAGTGAGCGCACGTCTTCCCGCCGATCATCCCAGTGCCGTTGCAGTCGTGGCACTTCTGCTCTTGTGGCGGTTTGAAACCTAGCCCACCCGTGCGCTTGCCCTTAGGCTTGTCCTTCTTGTCGTCCTTCTTCTTACCCACTTGACACCTCCAGATGCCGTGGTAGTGTTTTGTCAGTACCCAACCTACCCCACATCGGAGGGCAGCACAATGGCAAGGTCAACCGCAAAGGTCATTCTCTTCTCCCGCATCACGAAGGACAAGAAGACGGCCCAGTGGCCTACCGCCGTGTTCAACAACCACGAGGACGCCAAGTCCTTCGCCACGATCCTCAGCATGGCCCACAAGTCCGGGGACGCGGCGACCGCGACGAAGATGGACGCCAAGACGGTGCTGGAAGATGACGGCACGCTGGTGCCGGGCCTGCGTTTCAGCATCGTGGAAGTGCCCTACTCGCCTGCCGCTTCGCTCGGCATCACCGACATGCTCGACTCGGACGAGACTCCCGCGACGTAGGCAACCGTCATCCCGTAGGCCCCCGGCGCATCTCCGCGTCGGGGGTCAACGTTGTGTTCACGCCACGTGTCTTGCCATGTCGTCACTACGCCGTCTCCGCGTGCCTCCAGATCGGTGGCCATGCTTGCCCACCGTTCGCCCTCAAACCGCCCAGGGGCCACCTCCGTGGCCCTCCTGGGGATGCCGCTGATGACCCGCTGGTGCGCCCTGTAGTAGTGCCTGGGGCCTCTCACGTCGATGGTGGCCCATGCGCCCTTGACCGCCCACAGACGGGCGAAGTCCGCGCCCAGGCCGACGCGGAGAGCTGCTAGCCCAGCGGCCGACACCAGCAAACTGTCAGTGTCGACGTGCGCGATCTCGTCAAGTCCCGCAGCGTTCATGGCGTCGAAGAGACGGACACGGCACTCTGCCATAATCCATCCCGTGATCATGGGAACGCTGTTTTCCGACTCTTCCGCATCCGTCTCAATCAACGTCTGGTCACCCACATGCATGAGACGGCGCGTAACGCCGTCACGCTGGTCTGTCATGTGGGTTATCCCCGTGATGCCCTCCGGGTTTGCCGCCCACAATTCCCACGATTTGGTCCGCAGCGCCAGACGGCCTATCAGGGCACGGGAACAATGCTTGAGCCACGTTCGCACGATCGGGTTAACCGTGGAGTCTTTATCTTGGACTATGCCCAGAATCCACTCTGCCCACTCGCGCAGCACGGGGGCCTTGACGTAGCAGTATGTTTCCCTGACCTTGACGTGGGCACCGTAGCGCTTGGCACACTCTATCTCGGTATCCCAGTACCACCCGGAAAACTCGCCTACCGGCCAAAGCGTCTTACCATCTTGACGGTAAGGCAGACAAGGCACATCAGTACGAATATCAGCACGAACAAGAACGCGATACTGACTAGCAAGCCGCTTATACTGCCGCTCTTCGACGCTGCCAGTATGCATATGCAATTTGCGGGGTAGTTCACACTCTGCTCCAATCGTAACGTAGGCATTCCTCATGTCTACTTCTGTCCAGACAGGCCCCTGGAATTTGCCGTGTCGCCATGCTTCCGCGCGGCCCGTATGCATTGCCGCTCGCTCCGCAGATAGAGCGTTGATATCGTCATGAACCAACACCTTATCTCGCATGAAACGATGCCGCCATGTGGCGTACGCCATACCCGCGCCCGTAGGCTGCCAGTTGCCAAGGTGCTGCGAGCGAATGAAATCCACGAGTGCCGAAACAGCACGATAAACGATCTGCGTGTCACGCATACAGTAGGCATTCCACGTTTCCTCGCTAGCATGGCCGTTCGGCATCTCGAATTTCACTAGTCCCGCCATAGGGGCCATCGTGCCCAGCGGGATAGGTAGCCAAGTCCACGTGTCGGCAAATACGAGTGTCCCGTGATCCGACCGCCACGTCATACTTGATACGTTGTCGTCTAGGTTGCACCATTCAAGGGTGTACCCGAGTGTTGGCAAGATGGTGAGCGCCTGCGAGATACGCACGTCATGTCCAAGGTTGTGCGCCCAAACCACGGTACGCGTACCCTTGTGACAATAGTCAGACACCCATCGCCAAAAACTAGCTGGCGTCTCGAATACTCTGGCTTCGACATGATCGCCTGCCGTGGTGTCCGTACGCCAACGGATTCCACATCCAATGCGCCACTGCTGAGTTTCAACGTCGCCACTACGATAACTCCTAGACTCGGTGTCGAATGCGACCATACGGGGCGGGATGCGTTCCTGCTTGTTTCCGCGTATCCAGTGCGCTTGCCGCGTCATTGTATGTCCGCAAATGGTGTGAGGTTGTATGCCGACGTGTGAACGGCACCTATCAAGTCTTGCTCGTAAGACTCCGCGTGTTCCGAATACGCGTCTATCGCTTCCGCTATGGCCTCTTCACGGGTAATAGCCGTATCGTTCACCGTCCGATACCACGTCTGTTTAATGCTGCCCGTGATGCGATCACGGTATGTCAGTGTGACAGTCTGCGCGATCCCCGTTGCATTCCTAGTGGGCCACGTGCCTAGCTCACTCGATTGCGGCACATCGTTAAGCGGCCGAAATGGCTCTTCCGCAGTACGCGACACGATGCCGACCGCAGTACGGTACAAAGCGAGCACTTCGCTTCGCCTGGCACCGTACCCTGACGATTGCAGCTCCCGAACGAATGCGTTAGCGGACAGTCCCGCTCTTGCCGCTGTGAGAGCTGCGGGGAACGCGCCCAGGATTCGCGCCACCTAAAACAGCGTCCCTTCCACGCCTACCACGATCAAGGGTTCCGCAGTAAGCGCACTCGCTTTACCGTGGGCGGCGAGATCGGGGCACGCGAATACATGGGGGTCACCTTTGCGCTTCACGCTCAAGCGTCGAGGTATCACGGTGTCATACTGCCAAGCGGCGGTCAGGATCAACCCTATGGTGTGATCACAGAGCAGTGACTTGTCCCGCGTCTTGATAGCGCCCTGACAACTCTTGCACGTGCGAAGGTGGCGTTTCAGCTCAATAAGGAGATCAGCTAGCCTGTTATCGGCATTAGCATTTAGCTTCGCCATGACTGACACCTCCAGTAACCGGCGCGGGATACAGGATCGGGGGGTAATCCTGCCTCCGGGTAGAGGACATATCCCGCGCCGGAAACTGGCGAGATCAGTCCGGGGGAAGGACGAATAGCAGGTACCTGCCGCCCTTGTCCTTAGTGTCTCCGCGCTTGATTTGGCACTTGATTGGCCACATGCCGTTCACGAGCAACCCCAGGAGCGTGGCTTGCACGTTCGTCGCGCCCGTGGTTGCTTTCCACTCTTCGCCCGTGTCGAGAGACGCGGCGGTAATGATGACGTATGACGGGTTACCCGTCTCGAAATCGGAGGACGCGACATACAGGTCGATTATCTCGACTGCGCCGGTAGTGGCCCCCGGCACGTTCGGAATCATCTCTTGCATCTTGTGGACGCCCGCCTGCTGGAACACCTCTTCGACGGATTGCGCGGTAATCGTCTGCCACGCGATCATCGTGGAGATGTAGTCCGGGTTCGGCTCTTCGTATGGCGTCTTGCGCAATACTGCGCTTGCCCATTTCTCGACGTTCACGATTGCGCCTAGCGCTTCTGGCACGTTCGTGAAGTTAATGTTGACGGCGCGCTTCTGTACGCGGTCTAGCTGTGTCATTGCCGGGGTACCTTTCAGACGTGAACTGTCAGTGAAGCGTGCGGCGGCGCGTCATCTCCGCCGTTGGCCCACACGTGGATGTTGTAAGTCCATCCTTTCGTGAGACCTGTAACCGCGCATTCGGTAGCGTCGGTTACCGTGTGGAAATACTCCTTTCCGTCTAGTCCGAGTGCGGCCACGGTGTAACCCGTGGGCGTCCTGGCCTCGACTGGCGCGACCGCATCCCACTTCACGGTCACGGTTGCCGTCTCGGCAAGGTTGTTGGGAGCTGCGAACAGAACACCAGGCATAGCAGGGTGCCTTTCTGGCCAGTAGGGATCGAATACGACTGACCGATCGTAGGTCGTATCGAATGCGAATTGAACGGCGACCACGTTACAGCCCTTCACGACTGGAGGGCTTGCAGGTGGCCTATCTGACAGGATGGCAAGCCAAAGGTCACCCTGCCACCCTGCCGCCAGAACACGGGGAAGAGTGTTCTGGTTACAGTAGATTGTGCGCCGCAGCGCGTGCCAGTTTCCCGTCTCGGCAACCGCGCTCTCTGGTGTCCACGCGCCGGTTTCCACGTCTCGCACCGTTGCCGTAGGGATGGGTGACCCGATGCCGCCCTGGTCGATATGGACGAGTCGCGAGGTGTGAAACCGTGACCAGTCCTGGGGGGTCCACCGAATGTTAGGCGTGCCCGTGTCGTAACCGCACACCACGGCGGCGAGTTGCGGCACTGACGACACGTTTAGGTGTATCGCGTCATACCCGATTGTCGCCGTCATGGCTTGGGCGTGAGCGGCGGCGCGGGGTCGGTGTGCTGCGGCCCGTTCACGTGACGTACAACCGCGATAACGCCACCGACCGCCGTCACGAGAGCTGCGAATGCCCCGACAAGGGCCGTGATCGCTCCTGCACTCATCTTGTTCCCTCCTGGTCGTGCGCCCCGGTAGAGCGCGTGGTCCTGGCCGTGTCCATTGCCAGGCGCAACCCCTGTAGCGCCAGAGCGTCACGCGCTGCGTGTACCTTGCCGAGATACCGGCCTGATGACGTGCGGCACGGATTACCTGCCGTCTGGTCACAGTGGGGGCACGGCACATTGAGACGCAGCACGATACGCGTGGCGTCAAACAGGATGTCATCGGAAGTCATCAGGTAGCTCATCCTCCGTGATGACGGCATCGAATGCCTCGAATAGATCGGGATCATCGTTCGTCGCGGGGGCATTGTGCCCCCGCTTGCGCGGTGCGCTTCCCGTCATGGGCGGTTGTGCGAGTGGCGAGATGGTGTGCAGCCACTTAGCGACCTGCTCTGGGTCGGGTTCTGTGACCGCTGACACGATGTCAGACGCGAGTCTCACGAAACACGGGAGACACAGAAACTCCGTGGTGCCGTCTCGCACTGATATGAACACGTAATCGTACGGATTGCCGCAACCGAACGTACACCCGTAACTACGCTCGGTGGGCACGTCCTGACCAGGCACTATGCGCTCTCCTGCTCCCGGTAGGCGACCCCCAGGGCCGTCCTGGTGTACTCTACCGCGTCTGACCTGCTAATACCCACCCTACAGGCCGTGATAGGCAGGCGCAACCCTGGGGCCACCGACCAGGTTACTACCCAGTAACCTTGATCATTCATCTCGGCAGACAACAGCACGGGAGAATATTTAGGCATTAGGCGGCGAGACAGGGTTACGGAGTTTATTGTCTGCCCGTGCCTTGTCTTCCCGCTTGTCCCGCTTCTCTTGCTCCTTTTGTGCGTGAGTCGCGATACCTTCCATAACGGCACGGTGCGCTTTCACGGTCCTGCGAAGGTGGTGAACTGGATTCACCATCGGATGCTTGCGTACTAGTGGCATCATGCCCCCTTGATCAGAAGCGTGGCATCATCGGCCGAATAGCCCATGTTGACCAGTCGCGTGGTACCGTCCTGCTCTGTTATGAGCTGTAGCTTCACGGCCTTGACTACTTGCGCTTCCGTCAGGTGGCGCGTGTTGGCCTCTAGCTCTATATCCCAGAGTGAGAGCATGGCGTCACGCTGGGATGCTGGGATACCGATTGCGTCAAGGTCGTTGCCCGCTTGCGTGCGCGGGATGTGACGGGAAATGTACTTTGCCCGCACTGCGCTGGCGACCTGCGAGACGACACGAGCGCCACGGCGGAAGTCGGCCGCTTCCAATATGAACTGCGCTTCGCTCTTCTCAAACCCCAGGCCCTCAATCAGCGACTCGGCATCGGCCTGCCCTATCGTGTTGTCTTCGTATGCCGTCTCGATAGACGACACAACCTTGTTCTTGTAAGTCAGCAGCTTGTCCGACGCGCCGCCTGCCACGATTATCTCAGCATCGCGCTGCGTGTAACCAGACTCCATAGCGATGCTTACGGCGGTCGCGTGATCAACAGCTCCCGCTTTCACGGCACGCTCTAGAGTAAAGATCGGGATGATGCGCCTATGGAGCTGGAAAGCTAGGTCAACATACTTGTTCTTGACTCGCGACTCGCGAAGCGCCTGGTTAACTTCGTCCTGGGTAACCAGGCCACGGTTATACAGCTCTTCCATTTCAGTGCGTGACAGGGGTTCGCCTGCCGTCTCCTGCAAAATGGAGAACTGGCCAGGCTCAAGGCCGTTAAGCTGCGCTATCGCTTCGCCTTGAGCTGATGTCAGGTGATTCTGCACCACGGCGTTAACCGCGTCGGCAACAGATATCGGGCTAAACCGCAACTGCTCAAGTAGGGGAATCCACTCGTTACGGTATCGCGACTGGCGGATACCTCGCTCTAGAGTTGCGCGGTCTATGAACCCACGGCGGAATCCTTCTAGGAGCTGCTGCAATCCTGGGGGTTCGCCAGTATCCAGCACCAGGGCCGCGAAGTCTGCCGCGTCAACACCCGATTCTGCCGCTACGGTGGTTGCTTCCGCTTGAGTCTTGATACCGCGTACAACCATGTCGGCAAGGTCCGCCACGGAAAGCGGGACTTTCGAGAGCTGGAAAAGCTGCGGGTGAATGCTGGCCGGTATGCCGTTACGGAGCAGGAACGTACCCGCCGTCTGCTCACTGACCAAGCCTCGCCGCATTAGCTCTAGCGTCTCGGCAAGTGGCGGGTACTGGAGGTTACTATCCAGCAGTGCGGTAATGATGTCATCCGAGTATCCGGCACCGTGTGACAGGTCGAAGAGTTTAGCTTGAGGCCACACACCTTTTGCCGTTAGCTGCGCCTGCTCTTCTGGCGATGGTGCCAACTGCGGGTCTTTCGCTACCGCGAAGCGCACACCAGGAGCCAGGAAGTTGTTAAGGATAGTGGATAGCGCGCTGCTTGCGCCGCTCCCGTTGAACGCGAGACCAGCCAATGCCTGCCACTGGTGACGGCCAGACGCGGCACGCTCAAGATAGGTGCGTATCTCGTCTGGCATCTCGGAGTTGTCCAAGATGGTGCGTAGCATGTCGCGGTTATGGTCCGCTACTTCGTGGCCAGCACGGTCAATGATCTCTTGCATTGATCCGACTCGCGCCATGTGTTCTGTGTGAAGTAGCTTGCGCTTTGTCGCTACGATCGTTTCCGAGATGATGTGTACCAGTTTCGGGCCTAGCTTGGCACCGATCTGGGCAGGATCGTTAGAGGACCGCATCTATAATGTCTTCCACTAGTGTGGCGAACTTCGTGATGTTGTGGACTATGAGAGACAGGAAGAACGTTCCTAGTAGCTTGCCGATCTCCCATGCGTGCTTTTCCAGAGATGCCACTAGAAACATGATGAGTAGTTCGGCAAACTCCGCTAGGTGCGTGAAGTAATGCCACATCTTGTTACCGATGCCGTCTATCCAGCCGAATATGGACTTGACGAGATTAAGCAGGAACGCCAGAACGTGAATCAGAATCCAGAGCAGCACCGAACGCGTGTAAGCGTGCTGCGCATTATCGCCTGCTACTATCTCACGGTGCAGTATCCCCCGGAGGGTGCCGAGATCGCGCTGTATCTTCCCGCCCAACCACGATATCCACCCTGTGATCCACGGGATGTAGTGCTTTATGATCAGCGCGTCGAAGAGGTATTGGGAGAACATGAACTGTTGCATGTTGTTGCGAAGGTACAACAGTGTCCTGGTGAGCTGCTGCCAACCGCTGTTTGCGTGTCCCGCTACGGTGTGCCAATACTGGTAGGTCGTGGTGAATATCGTACTGATGATATTCAGTGCAGCTTGAACGGAGGAAGCGCTAGCCGCAGCTCCCGCGCCGACGAGACTACGTATTGCGTTACCTAGCCAGTTGAACATGACTACAGGCTAGCGATGCCGTGCTGATGTGTCACTTGCGCGTTAACTGCCGCCTTGACAGTTTCGGCGTTGTACTGTCCTGCGGGCACGCGCACCAGGCCCTCAGTCCCAGCGGCAGGCCCGTTATCGATCACGTATGACACCTCCCATACGTCTTGGAATCCGTTGCCCGCTGGGCTGATCTGTGTCGTGAGACGCTGGCCGTTCGGCACGATGTGCCACTTAACGCCATTTACCTCTGCCATGATGTCACAACCTCCCGATTGCGAGTGCATAGAAGTGCGCGGTGTTGGCTAGGTCGCCAACCCACTTGGATGATTGCGAGATATACCACGACCAGTCGTCAGCTTGCACGTTCGGGCCTGGGGGTAGCTCGCCAGTCGCGTGACCCGTAGGTGTGCCCACGTTGATAAGCGAACTGCTGCCCGCACAACCCAGGATCGTATCGGCATAGCCCAATCCTGCCGACACGTTACCGGGGCCTGCGTTATACGCCGCTAGAGCGAGACGGACATTACCGTTAAACTCACGGAGCAACTGCCGCATAAGCACAACGTAGGCTTGCGCCGCGTCCACGATGTTGAATGGTGACCCGTGGCCTACGCTAGCCCACGTGCCAGGCTCAAACTGGAGCCACCCTTGAGCGCCAGTAGGCGACACGGCGAACGCGTTAAACCCTGACTCTTCGTTCGCCTGGCAGGCAACCACTTGATACGGCAGGTTAGTGGAAGCAGACATGTAGGTGACCAGGCCCCGATACGCCAACGGTACGACTACGCCCACAATTACACCTTCCCGTCTCGTCAGGGTGACGAGTAGTAGATACCGCCAGATGCCCGGTAGAACACGTTCGCTGCGCTAGCTCCCGACACTAGCTGCACTTGGTAGAAACCGCCAACCAGAGCAGGAGTAAACCCAGGAACGGGAATCGACAACTCAGCGTGTACCGTCTGATTGGCAGCAACCACGTGAGAGGCCACCTCTAGCAGTACGTTGCCGTTACCGTCCTGTATCTGGGTCTTGATCTCAAGAACTGCGGCGACATATGACGCGTTCGTGACCATTGAGTGACGCATCCAAATGCCCCATACGCGAAACGGTGTCCCGCTCTGTAGAATCTGAGACGTTAGGCTTGCCTGCTGATCAGTGACAGACGCGGGAAGTATTGGCGGCGCGGTGAGAGTCTGCCAGTCCGGGAGATCGCCAGTCGGGGTAGTCATCTACTTAGGCTTGTCTATGTACTCGTCACGGATTCTCACAACGAACATTCCTTCGATCTTGGCGAGATCGGTACGAATCTGCTTCACGTCTGCCTTGATCTCGGCATAGGTACGCCCCACCGTGAACGCGACTATGAGAACCGATAGGACCAATGAGCCGAGACTGATAAAGACAGATACTACGATCGCGTTCATTACAGGTTAAAGTCCCGTCGGTTGCGGTGTCGGTGGTAGCGTCAAGTTAGTCGGGTCAATCGGCGTGAGATCGTCTGCCGTCAGGGTGCCATCTGTCAGTCCTGCCGTAGCATCTGTTCCCAGGATCGCGTCTGGTGAGAGAGGATCGGGGGTTGCTGTGACGCTTTCGGCGGGAACGGCGGCACCCTGGGAAAGTACGGCAGGAGCCTGCGCGGGAATGTAGTCAATTATCGTCATGCGAAGATAGAACGTATGCGGGTACTGTCCCGTGTTGTAACCCTGCAATGACATATCGCCAGTATTCAAGTAAGCGTTCACGGGGAACACTCGGTTGTAATTATTCGCGATGATGAAAGTACCGACACCCCACGGGACTAGTTGAATGTCACCTTTCATAACGCGAAGTCCCGTCTGGCCGTTGTGGCCAGGCGGGACTTCTAGCTCAATGTCTACGATGGTGTTGTTCTCAGTCACCCACGGAATTGAGACAGGCGCAGACGCGGGAGTGTGAGCGGCAACAGTGAACGCGATGTCATAAATCCGGGGCGGCATGTGTTACCTCGACAAGCGCGCGAATACGACTCCCGTGACGCTACCCGCGATTATGTGCAGTCTGATCTGTCCCTGACACACAACGCCGTCATGATCCAAGACGCTTGTCTTGGCTTCACTGGGGGCTAGCGAGACTTCCCCCAGGATGTTGCCGGAGTCTTGTATCTCGACAACGCTGGCACCTACCAGTGTCGGGACTAGCTCAATTGACGCGAGGTAGGTTACGCCAACCGTGCCTGCCGCAATCGCGTTGATTGTCACGGTGCCGTTTGCGGGAACGGTGATCCTGGTACCTGTCTGCGGGAACGTTCCCGCAGCACCAGCGTTAACCGCATTTTCGACTACGGTTGCACCGTTCTTGAGCTGGAAGTTATCAGCGTCGGCCGCTGCTGCGGCACCCTGCAAGCTGACAGACCAGACGATATCGTATGTCCCAGCACGCAGACCCGAGACAGTAGCGATAGCCGCACCAGCGGCAGGCGACACCGTAGAGTTTTCGTTCTGGCCTGCCGCTGGTGTCGTGGTGTCGCGAAGTGACCAGCCGACGAGACGGCAGTCACTCCCGATCAGTACCACGTCAGCAGACGTAGGCGGCACCGGCAACGCTTGAACGTCGCCAGTGCCGACTTCGATTGTCAGTTCTGACATGGCTTACTTGAGCTGCGCCAGAATCAGCGTGACGTTGATACCGGCCGACGCTGCGTTGTCGGCCTGGTAGACGTTCGTGGACCCCTTGTTGTTGGCGGCGATGATGGGAATGTAGGGCCGCTGCTCCCGCTTCGCGAGACGGACAAACCAGTCGGCGGTTGTCCGAGCGTCCGCGATGCCAGGCCCGCCCACCTTGAGGTTTCCCGTGTCCTGGCCTGCGATCGCGATGCTGCACCGTGACGCCGACGTGACGTATCCCAGGAGGGCGTAATCGGTGCCCGCCTGGAAGTTGTCAAACAGCGAGTTGATCGCGTTGCCGGCCGAATACGCGCCGATCGCGCCGATGGCCCCCAGCGCCACGTCCACGCCACTGATCTGGTCGACACGCGGGCCGATCTCGTCCCATGTCGCGAGACGCGCGGCCACGCCTGGAAGGTTGTTGTAGTAGTTGAGCAGCGAGATCGCGCCCGTTCCCGCGCCCGTGGCGTCGATTTCCACGGTCAGGATGTCGGCGGGATACAGCTCATTGACGACATCGTAGGGCAGGAGCGGCACGCCGACGATACCGCCGACACGCAGACGGATGCCCTGGTTTGCGTCATGCATACGCGGCGACCGCACGCGCACGAAGTCGGTTGTGGCACCGTTCGCCCAGATCTCGTCAATCGACGCGACATCAGATGACGCGAAGTTCTGAATGGCGAAGGTGTCACCACCGTTGGCGGTCACCGCTCCCGTTCCCGCCCCAGCGGCGGTAAAGAATCCGGTAACCAGTTGAACGGCAGGCATTGTGATCCTCTCTCGTCAAGATGACGTTTCGGTAGGCGGGGCCTACTGGGAAACGCCCTTCTTGAACTTCGCGTTGTAACGGATCATGGCCGTGGCGCGGGCGATGCCGTCCTCAAGAGTGACAGACGGCATGGCGTCGATTGTCGAGACGCCACGCTGGAGGTAGGGCAGGAACTGCGTCATGAAATCCTGCACCTTGCCCTGCTTCGCCTGCGCGCCCTGCGCGACACGCGGAACACCGATGTTCACGTACGCCTGCTGCCACTGCTGGAGCGACACGGCGGCCACGTTCGTGGCGAACTTCTGCTTCGCCTGCGTGACCCGCTGGAGCCACTTGTCGGCCGCCGCAGCGGCGGCGACACCAGGAGCCTTCGTAACGGCGTTTGCTCCCGCCGTCATGCGGTCGGCTGCCGCACTGAGATTCTGCACCCACTTGGCGGTTGCCGCCTGGGGGTTTGACCTGACGGGCATTGCTGGCCTCTCTATCTGTGTATGTGGGTGGACCTGCCGCCGTGTCCCAGAGAGCGCGAGACTGAAACGACGGCAGGCCACCTACCCCGGCAATACACACGATAGCAGGTCGCGCCGCCATTTCGCGACTCTAGAAGTCCGGGTTATCAGGGGTTATTTCAAAGGGTGTACCCCCACCCTTTGGACGACCTTTCGGCCCGTTCGTTTCAAGCCACCTGTCATAGTACGGCCCTGACTTAGCAGCCATCTGGCGTATCTGTTCCACGTGCGCCGCCAAACCGCATTCGTAGCAACGTGGCGCTTTCACGGTTTGGGCATTTACCGTTACCGGGTTGCCGCACTCATTGCAAGGCATTTCCTTTGTCGGCTGCCAACCTTGTCTGCCCGCCATATGCCTAAACCCCATTTCGGCGTATCTCCGTGACAATGTGACGATACTGCCAGCATACCGTTTCGGCTGCCGCGTGACGAAGTCGGCGTAGCTCGATAGCGAACGTGTCGCGAGTCGTTAGGACCGCCGGGGGTG
>Ga0209166_10002692_pt1 | contig 13212 bp, 9 predicted proteins | sample Coa_R1_3_FD_187151 | JGI IMG/M metagenome (GOLD analysis project Ga0209166, IMG submission 187151) | Surface soil microbial communities from Centralia Pennsylvania, which are recovering from an underground coalmine fire - Coalmine... | ecosystem: Environmental > Terrestrial > Soil > Unclassified... | reverse complement strand
AGCGAGCATCGCGCCATACAAAGATGGCAAATGCGGAATCTGAATTTTTTCCAGATAGTTGATTCCGACCGGATTGTCGTGGCCTTCGCGAGCGAGAAAGACTTCCACGAAATTGGCCAGCATGCATAGCTCGCTTGACTCGCGCGGCGTGTCTTTTGTGGGCATCGGCAGCGTTTTGTAGGACGCGCTCGCCGCCTTCCCGCCGGGAACATAGAATTTGCTCCACGCGCGCTCGGCCATTAAGGGAAAAGGAAAAGAATCCAAGCCGCGGCGCATGTGTCCTCCCGCATCACCGTCTTGCAGGCGCCTGACGAAAATTTGGTCCAGCGCGGTCCCAGAAACAACCCCGAGCTGGCCGACTCGCGATACGGCCTGGGCGAGCCGCCAACTGGAGACTCCGGCACCCATGCCACCCTGTATGATCGTGGGAAGAGGACTCATACTAGTCAGTGTGGCCCGTCCGAACCGTCCTGATTGTCATACTTTTGCATTATTTGATTTGTGCCCGGGAAGTAACGGTCTCGCGGAGGCGTAGAAGGGTTGGCGTGCTTGTCGAAATGGACAGTGCCAACCATAAGTCTGCCGGACCTTATCCACCGCCCACAGAGCAACTTACGCATTTAGCCGGGTAATGGAAAACTGGCACACTACCCACCTTTTTCTTCCCTTTTTGCCGTTTGTCCTTGACAAAAGGTCTAAATAGGATATTATTGTTGTAGGTATTTCTATGTGGCCTGAGTTTGGCGGCTTTCTGCCGCCTTTTTCATTTTGGAGCAATCGCAAAGTGGCACAGGCAAGCGTATTTACATCGCCTGCGTATCTGCGTCCTTACCCTTTCGCACCGAGATAAAGTCGGAAAGCCTTCCACTGAGCTGCTCATACGCGTCGAAATAGCGAAATAGCGAATTTCGAGCGTGAGTTCTGTTTACTTGCAAGCCCTTTAGAATGAACACTTGCAAAAAATGTCCACAAGTGTTGATTCTATTCAACTTACAGAAAACCTAAGCTCTTTAGAATCCGCACTTACGAAAAACCGGGTGGGGGGCGACAAGGAGTTACTCTTCACCGCTTAGTCGGCTTCAGACCTGCCGACGGTTAGCTACCTAGCCGCCGCAAGCCGCCGCATTAGGTCCTGCTTCTTCTCCAGCAGTCCGCGCATTTCCGCCACTGGAGGATTGGCCTCAATGCTTCGCTGGACGTCCGCCAGCTCCCGCTCGGCTTGCCGGTGCTGCAAGGCCTCGAGGCAACTCACCGCCTCTTCCCAGGTCGGCTCGCTGGCTTCTTCAAACAGAATCTCGAAGAGTATGCGCCGGTCCCGTTCTTCGAGCTGCGTGGCAACTTCGGTAGCCTGCATCGGCTGGTCAGCCAGGCTTGCGACGATCAGCGCCGCGAAAACTTTCTCGGTCTCGAGCCCATGATGGAGCTGCGCCGCCTGCAACCTTTGCGCCAATTCGCGGCGAAAGCCTTCCGCCTCCGCAAGCATGCGGATCAATCGCCGCTCCACGGGCTTTGCCGAGCGGACCACCAGCTCCGGCTGAATTTTTAGTTCGCTGTGGCGTTGCGTGGCGGCCTTGCTTAGCGCTGCGCGCAACACCGGCTCGTCCAGGTGAAGCTGCTGCGCGATCCGCGTCGCCCATTCCGAGCGGAGAATCGTATTGGGAATTTTTTGAACGTACGGCAGCAGAAAATTTACAGCGCGCCGCTTCCCTTCGCCGGTCGTCAAATCCATTTTCCGCGCGCGGGCAATCAGGTAGTCCACGTACGGCGGCGATTCTTTCAGCAGCTTCGTGTACTCTTCGACGCCCTTTTCGCGGATGAACAAATCCGGATCGGCTTTCTTATCGCCGACCGGAGGCAGCGCCAGCACGCGCACCTCGAAGTCTTGCTCCAGCAGCAGCGACACGGACCGCTCTGCCGCCAGCTGGCCCGCGTTATCCGGGTCGTAGTTGATAATCACGCGCTTCGTAAAACGGCTCAGCAATTTGATCTGGGGCTCCGCGAGGCTCGTCCCGCAACTGGCCACCACGTTGCTGATTCCCGCGCGCGCCACGGCAATGGCATCCATGTACCCCTCGACCAGTACCGCAAAGTCCGACCGCCGCAGCGCTTCCTTGGCGCGGTCCATGTGATAGAGCACGTTGCTCTTCGAGTAGATCGGTGTTTCCGGCGAATTCAAATATTTTGGCTGGTCATCGCCCAGCGCGCGGGCGCCGAAAGCCACGATTTTCCCGGAGTCATTCGCAATCGGAAACATGATGCGCCGCCGGAACCTGTCGAACAACCGGCCGCCCTGTTCGCCTCGCGAGATCAGTCCGGACTCGACGAGCAATTTCTCAGGATATTTCTGCTTGAGGAATCGTAGCAAGGCATCGCCGTCGCTCGGCGCATAGCCGATGCCGAACCGGTCAATCGCTTTGTTGTCGAGCCCGCGGTCCTCGAGATAAGCGCGCGCCGCTTTGCCCTCGAGCGTCCCGGAAATCTGTTTTGTGAAAAACGTCTGCGCCTCGCGATGCATCTCCACCAGCGCCGTACGCTGCTGATTCTCCTGCCGTTCCTCTGGCGACCGCTCCCTGGGCCGCGGAATTGCAATCCCACACTTCTCCGCGACGGTCCGCACCGCTTCCGGAAACGCGGACTTCTCCATGTCCATCACAAAATTAAAAACGTCGCCGCCCTTGCCGCACCCAAAACAATAAAAAATCTGCTTAAGCGGAGACACCGTAAACGAAGGAGTTTTTTCCTGGTGAAACGGACAAAGCCCGCTGAAATCTTTCCCGGTCTTTTTCAGGCGCACATATTCGCCCACCACGCGAACAATGTCCGCCTGCTGTTTTACCCTCTCCGCGAATGATCCCGCTTCCGCCATGGTTGTGAAGACGAAACTCGAAAACCGAAACTCGATTTGCCAGTTACGGCCTTCCAGTTTCCTTTAGGCCTTGCCTTTCCTTTGTTGCCCTAATATAGCCGTTTAGGGTCTGAATTACCCGTTGCGCTAATGCGGCCACGTCTTGATGTTCTGATGGCGAAATATAATTTTGGTCCTCAGCCGTAATCAAATGGTCGCGGACCTCGAAGGCGGACCCACGCGCTGTCCTGCAAAATTGAATGTTCTCCTGATAGGAATATCGCCCAAATCCCTCGGCGATATTCGCGGTGATGGAAACGGCTGCGCGCTGCACTTGCGATGCAAGGGCAAACTTCTCCTCAGCCGGAAACTTTTGCGCCAGCTTGTAGACCTGCTTTCTCAGCTCGCGTGCCAGTTGCCACACCTGCAGGTCCGTGAAGTCCCGGATTTGAGTATCCCGTAAATTCGAGGCTGTTTCTAATTTCGAATTTCGGTTTTCGAGTTTCGTCATTTCTTTAGGAACGCAATTCTACAACGGTGATCGCCTTTCCGCCGTGTTCCTCAGTTTCAAACGAGGTTCGTTCAACGAGCGGATGTGCCTTCAGAAATTCCGCAAGGCCTTTACGAAGTGCGCCGGTTCCGTGGCCGTGAATGATCCGCACACGCGTTTGATTGGCTAGCGCGGCTTCGTCAAGATATTTATCGACACGATCTGTCGCTTCCTCAACCCGCATGCCGATTACGTTTATCTCGCCGGATGCTGCGCCTTCTCCCGGCTGCGATGTGACGGTGATATTTCGCGACGCTGCCGGCGCGGACTGCTGCGCGGCCGGGCCTTCTACTCCGGTAATTTCGTCTACGGCAACTTTCATGCGTAGCGGACCGGCTTCGATTTCCGCCGACGAGCCATCCAATCGGCGAAAAATCACCGGCTTGCTGAAGCCTCGGACGCGGATTCTCGCGCCGGATTGCAGTGTCTCCGCGCGAATCGGTTCCTGGCTGGACGAGGTTGTGCCTAAATCTGCTTGCGATTCGGAAATGGTCTGCACCACGGCAGCATTAAGTTCTTCGCGGGCTTCGCTGCGAATGTCCTGGCCTTTGCGTTTCGCGGTCTTTTCGAGTGATGCGCGCAGTTCGCGTTCTTTCACGGCTTCGATCACGCGCGCGACATTCTCATCAAAGCGCTTCTGCATTTCCGCGAACTGCGCTTCGAGTTCCTTGATCCGTTTTTGCTGGCGTTCGACCCACTCGGTGCGCAGCTTCTTGCGTTCCTCTGCGAGCGCGTGCCGCTCCGCCGCCATTTGCTGTTGCATGCGGTCCAGCTCATCGCGGCTGCGATGCAGATACGCGATCAAGTCCGCAGCCTCGCGCGATTCCGGCGTCAACAACGTTCTCGCCCTCTCGATAATGGAAGTCGCGATGCCCAATCGCTGCGCAATGGCGATGCCGCTCGAGCCGCCCGGCACACCGACCATCAGCCGGTACGTCGGCCGCAGATTCACGTCGTCAAATTCGACCGCGGCGTTCACCACTCCCGCCGTCGTCGAAGCGTAGGCCTTCAATCGGTCGTGGTGCGTCGTCGCCAGCACGATGCAATTCTTGGCGCGAAATTCATCGAGCAGCGCCACGGCCAGCGCCGCGCCTTCTTCCGGAGCGGTTCCCGTGCCCATTTCATCGACCAGCGCCAGCGAGCGCGGCGTCGCCAATTCCAGCATGGTTTTCAAGTTCAACATGTGCGCCGAAAACGTCGAGAGGTCCGCGGCGATGGACTGCTCGTCGCCGATGTCCACGAGCACGCGGTCAAATATCGGCAACACCGCGCGCTGCGCGGCCACGGGAATCCCCGATTGCGCTGCCAGCGCCGCGAGACCTGTCGTTTTCAGCGCGACCGTCTTGCCGCCTGTGTTCGGCCCGCTGATCACCAGAACTTTTTCCATGCCGCCGAGTGCGAGCGTCATCGGCACGATGGCGCGATCTTCGCGTCGCAGCTTGTCTTCGAGAACGGGATGGCGCGCATCGACCAAACGCAATTCCGCAGCTTCGGAAAACTCCGGCATTGCCGCATCGAGATCGCGAGCAAATCGTCCGCGCGCGAAAACACCGTCAAGCTCCGCGATGATTTCGGCGGCGTCGAGCAACGAGCCGCGAACCAACTGGAGACGTTCGGTGAGTCCACGGAGAATTTTGATGATTTCCGCCGCTTCGTCCTCGGAAAGCTGGGTGAGTTCGTTATTCGCCTCCACAGTTTCCAGGGGCTCAAGGAAAACGGTCTGTCCGGTTCCGCTCGCGCCGTGCACAATTCCCGGAACGCTTCGCCGGTTCTCCGCGCGCACCGGAATTACAAACCGCTCATTCCGCAACGTGACGTAATCTTCCCCGGCCACCGCGTTGCGCGACCGCAGGATTTGCTTCAGCGTTTTCTGAATCGATTCGCGCGTCTGCGTGATGCTCGCGCGAATGCGCCGCAGCGCCGGCGAGGCATCGTCGCTGATCTCTCCATTCGGCAGCACGCAGCGCCGGATGGCCGTCAACACCTCGCGAAAATCCGCGAGGGAAGCCGCTCGCGCAGCTAGTAGAGGCAATTTCGCTGCGTCTTCCCGGAATTGCCCGCGCAGCCACGCGGCAGTCTCGAGAAGCGACGCGGCATCCAGAAATTCTTTCGCCTCCAGAACGATTCCCGGCCCTTCGATTTTCTCGAGCCAGGCTTGCGGATCGGCGAGTCCGCCGAATCCCAATTCGCCGCCCCCGCGCAGCCATTCCCGCGCTTCGCGAATCAACGCAAACGCCGCTTCGAGCGCGGAGCGGTCCGAACCAAACTCCAGCGCATCCACGGCCCGGCGTCCCGGAGAGCACGTCGTCCTCAGCCGCAACAACTCGCGCAGCTTGTCGAATTCGAGTACGTCTTGCGCGGTGCGAGACATTTTATTTTTCGTCAGTCAAATCCTTCCATCAAAAAAACCGCGCCAACTTCGTGATGCTTCATTTCCGTTTCACGCGTTCGTGAACAGGCGCGATTGTGGCAGCGCCCTCGTCAAACTCCTCAATCATCGCAAGGCATAATCCGTTCAGCGCATCAGCCGCCTCATGATTCTTTCCGCCCTGGTTGTTGCTCAGGAACGAAAAGATCAGCTTCCGCCCGCTCGGCGTTTCGGCGAAACCAGAAAGTGTCCTCACGTGCTCGACCGATCCGGTCTTCGCATGAATTCTTCCGGCCGCCACTGTGCCTTTCAAGCGGTCCTGCAGGGAGCCGTCGATCCCGGCTACGGGCAGCGACGCATAGTACGGCGCAAACCAGGTCTGCCCCTCGGCATACTTCAGCAAAGTCACGGCGGCCCGCGGCGTGATCAGGTCGTGCCGCGAAAGTCCCGACCCATCTGTTTGAATCACATCGTCCGGCGCGATTCCCGCAGCGGCGTAAAAATCCTGGGGAACTTTCAGGAGATCCTCCGGAGTACTCCACATGCCGTTTTGCCGCGCGGCGGTCCGCAGGAGCATCTCGGCGTGCAAGTTCTGGCTGATTTTGTTGATGAGCTTCACGGAATCGCCGAGCGGCACGGACACATGCTCGGCGAGAATTGTACGCGGCGAAATATCCGTGTCCGGAACATGAACCGCGCGGATTTTTCCATCCACTTTTACGCCGCGTTCGGCCAGGAGACTCGCAAGCAGCGAAGCAGCATGCAGCGCGGGCTCTTCAATGGCCAGCACCAACTTTCTGGGGGCGCCATTTGCCGGGAGCGTGCCTCGCACCACCACGAGGTTCGCGCCAGGCTCGCGCGTCAGCGTCAAATCCGATTTCAATCCCGGCTCCGCAGTCGTCACGTCGTTTTGCAGCGAAAAATCGGGAGTTAGCGGGGCAACGGTTGCGTTCACCGGGTCTCCCATTTTTTCGCCGGGCGTCAGCGTGAGCGTTACCGTGTTGTCTTCAACCACGATCGCGGAAATCGCCGCGCCGTACTCCCAAACCATGTCATCAATTTCCCAGCCGTTGGGATAGCGTTCGCGCGGGAAGTAACTGTCATCGCCAACCACATCGCCCGCGATTTCTTTCACGCCGCGGGCCGCCAGTGCATCCGCCAATTCGGCCAGCGCTTTCTCCGGCGGCCCGTCGAATTCTTCCTTCAGTTCGTAGTGAAATTTGCGGTTCGAAAGATTCGGATCGCCCCGCCCGACCAAACTCAAGTCGCCAGAAAGAGTGCCGTCCGGCGAAATGGCGCCGCGCGTTTCGAGTGTGGTGTGAAACTGATAGTCCGGCCCCAGTTTTGCCAAAGCCAGAGCAGTGGTGAAGAGCTTCATATTTGAAGCCGGCACAAAATAACTGTCGGCGTTTTTTTCGTAGAGCGTTTCACCCGTCCGGGCATCCACGATCAGCAATCCCCAATCGCCCTTGCTGTTGGGCACGGCATTCAACAAAGCGTCCGCCCGCGCGCCAAATAGCTCTGCCGCGGCGGCCCGCTTGGGCGAACGCTCCTCTCGTTTCGCCGGTGACTTCCTGGCGCAGCAAGCATGTTCCTTCGCAGGATTAGTCTGCGCGAGCCCGCCGCTGGAAGCCAAAGCACAGAAGGCCAAGGCACCGGCCCAAGTGCCGGCCGACAATCGATCCCGTCTTCGAAAGCCCATGGTTCCTCTGACCAAAACTCAGTGTAAGTGGAAGTATAGTCGAAACGCCGCGCAACATTTCCTGCTCGAGACGCATCTACTCCTGTGTCCTATGGAATAGAAGCTGGCCGCTCTCAAACTGCATGTTGCGCGCGGACCTTTGGCAACCTATGATTAGTTAGCCCAGCAAAATTCAACGAGGTGAAATTTGATCAAGCAAATTAGTTCTTGCCTCCTGGCGTTGGTGATGGTCGCCCCGCCGCTCTTGGCAGACGATAGCAAGGAAGCCGAGCGACTACAAAACTGCGGGACCGTACTCAAGGAGATTATGGATATCCCCGATGACATCCCCGAGGATCTCATCGATAAGGCCGAGTGCATCATCGTTTTTCCCTCGGTCTTGAAAGCCGCCTTTGTGATCGGAGGCAGCTACGGGCGCGGCGCCATGACGTGCCGTTCCGGGGAGCATTTCACGGGCCCCTGGAGTGCACCCTCGATGATGGCGCTCGAAGGCGGAAGCCTTGGATTCCAGATTGGCGGGCAGGCTACTGATTTCGTGCTGCTAGTGATGAATCCGCGAGGAGCTCGCTCGATTCTCAAAAGCAAGGTAAAACTCGGGGCGGACGCTTCTGCTGCAGCCGGCCCCAAGGGCCGCACCGCAAGCGCTTCAACGGACGCCACGCTACGCGCCGAGGTGCTGAGCTATTCTCGCGCCCGCGGCTTATTTGCTGGAATCTCCCTGGAGGGCTCGACGCTCCGACCGGACAATGATGCCAACCAGCGCGTCTACGGAAGGAAGTTGGAGGCAGAGGCCATCATCATGAAGGGATCAGTGGCAGTTCCTCCGCCAGCCCAGCAAATGATTGCAGAACTCAACCGGAAATCTCCCAAGAACACGTCCGATCCAAACTCCTTAAAAGAATAGCGCAAGACGGATGAGCAAGTTCAGAGGACCCCGCGAGGCGGCGGGGTCCTTTCTATTTGCGAGGAAGTGAGAGGGGAGAAGTATTGACTTCGGGAAGCAAATGACCTATAGTCATTTATGAACTATGGTCAAGACAATAAGTCCGAAGCCCTCGACTCACTCCCGATCTACAGTCCGCGAGTTGCCCGGCCGCCGCGAGCGCCGAACGGTGGAGACCCGGGAGCGCTTGTTCCGTGCCGCCCTCGATCTCTTTTCTAAAAAAGGGTTTAGCGAGACGACGGTGGGAGACATTACCGAAGCTGCAGACGTTGGTAAGGGCACCTTTTTCAACTACTTTCCAAGCAAGGATCACATCCTGCTCGCTTTTGGCGAAATGCAACTCGCGAAGCTGCAGGCTGCGGTCGAGGAAGCAAGGCGGACCGGTGAAACCATGCCCGCGTTCCTTCGCTCGCTGGGTATCCGGATGACGCAAGAACCCATTCGCAACCCCGCGATTGTCAGGACACTTCTGCAAGCGTATCTCTCAACGACTCCGGTGCGAGAAGCGATGGGTGACTTACAGAAGCGGGTCCACGCGCTGCACACGGAGATTGTTCGCCTGGGGCAGGAGCGCGGGGAAATCCGCAGAGATCTCCCAGCCGCCGAGATCGCGCATGTTTTTCGCCAAACCATCTTTGGGACACTGCTGATGTGGTCGGTGCAGGGCGACGCGACTCTGCACACTCGCATGGAGTCAGCGTTCAACGTTCTTTGGGGCGGACTGGCCCCGCGCATCACCTCTGGCGGGCAAGATGAAACCTCGCCAGCGGCAGTTCCGTTTACAACGAGCGGAGATTGATTTTATGACACGCAATCGCGTCCTGATTCTAATGGCCGCCGCCGTCATCTTCGGCGTCACGGCGGTCTACGCCACGTGGTTTCGGCGCGACAACGCGCTGCAAGGCTCGGGCAGCGTTGAAGCTCGTGATATTCGCGTAGGGTCGAAGGTCGGCGGCCGCATCGATAAGGTTTTAGTGCGCGAAGGCGACACGGTGCAACCCGGACAGGTTTTGATCACCTTTGATGATAAGGAGTTGCTGGCCTCCCTCGAACAGACTCGAGCCGCGGCCGAAAAGGCAGCGCGCGGCTATCGAACGGAAGATATCGCCCAAGCGCGCGCCGCTGCGGCGCAGGCCAAGGCCGATTATGAACTTCGCAAGAACGGCTACCGGAAGGAAGATATCGCGGCAGCGCAAGCCGAGGTCGAACGCGCCGCGGCCGATGAAGTTCGCACACGGCTGGACTTTCAGCGATACGAAGCCCTGTCCAAGAAGGATCTCGTCTCCAAACAACAACGCGACACAGCCGAGGCAAACTGGAAGATGGCCCTGGCGCGGCAGCAAAACCTCCAGCAAAAGCTTGACGTACTAAAGCGCGGTTATCGGGCGGAAGAAATTGCGGCGGCCGAAGCTCATTATCAGGAGACGTTGGCAACGCTCAAAAAATACGAAAGTGGAAATCGCCGCGAAGATATCGAGTCGGCGAAGGCTGCCTACGCGTATGAGGAAGCGCGCTTCCGCGAGAGCCAGGTGATTGCCCCGGCCGCGGCCACTGTCGAGGTGCTCGACGTCCGCCCCGGTGATCTGATCGCACCAAACACCCCGGTCGCTACACTTCTCGAAAAGGATCAGATCTATGTGCGCATCTATATACCGGAGACGCAGATCGGCCAGGTCAAGCTGGGGCAAAAAACGGAAGTACGCGTTGATTCCTTCCCGAAAGAAGTATTTGAGGGTGTGATCGAGCAGATCAATCAACAGGCGGAGTTTCTCCCGCGCAACGTGCAGACGCGCGAGGAACGTGTTCATCAGGTCTTCGGCGTAAAAATCCGCATCAACGATCCCGCGGGGCGCGTGCTCGCGGGCATGGCCGCGGACGTAAAACTGAAAGCAGGAAGTTAACTCGTGGCTATCTCTCCGCAAAATCCCGGAGAAGCCTCCATCTTCGCCGAACATCTTGTGCGGCGTTTCGGGCCAGTCACGGCAGTGAATGACGTGAGTTTCCGAGTGGAGAAGGGCGAAATATTCGGTTTTCTCGGCCCCAACGGAAGCGGCAAGACAACCGTCATCAAGATGCTAACGGGTCTCTTGCCACTCAGTGGAGGCTCCGCATGGGTCGAAGGCCTCGCTGTTCGCACGGAGGGCGAAGCCATCCGTGAGCGCATCGGCTACATGTCGCAAAACTACAGTCTCTATTACGATTTGACGGTGGCGGAGAATTTGCAGTTCTATGGCCGGATTTATGGGCTCGATGCAGCTCGTCTAAAGCGGCGCATCGAAGAAACCGTCGAACTCAACGGCCTCGCTCCGTACCTGAATCGCTTGTCGGCGCAACTGTCCGGCGGATGGAGGCAACGTCTTGCTCTCGGCTGCGCGATGCTGCACGAACCCAAGCTTATATTTCTCGACGAGCCTACTGCCGGGATTGACCCGGTCGCTCGGCGGGAGCTTTGGGACTTGCTCTTTGATTTATCTGGCCGGGGCATGACTTTCTTTGTGACCACGCATTACATGGACGAAGCCGAGCGCTGCAGCCACGTGGGCTACATCTATTTCGGCAAAATCATCGCCGACGGGACGCCCAAGGCGCTCAAACAGCTTCCCGAGGTCCAGCCCCACGGCACAAAGCGCATCGGAATCGTTGCGGAGGATACAACGCGCGCGCTGCGCGTGGCTCGCACGATTCCGGTGATTCGCAGCGCCACTTTATACGGAGACTCCATCCACGGTCTGGTCGACGAACAGTTCGATCTGGCAGAACTCAAGGCCCTCTTCGCAAAGGAGGACGTTGCCGTATCCGAGATTCGAGCGCTAACGCCCAGCCTCGAAGACGTGTTCGTCGAGCTTTCCGCACAACACGAAACGCCGGAGGAGACCGTTCGTGCGTAATGCGTTTCGCGGGTTTGGAGCGGTTTTCTATAAGGAAGTTCTGCACGTACGCCGCGATTTCGCGACACTCTTCTTTTCTCTGATCATCCCAATTCTACAAATGGTGCTGCTGGGATTCGGCATCGATACCAACATTCGACAGATCAACACGGTCGTCTTCAACGGCGACGGCCGCCGCCAAAGCCGTGAATTGCTGGACCGCCTAAAAAACTCGGACACGTTCCATATCATGCGCTACGTCGAAAACGACAAAGACATGAATGACGCCATCATCAGCGGCCGCGCGCGTGTGGGGATCAAGATTCCGGTCGATTACTCCGACCGGCTTCTGCACGGGATGAGCGCGCAGGTTCTTGTGCTGATAGACGGCTCGGATTCTTCTGTTGCGGGAATAGCCATCAACGTCACGACCGCCATCGGGCTGGATGAATCGCTCCGCCGCGTACTCGCCGATCGAAGCAACATGGCCGTTGACATGCGCCCGAAGTTGCTTTTTAATCCGGACTCACGCTCGCCGAATTTTTTCCTGCCTGGCCTTACGGCGATTCTGCTCCTCAACGTCACAACATTCCTGACGGCCTTCGCCATTGTTCGCGAAAAAGAGCGCGGCACACTGGAGCAGCTTTTCGTCACGCCGGTGCAGCCCTTCGGCTTGCTGCTCGGGAAGCTGCTCCCGTATTTCGGGATCGGTTTCTTTGAGCTGTGCCTCATTCTCACCGCCATGCGTTTCATTTTCCGTGTTCCGATTCACGGCAGCGTAGTTCTGCTCGCGCTGATTTCGCTGCCCTACCTTTTTGTGTCGCTCTCGCTCGGTATTTTGATCTCCAGCAAAGCAGGCTCCCAGGGCGAGGCGATGCAGCTGGCTTTTCTTACCATTCTTCCGAGTGTTTTCTTTTCGGGATACATTTTCCCGCGCGAAACCATGCCTTACATTTTCCGTGTTTTGAGCTATTTCGTTCCGGCCAGCTATTTCATCAACATTACGCGAGGCATTATTCTGCGAGGGGCGGGAATTCAGCATCTTTGGACGGACGCGCTGGCGCTTTTCGCCATGGGCACTATCCTGCTCTTTATTGCCGCGCGCCGATTCCGAAATAAAGTCATCATGGCGTGAAGTGAAGCCTTTCTGAGCAGCAAATCGCCAGCTAGGGCTTTTGCCGGATCAACTCCTCGACATCGGCAATCTTGTCGCTTATCAGATTCAACTTGCTTGCCAGGCCTTGAATTTCGGACTCGGCGCGCCGGTTGACATCGTAATCCAGCTCCCCACGCAGCCGGTCCTTCGTGTCCTGGCGGTTCTGGCTCATCATGATCACCGGCGCTTGAATAGCGGCCAGCATGGAGAGAAACAGGTTCAACAGGATGAAGGGATAGGGATCCCAAGCCGATGCACGCAAGCCAATGTTAATGCCGGCGTAGACAACCAGCATCAACAGAAAAGAAATAATGAATGCCCATGAACCTCCAAAGCGCGCAACGGCATCGGCGATGCGCTCGCCAAAGGTCGCTTCCGTTTCGATTATTTCGTTAGGATTCCGGCTGGCACGGAGACGGACGAGCTGCTGGGAGGCATGGAACTGACGGCCTAGCACGGTGAGCATGTCCATGCCCGCGAGGGGCTTGCGCTGCAGGAGCACGGCGATATCGCGGCGATCCACCTCCACGCAGACGGTCTCTTCGAGCGCAAGAGCGTTGGTCTCGTGGGGCGTTTGCGCGAGCATGGAAGCGAAGCCAAAGAATTCTCCGTGGGCCGGCTGATCGACGACCACCTCCTGGTGGTCTTCGTCGATGGTCGTCACGCGGACCGCGCCGGACATCATGATGTAGGCTTGTCCGCCCTGGTCACCGATCTTGTAAATGCGCTGGCGTGGCGCAAATGTTTTGATCTCGACTTGTGCAGCCAAGACTGCCATCTC
>Ga0209166_10002690_pt1 | contig 13215 bp, 9 predicted proteins | sample Coa_R1_3_FD_187151 | JGI IMG/M metagenome (GOLD analysis project Ga0209166, IMG submission 187151) | Surface soil microbial communities from Centralia Pennsylvania, which are recovering from an underground coalmine fire - Coalmine... | ecosystem: Environmental > Terrestrial > Soil > Unclassified... | reverse complement strand
TACAACGTGGTCACCGGCACGGTGGGCATCGAGACCATCCAGGGCGTCGACAGCTTCGACGCGCTGCCGACCGGCTACGCGGTGGCCGTGAACGAGTCGGCCAACCCGCGCACATCGCTCGATCTGTGGCACATCAATAACCCCGGCAGCCTGACGCCAATCCTCTCTAGCCCGGTGAGCGTGTCCATCAGCCCCGAGAAGGGACCGCTGGGCGGTGTCTTATCGGTTAACAGTCCCGCACGCGGGCTGGACGACCTTGACGACCGGCTGTTCGCTGCCGTCATCCGCGATGGCCACCTGTGGACGGCGCACAACGTGGCGGTGGATGCGACGGGCAATGCCAACGCCGCCAGCCCCAACCGCGACGCGGTGCGCTGGTATGACCTCGACCTGGCCGGACCAAGCGTGCACCAGTCGGGCACCGTCTTCGACGAGTCGGTCAATGGCTACACCAACTACTGGATGGGCACCATCATGCCCTCGGGGCAGGGCCATGTGGCGCTGGGCCTGAACCGCGCCATGAGCAGCACCGTGGTGGCGGCCGGGGCGGTGGGCCGCCTGGCGAGCGACGCGTTGGGCCATATGGGCGGCTTCAGCTTGATACGAAATAGCACCGCCGACGCCTACGACGATTCTTCCTTCAACCCCAACCCGACCAATCGTTGGGGTGACTACACCTATACCAGCCTTGACCCCTGCGACGACATGAGCCTGTGGACGACCCAGGAATACATTGCCGGCAGTGCCAACTCTTCTGATTGGGGCGTGGTGGCCGCCCGGCTGCCCGCGCCGCCGCCGGCCACCCTCGCCGCGGCCAACCCCAACACGCTGACCGTGGGGCTGAACAGCGTGAGCGTGGTGGTGACCGGCACCGTGGTGAATGGCTCAGGCTTCTACAATACGCCCGACACGCTCACCGACCCCTGCCGCAAGACCATCAGCGCCACCGTGTCGAACGGCGTGTCGGTGACCGGCATCAGCTATCTCGACCCGACGCACGTCCGGCTCACGCTCTCCACCCTGGCGGCGCTCGCCGGCACCGCCACCATCACGGTGACCAACCCGGACGGGCAATCGGCGGCGGGCGCGCTGCTCGCGCTGCGCGAACTGACGTTCTTACCGCTGATGCAGAAGTAAAGTGAGGAACCGTCCATGAAGATTAGCGCCGGCACGATTGGCACGCACGTCGCGATATTCGTCTGGTCCATTTTCATGGGTATCACCTTCGTGTCCATTGGCCTGGGGGCGATCTACCCGCCCCTGAACCTGGTCGCCAAACCGTTCGTGTGCCCAAACGGGCAGATGACCTTCAACGAGTCGACCTCGAACCCCCTGCCGGGCACCACCTACACTCAGATTGGCTGGTATTGCGTAGACAGCCGGAATGAGACCGCGACGGAGCTCGACATTTTCCAGATCGCCGCGGCCGCCGGGCCGATCTATGGGTTGGTGATCGAGGTCCTGGCGCTGATCGTGGTGCTCAAGATCCAGCGCACCAACCAAAGCTCAGCGGGCAGCCCGGGCGGCGCCCCGGCCCGCCGCGCCACCAATGCGTTCTCGCAAAACGCCCCGCGCAGCCACCCCAGCCCGCTGCCTGCCGACACGCGGAATCCGGCCTCGCCCGACGCCCTGGCGCGCATGAAGGAGCTCAAGCGCCTGCGGGCGGAGCAGATGATTACCGAAGCGGAGTATCAGCAAAAGCGGGACGAAATACTGAAGGATCTATAGCCCGGCCGGCGACGGCGGGGCAGGGCGCCCACCTTCGCCGGCCGGATGTGCTAGATCCTATTGCGATTTCCACGTGCGTTTACGGGCCTGTAGGGGCGGACCTATGTGTCCGCCCCAAGTCGTAACGCGCCTGCCCGTGCGCCCCGGGCCGACACACAGGTCGGCCCCTACGGTACGCCGTAGCTCAACCTGCAAACCGCTCTAGCTGGAGCTGTGGCGGTGGATGAAGGCCAGCATGCGCTGCCAGGCGTCGGCCGAGGCATCGGCGAACTCGGCGAAGCGCCGGTCGAAGAAGCTGTGCGTGGCGCCGGGGTAGATCTTGATCTCGTGATCCACGCCGGCCGCATCCAGGTTCTTGTCGAACTGCTCCACCTGCTCGGCCGGGATGCCCTGGTCAGCGCCGCCATACAGGCCCAGGAACGGATAGCGCACGCGCGGCGAAATATCCAGCGCAGTGTGCTCGCCGTCCATCTTGCGGCTAAAGCCGGTGTAGAAGCCGATCAGCCCCGCCAGCCCAAAATCCTGTGTGCCCGTCCAGATGGTGAGGGTGCCGCCCATGCAGAAACCGACGATGAAGGTGGCCCGCTTGGCCCCCTCGCCTTCGCGCAGCCGCGCCAGGGAGGCCTGCGCGTCAGCGTAGAGTGTCGGCAGGGTGATCTGCTGCACGTGGGTCATAAAGTCAAACTTGTCGTCGCGCGGGCCGGTGCCGGCGGTGCGGCCAAAGTAGTCCATCGCCAGGGCCGTCACGCCCACGTCGGCGAAGCGCAGGGCCAGCTCGCGGTAGAACTGGTGCAGGCCGCGCACATCGGGGTAAATAAGGATCTGCGCGCCGGTGGGCTGCGCCGCGCGCGCGATATAGGCGCTGAAGCGGTTGCCGTCGGCGGCGGTCAGGAGGATATCTTCACCGTTGGAGCCGCCGCCCACACCGGGCGGCAAAGGCGGCCGAGCAAGATCGTCGTAGCACATAGCGAGCTGTCTCCCTCTACTTGAGCTTCTCTAGATAGTGTTGCCGGAGCTTGGCAACTTTCGGTACGATGACCACGCGGCAATAGCCCTGGTTCGGGTTGCGCTCGAAGTAGCGCTGGTGATATTCTTCGGCCGGGTAGAACGGCCCGGCTGGCTTTAGCTCGGTCACCAGCGGGTCGCGCCAGAGGCCGCTGGCGGTGATCTCGGCCATCACCTGCGCCGCGGTCTGCTGCTGCTCGGGCGAGCTGTAGTAGATGGCCGAGCGATACTGCGTGCCCACGTCGGCGCCCTGCCGGTTGAGCGTGGTGGGGTCGTGGATGGTGAAGAAGACGTCCAGCAGGTCGCGATACGAGATGACCCGCGGGTCGAACGTGATCTGCACCGCCTCAGCGTGGCCGGTGTCGCCGCTGCCCACGGCGTAGTAGGTGGGGTGCGGATCGTGCCCGCCCGTGTAGCCGGAGACCACCTCGTGCACGCCGCGCAGCTGGCGGTAGACGGCATCCAGGCACCAGAAGCAGCCGCCGGCCAGCGTGGTGGTCTCCAGCGCTGGCGCCGCGGCCGCTGGATCGGAATTGGATTGGGAAGCGTTCAGCGTCATCGGCATCCTTTCTAAAATTCAGTCAAAAAAGCCCTGGTCTTCTTCCATCAGGTACGGCTGGGTCTTGGGGATGTTAAACTCGACGCCCAGGCCGGGCCGGTCCCAGATCTTAATGAAGCCGTTCTCGACGATGGGCGTCGGCAGCCCAACGATGATGTCGTACCACCAGGCCGGCCGGGCCACCGGGTATTCAAAGGCGATATAGTTCTGCGGCAGGGTGGCGCACAGGTGCACCAGCGCCGCCAGGCCGATCAGCCCATCAAACACGCCGTGCGGGGCGATGAGCAGCCCGTGCAGGTCGGCATACTCGGCGATCCACTTCAGCTCGGCCAGCCCGCCCACGTCGGCCGGGTCAGGGCCAAGGATGTTCACCGCGTGGCCCTCGATCAGCCCCATAAAGTTCTGCCGCAGGTAAATCTGCTCGCCGGTGTGGATGGGGGTGGAGGTGCTGCGCGTGACCTCCCGGTAAACCTCCGGCAGGACGTAGGGCGTGTAGTCGCCGGTGATCAGATCTTCCAGCCACATCAGGTTAAGCGGCTCCACGGCGCGGGCCAGCCGGATGGCGTCGGGCACGGTCCAGCCGGGGCCGCAATCCAGCGCCAGGCCCACCTCGTCGCCCAGCGCGGCCTTCATGGCCTCCACGCAGGCGATGACGTGCTTCAGGCCGCGCTCGGTGAGCAGCCCGCGGCTGGTGTGAAGTGCGTCCGCGCGGACTTCGTCATATGAGAAATTCGGCACGTCGCGCGCCATCCCGCTGTGGAACCCAACGGCCTGCTTGATGATGCTGAAGCCCTCCGGCGCGGCCCGCATCTGGCGCATGCCCTCGGCAAAGTGCTCCGGCTCGTTGCCGCCCAGCGGAAAGCGCACGCCGCCGTTGTAGACGCGCACCCGGTCGCGCAGCGCGCCGCCGAGCAGCCGGTGCACGGGTAGGCCGGCGGCCTTGCCGGCGATGTCCCACAGGGCCATCTCGATGGCGCTCAGCGCCGCGCCCCACGGCTTGAAGGCTCCCAGGCGCTTCACCTTAAGCATCAGCCGCGCCACGTTGGTCGGGTCCTCGCCCAGCAGGTAAGGCTTATAGAACAGCACGTGCGGCTTGAGGTACGACTTCGTGTTTTCGACCTCGCCGTAACCGCTCAAGCCCGTGTCGGTGACGATGCGGACAATTGGGTTTTCGCCGATGACGGCGCACTTCAGGTCAGTAATCTTCATAGCGGCCGGTGCCTTTCAGTCCGTCAGCCTTTGGTGGTCAGACCGTGCTGGATGGCCCAGGCGGCGATCTGCGTGCGCGAGCGCAGGTCCAGCTTGCTGAGGATATGGCTGACGTGCGTCTTGACGGTCTCGTCGCTCACCACCAGGTGCGCGGCGATCTCGCGATTGGATTTGCCTTCGGCGATGAGGGCCACGGTCTCGCGCTCGCGCTCGGTCAGGCCGCCGTGCTCGCGCTGGCCGGCGGGCCGGGGCGGCTGAGGCGCGGCCGGCGGGGCCAGGTGGCGGGTCTGGCGCAGGAATTGCTCGCGCAGCTCGGCCTGCGGGATGCGCTCGGCCAGGCCGCGGATGAAGGCTCGCGCTTGCTCAAACTCAGTGTTGGCTGGCACGCGCTGTTTGTAGCGCAGGTAGTGTTTGCCCAGGGCGGCGTGCACCCGCCACAGGCCGGGCAGCGCGCCCAGCTCCACCGCCGCCCGCTGGGCCAGCCGCAGGGCCGCTTCGGCCTCGGCCGGCTCACGCATGGCCGAGAGCGCCTCGCCGCGCAGCAGCAGCAGCGTCAGGCCGGGGGTGCGGGCCGCGCGGCCGGGCGCGGCCTCAGCGTCGGGTGCAATAAGATCAGTAACCAGCTCCAGCGCGGTGGCGGCATCCCCGCTGGCCAGCGCCAGTTGGGCGCGCGCGCAGCCGATCGACCGCTCGGACAGGGTCTGGCCGCCATCCGCCGCTGGCCCGCCGCCTGGCGGCACCCTCAGCGCGCGGTCGAGCAGCGCGCTGATCTCCGCCGGCTGCGCGCCGCCTTCCAGCAAGGCCAGCGCGGCAAAACGCGCCGCGAAGCAGGCCAACGGCCGCGACGGAATATGCTCGGCCAGGGTCAGCGCCTGCTCCAGCAGCGGGCGGGCCATGTCCGGCGCAAAGATATCGACGTACAGGCAGCCCTGCGCGGCCAGGGCGTAGGCGATCAGCGCCGGCTGGTCCATCTCGCTGGCCAGCGCCAGGCCCTGCGCGGCCAGGTCGAATGCGCGGCCATATTCACCCTGCCGGCCATAGCCGATGGCTAGCTCGCTGAGCACCCGCGATTGTTCCGCGCGCCAGCCGTTGGCGCGCGCCAGTGCCAGCGCCTCCTCGCCGTAGCGCACGGCCTCGCCCAGGCCCACTTCGCAGCTTTCAGTGTCCAGGGTGGCTCCCAACGCGATGTGACGCAGGCTGGCGGCCAGGCCCAGCGGGTCGGGCAGGCTGCGGAAGAGGGCGATGGCCCGCCGGAAATACTCGGTGCCGGCCACGACATCGCCGGAGAGATAGCTGGCGGCGCCGAGCAGGTCGAGCGCCGCGGCCAGGGCATGTTCGTCGGTACTCGGTCCGGGCAGGGCGGTGCTGGCGGGCGCGGCGGCTGGCGCGCGGCCGGCCCGCCCAAAGCTCAGCACCACCGGGTCGTTCAGGGTGTAGGCCTGCTGGAACGCTTGCCCGAAGTAGTCGTCCGATTTGCCGGCGTCGCGGGCCTGCCACAAGAAGCCCAGGTCCACCAGGCTTTGCCACTCGCCGCGCGGGTCGCGGGCCACGCGCGCGGCGGCGCCCTCCTGCTCGTAATCCAGGCGCGCCGCCTCGAACTCGCCCAGCCGCTCGTGGGCCTGCCCGCGCAGATGATATAGGCCGGCCGGCGCCGGCTGGCTCAAACGGCGCGCCGCCTCCAGCGCCCGGCTGAGATGCTCCACGGCGGCCCGCGGCCACTGCAGCGCTTGCGCCTGCTCGGCGGCGCGCTGCGCCAGGGCCAGGGCCTGATCCCACTGGCCAGCCAGGTAGGCGTGCTCAACGATTTCGGCCAGGCGCGCGGCCTGCTCGGCGGCCGGCAGCCCCGCCAGGACGTTCAGCAGCCGCAGATGCAGCGCCTGCCGCTCGCGGGTCAACAAGTCTGAGTAGACCGCCTGCTGCACCAGAGTGTGGCGCGGCGCAAGGCAGCCATCCATTCCCACCGTCACCAGCTGGGCGGCGCGCAGCTCATCGAGCTGGCTCTGCAAGCTGGCCGGATCAACTGGCACCAGTGACGTCAACAGGCGCGGTTCGATGGGGCGGCGGGCAACCGCGGCCAGGGCCAACAGCTCGCGGGCGCCCGGCGAGAGGCGGGCCTGCCGGCGCTGCACCGCTGACTGCACCGTGCGCGGCACCTGGATATCCGAGAGGGGCTTGTGCGTCCAGGCGCCATCGGATTGGTAGACGTCGCCGGTCTGCACCAGGGCCCCGAGCACCTCTTCGATGACGAGCGGGTTGCCATCCGCCGCGGTGTGCAGAGCTTCCACCAGTTGGGGGCGTGCTGGGCGGGCCTGCTCAAAGATCACGCGCAGCATGAACGCCACATCCGGCCGCTGCAGGCGCGTGAGGGTCAGCTCGACGGCCAGCTTCGTCCGCTGCAGCTCGGCCACCAGCGGGCGCAGCGTGGGGTGCGTCTCGTCGGTGCGATAGGTGAGCAGCAGCAAGATCGGCTGGCCAATCAGCCGGCGGGCGAAATCGACCAGGAACTGCAGGCTGGCCTCGTCGCACCAGTGCAGGTCTTCGATCAGCAGCAGCAGCGGCCGCGGCTGGCGCGCCAGCACGCCGGCCAGCGCGCCAAAGTGCCTGGCGTGGGCCAGCTCTGCCTCGGCCAGCGGCGCCGGCTGAGCCGCCGGCCACAAGGCGCGCAGCTCGGGCATCAGCTCGATGAGCTGGGGCGCCTGAGCCTTCCAGTCGGCGGCGAGCGCCGGCTGCTCGGCCAGCAGCCCCCGCAGCAGGTGGAGCAGGGGCGCGTAAGGCGCGGCGCACTCGGCGTCGACGCAGCGGGTTTGCAGCACCGTGAAGCCGGCCTGGGCCGCCATAGACCTGACCTCGGCGGCCAGCCGCGACTTGCCAATGCCGGCCTGGCCGGCCAGGATGACCGTCTGGCCCTGGCCCAGCCGCACCTGCTCGCAGGCCTGGCGCAAAATCTCGATATAGGGCCCGCGCCCGATCAGGACAGGGCACAGTGTCGAGTGGCCGGATGCAGCGGGAGCCATTACGCCGCGCCGCCCAGGATGTCGGCGTCGGTCACGCTAAGCTCGGGCAGCCGCTGCGGCGCGAGCGTAGCGGCGGGGGTGTAAGTCCGCTTTTCGTCGTAGCCGGCACAGCTGGGCGCGCGGTGCACCTCCACCATCTGCCGGTCCAGGTCAATCAGCCAGGCCAGGATTGTTCGTACCGCCATCGGGTACCTCCCGTCTGCGCGCTTCGTCGGGCTGAGCTAAGTGGGTCTATTTTATCGCATGCAAGGCCAAAAGTAATCGGTATTATGGTATGCCCACACGAGATGGGCGGCGAATTGTATTCACCGCTCATCCTATGCTTGAATTCATTATAATCGGGACCACGGCCTGGGCGCGGCTCGTTGGTCCATTTCATCGGTTGGAGCAGCCTTTCTTGACAGACAGCAGCACGGAATCTCTAGCACCAGTGGGGTACCTGGCCGTGGTGCGCGGCAACCGCAACTATCGCAGCGTCTGGCTGGGCGAGATTGTCAGCCTGTTTGGCGATTGGTTCGATCTAATCGCCTCGGCCACCCTCATTGCGCGGCTCACCGGCTCCGGCCTGGCGGTGGGCGGGCTGTTCGTCGTGCGCATGCTGGCGCCGTTCCTGATCAGCCCGGTGGCCGGCGTGCTGGCCGACCGCTACGATCGCAAGAAGCTGCTGATCGCCTGCGATCTGGCGCGCGCGGTGATTGTGCTGGGGTTCCTGCTGGTGCGCGAGCCGGGGCAGCTCTGGCTGCTGTACGTGGTGACGACCCTGCAGCTGACGGTCAGTGGCATATTCTTGCCGGCGCGCGAGGCCATCTTGCCCGACATCGTATCACGCCAGGAGCTGGGCGCGGCCAACGCGCTCAGCGCGGCCACCTGGTCCACCATGCTTTCCATCGGCGCCGCGCTAGGGGGCGTGGCAGCCGGGCAATGGGGCGTCTATCCTTCCTTCATTCTGGACTCATTCAGCTTTCTGGTTTCGGCGGCGTTCTTGTGGCAGGTGCAGTCGGGCGTCATCCCGCCGCTGACCGGTCACAATGCCAGCGTGCGGGCCGCGCTGACCCAATACCTGGATGGGCTGCGCTACTTGCGTCACCATGCTGACATCCTGCTGATCACGCTGCTGAAGGCGGCGGTCGGCTTGAGCATCGGCGGCGCCTTTGAGGTGATCCAGGTGATCCTGGCCGAGCGGATCTTTGTCATCGGGCAGGGCGGCGGCACCAGCCTGGGGCTCATCTACGCCGTGGCCGGGGCGGGCACTGGGCTGGGGCCGATCGTGGCCCGCCGTTTCACCGGCGACCGGGTCCGGTCGCTGCGCTGGGCGGTGCTGGCAGCGTTTGGGCTGTCAGTAGTCGGGGTTGCCATCATTGCTCCGCTGGCGGGTTTTGGCTGGGTGCTGTTCGGCGCGCTGCTGAACGCTGTCGGCACCGGCACGAATTGGGTGTTCTCCTCGCAACTGTTGCTGCAATTGACGCCCAACGAGGTGCGCGGGCGGGTGTTCGCCAGCGACTTCGCGGCGGTGACGCTGACCAACGCCATTGGCGCCGGCGCTGCCGGCTGGCTGCTGGACCGGGCCGGGCTGGGCCTGCCGGGAATGCTGGCCGGCATGGCGGGCCTGACGGCGCTGCTGGGCGCGCTGTGGTGGGCGTGGATTGTGCTTGGAGCCCCGGCCAGTGGCGATGCGGCCCCGACACAGGAAGCCGCGAACCCATAACCTGTCGGGTCGCCGGCCAGTCTTTGGCGCCTTTGCGCTGCCTCGCCACATTTCGGCTATAATCCTGCTCTAACCGTAATCTAACCATATGTATTCGCGGCCCTAGCCGCGGCGGAGCAGGAGGCGCCTCATGACAGCACGCCATTTGCTTGTGGTCCTGAGTGTCTTGGTGTTCGCCAGCTCCCCGCAGGCCGCCATAGCCCAATCATCACCCCCTGCGTCCGCCGCCTGCGATGAACCCAGTGGCGCTGACGCCGGCTGCGCCCCGATCCATGCGCCCGCTTCAACACCCCACGACATCATCTCCATTTGGGGCGGCGCTCGCGAGACCATCGCGCTTCGGGCGGACGGCACGGTCTTTACCTGGGGCTTGAATGGCTGCGATCCGAATCACTTTACCACCGGCCTGTGTGGCAAGTTGGGCGATGGCACCACCACCGATCGCTCGCTGCCAATCGAGGTGCACGGACCAGGCAATTCCGGCAGCCTGGACTCCGTAACCGCTATTATGGGCGGTGAGCACGACAACCTGGCGCTGCGCGCCGATGGGACGCTCTGGGCCTGGGGCGCCAATTTCGTTGGCCAGCTTGGCACGGGAAACTACACCAATACCGAGACGCCGGTGCAGGTGACCTCGTTGATATCCGTGACGAAGCTGGGCGGCCGGGGCTACCACAGCCTGGCGGTTGAGGCGAACGGCACGGTGTGGGCCTGGGGTTGGAACAAGTCGGGCGAATTGGGTCACGACACAACCGGCCAGGCCTGCCCGGCACCACTCTTTGGAACGTGCAGCAACGTGCCCGTGCAGGTGTTTGGCCTAACCAACCCGCTGACGGTGACCGGGGGCGGCTTTTTCAGCCTAGCGCTGATGCCTGACCACACTCTGATGGGTTGGGGAGCCAACAACTATGGTGAGCTGGGCGATGCGTCTTACACGCAGCGGGCTGCGCCAGTGCACGCCAGCGCTGTGCTCAGTCACGTGGTCAATATCTCGGCTGGGTGGACGCACGCCGTGGCCCTCACGGATGACGGCCATGTGTGGACCTGGGGCGACAATTCGAAAGGTGAGATCGGCAACGGCGTGACCTCCACGACCGGCATCAGCGTTCCTTACGAGGTGCCGGGGCTGCAGAACGTAGTGGGCGTCTCTGGCGGCGATAGTTGGACCGGCGCCTTGCTGGCGAATGGCACCGTTGTCACCTGGGGCTACAATTTGTTTGGCCAGCTCGGCGATGGCAATTTCAACGACCGGAGCACACCCGGCGTCGTGCCGGGGCTGACCAATGTCAAGCTCTTTGCGGCCCGGGACTATCACGGCATAGCGGTCAAGCAAGACGGCACCGTCTGGGACTGGGGCTCGGGCATGAACGGCGAGCTCGGCAACAATGCGTTCAGCAACAGCGCCGTCCCGGTGCAGGTGCTGTTCACCGCGCCGCCCCAATGGTGGCTATGGGAGCCGCTGGTCAGCCGCTGACGAGCGGCGCGCGGGCCCAGGCGCGCGACGAACTCTGACCTGCTATCATTGTGGGGGTTGGCCGGTCGGCAGCAGGCAGGGAGCGACTCTATGAGAATGCCATTGCGACAGGCGATCCTGTTATTGCCGCTGGGCCTGGTCATGGCCTGTGCGACGTTCAGCCCGCCAGCCTCGCGCAGCACGCCGCCTGCCAGCGCCACCGCCGCGCCCACGACTCCTGCCGCTTCCGCCGCCGCTCCCACGGCAACTGCCGCGGCTACCGCCACGGCCAATGCCAAGTCAACTGCCACGGCCTCAGCCGCGGCCACTCGCGCGGCTACGCCCGCGGCCACCATCGCGGCTGGCCCAAAGCAGACGCGTGGCGTGTTTATCGTCACCTCGCATAACGTCGCCATTCGCCCTGCCACTTATGCGAACCCGGCAGTGGATGGGATTGTGGTTCGCACTTTTTGGAGCAGCGTCCAGCCCGCGCCAGACCACTTCGACTGGAGCTTTATTGACAGCCAGGTGCAGGCCGCCTCGGCCAGCGGCAAGAGAGTGATCCTGGTCGTTCTGCCCGGCGCGTTCACGCCGCAATGGGCCTTGCAAGGCGTGCCAACCGCCCAATTTGTGGTGGACTATGGCTTTGTACAGGGCACCACGGTGACGCTGCCGATGCCCTGGGATGCCACCTACCTCAATCGCTGGTTCGCCTTCGTGCAGGCTCTGGGGCAGCGCTATGAATCCAACGCCGCCGTGGTCAACGTCGCTGCCGACGGGCCCACCTATATCAGCGAGGAGATGAGCCTGCCCGACGACCCGGCCGCGGTGGCGCGCTGGTCCCAGCTTGGGTACACCCAGTCTAAATATGAAAGCGCCTGGCAACAAACTCTGGCGGCCTACACGCAGGCTTTCCCCGCGACCCCCATCGCGCTGACCTTCTATCCTGGCCTGCCCATCCCAGATGCTTCGGCTAAAACAGCGACCCGCACCGACCTGGCGAGCTATGCTTTCAGCCACTTCGGCCGGCACGTCACCTTCCAGGAGAACGGCCTGAGCGCGCGCAAGGCCGCTCAGTCGCTCGGCTACGACCTGGTGCAGCAGTATTCCGGCCAGACGACGACTGGCTTTGAGATGGGCACATCGGCCACCCAGAAACCAGATCAGATGGGCGGGCCGACCGCCGAGGCGGCGCTCCAGGCGTCAGTCGATCTCGGTCTGAAGGCCGGCGTCAATTTCCTGGAGATTTATGAACCCGATGAGCTCAACCCGGCTCTTCAGCCCATCCTGAAGAGTGCCCACGCCTCGCTTGCACCATAGAGCGCCGCCACAACATAACGCCTCATGAAATTCGGATGACTCACCCACATTTGCCGTGGATAAGCTATCCGGAGAAAAATTCCCCAAGTTGGCAGTAATTGGCAGTCGGCTATCTTCCTTTGGCGTCTGCTGAAGGGCATGATAGGGTCGTTCTGGCTGACAGCCAGACATCGACCGGCTGTACCCATCATCGCAAAGGAGAACGCCATGGCTACACTCGACAGCACGCTCCGCTTCCCCGCTCAGGCAGTTGAGGGCCGGCCCGCCGGTGGCATTCGCTTCGACCTGCCGGTGGCCATACTCTCGGCCTGGCTGGTGCTGGGCACCTACCTCGATGGCTTTGTGCACCACAACCTGCCCGGCACCATCGAGTCGTTTTTCACGATCTGGCATGCCATGCTCTACTCGGGCTTCTTCGCCGTGGCGGGGTTCATCGTGTTCCACCAGGCCCGCAACATGCTGCGCGGCCACGCCTGGGACAAAGCGCTGCCCGCCGGTTATGGCCTGTCGCTGCTGGGCGTTCCGTTCTTTATGGTGGCCGGGGTAGGCGACCTGATGTGGCACTCGATCTTTGGTTTTGAGGTGGGCGTTGAGGCGCTGCTGAGCCCCACCCACCTGATGCTGGCCACCGCGGCGCTGATGATCGTCTCTGGCCCGCTGCGCGCGGCGCTCGGCCGGGCTCAGAGCAGCAGCAAGCCGGCCTGGGCCGACATGGCCCCGGCGGCGCTGTCCATGCTGCTCATGCTGTCCCTGTTCACCTTCTTCACCGATTACACCAATATCCTGGCCGCCCCCTTCCTGGTGATCGAAAACCCGGCGCCCGCGCTGAATGTCCCGGCCGTGCCAAACCCGGTGGCGGGGGCGTTCCGCTACAACCGCGAGGCGCAGGGGCTGGCGGGCGTCTTCATCCCTTCCGCTCTGGTGGTGGGCATTCTGCTGATCTGCATCCGGCGCCGGGCACTGCCCGCGGGCGCCGTCACCCTGATCGTGTCGGGCAACGGTCTGATGATGGCCGGCTTTCACTACCGCGAGATGACGGCCTATCCGCAGGCGCTGGTGCCGCTCCTGGCAGGCGGGCTGCTGGCCGAGGTGCTCTATGGCTGGCTGCGGCCCTCGCTGGCACGGCCCCGGCAGATGGCGCTGTTCGCCTTCCTGGTACCGTTCGCGATGTATGGGTTGTTCTTCGCCGTCATCGTGAGCACGGCCGGCGTCTGGTGGTCCA
>Ga0209166_10002689_pt1 | contig 13217 bp, 6 predicted proteins | sample Coa_R1_3_FD_187151 | JGI IMG/M metagenome (GOLD analysis project Ga0209166, IMG submission 187151) | Surface soil microbial communities from Centralia Pennsylvania, which are recovering from an underground coalmine fire - Coalmine... | ecosystem: Environmental > Terrestrial > Soil > Unclassified... | reverse complement strand
GCCACGGATGCGCGTGAAGATCCAGCCCATACGTTCGAGGATGGATTGGCGGTCCATGTCTTCCTGGAGGCGTTCGAGCGGATGGTAGCGGTCGCCGTCGCATTCGATGGCGAGACGCTTGCCGTTTCCTTCAACGACGAGATCAATGCGGAAAGAGCCCACCTTCCACTGTGCGGCGACATTGTAGCCCGCTGTTTCCAGCTGCTTCATGACTTCGCGCTCAAAGGAAGATTGGCTGCGCTTTTCTTTTTCGTCAAGGGCGCGCATGAGGCGGCTAGGATCCTGGGCGTGCTCGATGAGAAGGCGGCGAAGGTCCTCGGCTTTAAGATCGTTGTGGGCGTTGAGTGAGTGAATGACCCACATCTGGTCGCGTGCGCGGCTGGCGGCGACGTTGAAGCGCTGCTTGAACAGCTCCTGGTCGCGCATGGAAAGGGGGCCGCGCTGCGCGGTGTCCACAAGAGAAATGAAGATAACGTCGCGTTCGTCACCCTGGAATTGCGCCGCGTTGCCGCAGAGCAGGCGGTGGAATTCGTAACGATCAGGAGAGATATGCGCGCGCAAGAGATTGTCGATTTCGAGAGCTTGCTCGTCGCCGACAAGAGAAACGACGCCGAAGCTGAGCGGCTGGCCCGCGCCGTTGTGCTGATACTCGGGCTGCTCCATCGCCGAAGCGATGAGCGCGGCAGTGGACAAGGCCTCCTGGCGATTGACTTTGCCGTCGCGGCTGGAGCCCGACACGCGATAGGCAACCGTGTGCGGGAGCAGATGCACGCGGCTGGCGTCGCGCAGCGGCTTGATGCGCCAATCGTAGGAAATCATGTTGCTGAATTGAATGATTTCAGGGACGCAACGGAAATGCTCGACGAGGCAAGTCGTGCCGCCGAAGGATTGCCGCGCAAGATCGTAGATGGAAATTTGACCGTCGTAGAGATCGGAGTTGGGAATGCCCGGCAGGTACTGGAAGATGAGGTTTTGAATGATGCCGAGATCCTGGCCGACCGCGGAAGGGCTGACCTGCTCATGGTCGCCGACGACGAGAACCGTTTTGCCAAGATAGAGAGCGACAAGAGCCATGACATCACTCTGACTGGCTTCGTCAATAATGACGACGTCGAAGCGCGTGTTACGGGGATCGAAGTTTTCGACCACGCGGGAGAGCGGCATCACCCACACGGGAACGGCGCTCCTGCACTCTGACATTTTTCTGGCCGCTTCCGCGCGCAGCAACCCGACGCGAATTCCATGCCCTTTGCCGATGCGGCGAATGGTGTCGAGCCAGCCGACAAGAGCTTGCCGCTGGTGAGGTGAAGTTCGGCGAGCTTGCCAAGACCAGGAGCGCCGGTCAATCAAATCCACGGTCACACGGCGCAGATGCTCGCGCAACTTTTCGATTTTGGATTGCAGCGCTTCCAGGGAGGCTTCGGCGCGGCGATCGAGTTCGTCATTGAGCTGGCGCCAAATCCAAGCGGCAGCAGGGTCGCGAGGAGGTTCTCCTTTGCCGTGCACACCATTGCGACTGCGAATTGCGGTGGCCCAAGCGGGGGCGGCGCTTTCCAACTTGCTCAACAGCGTGCGGCGGAGATCGAGGTCGGCTTGGCGGCTCTTCAATTCGAGGAGTTGGTCGTAGGCCTCGCGATAGGCGACGCAATCCTCTTCGTGGATGGACTTCTGCAAATGGACGAGGATCTTGGCCGCGCGTGAGTTGCGCGAGGCCAGCTTGTGGCGGCTTTTTAGCTCGCGAAATTCCTCTTCGAGTTGCTGCAGACGAAGTTTTTGGTAGCGAGAATTAAGAATCAGCAGCAGCGCGTCCGAAACTGCCTTGCCTAAACGAAGCAACTCGCCTTCTGCTCCCAAGACTGCGGGCTGCTCGGCAAGAAACTTCTCCCAGCGAAACCCGAGGTCGACAAGTTGTTGCTGGAGCGGAAGCCAGGTGGATTCATGCCAGTTCAAACAATCTTCGATGGCATCGCAGTATTGCATGAGCGTTTTTTCCACTTCCTCACCCATTTGCGACGAAGGAGGAGCTCCAAGCGGGGCCATCTGACGGTCCCAGCGGGCCGCGAGTTGCCGGCGAAGGTTTTGAAGGTGGGCAAGAATGTGGAGCGCGCGGAAATGCTCGAGCGTCTTAGGACGAGAACGATTCACCTTAGACGAATCAACGAATTGGTTCCAGGCTTTGTGCGTAAGCAGCGCAAACGAGCCGAGTTTGCCGCCCTGTTCCAAGTGCCCGAGAATCTCCGTGGCGACGCGCTGCAACTCTTCCGGATCTGCGGCTTCGGGGAGCTGTGGGCCACACTTCACTAAAGTTTCCTGAGCATTGGCCGCTTCTTCATGAACTTTGCGAATCTGGGTGACCAACTGCTCCCACGGCTGGCGATGCGCGCCACCGTATTTCCCCGCATAAACGGCGGCGAGCTTCCACTTGTCGTTGCCCGAGAGCGGCTCGACCGCTTGCGTCAAATTCGCGATGAGCGCTTCAAACTCGTCCGTCGTGCCCAGGGGAGCGCCGGATTGCCAAAGGTCGGAGCGAAAATCCAAATCTTCCATGCGAAGTCGGTTGCGTTCGCTGACCGAAGAATCAAAATCTTCCGGGCGCGGAAGGTCGTGCATTTCAGGGAGCTGGCCGGAGAGGGCCGCTTCGTCTTCAGCAGAGAGAGACACGTTGGTTCGATAGAGATCAGTCAGCTCAGACGAGGAGAGCGGCAAGGGGGCGACGGCGGCGACGGGTCCGGGAATCCAGCCGTAAAATTCCTTTTCCTGCGCGACTTTGCGCGCGGCATCGGCAGGCGACCAATGTTTCCCGGCGAGAGCGACTTCGCGGTATTCGTCGGCGCGCGCTTCTGAGAGTTGATTGCGAAGTTCCTCTAGTTTTTTCAGCAGATCGTGTCGCTCAGCTTCCAATTTTTTGGCTTCCAGCTCCAGAGCCTTTGCGTCGGCGCGGGAAAGCCTTTCCGCGATGGAGCCGACGGCGCTTTCCAATTGTTTGCGGCTGTCCAAGTCGCTTTCAAGAACGCTCACGCACAGCGGGCGCAGCTCGGGAACAATATGATGCCGCACCATGCGCAGGGCTTTCGTCGTGTGACTGGTGACCAAAACGCTCTTTCCCTGTGCCAGCAAATGGCCGATGAGGTTTCCAATGGTGTGGGTCTTGCCGGTGCCTGGAGGACCTTGAACCAGGACGCCTCCGTGCTCCTCGAGCTGCTTTGCGATGCGAATCTGCTCCGGATTGGCGGGCTTGCTGAGCAAAACATCGACACCGTTCTCGGTTACGTGGCTTTCGGAAGTTTCCGCCTCAGCAGGCTCGGCCTCAGGAATAGGCGATTCTTCGCCAACAATATTAAGGAGAGACCACGGCAGGTCTTCGCGGGTACGCAAGTCGGCCAGGATGCCTTCAATCGCGGCAGCGTAACCCAGAGTGCGGGCTCGGAGGAAGATGACCGGGTCGCGGCCAATGGAGGGATCGAGTTTTTCGCCGTGCGGCGCGGCTTCTTCGATGAATTCGCCGCGAGGAGATAGCTGCACAATCATGCGCTTCAGGAAATTCGACGTGGTGCCATTAAATAAAGGATGAAGTCCGCCCTGCTCGATTTCTTCGCGGCATCGGCCAATAGCGCGGCCGTCCACGTCGGCCATGGATTGGAACAAAGCGGAATAGAGCTCGACCGGGTACTCTGCTTCGGAGAGGGTGAACTCTGGAACCGAAGCATCGAACTGAAGCTGCAGGCGCTGAAGGACAATGGGGTGGAAAATGCCGCCCTCGGGGCGCTGCCAGCTTAGGATCCCATCTCCCAAGACGAGCTCAACGCGCTCGGCTTCACGGTCAATGCGACCGTACAGAGAATAAAACGTCTCGAAGAGGCGCATGGCCTGGCGCGCGGGCCTTTCCGTGCGAGCCCATTCGTCGCGAAGGGGCGCCCACCGGCGAAGAGCGGCCAATCGCGCTGGGTCCGCCGAGAACTGAACAGTCAAGCTTTCGCCATTCCCCTGAGGTTCTTCGCGGGACTCGACCACGCACGCTAGATTGGAAGGATCGTCCCAGCCAGGTTCAAGCCAGGAGACAATTTCATTGGGGGGTTCCGGGGCCTGATTCAAATGCGGCCGCTGGACACGCAAGAAAAAATTTGCATTAGCGGCTGCCTCCGCTTGCCCATCAGCACTCTTCGTTTTGCTGGAACTCGACTTGACCGAGCTCTGCCTGATCGCGGAATGCACGGGCAGGTCGTGCAGCCAAAGATGCCAGGGCTGTTCCTTAATTAGGCGCTTGGGAGGATTGCGGTGCTGGTTCAGCGCCTCAAGATAGCGGAAAACACGAGTAATCTTTTCGCGAGCAACACGAAGTTTCTCGGCGTGCATAAATTCTCCACCCCGCGGGAGTGTCAAGGCTGGGATGGGCTAGGAGGGGCCCCAGGATACCAACGACCAGCAGACATTCTCAAGTTTCCAAAATAGGAACCCAGCGAAGAGCTTTTAGTTGCGCGGAAACGGCAATATGAACAAAAAAGGTAGAAATTTCGGTGTCGGCGAGCAAAGAAAAGGAGAAACTCACAGGGGAGGTTTTGTCACAACGGAATGGCGAATCGTAAGAAACTTCCTACCCTCGTCAAACCCTTTTTGGTTGCCAAATGTCTAATCAAGGGAGAAAATACCAGCCTTGCTGGTCGCGCCCGCCTCCACCCCGGGCGCTAGTTCGGAACATCTTTAACCTCTCCCAGCTCCTAAAGATAGCTCCGAAAAAAATCCAAAAGTGCCCTTGGAAAAAATAAACCTATGGATCAAAACCGTCGCCGATTTTTACGAAAAGTGCCGGATGATATTGCCTTCATTCAGATTGAACGGGATGAAGTCGGGAAAGTTTTGAACATCTCGGAGGGAGGGCTGAGTTTCAGTTCGGTTTCGCCTGTCCCTCGAAACCTGCCGGTGTACTTCTGGTTCTCCTTGAACCTGAAGGACCGTATCGAGGCCATGGGCGAAGTGACGTGGACCGATCTCTCCAGGACCATTGGAGGCTTGAGGTTCACGCAGCTTTCCCAAGCCAACCGGGAGCTCATCCAGAGATGGGTGTCACGGCTGCGCCAAGAAGAGCCCCCGAAGGAAGAAGTTGAAGTGGTCGAGGAGATTCCGGAACTGGAGCGGGAAGAGGAAGCGCTTGTTCCGCAGCTTGTGGCCGTGGGCGTGCCGGAACCCAATCGCACGAGTCAGCCCTCATTCCCGGTCAGGGCGAAGGAACCCGACCGCATCGCCAAGTTCGTGTCCAAAGCACGCGCGTACAGACCAACGTCCCCTGTCGTAGCAGAAATCGCCGAGGAACCGAAACCCGCGCCCCCTGCCGCGTTAGCCAATGCGTTAGGAGCTCCGGCGCTAGTAATCGAGCCTCCTATGCTTCTTCCAGAGCGACCGATGTTTTCCATGGAAACTGGCGCACCGCGGAACATGCCATCCATGGACACAAAGCCTGCATTCTTGACTTCGTTGACCTCGTCGACTTCGCCGTCTTCGTCCTTGTCTTCATCGTTCTCTTTCCGCGGAATCGAGTCCTTAATCGAACTGGTTCCCTTGCAGCGTCACCTGTCCGCCAAGAAGCGTCAGCTCCTTTGTGGAGTCCTGCTTGGGATAGGCATTTCCGCCTTGGTGACTTTGCCGGCGCTGAAGTTCTGGAATTCTCGAGCGCATGCGGAAACCATTAGAACTGCGGTGACTGACTCCCAGACTCTGAGAAGCAATGCAGCAACGCAACCGCCTGCTTCTGATCCCGCCCCAGTCGCGGCAACGACCGCCAAGCCGGCCTATCCCGTGCCGGGAATCTTCTCTGACCCCAACACTGTTTTTCCAAAAAATGGAACAAATTCGAGCCTGACTTCCAGGAGTCAATTGCCGGCCTCGTATTGGAAAGAGATTCGCAAAGAGCCTGTTAAAACGATGCCGGTCAAGACCCAGAAGCCTTCTGCCGTAACATCGCTCGCCTCAAGCCCTTCCGCCACAGGCAAAAAGTCTGCCATGAACCCAAATCAATTGTGGGGAGAAGTGCAAGCCGGCAACAGCAAGGCGGCCGTGGAACTAGCCGAACTTTATATTAAGGGCGACGGCGTGCCGCAAAACTGCCAGCAGGCTCGCGTTTTGCTGTTAACAGCTTCCGAAAAGCGTAATACCGCAGCCATCAAGAGGTTGCACGACTTGGACAAAGCCTCCGTTTGCCCGTAGCCCCAACCGGTCGCATTCTCGCTTCTGACAAGGGTCCAGGCGCCGCGGCAAACACTCACGAGTAGCTCCTCGCAGGCAACTCTTACGCCCGCTTTTGTCACTTGCTGACGGCTGCGCGCCGTGAAGCACCTTCTGAATTACTCTTTGATTGATTAGATCGGGCGGCGAATGCCGAGCTTGCGCATGCGCGCTTGCAGCGTCGTGCGCTTCATGCCGAGCAACGTCGCGGCACCTTTGGGGCCGGCGATGCGCCACTCGGTTTGCTTGAGCGCGCGCACGATGTGCTGGCGCTCCGCTTCCTCGAGCGTAGAAATTGGCGCATTTAACGAAGTAGTTGGTACGTAGGAGTTTTCTTCCGCAGCTATTGGCGCGTCGGATTTCAATTCCGAGCGCGGAATGCGCAGCTCCTTCCCAGGTGACAGCAAAACTGCGCGCTCGATCAAATTCTCCAGTTCACGCACGTTCCCCGGCCACGAGTAGCGCACCAGCGCATCCATAGCATCTGCCGGAATGTACGCCACCTCCTTGTTCAGGCTGCGGCTGAATCTTTGCACAAAGTAGCGCACGAGCAGGGGTATATCTTCGTTGCGCTCTCGAAGCGCGGGAATCTGGATAGGAAAAACATTCAGCCGGTAATACAAATCGTTTCGAAACTGGCGCTGCGCTACGAGCTTCGAAAGATCCTGATTAGTCGCAGCAACCACGCGCACGTCCACGCGCTGAGTGCGAGTGCTGCCTAGCCGCTCGAATTCCTGTTCCTGCAGCACACGAAGCAATTTGGGTTGCAATTCCAACGGAATGTCGCCTACTTCATCGAGAAACAGGGTGCCTTTGTCCGCCAACTCGAAGCGCCCAATCTTTTGATTAATGGCTCCCGTAAACGCACCGCGTTCGTGGCCGAAAAGCTCCGATTCGAGCAACCCTGAAGGAATCGCCGCGCAATTGATTTTCACGAATGTGCGGTCGCGCCGCGGGCTAAGGTTGTGGATTGCCCGTGCGAAAAGCTCCTTGCCCGTGCCGGTTTCGCCAAGAAGCAGGACGGTTGTTCCCGCAGGCGCCGCAAGCTCCACCTGCCCCAGCGCGCGCTTCAGCGCCGCGCTCTCGCCAATGATTTCATCAAAGTTGAACTCGCTGCGGATTTCCTCTTCCAGATAAAGTTTCTCGACCGCCAGCTTGTCTTTCAGCGCATCAATTTCCTTGAACGCCAGCGCATTCTCCACGGCGATCGCGATCTGCGCACCTACAGGTTGCAGCAATTCCACGTCCGCGGGAGTGAACGTATCAAGGCGGCGGCTGGCCAGATTCAATGTTCCAAACGTGCGGTCGCGGTGGACGAGCGGCACGCAGCAAACTGCTTGCACACCTTCGCCGCGAAGGGTTTTCATGACTTCACTGGGGAATTGGTCCAGTTCGGAGCCGCGCGCCAGGCACGGCAGCCCCGTGGTGATGGCGCGGCCGGCGGGCGTGTTCTCCAGAGGAACAATTGTGTCCGGCTTGAAGATGTTTTGGTTGGACGGGAAATAAAATGCGTAAATCTTCAGCGTTTTCGTCCCCGCGTCAAGCAGGGCCAGGCTTGTGTAGTCGTGATGAATGACGCGCTCCAGGCACGAAACAATGCCCGGGAAAAGTTCGGGAAGCTCGCGGCTCGTAATCAGCACGTTGTTGACTTCCAGCAGCACGCGGAAGCGGTCGCGCTCGCGCGCAAGCTGCTTCTGATAAGCCTGCGAGGATTCCAGGTTGAGCGCGTTGTCCACCGCAACCGCGACCTGGCTTGCCACGCGCTGCATGAACTGCAGTTCGGTGTCGCTGAGGCGGTGAGGAACCACGCGGCCAAAACCCATGGCGCCGAGCCGGTGTTGCGCCGTGGTCAGCGGAAGAATCGCCAGCGACCGCACATTGTGTTCTCGATAGCGCGGCAGAAAATCGGAGAAACGTGTTTCTGTCTCGGTGTCGTCCACCACGAACGGCTGCTGCGTTTGCCAGACCCATCCGGCAGGATTCCCATCGATCGACGATTCAGTGCCAGCGGCCTTCGCGCTGGGCAAATGCGTTTCCAGAATGTGAAGACGCATGACATTCTTCGCCGCGTCATGAAGCACCAGGCTCAAAAAGTCAAAATCAATTACCGAATGCAAGCGGACAGCGAGGTCGTGGAAAAGCGCGGGAAGATCGCGCTGCTGCGCGATGGCCTCGCTCACTTCGAGCAAGGCTTCGAGCTGACGCCGAGAGTGCTCCAGCGGGGAGGAAGTCTGCACTTCCAGCGGAGAGATGACCGGTTCCGCCATAAGAGGCAGGATAGCATTCGCCTTGGTGACCGCTCAACCTAAGCAAGAACCGAGAAGGCTTTCTTCCCGAGAGCTACCGTCGTCAAAGTTTTCCTTGAGAATCCTCCTTGGATAAGAATTTCTAAGAAGTTGGCGGCTTCGGTGCCGGATTTGGTGCTGGCGCCGGATCCGGCTTGGGAGCTGGCGGTGTCGGCTTTGGAGCAGGCGTAGGTGTGTTTGGTGCCGGCACAGAATTTCCAGCGGGCGCGTTCGGCGCTGCCGCCGCAGGCGCAGGATTGGGAGCTGGCGCGGCCGCGGGTGCGGGAGCGTTCGGTCTCGGCTGGATGGAGATCAGTTCAACCTCGAAAACGAGGCAGGCGTTGGGGCCGATGTCGCGGCCTGCACCGCGCGGGCCGTAGGCGAGGTCGGAAGGAATAAAGAGCTGCCATTTCGAGCCTACCGGCATGAGTTGGAGCGCTTCATTCCAACCCTTGATAATCCCACCGACATTGAAGGTGGCGGGCTGGTTGCGCTTGTAAGAACTGTCAAACTCCGTGCCGTTGAGGAGCGTTCCGCGATAGTTGACAGTGACAGAGTCGCCGGTGGCCGGCTTGGGTCCCGTGCCCTCCTGAAGAATTTTGTATTGCAGGCCGTCGGGAAGGGTAGTGACGCCTTCTTTCGATTTATTCGCGGCCAAGAATTCCTCGCCTTCTTTCTTGTTGGCGTCGGCAACCTGTTGCTGCTTGAGCTGCTGCGTTTTTTGCAGGTCGGCTTGCAAAGTCTTTAAGGTTTCCTGCGCTTCCTGGTCGGTCATGGCTTGCTTGTCGCCCGAGAGAACGTCTTTGATGCCTCGCATCAGTATGGCGGGGTCAATGTCCACGCCGGTCTGCTTGAGATTCTGGCTCAGTCCTTTGCCGACGTTGATCCCGATGGCGTAACTCTGCTTGGCTTTGTCGGTGTTGAGCGCCAGCGGAGCCGCGGTTTTGGCGGTGGCCGTTTTGCCGGCTCCGGGTTTCGTGGTTTTGGTGGCGGCCGGCCCGGTCTTCGTAGTTCCAGCCTGCCCGGCCGGGGCGGCGGAAGCTTGTTTGGTGGAAGGGGCAGACCCGCTCGCCGAGGGAGAAGCCTTGGCTGGAGCATCCGCCTGCGAGGCCGATGTTGTAGCCGGCTTCGTCTGAGTTTTGGCAGCCGGCTTCTTGGCCGGAGTGGCCTTGGCGTCGGGCTTTGCCGGTGTCGAAGCCGCCGAAGAATCTTGCGTTGCGCTCGAAGCCGGCGCCTGCTGAGCGCCTGAAGTCGAAGCCTGTTGGGCGCGTGCCGGTGTCAAGATCGCTCCGGCGAGCAGAGTGGTCAGAGCCAAAGCCCTAATAAAGGTAGACCCGTAAGAAAAAGTTGGTTTTTGCATCCTGATATTCTGGCATCGGGCACCAGCCCGCGCAAATGAATAAGGGTTGAAAGGAACGTGACCGGAGATCTGAGATCGGAGATCAGTCCCCCAGGAAGAGAGAGTGGCGGGGCTGTTCCAATTTGGCCCTTCGCTGGCGCTCTGGGTAAAAAGAAGGACCCCACACCCCGGCAGTTTTCGTAAGAATGGCAAACAAAGGAGTTAGAGGATACGGAACTTGGAAGAATATACGGAAAATGGAAAGAGGTTTTTGGATGGAAAGGAGGGTACACACCCGGGCCATTTTGTATCGTTATCAAAACAGAAGAGTTACAGAATTTGATGGTTGTAAGTGATTGAAAACAAAGGAAGGGCAAAGAGCTTAGCAAACGACGGATCGCGCGGGACTTGGGCCTTCTTGCGGGGATATTGGCTGTTTTCACCAAAGGATGGTAGCATAGATTTACCGATTTGTCAAGGCCACAATAAGTTGTTTAGATGCTATGGGTTAGAAGGCAAGAATTTCGAGTCATAACGGACGGCGGAAGAATGCAAGGAAGTCGTTTCGGACTTCTCCGCGCGGGGTTTCGCGGGGGGGGCCTCACAGGCAAGCTCTGTAGCCTTGTCCCATTCTATGCGCCCGTCATTGAGCACCCTTAAGCCTGTTTCTCGGTTAAACCGGTTTCTCTTGATTCTCCTTGTGGCCGTTCGTCTCTGAGACTCTCATACTCCCCACTGGCGAACGAGTAAGTAATAACGTCCGATCCTGCCCGTACCGCAGCCTCCGCGAGGCGATCTTCCAGGAGCTCAAGAAAGCGGCGCGATTCACGCCTTGTTAATTCTATTTCCATTTGGTCTGCGGCATCTTCGATGTCAGAGACCGTCCACCACACATTCGCGTACTTCGTCCTCCCTCGGCGCGCCATATGATTGTCCTCCTGCCACTCATTGCTTTCGCTTGCAGCTCTACGGCCACTCCTGGAGCGTCTCAACCCGATTCGGCGCAACGTGGTCTCTACTGGATAATACCGAGCGCCCTTTCAAATTCACGATAGCTCGTCTTTCTTTTATGCAACTCTGCCACTTGACTGGCTTGAAGGAATCGCACTCTTCCCTCTACCTCGTGAAACGTGCCAGAAACGAGCTCGTCAAATTTTGGCTTAGCATCCAGAGAAGCGACAAGGAAGATATGACTGTTCCACAGGTCGAAGGCATGTTTCAGCTTTGCGAGTGCATGATAGATGTCCCCAGCAACTTGAACCTCGAATGCGTAGGTGGGAACAGATCGCTCCACTCTCCGCCACACTACGTCGAGACGGTTACTCTCGATTGGATATTCCTCTTCAGCAATGAAACCCTGAATCCGGCCCACCTCGCTGAGTTGCTGCTTTAGAACTCCGTGATTAATGGTCGAAGGCGTGGCCACGGGGGACACCAAACTGGGGCCTAGAATCTTCTCTGGTTCGTCCACTGGCATCCCGAAATAAGACCTAATTGCCTGCGAAACGGACAAAGGAATGCATTGGAAAACCATGCGCGTGATTAATTGCAAGTTCGTTTCGCGGTAGCATTTGGTTCCCCAGAGCGAGGGACTCAGACAATACTCGACATCGAACTCGAATCGCAAAGGCCAGATGACCTCGTTTCGTCTAGTTTCCTCAGGCCAGAGCGGGTTTGTCTGACGGAATTTTGTTGTCACTGTCGCAATTCCAATGACTCCGCCGACCGGCTTAGACACGTAGAACAGTACTTTGTCACCTTCTTGAAGAAGATTCCATAGAGCTAAGGATTCACGGAAATCCTTTAAGCCCCACAAATTTCCATTCTGGAAGGAGAATTTCCAGTTCCGTTCTGTGCCAACCAGTAGCCAGTATTGTTTCGCCAAGGTTTTGTTTACCCCCGTAGCTAAGGTAGGCGCGCGCTTGTGATAGGGAGGATTGCTACTCTATCGGACTGTTTGTCTCGACCAAAAACGCCGCGTGCCGTTTTGGGAGGGGATAAATTCAGAATGGGAAAATGGACAGCGGTCGAGTTAAAGGGACTTTTCTGCTTTCTCAGTAATGTTTTTTGCTTTGCGCCGTCGATGAGAGAAGAGAGGTTTTGCTGGATTTCGGGCGGATACTGAGCGACCGTGTCTTCCGGCGTACGCTTTGGCATCGAGGAGTTACGCTACCATTTAGATGGCATGTGGGCAAGAAGGAACATTGTGGAAAAAGTGCGGCGCGGGACATAGAGGCTAAGTAATGTGCATGAGTCAAGGTTGGGGAGGGAGCTTCGGGAGAAGGCCCCCTAATCTGTCTTGACGAAGCGGCGCTGCTTGGGACGCGCTGAAGCGCGCCCCTACATGTGCCGTGAGCGAAGGCCGGTTAGGCGGCTTCGATTTTCTGGACGGTGATGGTGTTGTTGGCGGAGTCCAGAATGCCGGTGACTTTCGGAAAAGCAGAAGGTAGAGATGAGAAGGCAGAAGCAAGAGCTCGGAAAGGGATTTAACACAGAGGGTTACGGAGACGAAGAGCGCACAGGACACGGAGAGGAAATTCATCGGGAGAGAGACGCACGCGGTAACCGCGGCAATGTTTGAGTCCAGCCAAGATCCTCGCTCCGCTAAGGATAACACCGGGGGCGACTGCCTTGGCCGGAGAGGATGATCGTTCCCATGGAGAGACGCGGGCGCTAATGGGCGGCGTGGTGGTGGGCGAAGACGGAAGCGTGGCGGGGGCCTGTGGCGAGGAGATGCTCAATCGCGGCTAGCGGCGCGATGCCGCCTCGTGCGCCGACGGCGGTGCAGTTGAGCGCGGCGGCGGCGCATGCGAAATCGAGTTGCCGTTGCAAGGGCCAGCCTTGCAGAAGCGCGTAGATGAAGCCAGCGTGAAACAAGTCGCCAGCGCCTGTCGTGTCGACGGTGTCAACTTGAAAGGCGGGCGCGTAGTGGAACTGTGCGCCGTCCCAAGCCAGCACGCCGTCGGTGCCGAGAGTCGCGGCAGTGAGACGGCAGCTGAAACGGCTATGCACGGCGGGAAGCGACTGATGCAAATCGTCGGTTGCGGCGAGCTTGCCAGGGATGTCGCGGCTGGTGATGAGGTAGTCCACGTTAGGCAGAAGCGCTTCGACGCCGGGATAGAGTTCGTCGAGGTCGGCGATGACAGGAACGCCTGCGGAGCGGGCCCAAGCGGCGGCTTGCGCAGCCGCGGCGGTGTCGTGGCCGTCCAGATGGAGAGCGCGGGCTTTAACGATCCAATCGCGCTGAAGCTCCTCGGGACGCAGAGCGAGGCGATGATCGCGCCGCCAGAGGACGGTGCGCTCGCCGGAATCGTCGATGAGAATGAAAGCCTGCTGGCTGGGGCAATCGGGCGCAGTGAGGAGATGCGCTTCGACCC
>Ga0209166_10002687_pt1 | contig 13225 bp, 14 predicted proteins | sample Coa_R1_3_FD_187151 | JGI IMG/M metagenome (GOLD analysis project Ga0209166, IMG submission 187151) | Surface soil microbial communities from Centralia Pennsylvania, which are recovering from an underground coalmine fire - Coalmine... | ecosystem: Environmental > Terrestrial > Soil >... | reverse complement strand
CAGATCGCTCAGCTCGCCGCCGAGGGTCTGTCGAACCGTCAGATCGCGGAACGCCTCTTCCTGTCACCGCGAACCATCGGCGGACATCTCTATCGCATATTTCCGAAGCTGGAGATCACCGCCCGCGCTCAGCTGCGGGACGTATTGGCGGACCGGGTGAGCGACTGACAAACGAGTCGGTTGACTCATGCGCGGTCACCGGCTCCGCGCGGACGATCTTGAGCATGGGTGAAAAACCGAACGTCGTACTGGTCCATGGCGCCTGGGCGGATGGTTCGAGCTGGAGCGAGGTGATCCGGGCACTGCAGGCATCCGGGTTTGCCGTCACCGCGCCGCAGTTCCCCGAGACCTCGCTTGCCGCCGACGTCGCCCGACTTCGCCAGGTCCTTCGGCGGCAGAAGAGGCCGACGGTCGTTGCCGGCCACTCCTACGGCGGGCAGGTCATGACCGCGCTGGGCGCGGATGCGCCGAACGTCGTGGCGCTCGTATACGTCGCCGCATTCGGCCTCGAGAAGGGCGAATCGCTCGGCCGACTGCTCACTGGAGGCCCTCCGACGCCGGCGCTGGCACACCTCGTCGTCGATGAGCAGGCTTTCGCATGGATACCCGAGGAGGACTTCGTCGTCCACTTCGCCTCCGGCGTCGAGAAGACGCGCGCGAAGGTCATGTATGCGGTTCAGCAGGGCCTGTCAATGAACACCTTCGAGGACGTGATGGGAGTGCCGGCGTGGAAGTCGCTTCCCTCCTGGTATCTCGTCGCCACCAAAGACGAGGCGATCCCGCCCGATGTCGAGCGCATGTTCGCCAAGCGGATGGGGGCCAACACGATCGAGGTGAGCGCTGGCCACCTGGCGATGGCGTCCCATCCGGCTGACGTTGTGCGATTGATCGAGGCCGCGGCCAACGCGCCTGCCGCGGTCAAGTAGGAACAGGAGAAGAACTCATGCCGATGATCGACGTCTATGCCACGGTAGGTACGTTCGGCGATCCCAAGGCCCTTGCGCGCGACCTGGCCTCCACCTTGATGAAGATCGAACAGGTTCCGGACATCCCGATGTTCCGCAAGAACACCGCGGGATTCATTCATGAGCTTCCGGAGGGCACGCTCTCAAACGTCGAGGGAGACGGCGATTACGTCAGGGTGCAGGTGCTCACCAACGCTGGAGCGCTCAACCGAGAGAAGCAGCTCGCCGTGGTCCGCCAGTTCACGGATCTGGTTGCAAGTGCCGCCGGCGATCCCGCGCTCGCGGGGCGGACTTGGGTGCTCCTCACGGAAGCGATTGAGGGCGGGTGGGGGCTTGCTGGGCACGCCAACACCAACGCGGAACTGGTAGACGCCGCGCGCGCGCAGATCGCGGAGCTTCAAAGGGCGAAAGGCATAGACGTGGGCACCGGTCCCTGAGACTCACCTGCTTCCGTCCGGACGACGACAAGGTGGGCGGGATCGCGCCCGTTCCGCGGCCCGCTGCGCCCCGACTGAGCCGAAGACGACTACATCAATGGCGGACGGAGCCGCCAAGCTGGCCAGCGATAGCGTCGACGACATCCCCGCCATGACAGCGCCGGTGCGCCGATCGACACCGCGACGGCAGCTCACTCACAGCCAATTGCCGCCGCTCCTGAAGGCGCGACCCGAACACGGCATTCTCGCCTTTGTCTTGCTGATTCTGTTACGGGGACCCGCGCAAGCTCGCGAGGACGGCTAACCGGCTGTTGAAAGATCGCAGGTTCAGTCCCTCTCCGAACCGGCAATCGGCTGAAGCGGCAGAAGGCGAAGGCGGAAACCGGAGTGAGCACGATATTGGTGGTTGACGATGACTCGGCGACGCGGCTGCTGGTGAGGTCGATACTCGAGATCGCCGGGCATGAGGTCATCGAAGCCCCGCACGGCTCCGCGGCACTGGACCTCATCAGCCCCCAGCGTCTCCCAGATGTGGTCGTGACCGACCTGACGATGCCGGTCCTCGACGGCAAGGAGTTGATCACCCAATTACGCTCAGGATCTGTGACCGCAACGATTCCGATCGTTGTCGTCTCTGGAAACCTGGTTGAAGCTTGGACTCTGAAAGCCACCGGTCTGGTCGAGGCGGTCGTTTCCAAGCCTTTTGAGGCGGCCAACTTGGCGCAATGCGTTCACGCCGTGACCAGCGAGCAAAGCGGACGGTCGCGTGTGGCCTGAGGCGGACCAAGCGCGTGATCGCCTAAGGCGTCACGCAGAGGTCCCGTCGAGCTGTTGGATTCGCGCCTCCCAGTAACCAAGCCGCTGTCGGAACTTCTCGGCCTGAGCCACCACGACCGGCACATTGGTGAGCTCGACCTCGCGGCGCCCCGCCTCCGATTGTCTGGCCATCAGCTGCTGGATCCGGTCCAGCACCTTCTCCTCCATGGCCAGAATCTCGGAATAGATCTGCCGCCAATAGAGCGCCCGCGGGAGCGAGGCGTCCTCGGGGACGTCCTCTCCATCCATCCGCAGACTCCAATCGCCGCCGCGGATGGCAGCCTCGACGTCGGGCCGCTCATCTTGAGGTTTGAGCTTGCTCATAACCTTTAATTACGGGGATCTCGGAAACTAAGTCAGCAACATTGATCCACGGGAAATTTCGAGCTCGCGCGATATCTTCCTCAGCCTGCCACGTAATTGCGCACCTCTTCCGCGAAAAGCGCTGGATCCGCCCAGGCCTGACCTAGGATCTGTCTTCGACATCGTCGTTGTTCGACCCCGAGACGCGAATACCGCATGCAGCGTGCCCTCGCCGCTTCACGGGCTTCGCCCCGCCGTCAGCTCAATGCGCGACCGCGTCAGTCAAGCGGGCCAGCACCTGCTCACGGCCGGGCAGAACCGTGGGTGGCTGGCTCTCTCGGAAGATCGCGCCTATGCTGGCGATGAGCTCCTGGTCCTGCTCGAGCACAGCGGTGCTCTCGAGGAAGCCATTCCGACGGACCACGCGCCGACAGACGTCCGCATCTTGGCGAGCCGCGATGCCCCCTGCGATCATCAGAAAAAACGGCAGGTTCGTCTCCGGGCTGATCGTCGTGTCGCCTGACCATCGCCGGTGGCGGCCGGCAGCGATCGCGCTTGCCAGCTGAAACCTCTCCCTTGCCTCCGGCGTGACGTTCGCGAAGTACGCCAGGGTTGCGTCGGCGAGGTCGTCGGGGTGCCGAGCGACGGCGTCGGCGATGGCTGCTGCATGGATGAGGCTGTTGGACAAGCCCAATGCCAGGCTCGGGTCTGTGTGAACCCAGGCATCCGAAACCGGCAGCACTCCCAGAGCGGCCGGACGATCACCGGTCGTCCACGTCACCAGCGTGTTCTGAAGGCTGCCCATCGGCATGACTTCAGTGATCGGTCGAGCGAAATCGGGATCGACCCAATCGCGCAGCGGCGGCATCTCATGACAGAAAGCCTCGAAGGCGGCGGCATGGCGCAACAGCCGGAAGTCGGGCTCGGAGAGCGGCACCATGAGCGCGAACGCGAACGTGTTGGCGTCTCCGGGGAAGCATCGGAAAGCGCAGTATCCGGCGTCACCGGCAGGACCCAGCGTTGCGCCGAACTGAGGTAGCTCCTGCGGTGGGAGCACCTGGTAGTAGCGGGAGTAGTAGATGAGGCCCACCTCATTGGACTCCTCAGGCAAGCACGCGCCCCCTTGGCGCAGCCAGCCGGTTACGGCAGAGCGCCGGCCACCGGCATCGACGACCAGATCCGCGCGGTGGCTACCCGCCTGCGTTCGGACTCCACGCACACGCGGGACGTCCCCTGACTCCAGCAATAGCCCGGTGAGCCTTTCGCCCGAGACGACCTCAACCATCCCATCCCGGAAGAGAGCTCGACGCAGAGCCCACTCGATGAGCTGACGCCTGACCGCCAGGTACGTCAACTCCTCATCCCCAGGCAGTCGGACCGATGGCTGCGGCAGGTGATCACCGAACGCGATCTCGAGCGCATCTTGCTCGAGCAGGTCCCGGTATACGTCGGGCAGCCTCTCGCGCATCTCTTTGCGTCCGCGCGGGATGAACGCGTGTGGAGAACCGAAATGGGGGACGCCGTTCCTTTGCCAGCCGAACGCCTGCGGAGGCGAACCGTCGATCACCTGATCGCGCTCGTAGAGGCTGACGCGATGACCGGCCCGCGATAGCACGAGAGCCGCAGAGAGACCTGCCGGACCGGCGCCCGCAACGATGATCTCCACGACGGCGAACGGTAGCGGGTTCGCCGTCCGGCTCGCCCGGAACGGCTTCGGACTGGGCTCGACGTCCGACGGGCGGATGGCGCCGGACCATCGGGGATCAGTCCTGCCTTGCGGAGCGGGACCTCCTGCGCCGAGGGTGCGGCTGGGCTGACCCACAAGTAGACTGGCCCGCGGCGCCCACCGAGACTGGGCGGCGCGCCCCGTTCAACAATCGCCTTGAACCGCCGGCGTGAGGCGCGGATCACGCCCAGGACGCTCGGCTCGAACTCAGCAGGCCGGGCTCGGTACGCGACAGCGTGTACGATGTACAAGTCGATCTCGGCCCGACTCCGGCGCCAGGCCTGGCGATCCGTCTCGGACGGGTGGCAACCGGGCTGACTCCAGCTTCGAGCGTGCTGCCGCAGTCGAGGAGTGTTGTGTCTATGTCTCATCAATGGTCCTTCCGTGTTCTCGCGGGGCTCTCGGTATGCGCCGCTCTTTTCGTTGGCTCAATATCGGCTTCGGCCGACACCAGCCTGCCCTGGTATAGCGGCATGCGCGCCTTCGGCAACAGCACGGTCGAACCTGCTGTGAACGATGCCAACGGCAGCGAGACTTTCCTGCTCACGCCCAACAACGCGCCATCCAACGCCAACCCAGACCACGCCTCAGCGCCGCTCTACCTCGTCCTCTACCCCGACGCCTCGACCGTGCCGGCGAGTGTTCTCAACTGCACTCCCACCAACTGCAACCACGCCCAGATCCCCGGGATCAAGGGCCATGACCACCTGGTCGGAATTGACAACACCAACGGCGACTACAACGTCCAATGGCATGTGGTTGGAGTCGCGTTCACGCGTGCGGGTGCCAACGGCCCCGACGCCATGAACCATCGCATTCTGACCCTCTCGGCGCTCAAAGCGGCGATCCTCGCGCATGACGTCGTGACCTTCGAGGTCGGCCCCCGTGGTACGCCCTTCTACTTCAACTGCTCGGCAGTGTCCGCCACGATCTACCAGAACGCGGCACCTCTGAGCTTCTAGCCCTGCCGTCACGCCGCCCTGCCAAGGGCGGCGTGCCCGCGGCTTGTCGGGCACGCAAATTCGTCGTGACGCTCAACTGGCCGTGCCGGATATCGCGAGGCCGAAAAGGTGTCTGCAGGTCGGGCCCGCGTGCGGCCGCGCGTGTTGGATAGGTGAGGGACGCTATGTCCCTAACCTCCTTCGTAAGCCCAGGTGACCAGTCCCGACGGAGGTCCATCCCAAAAAATGAAGTACGGGAACTCGGATTGCGGGCGCTTTCAATTCCACGGCCACGCAGATAATTGGCCCGGACGGATGACTGGATTGCTCCGATTCAGCGACGAGCAGGGCCGGCTCTTCCTGACCTCGGATGAGAGACCCGAACGGGTCGCCCGCCGGAGAAAGCTCCTTGAGGCGCTGACCGTGCAGCCGGGAGAGCGAATCCTCGACGTGGGGTGTGGGGCGGGCCAACTGGCGGCCGAGATTGCCACGCTGGTGGGGCCGGCCGGACGTGTCGAAGGGGTCGATATCAGTGAGGCCATGCTGGCCGCCGCTCGTGACCGCTGCCGCGACCAACCGTTCGGCTCCTGGATTCACTTTGGCCAGGCGGACGCCACGGATCTGCCCTTTCCGGATGGGTACTTCGACGGAGTCCTTTCGCACATGGTTTACGAGTACGTCCCTTCGATCGACCGTGCCTTGACTGAACTGAGGCGCGTGCTTCGAGGAGGGGGCAGGGCTCTGATCGTCGACCACGATTCGGACTCGCTCGTCTGGCATTCGAGCGATCGCGATCGAATGGAGCGTGTGCTTTCGGCCTGGGAAGAGCACATCGCCCACCCATGGCTCCCTCGCGATCTTGGTTCGAAGCTTCGAGACGCAGGGTTTACGGAGGTCGAGATCGAACCGCATGCCTTGTTTGAAAAGGACGCCGGCCACTATCTCATCGATATGGTTGCCGCTTACGTGCCTGGCCGGCGCGGCGTGACCAAAGAGGAGGCTCAGGCCTGGGCGGATGATCTCCATGAGTTGGGGCGTCAGGGTCGCTATTTCTTTAGTGCCACGCAGTACTGGTTCAAGGCGATAGCCCCGTCTTAGGGTCGACCATCGTGCCGGATCACGGCAGTGTCACGCATTCCCGGAACCGAGTGGAACCTGGAGGGTATGAAGGGACGCGAAGCTACCGCGCCGTGAGCACGGGAGGGCACTGGAGGAGCCGCCGGGACACTGGAGGACACGCCGGCGAGTTGGTTCGGGACTGTGAGGCACTGGTAATACGGTCTCGGAGACACACAGGTCGACTGAAGGTGTGAAGCCTAGGCAGTTCGACGGGGGACAGCTCAAACCGAGGAGCGCCCCGCTACTCCTGACCGGCCGCCGCCCGCACCAGCGTCACCATCGATTCAATAACGGCACGGTCGTTGAGGCCTTGCCTGCTCGCGAGCGACCTCCATGCCTGAAAGTCAACGGCGTGACCGCACGCTGCGAGGATCCGCGCATGCCTCTGGCCCCGTGCCTTCCAGGGGGCAGCTAGCAGCTCGCTCAGCCGATCTTGAAAGCGAAAGAAGGCCCCTCCGGCGCCCGGGAGTAGGTCTGCGTCTCGGATGATGGCGGCCATGCGCTGTTCGTGCTGGCGGTAGTAGTGGTAGATCACAGCAAGTACTGAGCGGAGGCGACGGATGGGATCAGCGATCTCCGCGAACTTGGTTATGTCGGGCAGCGGGCTTTCGCGGAGGCTGAAGGCACGGCACTCCTCGAACAACAGTGCCGAGTCGGGGAAATGTCGATAGAAGGTCGCCCGTTGGACGTTGGCCTCGCGGCAGATCTTGGCCACTGTGGTCCGTGCGGGACCGATCGTGCTGTGGAACTTGACAGTGGCCTCGATGATCCGTTGGCGGGTTTCGGCCTGCTTCTCGGCGCGGCGCTTTAACTCATACTTCCGCTTTGGCGAGACAGGCTGTTCAATCATATTGACAATCGGGCTGGCCCATGCTAGCGTCCCTCGCAATCGTAAAACGCCATGTATCGCGAAATTATAGGAGGGAGCTATGTCACGCATACTCGCCCTGTCGGTCGAGACAGCTGAAGAGCCACAGCGGGCGCTTCTGGAGAAAGTCCAGGCGCAGGTTGGTTACATCAGCGGCACCCAGCGGTTGCTCCTGGTCGATCCCCAGATTGGCGTGCCCTGCAAGCAGCTGCATGACTACCTGAACCTGCGGCCGGAATCGCCGTTCAGCCGGATTCAGCGAGAGATGGTGGCGACCGTGGTCAACGGGATGATCGGCGCCAAGCCGTGCCTGTCGGCTCACTGCGAAGCGCTGCGGCGCCTGACGGCGGACGACGACCTCGGTCCGGAGTTTGTCGAGCGTTGGCCGGACTATCCAATGGACGCCCCGACTCTTGCCCTGCTCCATTACGCCCGCAAGCTGACCGGTTGGCCCGAGCGCATCACCGACCACGACATCGAGTCACTACGCGAAGAGGGTTGGGACGACCGGGCCATCTATGAAGCGACGGCTTTAGTCGCTATGTTCAACTTCACCGGCCGGATCGAAGCTGCCTCGGGGATGCCCATGGACGAGATCCCGGCGGAGGCGGACCTGCCCATCGCGCGACCCGATGGAAGACCGGGCGGGCTAGCTGTGAAGGCCTGACGACGCGGCCAGAGCTAAACGCCGCCCAACCGGCACGCCGCTGTCCATGCCGGTGTGCTGCCGACGCACACGACCGTGAGGCCAGCCGAGGCTCGAAAGTCATCCGAGAGGGTCGGCATCGCCGACCAAGCTAACCAGCGGTAACTGCCGTCGCGGCACTGGTAGCGGTTCCGAAAATGGATGACCTTCGCTCCTTGGGTCAACTTCACGGCTTCAGCCAGCGTCGCGGGCCGATCGTCCGGGTGAACGAAATCCAGGTAGGTCATGTCGCACGACATGACCTCAGGCGGGCATCCGCGGAGCCGCCTGGACACTCGAGGACATGGAACCAAGACGGTTCGGGACCGTGAGGCCCCGGGTTCAAATCCCGGGCCCCCGACACCGGGCCCCCGACCACCTCTCGCCGTATTCAAAATCGCCACCGCCCGGGCCCGTCGCTAGGGGCCTCTCAGAGCTGTTGCAGCAACGTGGGTGGCAGCCGGCAGCCACCCATCCCAACGCTCCGAACTCGCAGCGCAGGTCGGTGGTACTCCTTGGTCAGCCGGCGGTCAACGACTCCAACCGAGCGGCCACCTTGTCGGGAGCGGGCATCGCCCGGATCTCCGCCGCGATCACACCTGCCTGCTGGCGCAGGGTTGCATCCGTGAGCGTCCGAACGATCGCGTTGTTGAGTGCGGTCACGGTTAGATCGTCCGGCAGCGCGAGTGGCAGGCTGCCCGCCCCGATCGTGATGCTCGTAGTCGAGCAGACGACACCGGCGCCCGCCCGCTCGACCGCCGCCGCGATGCTCGGCTGGTCCGTCCCCAGCGGAATCATGCAGACCGGCAGTCGCGCGTCGAGAGCGCCGTAGGTCGTCCCTCGACCGCCGTGGCAGACGACCGCGGTGGCCAGCTTGAAGATGCGCTCCTGTGGGATGTAGGGCGCGACCCTGACATTGGCTGGCAGTTCCCCCAGCGCCGCCGGATCACCATCGGTGCCGACGGTCAGGACAGCATCGACTTCGAGGGGCGCGACGGCGTGGACCAGCTTGCGGAAAAGGTCTGGACGCTGGTTGAGCACCGTGCCGAGCGTGATGTAGACGAGCGGCCGGCGACCGAGTTCAGCGAGCCAGGGGGGCGGCTCGCCATCGACCCCGTCCGTCCACTGTGAAGGCCTCATCAGAATGCGCTGCGGAATGGCCCCGGCTCCCGGTTGCTGCAGCGAGGGGGGCGTGGTGTCGATGACGAGGGATCCGTAGAAGCCGCTCAGGTCGCAGTCAGGCGGCAGGCCGCGATCGGCTCTCAGCTCCGCCAGGCTCTCACCCAGCAGCGTCTTCACGGCGGCCATTGGCATGATGCCACTGATTGCGAAGAGCGCAGTTGGGATCCCAAGCTCCTCGCCCACCGCCCAGGCCGCGACGCCGAGGCCGTCGCGGACGATGAGGTCCGGCCGCCATTGCTTTGCGAGCTGGACGATGGCTTCCGCCATCGGCTTGGCGAGGTATCCGATGGCCCAGCGCGCCTGGTCGGGGCCGGAGCGCCGGTCGAAGTCGGGAATGGCCCGGGTGCGAGCCTCGGTCCCGAGATCGGGGCATGTGATGACCGGCTCCAACCCGGCTCTTCGGACCGAGGGGGCGAGTTCCGCCGAGGTGGCGATCTTCACCTCGTTTCCGCGGCGTTGCAACGCGTGAGCGAGCGGCACGACGGGATTCAAGTGCCCGGTGGCGGGGGCGATGCTGAAGAGAATCCGCCGGCGTGCGCGGTTGCCGGTACTCATCGCTCGACCCTGGCCAAGAGGGCCAGCCCCAGCAGAAGCGCGATTCGGGCGCGGGATGTTGCCCCAACTTCCGGCCCCATATGAACCCTCCTGAACTTGGCTAGAGGTTACTATAATTAATCAGTAGCACTCGCGCAAATGGAGGTCGCACATGGCAAGGCAAGGTGACGTGATCGAGAACCCTCGCCGAAACGAACAGGTCCGGCTGCTCGAAACGGCGCTCGAGACCGGCGGGGCTCGGATTGTGATGGGGGTGACCGCGGAGCCGACCGAGGTCGGACCTCCAATCCACATGCACCCGGCGCAGACCGAGACCTTCGAGATCGAGGGCGGACGCCTGACCTACGTGCTGGGGCGCAGCCAGCCGCGGACCGCCGGCCCTGGCGACCTAGTCGTCATCCCTCGCGGGATCTCCCATACCTGGTGGAATGCTGGTCCGGATACGCTGCGCATGGTCGGGCGGTTGGAGCCGGCAGGCCGCTGGCAGACCTTCATGGAGACGGTCTATGGCCTGATTCGGGACGGAAAAGTGAACGCGCGCGGCATCCCCGCCCCGCTCCAGATGGCGGTGCTCGCCTGGGAGTTCCGCAATGACGTGGTCTTCACCGCCATCCCGGCGCCGATCCGCGTGCTCGTCCTGCCTGTGTTGGCTGCCATCGGCCGGCTGCGCGGCTACCGCGCGTGGTACCCCGAGTACACAGATCCGGAGGCCGACCCCGCACGCCCATTGCGGCCAACTGGAAGCCGTTCCAGTGGCTGAGGAGCGCGTGATCTACAACCCGCTTCGACGCGAGAGCATGAGGTTCCTCGAAACCGCGGCCGGCACCCGCGGCCACCGGTTGCGCGTCGCGGTCAGTACCAAGGAGATAGGGGCGCCGCCCCTGCTGCACTACCACCCCGAGCAGGACGAGACCGTCGTGGTGCGCGCCGGACGGCTGGGCTGCGTGCTCGGCGATCGCGAGCGGTTTGTCGAGGCGGGCAGCACGATCAGATTCCAGCGTCGCGTTCCGCATACCTGGTGGAACGATGGGCCGTCGGCCCTCGAGGTCGAGGTCACGTTCGAGCCAGCGGGAGCGATGCAGGAGCTCCTCGAGAGCCACTATGGATTGGTGCGCGAGGGCAAGGTCAACGCCCAAGGCGTTCCCCGACCGCTGCAGGCGGCGGTGGTCGCCTGGCACTTTCGCCGCACCTGGGTGCCGGCGAGGATTCCTGCGCCGCTGCGCGTGGTGGCCATCCCCGTGCTGGCCGCGATCGGCAGAATGCGCGGCCTCCGGGCGTGGTCTCCGGCCTACGCGGCGGGACCGAGCGGATAGCTTTGGGAGAGTGCACCCGACCCTATCGGTCGGTGGTCCGTGCCCGGCAGGCAGAGGCGACCAGGGTGGCCATCCTCGCGGCCGCCCGCCGGCTCTTCGTGGACGCGGGCTACCAGCGCACCACGATCGAGGCGATCGCAGCTCAGGCGGAGGTCTCGGTCGCGACCGTCTACCTGGCCTTCGGGTCCAAGGTTGCCATCCTCACGACGCTGGTGGGCAGCGCCGGCGGCGACCGCGACATTCGTGCGCTCGCCGAAGAGGCGGCGGCGGAGACTGAACCCACCCGCAGGCTCCGCAAGGCGGCTCATGTGATGCGGGTGATCATGGAGCGTGAGGCGGAGCTTCTCGACCTGCTCTGGCAGGCGGGCTCCGGACATCCTGACCTGGTCGCCGCCTGGCGCCACATGCATGCCAACCGCCACCGGACTCTGACCGCCGTTTTGGAGCCGGTTCTGAGCGGGCGGGGCGCGACCGAACGAACGCGGGCGGTCGATGCGGCATGGACGCTGAGCAGTCCCGAGGTGTTCAGGCTCTTGGTCGCCGAGCGTGGCTGGACGCCGGCCGCTTTCGAGCGCTGGCTGTCCGAGGCTCTGATCGGGCAGCTGTTGGGGGGATCCCGGCGATCCTCGCTCGCCGCTGAACAACCAAGGGCGTGACCGACCGATTCAAGCGGGGCGCCGGTCACTTCGGCCTCGACCCGCTGCTCGGCGCTGTACACCCGGCAATCCCGGCGACTTCGCGGGTCTCGAAGGCGCAGGGCAGGTCAACGGTAGCTGACATAGCCGCGCTCCGCGTCCCCCAGCCGGGCTATTTCCAGTAGCCGAGTTCTAATAACGTCCAGAGTGGCCGACCACCAATTTCGATTCAAAATCGACGATTTCCTGTGTGGTTTGGAGTCAGCCGCACACGGCCGTATCACAATTTCCTGCAGACCATACAAACCGGGGCGAGGTAAAGGCGTCTGTCGCGGGCAATCTGAGATCACGCGACCGGGAATCGTTGGGTAGGCAGCGTCCCAGCGGGCGGACGCACGCGCCAGGACCGTGAGGCCCGGCTTCAAATTCCGGGCCCCGACCGGACGAATATTCAAGTACCGTGCGTCACCCGGTTTTCGAAAATCGAAGCCGGGGGTTCGAGCGGATCCATTCGCGCCGCGAATGGCTGTTGTCGAGCGATGGCTAAGATTTGATCCATGGCGGACCCGACGCCCTACATCCTTTTTCCCGGGACAGCTCGTCAGGCTTTGACCTTCTATGGTGACGTCTTTGGCTGCGCGGTTCAGTTGCACACTTTTCAAGAGTTCAACCGGACCGACGGTCCGGTCGATGCCATCGCCCACGGCGGCCTGACCGGCGGCCCCGTCGCGCTGTCCGGCGCCGACGTGTCCGGGGACGCACGGCCATTGCGATCCGAGGGCATCATGCTGGCTCTCCTGGGTACTGCCGATCCATCGACCCTGCGTACCTGGTTTTCCCGGCTTAGCGAAGATGGCCTAGTCGTGGACGACTTGCAAAAGCGGCCCTGGGGCGCGTCCGATGGGCAAGTCATCGATCGCTACGGTGTCCATTGGCTTATCGGATTCGAGGGCGACGAAAGCGACTGAGTGTCTGGTGGCTGTCGCTTAGCGGGATTCGGTTCTCGATAGAGATTGCGTGTTTGAAGCCTCCCGAGAGTGCCGCCCGTGGACGCACGGACCAGGACCGTGAGGCTCCCCGGTCGAAAACCGAATCTCGTCGAATCCAGCAAAGGTGAGGACCCGCGTTCAAAGCGTAGGGCGAAGGGTTGCGATCTCTAGTTGCGGACCCTTAATCCCTGTTGATCGCGTAGCGCGTGATGGAGCAGTGCGGTAATCCTGGCGGTCTGCTCAGGGGACATCGGAGGCGGTGGACAACACTTGCCACAGTGCGTTGTGAGGCTACCTCCGATAGTCGATCTGTGCGTATGGCGCGGTCCGCCCGAGAATCAAGCCAGCAGGGGCATAACCAGCTTGGCCGCGACTCCTGGTCTGGACGGTAAGGTTCGGTTTTCTTGCTGCCACGGACTCGTGCTTGCATGTACCTTGACGGTTACGTAACCGCTCGGGTACATTAAAGCCATGGACCGACTGTTGCAGGCACTGGCGGATGAGAGTCGGCGCACAGTGCTCGAGATCCTTCGCACCCGCCCTGCGACGGTTGGCGACCTCGCGGAGGCACTGCCGATCGCGCGGCCGGGCGTCTCGCGGCACTTGCGGGTGCTCCGAGAGGCGGGCCTCGTTGAGGTCGAGCAGCAGGCTCAGTGGCGGATCTATCGGCTGCGGCCTGAGCCGCTCGCCG